>Ga0306921_10009332_pt1 | contig 10407 bp, 5 predicted proteins | sample sta12Cox44000080_FD_203760 | JGI IMG/M metagenome (GOLD analysis project Ga0306921, IMG submission 203760) | Lab enrichment of tropical soil microbial communities from Luquillo Experimental Forest, Puerto Rico - statoxic.12C.oxic.44.000.080 (v2)... | ecosystem: Environmental > Terrestrial > Soil...
GGACGTGTGCTCACGGCAAGCCTTCTCTCGACCATTCACGATGCAGTGCGGCCTAGCCAAATCGGCTCAGCTTGTCAGGTGCTTCGGCGTTGCCTTTTGAAGAACTGCATCCAAGGGCTGTGCTGAGGCAGGAATCGACGAACTCGGATCGCGTGCGAACGAGGGTGCGTCGATTTCTTTGCCATAAAGGTCCTTGTTGGCGGTGTTATCCGCCTCCATCGAGGCACTACCTATGGCAGCCCCGGCAAACAGGCCCTTTGACTGGGCGTACGTCACAATGTCCACACTCGGGTCGTTATAACCAGACGACTGCGCTCCCGAGGGGCCTGCCACAGCCTGGGCATCGGCCCCGAGCTTCAATTTGCCGGACAGAACCTTGTTCGCTCCTCTGTCACTCATCACCAGCATGACATAGTCTGTTGAGGAGCTGCCTAGCTGCGCACCCAAGCTGCCGGTATCCAGACTGTACATGATGGGCGCGCCCCACTTGCCGTTAAAATCGTTGCCGGTGCGGCAAACCAGAACGCCGCGCCCGTAAGTCACACCCAGACCGACGCCCACCTTCCGCACGGAGGGAAACACCATGACGCACACTGCTTTGTCGAGGACACCTTTGGGTATATCGTTCTTGCCCATGATGGTTTTCAGAACCGCAGTTGATTCCGCAAGACGCTTATCCGCCTTGTTCTGAGCAAAGGCCGGAAGAGCCACTGCCAAGCACAGCGAAGCGATGATCAACTTCCTATACATTGATAATCCTTTCTGGCGCATGCTTGCGAAGCGCAGTAAACAATTTATCCTAAGAATGCTACCTGGTCCATCCGGGGAAAACTTGGGATCGGCAGAATCGTCTACTCGCACCCCCATATTAATCTTGGCATCGTGCTAACGCCACATGTTTTGTTTCCTCCGCTGATTTCCCGACAAACCCACATTTTTGAACTGCGCGTTCTACCTACCTCCACTGACCGTCAGTTATCCTCCCCAGCAATTCACGCAGCCATGATGACTGATGCCCGATCGTCTGTAGAAATAGCTGACAACACAAGAATCAAGGGGTCCCCACGCATGTCGCGACTCGATTCTTCCGTGATTCGTCCACTTGCACATCGTTGCTCGCTCAATGGCCCTCTAGGTACATTGACCGAAGTGCAAAATGCAACCTAGCATGGGGACAGGTGAGGAGAGCATTGTGATCGGTCAGGTACTCGGTCATTGCCGAGTCATCGCGAAGATCGGCGAAGGAGGAATGGGTGTCGTCTATCGCGCGCACGATGAAGTCTTACGGCGCGACGTAGCGTTGAAGGTCGTGAAAAAAGGAGAAGGGCTCGATCCGCTGGCCAGCCAGAACCTGCTCCATGAGGCGCGAGCTTCTTCATCGCTCACCCACCCAAACATCTGCACCATCCACGAGGTTGGCGAGACTGACGGCGAGCTCTACATTGTGATGGAACTTGTCGAGGGCAAGTCTCTGCACGCGATGTGCAGCGATGGGGGGTTGCCACCGGACTCGGTCCTTCGTTACGCCGTTCAGATAACCGGCGCTCTGGTGCGCGCTCATGACCGGGGTATCGTGCATCGAGACCTCAAGAGCGCAAACATTCTGGTCACGCCTGACGGCCTGGTGAAGGTCCTCGATTTCGGTTTGGCAAAGCGTGTACAGGGAGAAAAGTTCGAGGACTCTACTAGATCGTTTGTAACTACCGAGACCGCAACCAGCGTGAGCGGCACGCTGCACTACATGGCGCCCGAAATCTTGCGCGGTGATCCGGCCGACTACCGCACCGACTTATGGGCTCTAGGAGTCGTGCTCTACGAAGCAGCCTCCGGGCGACTGCCCTTTGAAGGACGGACGGGGTTTGAAATCAGCTCAGCGATCATGCACGAACCCCCAAAGCCCCTCGGTCCCCCGGTGCCTCCCGGCCTGTGGTCGATTATTCAACGCTGCCTGGCCAAGGAGCCCATGCAGCGTTATCAACGCGCAGGGGAAGTGCAGGCCTCCTTGGAAGCGGTTCAGTCTGCCGCAATTGCTTCCATTGATCCTGGTGTCGACCTCGGCCCAACCAGGACTATGTTCCTGCACAATATGCGACACGTCCGCGTCAGGAGAGGAGACTCTCTCTTACTAGTCGGGACAACCAAAGGAGCGTTTCTGCTACGTTCCAACCGTCAGCGCATCCGTTGGGAGGTCGGCGGTCCTTTCTTCCACGGATACGCCGTTTACGCATTGGTTTATGACGACCGTGAAGACCGGCATCGAATATGGGCCTCAACCCAGAACTACTGGGGTACGCTGCTGCGCTTCAGCGACGATTTCGGGAAAAGCTGGACAACTCCGCAGGAAGCCACTATTCGATTTCCTTCCGATACGGGGCTTTCGTTGAAAAACATCTGGCAGATCGCTCTTGGTCGACCGGATGAACCTAACGTACTCTATTGCGGCGTAGAGCCAGCCGCTCTCTTCGAATCTCGCGACGAGGGGAAGAGCTGGTTGCTGGTGCGCGGTCTGTTCGATCATCCGCACCGCCCCCGCTGGATGCCGGGCAACGGAGGTCTGGCGTTGCATACCATCGTGCTGGACCCCAGTGACAAGCAGCGCATGTACGTGGCGATCTCTGCTGGCGGCGTTTACCGCACTGACGACGGTGGACGCACCTGGACAGCGCGAAACCGTGGTATCCGAGTGACCTACATGCCCAACAAGTATCCGGAATTCGGCCAATGCGTACACAAGATCGCCATGCATCCGGGTCGTCCCGAACGTTTGTTCCTGCAAAATCACTGGGGATTGTATCGCTCGGACGACTGCGCCGAAAACTGGAAGGACATCGCCAATGGTGTGCCCTCAGATTTTGGTTTTACGGTAATTGTGCACCCCAGGAACCCCGATTGCGCGTACGTCGTTCCGGTTGAATCGGATGAGTTTCGTTGCGCATGCGATGGAAGATTGCGGGTTTATCGAACTCACAATGCTGGCGGTTCGTGGGAGCCGCTGATGCGCGGCTTACCACAAAAGGGAGCTTACGAAACCGTCTTGCGTGATGCGATTACAGCCGATTGTCTCGAACCCCTGGGAATTTACCTGGGGACGCGGAGCGGTCAGATCTTCGGCTCACGGGACGAAGGAAAAACCTGGCAAAGAATACTGGAAGGACTACCCCCGGTGCTTTGCATACGGAGCGCACTGTTGGGTGATGCTTCCTTCAGGTCAGAACTGACATTGGCCGAAGAACCAGCTGCGACGAAAAGGTCGGTTCCGGCGTCGTCCCCCGGAAGCAAGCCTCTTCCAACAAGCAAATCGCGCAGGAAAAAAAAGAGGTGATTGTGCCGGTCACGTTCAACATTCCCGGTGCGCTGCGCGAGTTTACCGGCGGGCAGAGCACAGTTGAGATTCACGATTCCCCCGCCACGCTCGCTGATGCCTTGTCTGCCCTCTGGAGACTCCACCCTGGCGTGCGCGATCGAATGGCTACGGAACAGGGCCAGGTTCGCGAACACATCAACATTTTCGTCGGAAACGAAAACGTGAGGTACACCGGTGGGCTTATGAGCCTTCTCCCCGCTAGGGCGGAGATTTCGATCATACCCGCTGTAAGTGGTGGCTGAAGTTGCAAAGTCTGCGGATGTAAGCGGGAATCCGACTGTTTCCAATTGCACATCTGCCGACGGTGCTTCTTGTCGGCAACGCGCCAATCCAGGAGACACGAACTCATTTTTCTTATGGGTCTTCTTCGCGGTGATTACCCCTTCGTAGAGCGTTTGGAGCCGTGTTTGGGAAATTCATCCACGTCCATCACGCTAAGCACCACGCCCTCAATGCGGTTGTCCATTGTCCGGTAAGGATTGATGCGCAGCCGGCACCACAGGCAATCCACTACGAGAGAATTCTGCCACCGAACCGGGTGACGCGTCCGGCTATCCAGGCCGCCGCTCAACCGGAGTTTGCATCTCACTTTGGGGAGCGTACCCGAAGATGCCAAGGTCTGAGGCCGGGCTCCCCCATAGTTCCTCGTTGTTGGTGTTCGCGCAATGGCTGGCCGCAGCTTTGCCGCTGCTCGTGATCCCTGCGTTCATGCGAGCGCAGCAAATGCCAACGCTGGGGCTCTCCTACTATATTGGCCAGAAGGTTTCGTCGGTGGACATCGCCGGACGTCCAGATGTTTCGTTCAACAGCGTTCAGAACGTTATAGCGGTACGCCCTGGGCAGCCCCTGGTGCAACAAGATGTTGATGCCACCGTCGCATCCCTGAAGCAACATTCCGGAGTCCAGGACGTAGGCCTCGATCTGCAGCCGTCCTCTGACGGGGTGCGCGTCGCCTTCATTCTGCGGCCAGCCATCTACGTCGGCATGTATGAATTTCCTGGCGCGCTTAAGGAGTTCACCTACACACGTCTCTTGCAGGTGGCGAACTACAACCCGCAGGCACCGTACTCGGCCAGCGATGTCAGCCAAGGGGAAGATGCTTTGGTGCAGTTCTTCCGCCAACAGGGATATTTCCTGGTCGAGGTACATCCGGAACTTGCGATGGACAATGAGCATGGGCTAGTGACCGTCCGGTTTCGAACCGATCTCGGAGAGCGGGCCCGAATCGGAAAAGTAGCCCTCGGCGGTGCTTCTCCTGAGCAAACTGCCTACCTGCGGCAAAAGCTGCATTCGGTGATGGCGCGCTTGCGTGGCAGTTCGTTGAAGACGGGCATGAAGTATTCTCGTGAGCGCCTGGAACGCGCGACGGGTTATCTGCAGTCGGCACTGACCCGCAAAAACTATATCGCCGGTGACGTGAAACTGGTCTCGGCGGAATACGACCCCAGCACCAATCGTGCTGACATCACCTTCCAGGTGCGCGTGGGTCCGGTGGTGAAAGTGAGCACGACGGGCGCCCATGTGTGGAGTCACACCCTTCACAACCTGGTGCCGATCTACCAGGAAAACGCGGTCAATGATGCGCTGATTCGCGAAGGCCAGCAAAACCTCCTCTCTTACTTTCAGGCCAAGGGCTACTTCGATGCAAAAGTCGATGTGACGGTGGATAAGACTGAGGAGGGCATGTCCATTCTGTACGACATCCACAGGGACGGCCGCTTCAAAGTCAAGCAGGTTGCCTTCAGTGGCAACCGTCATTTCAGCAGCAAGCAATTGCAGTCCAACGTGAGCGTGGAAGAGGGACACGTGATCAGGCACGGTAAATACAACGATCAACTGCTACGAACCAGCGTGAAAAATCTCACGGCTACATACCGCGCCGCGGGCTACAGCCAGGCGACCGTTGTGCCCAAGGTTGTGCGCAAGAGCGGAAACATCGACATCACCTTCCAGGTTACAGAAGGAGCGCTGGACGTGGTGCACCAGTTGCGGATCGAGGGCAACGCCAGTCTTTCAGAGGCGGAATTCGCGGAGCACGGGTTGAATCTGGGGCCGGGAAAACCGTACTCATCGCAGCTTGTGGCTAAAGATCGCAGCCTGATCATGGCGCGTTATCTGACCCTGGGATATCTGAATGCCTCATTCCGCTCCACTTCCAAGCCAGTGCCTGGTGAGCCGCACCAGTTTGATGTCGTGTACCAGATCAGCGAGGGCCCACAAGTCAAAACGGCGACGATCATCACGGAAGGAAGGCAGCATACCCGGCAGTCGCTAATCGACAAGCGGCTGCGACTTTCTTCGGGAGAGCCGCTCAGCGAAAACGCGATGCTCAGCGCGGAAAGCCGCTTGTACAACCTGGATATCTTCGATTGGGCGGAGGTTGATCCCAAGCGGGCGATCACCGACCAGACTCACGAAGACGTGGTGGTAAAAGTGCACGAGGCCAAGCGGAATTCCATCGTGTATGGCTTTGGCTTCCAGGTATTCAATCGCGGCGGGAATATTCCCAGCGGCACGGTTGTGGTGCCGGGAATCCCGCCCGTCGGTCTCCCCAGCAACTTTGTAACCAGCCAGAAGACCTTCTGGGGACCGGACGGTACGTTCGAATATACCCGCCGCAACATGCGAGGACTGGGTGAGACATTCACCATCAGTGCATTCGCAGGGCGCCTCGATCAGAGGGGCAGCCTCAGTTATACCCAACCGTCCTTCTTTGGGACGATCTGGCGCGCCAGCACGATCATATCGGGGGAACACAACAGCGAAAACCCGATCTTCACCGACAGGACTGCCAACTTCGGCTATCAACTGGAGAAGCCGCTCAATGCCAAGAAGACGACCAACCTTTTCCTGCGTTACAACTTTCAGCTCACCAGGATCAGCAATCTCCTGATCCCCGAACTCGTGCCTCCCAATCAGCTGAACGTACATCTGTCCACGATGTCGGCGAGCTGGGTACACGATACCCGCGACAACGTGCTGGATGCACATCGCGGCATCTATCAGAACTACGAGATCGGCGTGAGTCCTTACTGGCTGGGCTCTAACTTCAGCTTTGCTCAATTTGTCGGCCAGACTGCGTACTTCAAGAATATTCATGCAGGCATCATTTGGGCTAACAACGTTCGCCTTGGCCTGCAACAGGCTTTCGCCGGAAGCGAAGTTCCCCTGAGCTCACGATTTTTTGCCGGAGGTGGCAGCACGCTGCGCGGGTTTCCCCTCAATAGTGCAGGGCCGCAGCGCACAATCCTCGCGTGCGGCAATCCCAACGACCCGGCAACGTGCTCAAAGATTACGGTTCCCCAGGGTGGTAACGAACTGTTCATCGTGAACACCGAACTGCGCTTTCCGTTGAACACGATCAAGCAAGGCCTGGGGATTGTGACCTTCTACGACGGTGGGAATGTTTTTCCTTTTGTCGGGTTCCACGATTTCACTTCGCTCTACAGCAATAATGTCGGCATCGGATTTCGCTATGCTACGCCTGTAGGGCCAATCCGAATCGACATCGGGCGCAACTTGAATCCGGTTCCGGGAATCAAACCTACACAGTACTTTATTACCCTGGGTCAGGCGTTTTAACCATGGCCATTCGGGATCTTGGGTTTCCACCGCGCGAACCACGCAAGCCATACGTCGTGCCTGAAAGGAAGTCGAGGAAGGTGCGACTGGTCACTCGCGTTGCCAGAGGCTTCCTGCTTCTCCTGGTCGTGGTCGCCATCGGTATTTACTCGCTGCTGCGTAGTGCAACGTTCCACAGCTATGTCTTGAAGATGGCAGAACAAAAAGCCAGCGAGTCTCTGAACACGCGAGTTCGCCTTCAAAATTTTGCTGTGCACTGGTCAAGGCTCGGCCTGGATCTGTATGGCTTAACCGTGTATGGAGGGCCGGGCACAAAAGCACCTTTGCTGCAGGTCGACCACGTCAGCCTCAATCTGCGCATTCTCTCCATCATTCATCGACGGTGGAACCTCGACGGCGTGACGGCCGACCATCCGGTGGTCAACCTTGTCGTCGACTCGAGCGGTCAAAGCAATCTCCCGGCGGGGCAGTCCAGGGGAAATTCCAACGCTGATCCATTTGACCTGGCCATACGGCGCATTGTGCTTGATCGCGGCGAAGTCTATTACAACGATCGCAAGACCGTGCTCAACGCTGACTTGCGGGATCTGAATTTCCAATCGAGCTACGACCCGACCGATGGCGGACGCTACTTTGGCGCCTTGTCGTATCGCGATGGGCATCTGCAATACGGAACGTATGCTCCCATCCCACATGATCTGCGAGCACAGTTCGATGCACGACGTTCAGGAATGACGCTGAGTAACCTCACATTGCAAAGCGGCCAGTCGCAGCTGTTACTCAACGCTTCACTCCGGAATTACGCCAGCCCGAAAATTCACGCGACCTATATGGTCAACCTTGCGTTAGGAGAGATGCGGAACGTCATAAACGATGCCTCGGTGCCGGACGGCGTGGTCCTCGTCAACGGTGTTGCGGATTACTCGAGCCTGCCGGAGCGGCCGTTACTCGAGACCACCTCGCTGCAGGGAACCATACGCAGTCGGATATTGCGGCTACGCGCCAGTTCCCTGCGCGCTGACATTCGTGACCTTGGCGCGCAGTACAACATGGCGGATGGCAACGCGGAGCTTCGAGACGTCAGCGCGCAGTTGCTGGGGGGAGCCGTGAGGGGCAGGGCTGCGATTCGCGAGCTCTCGGGAAAGCAGCAAGGACACCTTTCGGCCACCCTGCACAACCTATCACTGGCTGAGCTGAAAACGCTCGCCAACAGAGGCAACCTGAAGTCCGTGGCAATCTCGGGCCGCGTGAATGGCGACATCGATGCAACATGGAACGGCAGCATCACTCAGCTGCTGGCGCGCGCGAATGTTACCGCTGACGGAAGTCTCACTTCTGTAAAGGGCAACACGGTTAATACTGCTCTGCCTGTACACGCCGTAATTCACGCGCGCTATAGCGGTGCTGGACAAGAGATCACGCTCACCCAAAGCGACCTGCGAACGCCTAAGACATCGGTCGATCTTGAGGGAACGGTGAGTATGCGCTCAGCCTTGCAGGTGCGCGTCGAGGCGGGCGATCTGCATGAGCTGGAGAGCGTGTCCGAGTTATTCAGCAAGCCGGGGTCACGACCGCTGGATCTGCACGGAACGGCTTCCTTCGATGGCACAGTGCGGGGATCAACCGCGGCGCCTCAAATTGCAGGACAACTGAATGCCAGCAACGTGCAAATTCGCGGCAGCGCCCTCCGTGTCCTTCGCACGGATGTGCGGGCGAATCCCTCTCAGATCAGCTTGCAGAATGGGGTGCTCGACCTCGGCCGGCAGGGTCACGTAAGCTTCAGTCTGCAGTCGGGGCTTGACGATTGGTCGTACACCCCCTCGAGCCCATTTGAGGCGAAGATAGACGCCACACAGCTTTCGCTGGGCGAACTGGCGAGCGCCGCGAATGTTACCGTGCCGGTGAGCGGCTCGCTGAACGCAAATCTTGTGGCACATGGAACCCAATTCAATCCGGCGGGACACGGTGACATCAACCTGCGCAATGCAATCCTTTCCGGCGAGCCGGTGCAATTAGCGGCCTTACGCTTTCAGGGTACGGGCGAAGCCGTACATGCGGATCTCGAAGTGCGCCTCGCCGCCGGAGCCGCGCAGGGGCAGCTGACGTACTATCCGAAAGAGCAAAGCTACGATGGTTCGCTGCAAGCAAACAACATTCATCTGGAGCAGCTGCAGACCCTGCGCGCGCGCCATCTGCAAGCCACCGGGATGTTAAACCTGACAGTGAATGGGCGGGGCACTCTGCAAGATCCGCAAGTAAGCGCTTCCGTAGGCATCCCGCAACTCACCGTGGACAAGCAACAGATACGGGATCTCAGCTTGCAAGGAAACATTGTCCATCATGTGGCTACCTTCAGTTTCGGTTCGCAAATTCTGAATGCGCCGTTGCGCGCTCAAGGCAAAGTTGCTCTGACCGGCGACTATTATGCCGATGTGGGTCTTGATACACCGGTAATTCCATTGCAGCCATTTCTGGCGGCATATGCCCCAGCCCAGGCTGCACAGGTGAATGGCCAGACCGAAATCCACGCTACTCTTCGAGGGCCGTTGAAAAAGACGCAATTGCTCGAAGCCCACGTGAACATCCCGATACTAGGCATCGAATACCGTACCGAGACGACGGGCGCGGGCCAGCCGGCAAACCTGCAAATCGCAGCAGTGAGTCCGATTCGCGCTGATTACGCCGCAGGCGTGGTGACTCTGCAGCCAGGTGAAATCAAGGGTACTCAGGCAGACGTACATTTCCAGGGATGGCTGCCGCTGACAGGCAGTGCTTCCTCTACGTTGAGCGTGCAGGGCGCAATTGATCTGGCCATAGCACGAGTTTTGGATCCGACACTCAACAGTAGTGGGCAACTTCAATTCGACATCAATGCAGGCGGAAGTAAGACTGATCCGACAGCCGAAGGTCAGATTCGTATCGTGAATGCCAGCTTCTCGACACCGGACGCTTCTATTGGTCTATCCGGCGCCAACGGCGTGCTGACGCTGCGTCGCGACCGTCTGGATATTACCCAGTTCAGCGGCAACCTGGGCGGCGGGGCGATTACAGCGTCGGGTGGTGTGGCTTATCGTCCGGCCGTGCAGTGCAACGTCATTCTAAAAGGGAACGATCTCCGGTTGCTCTATCCCCAGACCGTGCGCACCGACTTCAGCTTGAACCTCGCCATGACGGGCAACACCGACTCGGCTCTGTTGCAGGGACAAGTCAGCGTGAATCGTATTTCCTTCACCCCCGATTTCGATCTGTCCACCTTCATGAGCCAGTTCGGCGGGGTGTCGACGCCGCCGGCGACCCAAGGCTTAGCGGACAAGCTGAAGCTGAACATTGCGGTGCGTTCGACAGCAGAGCTCAACGCGGTGAGTCCCACAGTCAGTATTCAAGGCGACGCAAACCTGCGGGTGATTGGAACAGCGGCAAATCCCGTGATCGTGGGACGCACCAATCTCACCGGCGGCGAT
>Ga0306921_10009333_pt1 | contig 10406 bp, 12 predicted proteins | sample sta12Cox44000080_FD_203760 | JGI IMG/M metagenome (GOLD analysis project Ga0306921, IMG submission 203760) | Lab enrichment of tropical soil microbial communities from Luquillo Experimental Forest, Puerto Rico - statoxic.12C.oxic.44.000.080 (v2)... | ecosystem: Environmental > Terrestrial >...
CTGGAACATCTGGCCTTCGTCGTTTGGTCCGTCGGTGATCTGATAGCCGGCGGCGATCGCTTTCACCTGGTCCTCGGTGTAACCGATCTGGCTCAGGTCACGGAAGTCGAGATGAGTGACCGGATGGCAGACCGAGCAGACCTCCTTGTAAACCTGAAAACCGCGCTGCAGCGAAGCTCGGTCGTAGGTGCCGAAGACCCCATCAAAAGACCACTCCTGGCGCGGCAACGGGGTCTCGTCGGCCGCCCGGGCGAGCAAGGGGATCAAGAGGACGCCGCTCAACGCCGCGGCTGCGAGAGTGTGCTTAAGCATGTTTAGGGCTTTGCCCACGGCGCCTCGACACCGCCGAGGCGCGCCCCGCCGGTCGGCACCGTGGCGGCGATGCTGCTCGGCAGCGGATGTGGTCGCTCGAGTTTTCCGATCAGCGGGAGCAGGATCAGCATATGAAAGAAGTAGTAAAATGTGGCGACCTGCCCGACTGTCACGACAATCCCCGCGGGCGGGTTAGCGCCGACCCAGCCAAGCGCGATTACGTCGATCACCAAGAGCCAAAACACCCATTTGTAGATCGGTCGAAAGCGAGCGCTGCGCACAGGCGAAGTGTCGAGCCACGGCAGGAAGAATAATACGAAAAGCGACGAGAACGCCAAAATCACCCCGGCCAGCTTGCTCGAGATGAACAAGATCGGGAATGTAATCGAGCGGAGGATGGCGTAATAGGGCAGCAAGTACCATTCCGGTACGATATGGTTTGGCGTCTGCATCGGGTTCGCCGGGATATAGTTATCGGGCTCACCCAGAAAGTTCGGCGCATAGAACACAAAAAATGCATAGATCAGGAGGAACACCGTCAGCCCAAACAGGTCCTTGATAGTGTAATAGGGATGAAACGGGATCGTGTCTTGCGGTCCCTTGTTATCGATGCCGAGCGGGTTGTTGGAGCCGTGGCGGTGCAAGGCCACGAGGTGCAGGAGGACCACTGCGAGTATCACAAAGGGGAGGAGATAGTGCAGTGCGTAAAAGCGGTGCAAGGTCGGATCGCCGACGGTAAAGCCTCCCCACAGGAAGGTCACGATACCTGGCCCGATGAGAGGAATCGCTGAGAACAAATTGGTGATGACGGTGGCCGCCCAGTAGCTCATCTGGCCCCAGGGCAGGACGTAACCCATGAAGGCCGTGGCGATCGCCAGCAACAGGATGATGACACCTATGATCCACAACAGCTCGCGCGGCGGCTTATACGATCCGTAGTACAACCCACGAAACAAATGGATGTAAAGAATCGCAAAAAACATCGAGGCGCCGTTCATATGCATATAGCGGATGAGCCAGCCGTAATTTACGTCGCGCATTATGCGCTCAACGGAATCGAAGGCGAGGGCAGCGCTCGGTGTATACTGGGTGGCCAATATGACCCCGGAGACGATCATGACCACGAGCATGATCCCGGCGAGCGACCCGAAGTTCCACCAATAACTGAGGTTCCGCGGGGTCGGATATTCGTTCAGCTCGTGATTTAGGAACTGAACGAAGGGCAATCGGTAATCGATCCAGCGGATGATCCGGGCCGTGGCACTTGGGCGGTCGTCGGCCATGGCGCCCTCCTAGCCGATGGTTATCGCGGTGTCGCTGGTAAATTTATAAAGAGCCTTGCTCGCCACATCGGCATCTCCCGGCAGCCACAAATTGAGCGGCGCCGGCCCCTGGCGGATCCGTCCCGAGGTGTCGTAGATCGAGCCATGACAGGGGCAGAACCACCCGCCAAACGCGCCGCGGTCGTCACCGGTCCTCTGGCCCAGCGGGATGCAGCCGAGATGGGTGCAGACGCCGACAATGATCAGCCATTCCGGTTTCTGGACGCGGTCAGAATCCTTCTGCGGATCGCGCAGCTGTGAGATGTCGACGTCCTCGGCAGCCTTGATTTCCTCGGGTGTTCGGTGGGCGATAAAGACTGGCTTTCCGCGCCACTTGACCGTCAGACGCTGTCCAACCTGGACCGGTGCGAGGTCAACCTCGGTGCTCGACAGCGCCAATGTGTCGCGCGCTGGGTTAAGGGTGTCGATGAATGGCCAGATCGCCGCGGCGACACCGACCCCACCGATCGCTCCAGCCGTCAAATAGAGGAAATCTCGCCGTGTTTCCCCAGAGTGCGCTTCGCTAATGTTCTGTTGCGCCACGTCGGCCATTCACAAACCTCTTACTCGGGCGGCCGTCGATCCGGCACGGTCCGAGGCCGGAAGCTATACCGTTGATAAACGCGAACTATGTGACAGACTGCCGCAGAATTAAGCGGCGCATCGAATATTTGATGCTTCGGTTATGATGCTTTGGTCCACACCCCACACCCGGCTGGAGGTTATTTGCGCCTCGCCTTGTTCGAACCTGACATACCGCAGAATACTGGTGCCCTATTGCGGCTTGCCGTCTGCTTCGGGATCGAGGTCGATTTAATAGAGCCGTGCGGGTTCCTGCTCGATGATCGGCGTGTCAAGCGCGCCGGCCTCGATTATTTGGCCAATCTTTCGGTTCGGCGACACGCTTCATGGGAAGCGTTTCTTGCCGAGCACGATCCCCGGTCGCGACTTGTCCTGATGACCACTTCGGGGTCGGTGGCGCTTCACAGCTTCGCTTTTGCGGCGGAGGATACGATCCTCCTCGGGCGTGAGAGCGCGGGCGCGCCCGAGGTGGTACATCGCGCCGCCGCCCGTGTGGTGATCCCCTTGCATCGGCCTGCCCGATCACTCAACGTTGCCCTGGCCGGCGCCATCGCGTTGGCCGAGGCGCTGCGTCAAACCGGACTGTTCCCTCCGCAGTGAGCGACGTTTCTGACGTTTTTCCTCCCGATCGGGACTCCTGCAGCAGGGTCGAGACATGGTTCACGGCTTTGCGCGACCGGATTTGCGCGGCGTTCGAAACCATCGAGGGTGAATACACCGAGGAGCGCCCCGGGGAGGGAACAGCCGGCCGGTTCGAGCGCAGCCGATGGGATCGTCAAGGTGGGGGCGGTGGGACGATCTCGATCATGCGCGGACGTGTTTTTGAGAAAGTCGGGGTCAACATATCGACTGTCTATGGCGAGTTCTCCCCCGAGTTTCGCAACGATATCCCAGGGGCCTCGGAAGATCCGCGTTTTTGGGCGAGCGGGATCTCGCTGGTTGCTCACATGCACTCGCCTCTAGTGCCGGCGGTCCATATGAACACCCGCCACATCGTTACCACGAAAAGCTGGTTTGGCGGTGGCGCCGACCTTACCCCGATTTATCCCGACACCGCTGCGGTCGAGGCATTCCACGCCGCGCTCGCCCGCGCCTGTGCCGGTTATGACCAGACAAGCTATGATCGCTTCAAGGCCTGGTGCGACAAATACTTTTTTTTGAAGCACCGGGGCGAGCCGCGCGGCGCCGGCGGGATCTTTTTTGATTATCTTGACAGCGGCGACTGGGAGCGCGATTTCGCGTTTCTTCGCTCGGTCGGCGAGGCCTTTCTCACCGTTTACCCGGAAATCGTGCGACCGCGTATGCGACTTCCATGGACCGCCGAGCAGCGGCGCCACCAATTGGTGCGCCGCGGCCGCTATGTCGAGTTCAATCTCCTCTACGATCGCGGAACGATATTCGGACTTAAGACCGGCGGTAACGTAGAGGCGATCTTGATGTCGCTCCCTCCCGAGGCGGCCTGGCCCTAACGCACCCCTTTCAGACCTGCTGAATCGCCGAGAGCAGCCAATCACCGCCGCGCCGGCGAACGAAAGTCCACACCTCTTCGGCCTCGACGGACACGCCCGGACTGCCACTGACGATCGACTCCGGGTCGCCTGCGGAACGCCCTAGACGAATGACATAGTCGTGAGCGCGCCATCGCATGTAGGCGGTGGCGTATTGCAAATCGCGCTCTTCCCAGCTTTCGGTCAATTCGCCCTTGAGGAGCTGCACATCGGAGACGATGTTCTGTACGCCCTGGCTGGTGTTGCGGGTCAACTCTTCCGAGAAGTAGCTCAGCATTTCCGGGGTCATCAGCCGGCGAAGATGTCCGAGATCGCCCGCACTCCAGGCTTCCTGAACGGCGGCGTGCATCGCCTGAAATGCGCTGAGATCGGCATCGGACAGGTTTATGTCGCGGCCGCGATCGCGCCGGGCCGGGACGGCTGACGCTCCCATCGAGCGCGGCATCGAAAACGCCGCCCCGCCGGGCCATCCATTCGAGAACGCGCGCCTACGGAACAGGCGCACCGCGAAGTAAATCAACAATCCGATGATCAAAAACTCCAACAAGGTGCCGATCGTCGAGCCGCCCGGGGTGCCGTCCGCGGCATAGCCGCTGTGACCAAACAGCCAGGACCCGATCAGACCGCCCGTCAATCCAGTTAAGAATGGATGGCGCTGGAAAAAACCGCCGCCCCCGTAAGCCGGCGCGGCCGGCCCAAAGCCGGGTTGCGCCGGTGTCTGTGGAAGCGGCGTCATGCTCCTGCTCAGCGGCTGGGCGTTGTTGTTCTCGTAAGTTCGCAATCCCCGGCTACCCATGCTCGACGAGCGGCCGCCGGCCGAACCGCCAGCCCGCGCCTCGGCGATCGCGGGCGCCAAGGCGACATTCGCGCAAAAGAGGAGCGCCAAGATGACGCGCCAATTCGTCAGCAGTTTTAGCATGCAGCGCTCGCCGAAAACCCGAGGTCTAAATACCTGCGTGAGGATATGGGGTGCGTCCGGTCTGGCGGAAGCACCCCCGAGCGGAATGACGCGGTCGGGCCGACCCGAAGCGCCGCTAAGTGGCGGCGAGCCGGACCGTCGGTAGCCGGCTTGCTTGATTGACCATCGCCCGCGCCCAAATAATGCCCATTAATACCTACGCGATCGGGTGCCGCAACCGGGTCCGGTCTGCAACTCTCGCTCACCGATGAGGAGAAGCAATGTCACGACTGTCGATGTTCAATTCGCCCCTACTCCTGGGTTTCGATCATTTCGAGCGGGCGCTCGATCGGGTCAGCAAGATTTCCAGCGATGGATATCCTCCGTACAATATCGAGCAGCTCGGCGATAATGCCTTGCGGATCACCCTCGCTGTAGCCGGTTTTACGATGGGTGACCTCAGCATTACGGTTGAGGACAACCAGCTCGTCGTACGCGGCAAGCAGGTGGACGACACGGAGCGCGTGTATCTGCACCGCGGCATCGCCGCACGGCAGTTTCAGCGATCCTTTGTCCTGGCCGAGGGCATCGAGGTCAGTGGCGCGCGTTTGGATAATGGGCTTCTCCATATCGATCTGTTCCGTCCCGAGATCGAGAGCCGGGTGCGGACTGTCGAGATCAGGACAGGCTCCGATAGCGTGCCAAGGGTTCGCCCTCGCCGCGATGATCCGGTTCCGGACGCGGCTGGGAAAATAAGATGAACAAAATCAAAAGAATCCGGCAAATGTCGCCGCGCGAGCTGGCGCTGTTCGGTATGCTGGATATCGCTTATATAAAGCGCGCGGACGCTAACGACCCCCCGGGCTACTCTATGCATGCCGCCGATGGGACGCTTATCGCCAATTTCACCGATCGCGAAGTCGCCTTTGCGACGGCGCGTCAGCATGACCTCGAGCCGCTGAGCGTGCACTGAGATCCGACCCGCCAGGCCCAGTGATCGTCATGCGGCCTGGCTGGGAGTGCGATCGATCAACAGGGCGTAGAGCGCGTCCACGTTGTCGGTGCCGCGCAGCTTTTCGCAGACGCTGCGATCCCGCAATAGCCGCGACACCCGGGCGAGCGCTTTCAAGTGGTCCGCTCCCGCGCCTTCCGGCGCCAGCAGCAGGAAAATCAGGTCGACCGGTTGATCGTCGATCGCATCGAACGGAACGGGTCGGTCGAGCCGGGCAAAAACTCCGCACAGCGTATCCAGACCAGGAAGCCTGCCATGCGGAATCCCGATACCCATCCCGATTCCGGTCGAGCCGAGCCGCTCGCGCTCGATCAGGACATCGTAGATCGTGCGGTCTTGTATCCCGGTCAATGCCGCAGCTCGCTTCGCAAGCTCCTGCAAGGCTTGCTTTTTATTGGTCGCACGCAGCTGAGCAACGACACTGCGCGGCGTTATCAGATCGGCAATCTCCATCGCCAATCGCGAGGTCACTCCGCGCCGTGACGTAGCCGCCGGATGGGGTCGAGTTCCGGATCGATCCACCCGATATTGCCATCCAGGCGGCGATAGACGATGTTGAGCTCGCCATGTGAGCGGTTGCGGAACATCAACACCGGGGCGTTGGCAAGATCCATCCGCATCACTGCCTCGCCGACAGTCAGACTGGGCACGTCGGTGTTCATCTCGGCAATGACCGCTGGCCCTTCCTCTCCTTCCTCGGCAACGGGTGCCAACACGTAATCCCTGGCCCGCTCACCAACCTCGAAGGCCTCGCGCGCCTGCGCATGATGGTCGCGCAAGCGACGCTTGTATCGACGCATCTGTTTGGCGATCCGCTCTGCGGCTGCATCAAAAGCCGCATAGGTCTCCGCGGCCGAGGCGCTGGCATTTACGACGATTCCGCGGCCGATATGGATGGAAACCTCGGCGCGGTTCAGATGCGCCTCTTTAGAGAACACCACATGCGCTTCAATCGCAGTCTTGAAATATTTGCCGAGGATTGCAGCGAGACTTGCGTCGACGTGGTCGCGCAATAGTGTCCCGGTGTCGATCTGCTTGCCCGTGACGGTCAGTTGCATGGATGCGTTACCTCTTCCCGCCAAAGCTGGGATGAGATCGGGACCCCGGGCATCGAAGGTGGGAACGCGCCCCCAGGCGGTCAAGCGGCGCACGCTGGGCATCCCCAGTTTTCGCGTCGAGCAGTGGAGTCACCGTGTCCTCTGCCTTTTATAGCGCGAGCAGCTTATCGCGGCGCCGCTGAACCGAAGATCCGATGCGCATTGCCTCCCGATATTTGGCGACCGTGCGGCGGGCGATGTCGACGCCCTCGTGGCGCAGCAATTCGACAATGCGCTCGTCCGAGAGTGTGTCATCCGCGGGTTCGTCGTCGATCAGGGCGCGGATCCGATGGCGGACCGCTTCGGCCGAATGCGCGCCGCTGCCGCTGGAAGCTGCGATCGCCGAAGTAAAGAAATATTTGAGCTCATACAGACCACGCGGGGTGGCCATGTACTTGTTGCTGGTCACCCGGCTGATCGTGCTCTCGTGCATTCCGATCGCATCGGCAATGTCGCGCAGGATCAAGGGGCGCAGCGACGGAACACCGTAATGAAAGAACGCGGCCTGCTGACGGACGATCTCGGCCGTGACCTTAAGGATCGTGATGGCGCGCTGGTGCAGTGCTTTGACCAGCCAGTTGGCGGCGTGCAGCCGCTCGGTCAGGTAGGCTTTCTCGGTTTTGCTCCGCGTCGCCTGACGGATCCGGGCGTAGTAGCTGTTGTTGACCAGAACGCGGGGCAGAGTCTCGGCATTCAGCTCGACGACCCACCCGCCCTTGGGTTGCGCCCGCATCAGGATGTCAGGCACCACCGGCTGTGCGAGTGGCGGATCAAAGGCGTGCCCCGGCTTTGGATCGAGCGATTGGATCTCGCAGATCATGTCGGCCACATCCGCGGCATCTACGCGGCACACTCGGACGAGCGCGGGGACGTTGCGAGCCGCCAGCAATGGCAAGTGATCGAGCAGAGCCGCCATCGCGGGATCGAGCCGGTTCCGGTCGCGCAATTGCAGCGCCAGGCATTCCTTCAGGTCGCGAGCAAAGACGCCGGCCGGATCAAATTGCTGGAGGCGTGCCAAGACACCCTCGACACGTGGTAAACTGCAACCGAGAAGGCCGGCCACCCCGTCGAGACCGGCGCGAAGATAGCCATCCTCGTCAAGCAGATCGAGAAGGTGCAGCGCGATAACTCGATCGCCTTGGTCGCCAAGGTCGGTCCCGATCTGCTCGAGCAGATGCTCGCGCAAGGTGCGCAGCCGGGTTGCGGTCTGGTCGAGCCCGGAACGGGCCTCCGCATCGAAGCCGCCGTTGTGATTGCGCCACAGCTGCGGCTCGCCGCCAAAATCGACCGGCCGGTCGCCATCCCCTCCCCATTCGGGTTGCCAATGCTCCGCCACGTCGGGTGCGAATTCGCCTGAGAGAGTATCCGGCGCGGCTGCCGCAGATGCCCGCTGTGCATCGTTGTCATAGTCGCCGAATGCGTCTTCCCTGAGCGGTTCGCGCCGCTCCAGCAGCGGGTTTTGTTGGATCTCGTGATTGATGAAATCGGTCAGCTCAAGGTTGGAGAGCTGCAGCATTTTGATCGCCTGCTGCAGCTGCGGCGTCATGATCAACGCCTGCGATAGACGCGGCTCGAGCCGCTGCGAAAAACCCGTCCGGTTCACATCCCGCTCCGTTCGGAGCGGCTTATAGGCTAAACCTATCTCCCAGGTAAACGCGCCTTACGTCGGCATCGGCGACGATTTCGGCGGGGCTACCCTCCATCAGCACTTGTCCCTCGTGCAGAATGTAGGCCCGATCGACGATCTCAAGGGTCTCGCGCACGTTGTGGTCGGTAATTAACACACCGATTCCACGATCCTTCAGGTGGGCTACAAGATCACGTATTTCGCCAACAGCGATCGGATCGATGCCGGCCAGAGGCTCGTCGAGCAAGATAAAATGAGGTTGGGTCGCGAGTGCCCGAGCGATCTCGCATCGTCGCCGTTCGCCGCCCGAAAGTGCCATTGCCGGTGCCCGCCGCAGATGAGTTATCGAGAATTCGGCCATCAACGCCTCGAGCATCGCTTCGCGCATTTCGAGCGCTGGCTCGGCGACCTCAAGTATCGCCCGAATGTTCTGCTCGACCGTGAGACCGCGGAATATCGATGCCTCCTGCGGCAGGTACCCGATGCCAAGCCGGGCTCGACGATACATCGGGAGGTCGGTGATATCGCGCCCATCGAGGCTGACGACCCCGGTATCGGCCGCGATCAGCCCAGTTATGATGTAAAAGCACGTCGTCTTCCCCGCGCCATTGGGTCCCAGCAACCCGACCGCCTCGCCGCGCTGCACCGAAACATTTACGTTACGCAGCACCGGGCGGCGCTTGAACGCCTTTCCGAGCCCGTGCCCCAAAAGCCCCCGATTGTCGGCGACGAGCCGAGGCCTGGTATCGGCGGGTGTCGCAAAAGAGCGGGAGTGGGCCGCGCTCGCGGTCACGGCTTTTGCCCACTCCCTGCGGTCGCGTCCGGGCTGAGCCCGCTCGGAGCGCCCGACTGATCCTGCCGCACGAAAAGGCCCTCTACGCGTGGTGCGGGCGAGCCCGGCTTGCCGGCGGTGGGCAGCATGCGGCTGACATTGTTGTTCAGATCGACAACGGCGTATTGACCTCGGATCGCATTATCTCCACGCGTAATCGTAACGTTGCCCAGCAAGGTGACGAGTCCCGTATCGGCGTTGTAGACGCCGTAATCGCCCCGGCCGATATCCGTCGCGGTTGAGACAATGACATTGCCCTGCGCATCGATGCGGCTGATGCGGGAACTCTCGTCGCTGGCGCCAGACACCCCCGGGGTAGCTCCGGGCTTCGCTGCCGGGGCGGAGGATGCCGGTTTTGCCGGTCGTACTTCAGGCTTGGTCTGGGCAGGCTTTGCTTTGTCCTTGGTCAGATGGGCGGTGAGCACGTCGGCACGGACCCGTTTTACATTTTCTCTCACCTCGACCGCGTCGCCTCGGGCGACTGCAACTTGCTTCTGGTCGTACCATTCCAGGCTGTCCCGAGCGGTCACCACATCCGTTGGTGTTGTGAGCTTCAACGCCTTGCCCGTGACGATGCCCATCTGCTGGTCGACATCCCAGACGGCTTGGTCGCCAACGACAGTCTGGGTTTCGCCCTTGATCGTAACGTGACCATCGGCATTGAGGCGGTAGATCTCGGTTTCACCGCCTGCAGCCTTGCTCGGGCGGTAATGCGCGGTCAGCGTGTCCGCATACACCTCGGTTGTGCCGCGCTTCGCCACCGCGTTGCCGCGGGCGATGTAGACTTGTGCGTCTTGTTGCCACTCGATCCCCGAATTGGCTGAGATAGCGATCGGCCGGTCTTCCGAAGCAGCGCCAAGGTTCAGCCGGAGAAGCACTAAAGCAACGCAAATCCCCTCCCAGCGCGGCTGGAATGGGAACGCTGACGGGCCATCAAAAATCGATCGCGTTGGCATTCGGTCAGCGGCTAGCCGCCATTATGTGTCACTCGACCACGGCCCGCATGCCGCGTACCGGGGTTCTGTGGGCATGCTTGGCAGCCACTTGGGATTTGGCGACAGTGTGGGGAGTTGCGGCTGCGCTGTTATGGGTTGTAGCCGCCAAGGCACGAGCGGACGCAGGCAGCGTCGGTGCCGGTAGAGCGGAGACGGCCGCCGCAGCTCCGATTTGTTCGGCCTTGCTTTCAATCGCCGCGGGCAGCGTTGGAGGCTCGGCT
>Ga0306921_10009334_pt1 | contig 10406 bp, 15 predicted proteins | sample sta12Cox44000080_FD_203760 | JGI IMG/M metagenome (GOLD analysis project Ga0306921, IMG submission 203760) | Lab enrichment of tropical soil microbial communities from Luquillo Experimental Forest, Puerto Rico - statoxic.12C.oxic.44.000.080 (v2)... | ecosystem: Environmental > Terrestrial >...
GCAGGCTTGTGCTGCTGGCGTTGACTTCGATAAGTGTGAAACGTACGATGCAAGGCAAGCAGAAAGACAAACGCAGTCGGCTTCATACATTCGCTCGAAAGTTGGGCTATGAAACCCCAATTGTGGGCGCCGCATATCGCGAGATGGTGAACTGAAATGAGATATTCAGTCCAATACATGATTGCAACCAGTCTGCTACTGAGTTCGTTGAGACGTCTTGACCACGCCGTGATTTTGTATCACCTGGTAGACTAAAAAGGTGCTGCCCCGAATCCGCCCCATGCGGTTGAAGCTTGTAACTACTGACGCTCGACGCTAGGTCCTTACTCTCGCATCGCCCCTCTTTTCTCTCCAGTTCTTCCAAGACTTGCGTATGTCCCTTTCCTGCTGCGCGCTGAGCTGGCGACCTCCGCGCCGCGCTATCTTCTTTGCGTGCTCAACGCATTCCTCTACGAATTGTTCCACACGCCTGTCGAGCATCTTATCCAGGGCGCGTTTTTCGTTGGCGGCGAAGTTCGTTAGACATGGCGGAAATTTAGGCTGGTTTTCCATTGCTAACTCCTGGCTTCATCTTGGCTGGCACGCCGAGAGTCCCCAGACCAGTCGGCCATTAGGGAGGATCAATTGACCTGGGGTTTCGGCCAATTGGAATTGGCCGAAAGGTTACTAACAGGATTAGTATCTGTCAAGATAGATAGAACGATTGGCCCGGAAGCGTCAAGACGCGGCGAGTAGCGATGAGTTAACGCCTATACTGCACAACATTCATGCGACGTTAACTCCTTAAGCAGCGCATAAAAGGGGCGCGTCACCTCTGATACGGTGGCGCACTCCGCTTTTAGCTCTCATTCACGACCTGCCGTATCGATGAGTTCCGTCATATCCTTCCCAGAATCTACCTGGAGCTTCTTGCCGCTAGTGCGCTCGATAATCGCCGTGATCGTGGCCTCTTCGATGCGGCCGCGGTGGAGGTTCACGAGGACTCTATCACCGACTTTGAACTGCCGTTCAGGCTTCTTCTTGGCTGGCACGAAAGCTCACTTGCTTCGCTCTATGAGGGCAGACATATGGTGCATGATTGCGGAAACGGTTTCAGTAATCTTCTCGTCGTTTGGGTCTCCCCACCGTTGTAATTTATCGAGAAGCGCCACCAAAGCTTTCATCAGTTGCCTTCCCTTGAATTTACGGATGGAGTCACCTAGCTCAGTCGAAACAGCCAGATTCAAGCAATCAAGCTTACGCCACGTCGGCACTCGAATAAACAGGCGAAGGGATGACAACACGTTAACTCGTCCTCATTCCTCGCGGCACCGGGATATTCTGTCGACCTGCATCCAGGGGAAACATCCCCGTAGTGCGGAGACGTTCCTAACGATAAGCCAGGGTTCACACAGGCAGGGATGGGACGATACGATAGCTGACGGTATCGATTCGTTGCCAAAGTTGACGGCTCAGCAGGAATAAACGGCGGTGTGTTCAGTACAGAGTCGCTCGTAGCCGTGAGATTGATCCTCGGTGAAGGCGCTCAACGGATAGGCGCACATCATTTCAACGCTGTGTGATCGGCCAAAATCGTTGGCGACTTCTTCGAGCTGAATCGCGGCGTTCATGTTCCCTTCCGCGCATAAGAGGCCCAAGCACTCGCCACAAATGGCCACACGGGGATGTTCGGTTTTCGCCGCCTTCGCGGCAATCTCAATGAGACTACAGAGGCCCTCGAAAAACCGAAGGCGGTCCGGCTCTCCGTTCACCATGATTGTTGAGAGCATTTCAGGAGCATCCAATGAAATGTAGACTCCTCGGTTTATCGCGTCACCTACGTCGAACCCCCCTCTCGACAATTGCTGAGCAACGTCTTCTCGATGTGGCTTCGTAGCGAAGACGATTGCCGGGTTACGTAATCTGAGTGCATTGCCGATGAAACGGGAGAGACTTTCTATAAGCACGGAGTCAGACTCATAGAACAGTACTTCGTGTCGGGAATCCACATTTGTATTCATGGACTCGGGAGCAAGACATCGTGATTCTGTAAGCCTAAGGTAATATTGTCAAGGCTGATTCGATTGAATTCTTAACGACCTTTGATCGCTTCTCGACAACCCACCGGAATGTATCGTTATCGTCACTCCGGCGGGACAACCCCTGCAATTGGGTGTTCGGGATCCCAGTGGTCTGAGGTTCACATTGCGCCGCCGGGTGGATCTCAGGTAAAGAATACGAAGCCTGGGCTATCTGTGCTAACAGTGAAAGAAACACTGAAATGGCTAACCGCAATCCGAACACGAAAGGCCTCACACCGTGGAAGCCCGGACAGAGCGGCAATCCGTCGGGCCGATCCCGCATGCAGCCGATCTCTGACCAAGTCCGCGAGATGGCCGCGAAGTACGTTCGTTCCGCTACGGTGTCATGAGTTACGCGAACGAGCAGGGCGTTCCCCGGGAGGTCGAGATGCAGCGCATCATCCAGGCCATTCCAGACAACACGCAGAAGTACCAACGCTACCTGGAACTCAGTTCGCGGCCGCGATTGGCGACATTGCGTTCACGATTCCGAGACGCCGGTGGTGACAGGACATAAAAGACTCACGTTGATCACCCTCACGAGTCGTGAGTGAGATTGGCCTTAGACAAACAGGCAGTTGCCCCCGGGCAGCGACGCTTTGTGTCCAAGAAAGTAGAGTATCAAGTAAGGAAGGAACGAATCGACGGGGAAGGCGCTGGCGATTTACTTATCTCGTTCGACTCACAAAAGCCCCAGGCTGTCGAGTGGTCCTCCCTGGGGCTTTTTGTCCATGTGCTTTCCGCCCACTCCAGCTGCAATCCCTCTAAGCCCTAAGCCCATCGGTCCTGGGGCTGTTTTGTCTTCTCAAGTCCTCAGGAAAAACTTCACGGGCCACAGTGCCATCCGACGCTACCTCGTAGAAGTTCTTGTGTCCTGTCTCTTGCGAGAATACAAAGTAGGAACCGGGGCCACGATTGCCAACCAACTCGAGCGCTTTCGCCAGCGTTTCAGCGCAGCCAAGCCACATGGGCTTGCCGTTCTCGATCGCGAAGACATCCAGGGGAGGGACCATAGCGCACACCCACTTTTCACTACCGAACCTTTCGGCTCGGTCGACCTGAACTCGGTTGTCCTGAATAAATGAAGCGAGCGGTAGCGCGAAGAGCCTGACAGATTTTTCTGTTGGCGTCGAGAAAAGTTACTCATCGGCATCCGATACTGACGCCCCTCTCCGCTTCGGGCCGCCTCTTTGAAAGTGGGATGTCGCTGTTGCCACTCGGTACGTGCCTCAGCGAGTAACAGAATGCAAAAAACGTAAGCCACTCGTAGAGCAGCTCCCACTCTCTGCCCTGTTCGTAGTCCTTTCGTACTATTTGCGGTTGGCCAAGATCGGAAATAGAATCCGCCGATCGGAAGTGCCGCCCATGCTGTCCGCCCTAAAATCCCAACGGGACACTGAGACTTTGCGTCTCGAGCGGGTGCGGCAGTTGTTTGTCACGCATCATCCGAGGCAGCGGACTGTGAACAACGTTCTTCGCTTTTTCCTCTGGCTTCGACAGAACAAGCCTGAATTGCTTTCGCACGAAAATCACAGCGCATCATATCAGCTACTTAAAGTCGATTTGCTCGGACTCTACGTCAGCTAGTGGGAGCCCGCTCGAGCGAGGACCATCCGGAAAATCCAGGTTACGGAGTGCTCTCTTTCAGTTCCGCTGTCTCGTCGGATCGGTTCCATTGGGCCACTTCTTATCGATTCGATCCAAGATAAATTTGGCGATGCTGATTGCGTCTTCGACCAGTTAGCCGAGGCGCGGGAAGAATGGCGTAGAAGGCATCCACCAAAACAGCAGATGTTAAAATGAGCACGCATGCTGCCCCGAATGGGAGAGGGCTCACGGATTAAAGAAATCTGCAAGTCTATCAATGTCCGGTCCATGTTTCCTTCGCCAGTTGCGACAGATCATGTAACCAATCGGCTTCGCTGACCCCCGAGGGATAGATGACGTGTCCGAGGTTCTCGATCGTGTAAGCGATAATAAACGCCGAATGATCAAATTCCGGAGCGCCGCTCGAAAGCGGTAGGCCCACAGCTGACTCCGCTTGCTGAATCTCGCTTACTTTGCCGAGGCCCCCGGAGTTATAATCCCGCAATCTACCTTGGCATACCTTTTGTCCTCCACCCGTGACGCGCCCGAACTTGAGTCCGGAAACCGCGGTATTGGAATTGTCCATTTGGACAGGTTATCAGTTGGCGTTGGCCGTACCTAGCGAACTCCATAAATATCGCAAGGCCACGCACACTTTCTGTGTAGGACGTCAGAGAGTAGCCCTGTCCGGTGGAGATCAAATGGCCTTAGAGTTCGCTATCTTTTGCGTCCAGACTAACGCATGGACGTGGCAAGAATCCTCAAAAAGCCTTGCAGCCGCCAAAGCACGAGCTGAATTGCCGGGTGCAGTGGCTTCCTCTCTGGTTTATAAGCGTGCTTCAAGAAAGGCCCCGCGTGCGTGTCTCGCTGTTCTCGCTAGCGCGCTACTTCTGCTGTGTATGGTTCCTACCAGAGCAATCGCTCAGCAGCAAATTGCCCTGCGCGAGACTAGCAGCCGTTCGCTCCCAGATTCACCTCTGGTCAAGACGAACCCGGAGAATTCCGCTCCTGAAATATCCCTTGCGGAGGGGTCAGCCAGCGTCGCAGGCACCGTGCTGGATATAAGCGGAGCGGCCGTTCCCGGCGCAGAGGTGAGCTTATCGCATCAAGACGGAACGGAATTGCACACGATGGCGTCCGGGGCGGACGGCGAGTTTAGTTTTACAAAGATTCATCCCGGTCCCTACCTCGTGGTCGTCAATGCCAAAGGTTTTGCGCCCTTTGTATCTGAAGAGTTCACCGTCGCCGTGCAGCAGGCCTATCAGGTTCCCATTGTCTCGCTCTCTGTTGCGACGGCAAGCATAGAGGTGGTGGTTCGTCCCATCGATCTGATCGCCGCTGAGCAGATAAGAGCTGCAGAAAAGCAGCGTCTGATGGGCGTCATCCCAAACTTTTACACCAGTTACATTTATGACGCCGCCCCGCTCACCTGGAAACAGAAATTCTCGTTCGCTGCACGGGGCACGTTCGATCCGGTTGCCATGATCGGCGTCGGCTTCGCTGCGGGCATCGAGCAGGCGAATAATTCCTTTCCCGGATACGGGCAAGGCGCCGCGGGATACTGCAAGCGCTATGCTGCAAAGTTTGTCGACGGACGCAGCAGTGACTTCCTAACGCATGCGGTCTTCCCCTCGGTATTTCACCAGGATCCGCGCTACTACTATCAGGGCTCCGGCACCGTTAAGTCCCGATTAGTGCATGCGGTCAGCTCCGCATTTGTTACACGCAGCGATAGTGGGCGTACCGAGCCCAATTATTCTTTTTTGCTCGGCGACACGTCCGCAGCAGCACTTTCCAATCTGTACTATCCCCAAGCGAATCGGGGCGCGCACTTGGTTTTCACCAATGCTGCCGTGGGCCTCGCCGGACGCGTGGGCGGGAATTTACTCCGGGAATTCTTGCCAAGGCGCATGACGACGAACGTGCCGGCCAATAAAGAACAGTGAAGGCATAAAGGAACACCTGACGTGCACCTCCTGTGTGGTCCGGAAGCCGGAATTGTGTAGCTCCTTCCATGAGGTTGTCGATTTCCTCGTCCATCCTCCGGTACAGGGCCTGCAGGGCACTGCGCCGATAAGAGGCATGGGGCAGCATCGGCAAGAACGCGATCTTCGCTTGCCCGTCGTAGCTCCACAGACTCGGACCTCGCCGTAATCCATTGGCCAAGGCCATGGCCTGCAGCGCGTTTTGGATCCGCGTTCGTATGCGCACCCACTGATGGCGATGCAGCACCAAGGCCCGCAGATCGAGCAGCTCCTTCGTGGGCAGCCAGATCACTAACGATTGCTGGCGAGCGTGCAAATCACATCCTATAATTCGCATTCGGCCTCCTTCGGTCCGAGCGCTGTTCTGGGTGAACACCGAAACAGGGTTGAAAATCACGTGGCTTGAGTTTGGTGTTGGGAATCGGGTAGTTCGATTCGGTAGCCGAGGTTTCGGAGTTGCCGGTTCATTCTGGCAGTGCGCTTTTGCTTCGCTCGTTTGGTGACCGCTGGGCCGCGTTCCTCGTAACGGACTCCCTTGTGCAGGATCAACCAGTCTACTCGGCTCGTCGCGAGGCCGGTCTTGTTATGACATCAACCGGAAACATACCTCACAGTACCGCCAGAGCTGATAGGTCAGTGAAAAGTTACTGCGTTAATCAAGACCTGAGCCACAGTCGTTCCAGTCGCCTGAGAATTTCAACTGGAAATGCCAACCAGAAGCGATACCAGAAAAAGACTGGGAGCGAGTTACACTCCATACTGCAACTTCCCCGGACGCTCAAAAAGGCTAACCGGACATGCCCCGATTAGGGCATTTCCCACCTATTTCTTCGCCTTTGTCTTTGGAAAGAAGCTCAGCGTGTCATACTAGTCGCTGAGGTGTTTGATACGACCGTTTTCGATGAAGGCGATGGAAGCGCCATGGCCCGAGATTGGCAAGTCCTTCGCGGGGCCGTACGGGCCGTCCCCAGTAAAGGTCGCGGTCCACGTCCATTCCGCCGCAATCGACGAGCCGGAGACTATGACACGATCGATATGCCACTTGAAGTCTGGCTCCTGGGCGATGATCGACTTCATGAAATCTTTGACCTGCTCGGGCCCTTTCGCATGCACCGCGTTCGGGATATCGTCGTGAATGCCGTCCGGTCCAATCAGGCGATCGATAGCTGCAACATCGTGGCGGTACCAGGCATCCACATAACTCTCGAGGACGGCACGCGGTGTTTTGGAGTCTGTCTGAGCTGCCGCGGACACAGTGAACGCAACCAGAAGGAAAGCCACAGCGAGAATCCGGCTCATTGAGGACCTCCGCAAAATTCGGCGCATAATAGCGGAAACAAGTGTGGATGACAATCTCGATTCTTTCTGGTACTCGCGTGTCGGCGAGCGTTCCTATAGTGCAAGAAGGAACCGCCGCTTGAACGTTTAAGAGCTTTCCGACTTGAAAGTTTCTGGAATGACCGCCATTTTGTTTTAGCCGTCGAGGCCGAAATTCGCCATTCCGAGCTTAGCTCTTTGGAGAATCTCCCTAGTTTTGCGCCTGCACGAGTGGCAACTGCGAGCCCAACTGCAAATCCACCAGCGCTTGCACCCGGCGCTCAATCTGGAAAAATGTGGCTACGGTCGTACCGGAGACGACCTTCGTAAAGATGGGCACGTACTTGATCCGCAGTTCCGTCACTTGTTGCTCCACGGCCAGCGAGCGTTTCGTCAGACTGAGCGCCTGCTCATTGTTCATGTTGCCCCAGGTATCCGCGTATTCCTTCAAAATCGCGTACTTTTCGTCGTTGACCTTTGTGAGTTCCGCAACGTACTGGTCATACACCGGCCAAAATTTCGTCGCTTCGGCATCCGAAAGGGTCAGATTCGCCGCAACCAATTGCTTCTTCTTCGAGCGCAGGTCTTGGCGCAGGAGTTCGATGTTCTGATTGAGGACCGACTGAGCCGTGCTCTCGGATTGAGCTGGAGCGGAGGTGGCGCTCTGGGCAGACGAATTCCTGACGCTCGCAAGGACCAACGCAGCAACGAAGGACAGGATCACGAGGGGTTTCTTCACAGGGTTCTCCTTCTTTTGCAACGCGAGAGGCGGGCGGCGCTCAGGCGCGAAGCGTACTTTGGACTTTTGAACAGTCTTCTGACGCAGCGCTCGAACCCGCGGAGCGGAGTTGTTCCAAGGTAAACCGCCTCAGAGGACCTGCGTGTAGCAGAGCTTACGGTTTTACTCGCGCGAACACAACCAATATTCGCGAAGCCCAAAACGTTTCCGACGGCAATCAAACCGTGCCTCCCGGTGTACAGGAGAGCGGCCGTGGCACTTCTCTTCTCGCGCATCGTTCGCAGCGCGGATTCTATGCAAGAAAAATTGCTGACCAGAGGCTCTGGCGGATGGGGAATGATGACGCAGGCTGGCAGAACAAATTGATTTCGTAGGAAGTGCAGCGCGGTGGCAGATCGTGCAGGAGGGGATGAAGAGCGGGAATATCTCCGAGACTTGCCGGAGACATGGCATCGCTGAGGGGGAAGAGCGCTGCCGCGGCGGAAAGCGAGAAGGATCGCCGCATTCGGCAACTGGAGCGAACGCTCGGGCGTCGGTGGGGTGCATTACTGGACGCTTGCCCAAATCCCTAGTTGCCAGTGTTTGGATCGAACGGAATGTCAGCTCCGCCGAGGACGTTCATTTCCTCCTCGGTGTATGCGACGTTGAAGATTTCGTGAAGGTCAACCCACTTGTTCATGGCCTCCTCGGTATCGTTGAAAAACATCAAATCGTCCGCACTGTCGATAACCGTTGAGGTTTCGTCGATCACAACCAGTTGAAAGGTCCGCCCGTCTGCATAAAACCGCAAGTGGCACTCATATTCCAGCGGTTCTGAGTTGTTGCGTAGAAATTCCCATTCTTCTCGACTGAGTTGCATATCGTCTCCTGGCGGAGAAAGAGAATAGGGGCTCGTCGCACAGTGGTCAATCGAAAGTTACGGTCAGTATTAGATCTATGAGGGGATCTTACGGTGAAACCCACTACGGACCGCATCAATTCCGAATGCAAGTTTAGAGCGGATTTGTGGAAGGCATTTGTGGCCAACTATCAGGTTGCACTCGCGGCATCGCCTGAGACGTTCGCCAGATACTGCGAAGAGTTTTGCAAACGCTGGATTGCCGGAGCTTGACCTTGCTACTTCGGTTCGCGTATCGCCGGTGGCAACTACATCGCCTAAGCCTACGGACGGTCCTTTTTCGGAAATCTATGTAGTTACTAGGCTTAAATAGAACACTGCACTTGTTACACACCACTTCGGCCCCTAACAAATCAAACGTCACGGCGAATCACCCGTTCGCACGTCTATTGAGGATCCGTGAATACAAAGGGCTGTACAGCGACGCCCTGAAAGCCCTCCGAGCTAGTCAGCAGCATCAGGTTACCGGGCTTGTCAACCTGAAGCTCCACGTCACAAGTAGCACCGACGGTGAGGAACATGTCAGCAACAGATGTTTTGATTTGCGCCAATGGCAAATCCTGCCCGTCTTTGGCGACTACTTTCCAGGTGACTGGTTCGTCTTTGTGCAAGAAGCGCAGGCGTAGATCGGATTCGGCGTCAGTGATGTTTATGAAGCGTATGCGGTAGCGTTTGCCGGTGTGCAGGCGGGCAAAGTCTGGAGCCGGATTGCCATTGATGAGCAACATGAGACCGAACGGAGGGTAATCGCCTACGCCAAAAACGAAATTGAGATCGCTCTCGGGATCGTATTTCTGGTCGGGTCCCAGAACAATCAGCGGTCCGTAGATGCCGTTGAGCAGTTGCGTTTTGTCGTGCCAGTGCGTGTGGTAGATGAAAGTCCCGGCGCGAGGAGGAGCCATCCGCGCAACAAAAGAGGTCCCGGGCGCAATGGGCGGCGTGGTTTGCTGTCCGGAACCCGTCCAACCGGGGACGCCGTCGTAGTAACTTTCAAGCTCGATACCGTGCCAGTGGATCGCTGTGGGATTATTGAGCTGATTTTTGACTTCGATTTCGACAGGTTCGCCTCGTGTCAGGATGATCGGAGGGCCTACGAGACTTGGCGGCGGATTTTTTCCTGTGGGCTTCGGCGGTAATGCGGGATCATTCAGTTCCAATCGATACAGGGGAATTTTTGCAGAATTGTCCGAGACGACCAGTTGGAGTTTGCGCGGATTTTTGGCTTCGATGGGCGGCCGCTCCGCGCTGGAACCAGGGACTACGGTTATGCCGAGCACCAAACCGCCCATCCCGGCGGCGTTGTGATCGTGCTTCGATGAATCATCGGTTGGTTTGGAATCGGGAGGATGGAGCGTCAGCGACGGCGACATGTGCGCCATCATATGGCAATGGAAGAGCCAGTTGCCAACGCGTTCCGGCGTCCAAGTCATGTCGAAGGTGCGCCCAAAATCGATGCCTTCGGTGACCACTTGGCGCCGCTGTGCTTCGGAATAGCGGAGAAAAGAGACAGCATCGCCGACACCGTCGACAGTGAAATAGAAACCGTGCAAATGCATACCATGAACGGCGGTTGAAGGATTGACGATACGCCAGTGGACTGGTTCTCCAGTCTTATAGATGACGCGTTCGGCATACGGCCATGATTTTCCATTGATGGCCGCAACTTCCTGCGCCTCAGCGCTGAGGGAATCGTTCGTCCACAAATTGAGAACAAAGACGCGGTCTGCCGCCGAGACACCGGGACGATCGACGATGAAGGCGCCCCCAAGTGTCGTCTCCGGGCCGTCACGATCATCAATCGCGCTGTTTGATGTCGTGGC
>Ga0306921_10009335_pt1 | contig 10406 bp, 13 predicted proteins | sample sta12Cox44000080_FD_203760 | JGI IMG/M metagenome (GOLD analysis project Ga0306921, IMG submission 203760) | Lab enrichment of tropical soil microbial communities from Luquillo Experimental Forest, Puerto Rico - statoxic.12C.oxic.44.000.080 (v2)... | ecosystem: Environmental > Terrestrial >...
GTCAGATTGGTCGAAACCATCGTCACTGTGCTGTTGTCACCCACACGCAGGAACACGCCCGGCGTGAGCAGAATTTCCGCCTTGCCGTTGCCGGTGGTGAGCGTCTGTCCGGGTTGTAGTTCGGCCGAACCAACCGATTTGGAGTCAAGTGGTTGGTCGGCGAGGTTTACTTGTCCTTCTACGTAATTAATGCTTCCTGGAATCGCTGTGCCTGCGCCCCACGCGGGCGCGGTAAGAACGGTTGCCAGGAAGAAAGCTGCCAATGCTTTCACACCCAGCAATTTCATAATATTTACCTCTGAAAGCCCTTCTAACCTCTTTCAGTACTCAATGGGTTAGATGCAAGAGGCTCGAATTCGATACGAGTTCGGTAGTCGTGCTGCGTTAAGAAATGATTCGTAGAGCAACACTTCTTAACGGAAGTGAGAGGGTACACCTCCCGAAGTGCAAAGCAAAAACGGAATCGCGGTGGACTCCGCGCCGCGCGTGGTGGTCCTGCCAATTTCGAGATGCGGAGCTAATTGTTAGCGCCTAGTTTCTGCTTTATAGAATCACCGGACTCGTCGAGTCTGCCGCGCCGCTCGCGTTGTAATGCACTTCGCCCGAATCATCCGAGAAGAGCCGCCGCTGTCCTGTCGTGCCTACCTGGTCCGGAACAGCGGTAACGGTGTAGGAACGAATCGCACCGTTCACCTTCTCACCCGGCGTGTAGGTAAAGGTGTATCCGCTCTTGCGTCCGCTCGCCAGGTCGGAATGATTATGCGGCTTGTCAGCAAAACTTGCCGTCATTACGACGATCACGAGAATCGCGCGCGCAACTGTGTTTGAGCGCATAGTCGAGTCGTGCAAGCAACAATAGGGTGGCGCGTCCTTAACTGTGACTGTCGCTAGTTGCTATCGCGTCATTCCCGCGTCCGAGCCAGACTTCAAACTTCTGAGGGGCAACAAATGTGTGCACAACCCCAAACAAAAATCGCATAATCGGCCGCTGCGGAAATGGTCGCAGTCAAACCGAGCAATAGGAAAAGCAAGGCGAGAGTCCGCTTGAACGATGCGATGCAGATACGCCCGATCGCGTTCTGAAGAGTGCTTGGGCCGGCATTCACAAATAAGAAAACGACCGAGCAGCAGCGTTTATTCCGTAACCCAATAAATAATTCATGTGGAACCCCAGTCCACTGGCACAAGCTGCGAGTGAAGGTCACTCCGCCCAAGGGACTGCCGCCTCTACGGTTTACGCGAGGACCGGCTACTGTGCGTCTTCCGAATAACTGGGCGGTGCGGTGCTTTGGGCGCCGCGGCTTGGAATAATCAAAGCCCAAGCCGGTTATCTCCTACGAGGGGCGATTTCGTTCGCGGGGGAATCGGATGATGACGGCAATTCGTGATAGCCAATCCGTTGTATTCAATTCGAGAGGATTGGTACTGCTGACAAGCCTACTGCTTTTGTTCATCGGCGGGGGAATCACGGTCAGAGCTCTCGCTAGAAAGTACTAGGTCCCAAAAGTTTCCAGTTGCGCTTCTACAGGAGATTCGTTATTCTCTTGTAGAAGTAAAAAGGAAGTCCATGACAGCCCAACGTATCGAGCTTCCGCAAGGCACTCTTGATCTGCTCATTCTGCGAACTCTGGCTCTTGGAGCCCTGCACGGCTGGGCGATCTCAGAGCGCGTACAGCAGGTTTCGAGCGATGCACTGCAAATTCAACAAGGCTCCTTATATCCGGCCCTGCACCGGCTCGAACGTCGTGGCTCGATTAAAGCGCGCTGGGGGACGTCGGAGAACAACCGGCGGGCAAAGTATTACGAACTTACCAAGAGTGGACGCCGGCAGCTTGAAATTGAAAAGGACGCCTGGAAGCGACTGACGGTCGCTGTGTCTCAGGTTCTGGAGACGACTTAGCGAGCCGCGCCATGTTCAGTGATCTGTGCTTTCGATTTCGCTCCCTTTTCCGGAAGCAACGAGCAGAAAAAGAATTGGAAGACGAGCTGCGCTTTCACTACGAACAACAAACGGAGAAGTACGTAGCGGCCGGCATGTCGCGGCAAGAAGCGGAGCGACGGGCACGGCTAGTGTTTGGCGGGCTCGACCAAATCAAGGAAGAATGCCGAGATGCGCGCGGAATATCGTTGATCGAAATCGTGTTGCAGGATACTCGCTATGCGCTTCGCACGCTCCTCAAATCTCGGGGTTTCACTACTGTTGCTGTCCTCACCCTCGCCCTTGGTACCGGAGCGACCACAGCCATATTCAGTGTGCTACACAGCGTCTTGTTCAAAGCGCTCCCATACTCTGATCCCGAACAACTCGTGAGCGTAGAAATCAGCCCTGCTGCATTGGATCCCTCATTGCGCGGAATGGCGCCCGAGGACTTCTTCGTATTTCGGGAGCAGGGCCGCACGTTTCAGGACGTAGGCATTTATGCCGAAACCGATTCTGACCATGATGTGAACGTCACCGGCTTCGCAGAGCCGGAACGAGTGCATGCGCTATACGTGACTCATGGCGTGCTTTCGCTTCTCGGAATCCCCCCTATCAGCGGCCGGATCTTCTCTTCCTCCGACGACACCGCCGGCGCTCCGCCCACAGTAGTACTGACCTACACGTATTGGCAGCGCAAATTCGGTGGTCAACCCGCGGTTGGGAAAACAATGGTGATGGACGGAAAGGCTCGGGAAATCATCGGCGTGCTGCCGGCGAATTTCAGTTTTCTCGATGACCAGGATTTGGGCTTAATCCTGCCACTGCAGTTAGATCGCAACAAGACGCTCCTTGGCAACTTCAGCTACTTTGGTATTGCCCGACTTAAGCCCGGTTTCACCGTCACCCAAGCCAGCGCTGACGTCGCCCGTATGCTGCCCATCACCTTGAACGCCTTTCCGCCCCCGCCCGGACTTAGCGTCGACTTCTTTCAGAGGGCCCACCTCTCCCCGAGTCTTTTTCCACTCAAGCAGGACGTCATCGGTCACGTCGGCACGCTGCTTTGGGTCCTCATGGGTGGCATCGGGATGGTCCTGCTGATAGCATGCGCCAACGTTGCCAATCTGCTGTTGGTCCGCACCGAGGGCCGCCAGCATGAACTTGCATTGCGTGCTGTGCTTGGTGCCACGCGCCGCCGTATCGCCGTGCAGCTGATGCTAGAGAGCACCGTGCTTGGCCTGCTGGGGGGCATTGTCGGGTTGGCATTTACATTTGCTGCTTTGCGATACCTTGTCAAGCTTGCGCCCGCCGGCCTACCCCGCATGAAAGACATCAGCGTTGACCTACCCGTGCTACTTTTCACTCTAGGCGTCGCGCTTTTTACCAGTTTGATTTTCGGGCTGATTCCGGCTCTTAAATACGCAAGGGTGCGGGCGAACCTTTCGGACGGCGGTCGCACGCTCAGCCCCAGCCGGGAACGCCATCGTGCGCAAAACTCTCTGGTTGTTTTGCAAGTGGCACTCGCCCTCGTTTTGCTGATCTGTTCAGGGCTGATGATTCGCACGTTTCGCGTTTTGACGCACGTCAACCCCGGCTTCGTTGATCCTGTCGAGCTGCAAACGTTCCGTATTGCGATTCCGAGTTCCGACGTGCCCGATGACACCGGCGTCCCTCGCACCGAGCAGCAGATTGAGGACAAGCTCTCAGCTATTCCCGGCGTTTCCTCGGCAGGCTTTTCAAGCGCGGTACCCATGGACGGAGACAACCGGCTCGACAATGTTTTCGTGGCAGACCACGCTTACGCAGAGGGAGCCCTTCCTCCTCTGCGCCATCTGCTGTTTATCTCTCCCGGATATCTGCGCACTTTGGGCACACCGTTGATTGCCGGGCGCGATCTCGATTGGAGCGATACGTACAACATGGTTCCTGTTGTGCTTGTCTCCGAAAATTTCGCGCGCGAATATTGGCGCACACCTCAGGAGGCACTAGGGCGGCGCATTCGAATCTCCGGCAACGACGATTGGCGCGAAATTGTCGGCGTTGTTGGCGATCTGCGTGACGAGGGCGTGGACAGGCCTGCCCGCACTGCGGTCTATTGGCCCACCTTGCTGGCAAGATTCCAGAGCAAACCCCTCCGCGCGAGCCGGTACGTAAGTTTTGTCGTACGCAGTCCTCGCGCCGGCTCAGCAGACCTGATGAAGCAAATTCAACGAGCCTTGTGGTCCGTCGATGCAAATCTGCCGCTCGCGAGAGTGCACACGCTCGACTATTACCTCGCCCGATCGATGGCGCGCACTTCGTTCACTCTGGCGATGCTCGGCACCGCGGGAGGGATGGCGTTGCTCCTCGGAATGGCAGGGCTGTACGGCGTCATCGCCTATTCAGTTTCGGGGCGCACTCGCGAAATCGGTGTTCGCATGGCTCTCGGCGCACGGCCGCGAAAGATGCTGGCGCTCGTGCTTGGCCGCGGCATGGCGATCGTTTCCATCGGACTCGCGCTTGGGGTCGGCGCCGCACTCGTGCTGACACGTGTTCTGTCCTTTATGCTCTTTGGCGTGCGTCCCAATGATCCACTTACCTACGCGCTCATCGTGCCCCTTCTGGGCATGGTGGCTTTGGCGGCATGCTACATCCCGGCACGCCGTGCGACGCGCGTCGAGCCCATGGTTGCTTTGCGATACGAGTAGTCATTTACGGTAGTAAACGATGATCTCCTACCCCTGATGGGTGAACCCCGTCATTGAGACGGTTCGCGTGTCTACACCTGCTGTCGGTTTTTCCCTCAGCAACATGGATGAACTCTTCGCGTGTCATTCTTCACCCACTGACACAAATAAGGGCCCGCTCACTCCGAGTAGCCGTCGTCTGTGACTTCATCCTCGTCATCTTCTTTGCGGTCTGGTTCGTCTTCCTCTTCGTCTTCCTCCTCGTCGGGCTCTTCCCGAAGAAGGACATTGGCTTGCGCCGAGCGATCCGAAGGCTTCGCGTCGAGGCATTGTGGGCATATTCTGCTCATGTCCACATGGTACTCTGTGCCCGTTGGCAAGGGCAGCGGGTGTTAGTTGCGGGTGCTGGCACGTTGACTGACTGGGATTGAAACTCTCAGAAAGGCAAAATGGGGCTCCCGTTTGACCGATTACCGCTTTCTACTAGAACCTATCTTATAAATAGGCCGCGATGAAAGCTATTGATTTGACAGAACGTACCGATCAAATAGTAGAGATGGCTCAGGTCGATTTTGCGCGCAATCAGAGGCATGGATCTTAGCGATGCCCAATGGGACATCCTGCGAGGGGTGTTTGTGGAACCGCGGTGTGTCGATGGCAAGTGGCGACCGCCGCGGGAGGCGCGTGCGGTGTTGAATGCGGGGTTGTGGATCTTTCGCACCGGAACCCCCTGGAAGGACTTAGCCGATCCTTATCCACCCTATCAAACCAGTCACCGGCGTTTTCAGAAATGGCAGAAGAACGGTCGTTGGGAAGTGATTTTACAGGTGCTGGCCGGGGATCTAGTGCAGCGGGGAAAGCTCGACCTGAGCGAAGGAGCCATCGACGCCTCGTTCGCGGGAGCGAAAAAGGGGGCTCTGCAGTTGGTAAAACAAGGCGCGGCAAAGGGACCAAGATCATGGCAGTTACAGACGGCCATAGTGTTCCTGTCGCCGTGCACGTGGCCAGCGCTTCGCCGCGTGAAATCCGACTGGTGGAAGCTATGCTAGACAACCACTCTGCACCCAGTTGCCCCAAAATTGCTGGGCGACTTGGCTTAGGACAGCGATCCTCTAGAGGAAAAACTCAAAGAGAAATATGGTGTCGATCTGATCGCTCCTCACAAAAGCAATCGTCGCCGACCGCCTACGCAAGACCGACGAGCTTTACGACGCTTTTGTCGCCGTTGGAAAGTGGAACGGTTCTTTGCCGGGCTGCACAATTTTCGCCGTTTGGTGACTCGTTGGGAATACAAGGAAAGTAAGGAAAGTAACTTCCTCGGCATGCTACAGCTTGCTTGTATCCTCATTCTCGTGCGGAGATATTTTTGAGATGGGTTCTTCTTATTCGTTTGCTCGATCACATCTCAGTAAAGTACCGCTAGCCCACAGCAATAGACGCTTCGCCGCAACTCACTTGCAGTGCAAAAAAAATCGGGGGGTCCGGAGGCTCCCCTATCCAACAGTTTCCATCAGCGAAGCGAAGTTGAGCTTCAGCCCGAACTGAATGTTGCGGCGCTTTGTGGATGCCGAGGCGATTCGCCGAAGCCGTGGAGCGCAAGAACATGCGCTTTGTTCCCATCAAGACCGATGACCAACTGGATCTGCAGGCCATCCACCGTGTTCGAGATCGGTTGATCTCGCGACGAACCGCCGTGATCAACCAGCTCCGAGCCTTCCTGCTAGAGCGTGGCCTGACCTTCGCCAGGACTCCAGCCAGCTACGCAACGCGTTGCCGGACATTCTGGAAAACCCAAAGGTTGACCTGACAACGCAGATGCGCAACCTGATCGATCTATTTTGGGCTGAGTGGAAGACAGTTGAAGACCATATTGAAGGACTCAGCCGCGAGTTGGAGCGTATCTCTGCCGGCGATTCGGGCTGTGCGCGCCTCCGGCGAATCCCGGGGATTGGACCAATCGTGGGTACGGCCATCGTTGCTGCCATCGGCAATGGCGCAGCCTTTCGCAAGGGGCGCGACTTTGCTGCGTGGCTTGGGGTCGTGCCACGGCAGTATTCGACAGGATGTAAAACGAGGCTGCTCGGCATCAGCAAGCGAGGTAACGTCTATTTGCGTAAGCTCCTGATCCACGGAGCGCGGGCCGCCGTATTGCGTATGAAGCGGGATCGGGCGCCGATCGGTGCCCGGCTGGATGCGCTCGACACCCGAGCTCGGAAAAACATCGTCGTAGTCGACGATGGCCAATAAGCTGGCGCGCATCGCCTGGGCTGTGCTGTCCAGCGGACCAGATTACAAACCGGCCAGCAACCTGGTCAAAGCATCATGAATTAGCGCGGGCATGTCGCTGATCATGATCAGCAGGCCTGCGCAAATGAAAACCCAGCAAAGCATGAGTAGAATGTCTTCCTTGTAGCATGCTTCTGCTTGATTTAGACCTATCGGTCATAGTGACATTCTCAACACCACTCCCGTTCTCGTTAACCGCAAAGATTCATCGGACGAGGGCTGGGACCAGGATTGGGGCGACAACCGAAACGAAAATCGCGGCGAGCACCATCGCGATTCCTGCAGCAGCGCCCTGCACCTCTCCCTCGATTACTGCTTCGGCCGTGCCCTGCCCATGTGAAATAGTACCTAGCGCCAATCCCCTAGCCAAAGGAGCGTGAATGCCGGCCTTATCCATCAGCCACGGCCCCAACATAGCGCCGATGATCCCGGTTGCGATGACGAATGCAGCCGCTAAGGTCGAATCCCCATTGACCAGGGGGGCGAGCTCGATAGCGACCGGAGCGGTGACGGACTTTATACTGACCGACGCACGAATGACTTGCGGCAAATGAAATAGTCTCGCCACAACCGCGGCGATGACCAGTGTAGACAATGAACCGAGGACAAGTCCGATGGACGCGGGAAGCAGATTGCCGAGTAGCGTCTGTCGGTTTTTATAGAGTGGTACCGCAAGGGCGACGGTCGCGGGGCCCAGAAGAGAGACGATGATGTCCTTCGCCGGCCGGTAGTCGCTAAGATGCATGCCGCTTAGCAGCAACACTGCGATTACAACTGGCGTGCTAAAGAACACAGGCGACGTAAATGCTGAAGGATAGCGCTTCCCCACGACCCGGCTAAGGGCGTAGGCCAACGCGGTAACACCAATGCCGGATAATGCCAGCAGTACTCTCATGGTTCCTTGCCTCCTCTTCCGTAAATGCTTGCGCGATGAAGCCACAGAGGAGAATCCCAGCTGTGGCACTGACAATGAGCGTGCCCAAGATGGCAAGGCCGTTCTGCAGAAATACCTCCTTGAAGGCGATAAGGCCGACGGCAATCGGGATGAAGAAGAAAGCGAGATGCCGAGTCAAGATCGATGCCCCCTCCTGGATCCACTCCAAACGGATCAATCGGCCTGACAGCAGCGCTAAGAGAATCAGCATTCCAACGAGGTTTCCTGGCAGGCGCAAAGACAACATGTGTGCCAACATGTAACCCGCGCGGTTCAGTAGAGCCAAAAACGCCAATTGCGAGATGACGATGACTAGCTTTCTCGGATACATAAGGTTCTCCACGAGGGGATTCATTGCGACAACTCTGCCTGGTGCTTGCACCCAACGGGGCCGCCGCCAAGAGCATCTGATCGTTGCCGCTCCGAACGTGCTCGCGCTCCTACGATACCGGACACTCGCCAACGATCGGCTGGAAGAACGGATCTTGTCCCGCCTCGATGATCTGCGCCGGGACCTTGGTCTCCGCGAACTGCTCGGCTTCGGTCGAGTGCTCCAGCGCTGACAATGACGACTCGCCGCTAGCGATTACCTGGGTGACTTCATCGAAGTATCCGGTGCCGACGAAGCGCTGGTGCTTCACTGCGGAGTAGCCGTGCCTGAACTCGCTGGCAATTTCTTCCTCTTGCACGCGTGAGTAAGCAGTCATGCCCGTGTCTTTGTATGCGCGCGCTAGCTCGAACATGCTGAGGTTGAGCACGTGAAAGCCAGCCAGTGTAATGAACTGGAACTTGTAACCCATCTCCGCAAGCGCGGGCTGGAAGCGCGCGATCGTGGAGTCATCCAGCTTCTTTTTCCAGTTGAACGATGGAGAGCAGTTGTAGGCCAGCATCTTGCCTGGGAACTTCGCATGGATCGCGTCGGCAAAGCGCTCGGCTTCCTTCAGGTTCGGTTCTGAAGTCTCGCACCAGATCAAATCGGAGTAAGGTGCGTAGGCAAGTCCGCGGGATATAGCCGAGTCAATACCCCCGTGGATGACGTAGAACCCTTCCCCGGTGCGCTCGCCGGTGAGGAATATCCGGTCATAGGGGTCGATGTCAGCGGTCAACAGATGCGCGCTGTTGGCGTCAGTGCGCGCCAGCACCAGCGTGGGAACGCCCAGTACATCGGCTGCAAGACGAGCCGCCACGAGTTTCTGCACCGCTTCCTGAGTCGGCACGAGTACCTTGCCACCGAGATGGCCGCACTTTTTTGCGGAAGAAAGCTGATCTTCGAAATGCACGCAAGCCGCGCCGGCTTCGATCATCGCCTTCATCAGCTCGAAGGCGTTCAGCGCGCCGCCAAACCCAGCCTCCGCATCAGCGATGAGCGGAACGAACCAGCTCATGCCGTTCTTCCCCTCGGAATGATGGATCTGATCGGCGCGAACCAGCGCATTGTTCAAGCGGCGCACCAGATTGGGTACCGAGTCGGCGGGATACAGGCTCTGATCGGGATACATCTGTCCGGCGTTGTTGGCGTCGGCGGCAACCTGCCAGCCGCTAACGTAGATCGCCTTCAAACCGGCCGCCACCATTTGCACCGCCTGGTTGCCGCTCATGGCGCCCAGGGCGTTGACGTACTTCTCGCTGTTCAGTAGGTTCCACAGGCGTTCCGCGCCAAGCCGTGCGAGGGTGTATTCGATGTGCAACGTGCCGCGCAAGCGCCCAACGTCTTTCGCAGCGTAAGGACGGGTAATCCCCTTCCAGCGGGAATCGGTCTTCCACGACGCTGCGATTTCGTCAGCAGCGTTGGGCTGATATTGTGTCATCTCCTCGATCTCCTCTTGATTCGGGTAATAAATAGAGATTTACCGACAAGTCTCTCGAATGGCAGAACACATCTCTTGACTCGATCTCGATCAGCTCTTGCTTTTAGTCCTAGCAAGCTTCATGCCATGTAGCCAGTGGGACCGATTATTCCGTTTCGATCGTAGAGGCTGAGTATTTGCAGTGAGATACGAATATTAAATTCGTGCACTTACGCATGCGTTCTCAGTTTCTAGTCGTTTTCGCTATCTAAACGGATAGTTCGGGGTATCCGTTTGGTTGGTTGGGAGGAGGCAACGGTGTATGCGGTAGAGGCTGAGTGTATGTAACGAGAGAAATGTGAAGATGCCCGGGCTGATTGGAGAGATGATGGTTTATCGATCCATCGCCTTCCGTGTGTCTGTAAGTCATTTGTTATCAGCGTGAGCACATATTCTACGGAATTTGTGCCGGTTACCCGAAGCTCCGTCCAAAGCTTATCGGTACCGAACCAAAAATTGCCGGGCGAAGGCTTCGCGCGATAAGGCGACGGAGGTATGAAAGTGTGATCGGCAGATTTCGTCGCGGGGCAGGAGTCGGGCACAACGCTCATCCGTGGGTTTGTCTGCGTGACAGGTGTTACGACAAGGGTGATGAACAGAGGAAAGGAAGAAGGCGCGTAGACAGCATAGAGCCTCCCGTGCTGCAGACATTCTATCTTCACTTAAGACGATTGGATGACGGAGAATGTTATTGATCCACGTATAAATAATGCAATGATTTAATGCAAAAAAGATGGCATCTCAGACTGCTCGAT
>Ga0306921_10009337_pt1 | contig 10405 bp, 11 predicted proteins | sample sta12Cox44000080_FD_203760 | JGI IMG/M metagenome (GOLD analysis project Ga0306921, IMG submission 203760) | Lab enrichment of tropical soil microbial communities from Luquillo Experimental Forest, Puerto Rico - statoxic.12C.oxic.44.000.080 (v2)... | ecosystem: Environmental > Terrestrial >...
ACAGGTTGAAGCCGGTAATTCCGCTGGCTCCCACCGCAGAGAAGATGAACCCTCCGACGATCGCCCCGACAATGCCGAGCACGAGGTCGAGAAGGAAGCCCTGGCCCGTCTTGTTTACGATTTTGCTGGCAATGAACCCGGCAATCAGCCCAAGGATGATCCAACCGATTATAGACATCGCGCACCCTTTACCTGGTTCGGACGGGTAGGCTACCACCTAAATGGCTGTCTATCCACCGTCCTTCAGAGCCACAAGCAACCGCCGTTTGCTTGCAGGCGGTCTCAGACCTGCGTAGCATTCGCCGGTGAACCGGTGATGGAGGATTAGATGCCGCTCAAACGGCGCCAAATCGCCTGGCGCGCCGCTCAGGATCTCGCCGACGGAGCCTATGTGAACCTCGGCATCGGCCTTCCGACATTGGTTTCCGATTTCATTCCTGGCGATCGCGAAATCGTTCTGCACAGCGAGAATGGCGTTCTCGGCGTCGGGCCGGCACCCTCCGACAACGAGGTCGACTGGGACCTGATCAATGCCGGCAAGCAGCCTGTCACCTTGGTGACCGGCGGCAGCTATGTGCACCACACCGACTCTTTCCTGATGATCCGCGGTGGGCACCTCGACCTGGCGTTGCTGGGGGCATTCGAGGTCTCCGAGCGAGGCGACCTCGCCAATTGGACGACTGACGATCCGGGTTTTCCGCCCGGTGTCGGCGGCGCGATGGATCTGGCGGTCGGGGCGAAGGAAATCCGCGTCCTGGTCGAGCACACGACGAAATCGGGCGCTCCGCGCATTCGGCGCCGATGCGGTTACCCGCTGACTGCCGCTGCCGTGGTGCGCCGGATATATACCGATCTAGCGGTTATCGATGTCACACCCGAAGGTCTGATTGTGCGCGAGATGGTCGAAGACATCGATCTCCCCGCGCTTCAAGCCAAAACGGAGGCGAAATTGCGAGCAGCCCCGGACATGCGCGCGCTACGTGCGCCGGCGGTCTGAAGCCGGGGTTACCGGACTCAGCCCCGCTTCTCCCGCATCCTCTCGTAGCGGCCCTTCGGCACGATTTCGGCGATAGTGCCATCGGGGGACCGGTATTTGATCGGGAACTCGCCGGGTTTCGACAAAATCGCGCCGCCATTGGCGACGACCTTTTCCGCGAACCCTTCATGGTCCTCGACTTCGATGCCGAAATGGTGGATCGCCGGGCCTGCGCCGACCAGTCTGGCTTCCTCGTCCTCTTCGCTGTCGTAGACCATCAGCGCCAGATCGACGTATCCGTCGGTGAGGTGCCGCGAGATGTGCCCGCGCGAGCGGCCGGTATGCACCTGCCGGAAACCGTAAACGTTTTCATAGAACCGCGTCGCCGCCTCGAGGTCGGTAACCTTGAGCGCCAGGTGGTTGATGCGCGCCATTCACCTGCCTCCTACTCGCTCCCGTTATAGGGCGCAATTACCGAACCGGTGCGGAGTTCCTCCGGTTCGAGGATTGCCTCAGTCTTCGTATCCTTGAACTCGTCGATGTTGTTGCTCTTGATATTCTGCCACTGCACTTCGAGCACCCGCGGCTTTGACCACTCGCCGTCCTTGCCAAAGCTGATGTCGCCAACGATCGTGTTGAAAGGGTGCGTTCGGATGTAATCGGCGAGTTTTGCTTGATCGAGGGTCTTGACCCCCTCGATCGCCTCGCCCAATACCTGCAGATTGGCATAAGCGAAGGGCGGCAGATACCAGCCGAGCGGGTCGATCCCCTCGCCCGGCGCCTTAGCCTGATACTTCTTCAAGAACTCTATAATACCCGGGAATTGCATAGTCGGCGCCGGGATCCACCAGTCGTAATCGAGGATGCCGTTGAGCTTCGGCCCTAGCTGTTGCTTCACCGACGTGAATTGCAGACCGACCATACCGCCGCCGAAATAGCGAGTTTTGAGACCGATCTCGGTTGCAGCGCGCACCATCCCCACCGAATCAGGCGGGTAGGAAGCGACAAACACGATTTCGGGGTTGGCCGCCTGAACGGCGTGAATAATCGGGGAGTAGTCGGCCGTCGACGGCGGATAGCTCTTGTCGTAGACGATCTGAAGGCCCAAAGCCTTGGCAGTGTCCCGCGCGCCTTCCGACGCGTTTTTCGGATACTCCGCGTCGGCGGCAACGATCGCCAATGTCTTGGGCTTTGGGTCCTTCGCCATCACGACCTTGAAAAACGGCTCCGAGAAGGCGTGCTTCGGATCGGGGCCGGTGGGCAACATCGAGAAATATTTCGGATAATGGAACTCGGCGTTAACGGCGAGCGCGAACAGTCCGAGAAACAGCCGGTCGTGCTGGATCGCTACCGGCATTGCCGGCGCGGTCATATTGGTGCCGTAACCCGACACGATGAGGTCGACTTTATCGACGTCGAGCAGTTTGGTATAGATCCCGGGTACGGTCGGCGGGGTGCTCTGGTCGTCGTAATAGACGAGCTTGACAGGCCGTCCAAGCAATCCGCCCTTGGCGTTCACATCGTCTTGCCAGATCTGCATCGCCAGCAATGCGGTTTTGCCGGCAGCGGCCAAGCCGCCGGTCAACGCCATGCCAAAACCGATCGTGATGGGCTCGGCCGGTCTCGCATCACCGGCGGAAAGGCCGCAGGCGGCAGATATGATTGCTACAGAGAGCAGCCGGTACACTCCTCGAGACATGCTACCTCCCCAGTTCGCCGTTATGTCGCTCGATCTGGCGCCGAGGGTTTACCCGCCCGTACGGATATAGCGATCAACGCCGTCGTTCTCGAGAATGCGATCGAGAACGCGCTGATGCACCAGAAAATTGAGGTGGGCAAGGGCCTCACCGAGCGCGAACCCCATCTGGTGTCCATCGAGGGTTCGCCGGAACAGAACCTTGACCAATTCGAGCGCCGTCTTCGGGATGTGGCAAGCGGCAATCACATCATCACAGCGAGCCCGATGGTGCGCGGCAAGGCTGTCGATGCGCGCGTGCAAGCCGAAAAACGGCAGGTTGTGGGAGGGCAGCACGAGCGTCTCGCCTGGCACCGTATCTCGCAGCTTGGCTAACGAAGCTAGATAACGAGCGAGGGGATCGCCATCGGGTTCGTGCGCTTGGACACTGATATTCGGAGAGATCCTCGGTAGCACCTGGTCGCCCGAGATCAGAACCCCGCTCTCGGCGCAATACAGGCACGCCAGTTCCGGCGCGTGGCCTTCGCCGACGATGACCCGCCATTCTTGACCGCCGATCTCGACGGCCATTCCGTCGGCAAGCCGTTGAAAACCCGCCGGCACCGAAGGAACTCCGCGGCGATAGCTGTTTTCCCGCTCGCCGAAGAGTTCGCTCTCCGCCTCGCCAAGCCCCGCGCGGCGAGCAAAGCTGCGCCGCAACGGACCGAAATCCTCGGCCCCTCGGCTCATGACGCGGGCGGACAGCCATTCCTTTTCGGTAACCCAAAGCGGAACCTGCCAGCGCCGGGTGAGCCAATCTGCGAGCCCGATATGGTCCGGGTGGTAATGGGTCACGATCACTCGGCTGACGGGCAAGCCGCGGAGACCCTCAGCAAAGACCTGCTCCCACAGCTCCTTGGTTCGCGGCATCGCGTAACCAGTATCGACAATCGTCCAACCCGGCCCGTCCTCGAGCAGCCACAAATTTATATGGTCGAGCGCGAAAGGAAGCGGCATGCGCAGCCAGTGCACGCCCGGGGCGATCGCCAGCGTCTCGCCCGGTCGGGGAGAGGCCGCAACCGGAAACTGCAACGGTGTCAGGCTTCCGTCCATAAACTATGCTTTTCTCGGCGACGAATTGACCGGCAGGTTAGGACGCGGCATTAGTTCGCGGCAAGCAGGACGACCAACGGCGAGCGAGGCGCCGGTGGGGCGACCGCAACAACTCGGCAAATGGCTCGATAATGCGTGACTTCAATATTCCGGGGCGATCGGCGGCGGTGGCGGCGAACGGGATGGCCGCGACTTCGAACCAGCTCGCAACGTTGACCGCGCTCGACGTGCTCCGATCAGGCGGCAATGCAGTCGATGCGGCGATTGCTGCTGTCGCGGTGCAATGTGTCGCCGAGCCGCAGAGCACCGGCATCGGCGGCGATTGTTTTGTGCTGTACTCGCCACGGGGCGGCCTGCCTGTAGCGTTGAACGGCTCCGGCCGAGCGCCGGCAAAGGCAAATGTGGAGTGGTACGCGGAGCGCGGCTTCCGTGAGATCCCGATACCGAGCCCGCATGCGGTGACGATCCCTGGGGCTGTCGACGCGTGGTGCACCCTCAACGCCAAATTTGGCACGCGCCCGCTCTCCGAGTTGCTCGAGCCGGCAGTGCGCGCCGCCGAGAACGGCTATGTTGTCGGCCCGCGCGTCGCGCATGACTGGCACCGCTACCAAGCCAAACTGCGCGATCCCATCACTGCGAAGCTGTTCCTGCCGGGTGGCCGCCCGCCTAATGTCGGCGACAGGATGCGTAACCCGCCACTTGCCGCGACGTTGCGCCGGATCGGGCGGGAAGGGCGCGAAGCGTTCTACGACGGGCCGGTGATGCGCGACATTGTCGACAGGCTCAAATCCCTGGGGGGACTACATGAGCCGGAGGATTTCGCCGCGCAACGGTCGAACTGGGTCGAGCCGATCCATACGTCATACCGCGGCTATGAAGTATACGAGTGCCCACCGAATGGGCAGGGAATCATCGTGCTGATGATTTTGCGCGCCCTCTCCGGGTACGATCTCACGGGCGACGCGTTCACGGAGGCCGACCGCCTGCATCTCCTGGCGGAGGCGACCAAGGCCGCGTATTGGGCGCGCGATGCCTATGTTTGCGACCCCGAGCATGTCCCGGTCGATGTCGCAGAGCTATTGTCGGAACAGCGTGCCGAACGTGTGCGGCGCCATATCCGCCTCGATTGCGCCCGCCCAGGTCCCGGCTGGGCGGACATCGAACACGAGGACACCGTCTATCTATGTGTGGTCGATCGTAACGGCAACGCCATCTCGTTCATCAACTCGCTGTTTTCCGGCTTCGGCACTGGCATTCTCGCGCTGGAGAGCGGGGTCTTGCTGCAAAATCGCGGCTCAGGCTTTCGCACGATTCCCGACCATCCAAACGCGATCGCACCAAGAAAGCGGCCTTTGCACACAATCATCCCGGCGATGCTCGTCAAAGACGGCCGCACGGTAATGCCGTTCGGCGTCATGGGCGGTCATTATCAGCCAGTGGGGCAGACGCATTTTCTGCACCGCGTTCTCGACCGTGGCTTGGACCCGCAACTGGCCGCCGAACAGCCCAGGATCTTCGCGCATCCGCGCGGAGTACTCGAAGTCGAGCCGACAAACCCTGAACCGGTCGTCGCCGACCTGGCACAGCGCGGACACCCGATCGAGATGACGGAGGTGCCGCTCGGCGGCTGCCAGGCGATCTGGATCGACCATGAGCGTGGCGTCCTGATCGGCGGATCCGAACCTCGCAAGGATGGGCTGGCCCTCGGCTATTGACCGAGGGCATCGCGGAGATCCGCTTCGCCCAGAGTAACGGCATCACACGACTGTCGCATCTATTCCAGCGCGACCCGCTGCGCGTGTTGTTCCCGGCTCCTGCAGTGGATGATCTGCCGCTGGCAGTCCTTGTCACGACATCGGGCGGGCTCGTCGGGGGCGACCGGCTTGAGATAGCCGTCGAACTCGCCCCGGGAGCGGTGGCGCACATGACCGCCTCCGCGGCAGAGAAGATCTACCGTTCGACCGGGCCGACGACGACGATCAAACAGAGCCTGTCGATCGGACCGGGCGCGGCGCTAGAATTCCTGCCGCCCGAAACGATCCTGTTCGACGGCGCTCGATTGCGGCGCAAGACGGTTATCGATCTCGCGCCCGGCTCAATTTTTTTGGGCGGCGACATCGTCCTCTTTGGCCGCCGTGCGCGAGGAGAGCGCTTCGCCAGGGGCTTCTTGCACGAGGTCTGGGAGCTGCGCTGCAATGGCGAGCTTGTCTGGGGAGACGCGTTGCACCTGGAAGACGATGTCGGGCGGATTATCGATGATCCCGCTTGTTTCGACGGTGCGGCGGGCTTTGCGACGATGATCCTCTGGCCGCCTGAAGGAGACGCGCGCAGCTTCCTGGATGCCGCCCGTAGCGTTCAGGCCGGCGCCGCGACAGCCGAATTGCGCGCCGGCGCGACGGTAATCGCCGGTCTCGTGATCGCTCGGTGGCTCGCCCAAGATGCAGCCTCGTTGCGTGGCGCCTATGCCGATCTCGCTTGCCATTTCAGAGCGGCAGCGCTGGGATTACCCCCGCGACTGCCGAGGCTTTGGCACGTTTGATGCTCCGCAAGGTTATCGATGAACCTCACCCCCAGAGAAAAAGACAAGCTGCTGATATCGCTTGCAGCGATGGTCGCGGAACGGCGGCTGAGACGCGGCGTCAAACTCAACTATCCCGAAGCCGTGGCGCTGATCAGCGACTATGTATTGGAAGGCGCGCGTGACGGCAAAACCGTCGCTGAACTGATGCGCGACGGCGCCACCGTCATCGCGCGCGACCAGGTCATGGAGGGCATTCCCGAAATGATCGGGGAAATCCAAGTCGAGGCGACTTTCCCGGACGGCACCAAGCTGGTCACCGTCCACGAGCCGATCCGGTGAGGGCATGGCGGAGTCATTGCGAGCGCAGCAAAGCAATCTCGTCCCCGCCGCGGCTTTCTGGGGCGAGATTGCTTCGTCGCCTCCGGCTCCTCGCAATGACGAGGAAGCACGATGATCCCGGGCGAAATCTTCACCGCGCCGGGCGAAATCGAGCTCAACGCCGGCCGGCAAACGGTCACATTGACGGTCGCAAATACCGGCGACCGGCCGATCCAGGTTGGCTCGCACTATCATTTCTATGAGACTAATGCCGCGCTAGCCTTTGATCGCGAGCAGGCGCGCGGTTATCGGCTCGATATCCCCGCCGGAACGGCAACTCGGTTCGAGCCGGGACAAACCCGCCAAGTGCGGCTCATCGCCTATGCTGGGGAGCGCCGCGTCGTTGGCTTCAACGGCAGGATCAACGGCAAGATCTGATGGCGACGACGATACAGCGCGGGGCTTACGCCGCGATGTTCGGGCCCACCACCGGGGATCGGCTGCGGCTCGCCGACACCGATCTCATCATCGAGATTGAGAGCGACCGCACGATCTATGGCGAGGAGGTCAAATTCGGCGGCGGCAAGGTGATCCGCGACGGGATGGGGCAGGGACAGGCGACCCGTGCCGAGGGCGCCGTCGACACCGTCATCACCAATGCCGTGATCCTCGACCATTGGGGCATCGTCAAAGCCGATATCGGCATCCGTGACGGCCGGATCAGCAGCATCGGCAAGGCCGGGAACCCCGACATTCAGCCCGCGGTCGACATCGTCATCGGACCCGGCACCGAGGTCATCGCCGGCGAGGGCCGCATGGTCACTGCCGGCGGCATCGATTCACACATCCATTTGATCTGCCCCCAACTGGTCGAGGAGGCGCTCTACAGCGGCATCACGACGATGCTTGGCGGCGGCACCGGGCCAGCTGCCGGCACATCCGCGACAACCTGCACGCCGGGCCCATGGCACCTCGCCCGTATTCTGCAGGCGGCCGAGGGCTTGCCGGTCAATCTCGGCTTCTTCGGGAAGGGCAATGCGTCCGACCCGCGAGCCTTGCTCGAAATGGTCGAGGCGGGCGCCTGCGGATTGAAACTGCACGAGGATTGGGGAACGACCCCCGCCGCGATCGATACCTGCCTCGGGGTCGCCGAACAGCTCGACGTCGCGGTCGCGATCCATACCGACACGCTCAATGAGTCCGGCTTCGTCGAGAATACGATCGCCGCGTTCAAGGGCCGCAACATCCATGCGTTTCACACCGAAGGGGCGGGGGGCGGCCACGCCCCGGACATCATCAAAGTGTGTGGGCTGCCCAACGTGCTGCCCTCGTCTACGAACCCGACCCGGCCGTTCACGGTCAACACCGTCGACGAGCATCTCGACATGCTGATGGTGTGTCACCACCTCGACCCGCGCATTCCCGAGGATGTGGCTTTCGCGGAAAGCCGGATCCGCCGCGAGACGATCGCCGCCGAGGACATCCTGCACGACCTCGGCGCCTTCAGCATGATGTCCTCGGACAGCCAGGCGATGGGGCGGGTCGGCGAGGTCATCATCCGCACTTGGCAGACTGCGGACAAGATGAAGCGGCAGCGCGGCAGTCTGCCTGAGGACAGCGATCGATCCGATAATTTCCGGGTCAAACGCTATGTGGCGAAATACACGATCAACCCGGCACTGACCCACGGCCTCGCCGAGCACATCGGCTCGGTGGAAATGGGCAAGCTCGCTGATCTGGTGCTGTGGTCGCCCGCCTTCTTTGGCGTGAAGCCGGACCTGGTGCTGAAGGCCGGCATGATTGTCGCGGCGTTGATGGGCGACCCGAATGCCTCGATCCCGACCCCGCAGCCGGTCCATTACCGGCCGATGTTCGGCGCCTTTGGCCGCGCATTGTCGGCATCATGCGCCACCTTCTTGCCTGCGATTGCGATTGAGCGTGAGATACCCGAGCAACTGAGGCTGCAGCGTATCGTGCTGCCCGCGCGCGGCATTCGAGCAATCAACAAGAAGTGCATGGTGTTGAACGACGCAACGCCGCAGATCGAGGTCGACCCGGAGACCTACGAGGTACGCGCCGACGGCGTCCACCTGACCTGCGAGCCGGCCACCGTATTGCCGATGGCCCAGCGATATTTTCTGTACTGAAGGGGGTAAATCCACAGTGAGAGGCTCCTGATGCGACGGGCTATTGCGGTGCATCGGCAAGGGGCGTGGCCGGAGGCGGCGGCGCTCGGCACGGTGACCCTCGCCTATGTCGATCGGCACCGTCGCCGCATCCGCCTGCTGACTGACGAAGGCAATCCGTTTCTGCTCGATCTTCACCGGGTTGAGCACTTGCTTGACGGCGACGGCCTCGAATTCGACGACGGCGGCTATATCGGCGTGCGAGCCGCGCCGGAACCGGTGATCGAAATCTTCGCCGACCGGCCGACTGATCTGTTGCGCATCGCCTGGCATCTCGGTAACAGGCATCTGCCACTGCAAGCGACCGAGGACCGGCTGCGCATCCGCGACGACCATGTGATCGCGGCGATGGTCGAAGGGCTCGGCGGGCGTATCCGCCGCGTCGAAGCGGCGTTCGACCCTGAGATCGGCGCCTATGCCGGATTGGCGCATGAGCACACGCACGATGGCGCGAGCTGAACCCGGCCGGCCCGGGCTCTACCGCCTGCTGGCTTGGCTGTCGCCGGCCTTCCCGACCGGCGCGTTCAGCTACTCGCACGGGCTCGAAGCCGCTGCGGCCCGGGGTGCCGTGCATGATCGGGGTACCCTCGAAACCTGGATTGGTGCGATCGTCACCCGCGGCAGTGGCCGCATCGATGCCGCGATTCTGTGCGATGCTTATGGCGCTGCGCTGGCTGGTGATCGCCTCGCGCTCGACGATGCCAACCGGCGCGGCCTTGCTTATCGCAGCACCGCCGAGCTGGCGCTCGAAAGCGCGCAGCAGGGCGCTGCCTTCCTTGCGACCTACCGCGCCGCCTGGCCCGAGCGGCTCCTCGCCGAGTGGGACAGTGTCGCGGGCGTCTGCCACGCCGCCGCGTTCGGGGCGGCAGCAGCCCGGGCCGGAATCACGCTCGCGGATGCGCTAATGGGCTATCTCGAAACCTTCGCCGCCAACCTGGTCGCGGCCGGGATCAGGCTGGGCCTCGTCGGCCAGACCGACGGCCAGCGCATCCTTGCCGCGCTCGAACCGGCGATTGCAGCGGCGGCGACTACTGCTGAGGGACGCGGCTCAGAGGATTTCGGCGCCGCGACCTTTGCGGTCGAACTCGCCTCGATGGCGCATGAAACCCAATACACGAGGCTCTTCCGATCATGAGCAATCCATTACGCATTGGCATCGGCGGTCCAGTCGGTTCTGGCAAGACCGCGTTGATGGACTGGCTGTGCAAGAGAATGCGCGGCCGCTGGGAAATAGCCGCGATCACCAATGACATCTATACCCGGGAGGACGCAGAATTTCTGACCCGCAGTGGCGCATTACCGCCCGAGAGGATCCGTGGCGTTGAAACCGGCGGCTGCCCGCACACCGCGATCCGCGAGGACGCCTCCATCAACCTCGCCGCCGTCGCGGAGATGCACCAGCTCTTTCCGGATCTCGACCTGATCCTGATCGAGTCGGGCGGCGACAATCTCGCCGCAACCTTCTCCCCCGAGCTCGCCGATCTGACGATCTATGTCATCGACGTCGCCGCTGGTGACAAGATCCCGCGCAAGGGCGGCCCCGGTATCACCCGTTCCGACCTTCTCGTCGTCAACAAGATCGACCTCGCCCCGCTGGTCGGCGCCAGCCTCGAGGT
>Ga0306921_10009341_pt1 | contig 10403 bp, 4 predicted proteins | sample sta12Cox44000080_FD_203760 | JGI IMG/M metagenome (GOLD analysis project Ga0306921, IMG submission 203760) | Lab enrichment of tropical soil microbial communities from Luquillo Experimental Forest, Puerto Rico - statoxic.12C.oxic.44.000.080 (v2)... | ecosystem: Environmental > Terrestrial > Soil...
TCGAAATCAGCTGAATGCCGCTCAGAAACGACACCGCCGCCAGCAACAGCAGCGGCCCGTGCTCTGCGATCACATCGGTGTGCAACAGCAGTTTCTGTGCTACCAGCAGGCTGCCCAGGATGAATCCGATTCCCGTTCCCACCAGCCCCAGCAAGCCGAAGAATTGCAGGGGACGCGTCGAATAATCCAGCAGGAACTTCACCATGATCAGGTCAAAGAACACGCGGATCGTTCGCCCTATCCCGTAGTTCGACTTTCCGCTCTTTCTTTCGGGATTCGAAATGGGCACTTCCGCGATTCGCGCTCCCGTCGAACTCGCCAGCGCAGGAATGAAGCGGTGTAACTCTCCATACAGCTGGATTTCCTGCAAAATCTCCCGCCGGTAGGCCTTGAAGGTGGTGCCGAAATCATGCAAATCGATTCCCGACAGCTTCGCCATCATCCAGTTCGCCACGCGGCTTGGCAACCGCCGCATCAGCCAGTGATCTTTCCGCTGCGCTCTCCATCCGCTGACCAGGTCGTAGCCTTCCTCAATTTTCTCGAGGAAACGAGGGATTTCTTCGGGGGCGTGCTGCAGATCCCCGTCCATCGAAATCACTACCTCTCCCCGCGCAAAATCAAACCCGGCCTTCAGCGCCGGTGTTTGACCAAAGTTCATCCGCAAACGAACCACGTTCACGCGTCGGTCGTGCTCATAAATCTCTGAAAGCACGCGATAGGAATTGTCTTTGCTGCCGTCGTCGACGAACACCATTTCATAGGGCTCCCCGATGGAGTCCATCACCTCGGTGATTTTCATGTATAGCGTCGGGATGTTTTCTTGTTCGTTGTAGAACGGAACGACGATCGAATACCGGATGGGCGCATCACTTCTCATACCGCTTCCTGTCCCTTTCCTGCTCTTGATCCCGGCGCTGCTTCGGCGAAGACAGTTCGCCCGGGTTTCTTGTTGCTGACCTGCCGAACCGCGCGTGGCGCGCACTGGCGCCCTCAAGCCACGCCCCCCATAAGCCTGTAGCTCAGCATTCTCATTGCATCAAATTCCTGCAAATGATTCAACCTCTTTTGTTTACCTCAATTGGGGAGTGAGGACGGACCCCCTTTTGAGTACATTGATGTAGTTTTTCGATCATTTCTCTCTTCTGCTCCTGGCCGAAATGCGTGTAAATTGACGTGGTTTGGAAAGAATGGCCGAGACTGGCGCGTCGGGAACAGTCACTGTGCAGAGCATGGGCTCCGCGACGATCGACGGAGCCGCGTCCTAAAGTCTGTCGGCACAGTGGAAATTCGTTGACGTCGTGAGCGACTGCTCGAACTGGCTCATCGTCGGCTGGAACGAATCTCTCCCCTCTGTCGCCCCTATTTGTTCCCACGGCGCTCCTGCGCCGTCGCACTCCCCCTCAAGGCGGCCCACCTCTTCCACTCCTCTTACCCGAGTCCCGGACCAAAGATCCGTATCGGGTCAATTCTGCAGCTACGCCAAAATCTGCATATTTTTGGACAGGTTCAGCCGCACCGGGATATCCGCCCGCCCCGGCGATTGCTTCCCCACGCCGAACGAAGCCCCAGAAATGCGGCTTTCCTGTTTGTGGTACATCCTCCCGTGCCAGCCAGGCCCGATGACCGACAGTTCAAAGTCGGCGACAAGGTCCGCGTCAACTTGCACCACGGGAAAATCGAGGACGCTGTCGTTCGCGCCGTAATTCAGGATGGCAATGAAATCAAAGTTCAAGTGGAGGTGGTCGGTATCGACCTCACGGCGTTGATTGATACGCGGCAGGTTGTCGAATGAGGTTGCCCTGGGGCAACATCGTTCTGCTCACCGAGAGTTAGAATTGGATTAATTAATCAGCTGATAGCGGGACGGGGGCGTCCGTTGGAGGACAGGCTCTCGTCCCGTGCTATTTGTGGCAGGTTCGCCAGGCTCGGCCGGCATATGCATCAACCCTGATTACCTAAAGTTCTCGTCTATCGCCCGCAGAATCTGCCCCACAGTCCCGGAATGAGTGTTCAGCGCATACGTAATCGTAGGCAGTTGGATTTCCTTGCAGGGCGGATTATCGACGTGCCGGGAATGTCAGCGGCTTCTCGGATAAAGAGTGGAACAGCGAGCGTACAACTCAGGAAGCAGGCGACCACGGGCTTCGGGTTCATCGTTGCAAGGACCTCCATGCAGACGACAGCATGGGGGAATAAAAAGCGAATTTCCCGGTCGCCAGTTGCGCGCGTTCGAAAAGTGAGTACAAAAGTACAAAATGAGGACGTTAAGAGAGTGCTTTGAGAGGCTATTTTGCGGGCTAAGTCGCGCCGAATCTACAACACTTCCATGGTCCTATAGCTTATCAGGCGAATAGCATGCGTGGCGACTAGTTTTCTTATGCGGCCGTCGGTCAGAATCTCTAACTCCGTCTGCCGTGACTCCTGGAGCCGCGTCCCCGTCTTCCTTAGCTCGTCGTCCAAATATCCCGGATGGCACATCAGTTCGGTTGTTCCGTCCGGCAGGTTCTCGAGAAGCTTTTCGATGCCCTCGCGCGTCAAGGCTCCGGTCTGCGCGATCCCGCAGAAATAGTCTGCGGTTCGAACGCCGGCATGGTCGGCCATCGCTCTCGCGTCCGGCGCTAACAGCTTCAGTCCACGCGCCTGCACACCCTGCTTGAACACCACAGCTGTCTTTTGTCCGCCCGCCGACGCGAGCACCGACCGCAGCGTTGACTCCTCATGTGCCACACGGATCGCGTGTATTGCATGTTTCTTCGCCAGCCGCAACGCAATCTCGAACAGTCCCGGCAGCATCTGCACGTGTTTGTGGCCATCGAGGTGCGTCGGTCGAATCCCGGCGTCGCGCACTTTCTGAATTTGTGCGTCCCACTCACGTTCCACTTCTTGGAGTGCAAGACCCCGGCTGGCAATCCGCAGCAGCAGGCTTTCCGGCCCTTCCTCGAGGTCGCCCCCCTCGTTCAGCAGTCCGCGGACCTCCTCGGCGGGGGCGGTCGGTGGACCGTCGCTCAGGTTCAGGTGCACCCCGACGCCCAGTTGCGGGTTCGTTTGCGCGGCCGCCAGCGCAGACGCAAACGCGTGCCCGTTGGCGAGCAGGGAACTGCTAGTTACCAAGCCTTTCCGGTGGGCGTCGACGATCCCCCGATTTACGCCCTCGGTCCAGCCCAAATCGTCCGCATTCACAATCAGGTTTTTCAATTCCGCCCTTCGCCTGCCCGAACGGACAGCTACTCTTTTGGCATTCTCTCGGGCTTCCGTACCATTGACCCTTATTGCCTGTAACTCTAGCATGGCGTGCGAGGACCACGATGTCTGTCAATTTGCGCGACTTCCAACAGCTAGATGCGAAATATCGTGAAAAACGGCGCGGTCGCCGGATGAATTCCCGTGTCCACGTTCGTCTGGAATGGGAATCGGCCGGTAAACGCGAGTTCATCGAGGCTCATACCCGTATCGTCAATCCCTATGGATGCATGCTCGTGATGCCGGGCGCTTTCGAGATCCAACAACGCCTGGCGCTCACCAATCTTTGCACACAGGCAAGCAATGCGGCGGTCATTGTCTGGAAAGGGAATCACCAGCCGGAGGGCTGGGAGTACGGCGTCGAGCTAGTTGCGCCGGATATGGATTTCTGGGGGTTGGAGCTTTGACACCTCTTCAAAAACCGAACGCATCGCAGGCCGTGCCCGGCGTGCAAGTCAAACGCAGCGCCACCACCGTTCGTCCGCAGACCAACGAGGAGCGGCGCCGCGCGCAACGCGTGCTGCTTCGCATGCCCGTTCTGATCCATCTCCCCGGCAAAACCAACCCGATTCAGGGCTTTACGCACACGGTCAGCGCGAGCGGCGCCATGATCATTCTTGCCGAAGGTCTACCTTCGGGGAGCAAGCTCGCGATCGAAAATCCCAAGACGCAGAAGCGCGTCGAGGCCCACGTCGTGCGGCCGCCGCAGATGAATCCCGAGGGTTCGCTCGTTCCCATCGAGTTCACCGCTCCTGCGCCGCAATTCTGGAACATTTTCTTTCCGCCGAGCACCATTTAGGTGAAGGCAAAAAACGCGCGAGCCAGGGGCGCTAGCATAAAAGCCTCCGAGCAGCAATCAGGCCAGCGCTGGCCTACTTTTTACATAAGCGTGATGGTAATGGGGATGTTGGACCCGGTGTAATTCGTATCGCCTGGATAGGTAGCCTTGATCGTGCGCGACCCTGGTCCACTGCCGCTGCTGCCGCTGCCACCACCGCAACCAGCAATCCCTCCGGCCAGCAGCGCAAACGCGAGTAGCCCGGCATACGCGTAAGCGCGTTTGCGTCCAGCCGGCAACCCACGCGAGCCCAGCAGAAACAGCGCCGCGCTCACAAGCGCGACGACCAGCGGAATCACCGGCACCCTTCGCGGCTCGGGCCCTCGGCTAGGCGGCGGATACAGGTTCGAAATCGCCGTCGTCAGCGTCGCGGTACAGAAGGCGGTGCCAACTCCGATTTGCGCGATGGGCGGATTCGTGCTTGCGGCTCCGCTCGTCGGCGTGCAAGTTGCCGTGCCCAGGCTCGTGCTGCCGTTTGAGAATGCAACGGAACCCGTCGGCCCCACGCCGCTGCTGTTGGTAGTGATATACGCCGTCAGCGTCACATTTGCTCCCGCAGTGATTGAAGTCGCGCTGCTCCCCAAGACTGTGGAGGTGCTTGCCTGCGTGATGGTGACGGAAAGCGTGTTGCTCGTGCTCGCGGCGAAATTTGTATTTGCCGACGCAGGCGTAAAGCTCGCCGCAAGGCTGTGGTTGCCGACGCCTAATTGAATCGGCTGATCCTCGGCGTAACCTTGATTGTTCAGCTTGGCGATGTTCGTCGCATTGGCGGTCCCGGCGTTAGGCCAGTCCTTCAGCGCGTTACCATTGTCCGTAAGAGCGATGGTCCCAACAGGGCACGGCGTTCCTGGCGTAATCAATGTGCCGTTTTGCGTGCAGGGAGTTCCGTTGGTCGGCGTTACATCGATGCGCAAGATATAGGAACTGCCATACGGCACGCTCTGGCTGCCCGTGCTTAGTACCGGGGCGCCACTCGAATTAAATGTCACGAAACTCAGTGTCGTCTTGCTGGCCTGGTTTGTGCCATTTACGGTGACGGGCACCGGCGTTGAGCTGCTCACGCCAAGGGAAGCATCTCCCGCGTAGGTAGCCTCGAGGAAGGCAGTTCCAGGCGGCAGCAAGGTTGTTGTTGCCGTTGTGCTACCACCGGAAAGCCGAAATGGCCCGAACGCACCCACAACCGTTTTCTGGTCGCTCCCGAGCGCAGTCAGCGACACGTTCTCTACGGGACCCGTGGGCGCCGGCGTAACCGTCACTTGCGCGCTGAAGGAAGACCCAGAGTTTCCGGAAGTCGGGGTCGGGGTGCCAAGGGTCGTGGTCGTCGTCCCTCGTACAGCCGAAGTCCAGTTCGCCAGCAGGTTCCCCACGTTGATTGAACCCAAGCCGGTGGCCAGGTCATATCCGGTCACCGCTGTAAAGGCTGGGTTTCCCTCGGTGATATTGCCGTTTGGAGGGTTCGGCGGCTTCGCGCTATAGGCAGCGTTTCCGGAGGTAAGCACACCAAATCCGCTCGACGTCGAGTTGCTGCAGTCTAGCGTTCCGGCGACGCAGGCTACGGCAATCGTCCCCTTTGTGATGTCGTAGAAGACGCATGTGGAGGGCGGCGGGCTTGCGGGATTGGTGAACGAGCTCGAGTTGCAACTCGCACCCGATTTTGCCCCCAGCAGGTACAGCACGTAATTCGCATTTCCTTGGCGCTGGCCCGTTGCCTGGTTCACCAGCGCCATGATCCCCGCAAACGCCGGCGCCGCCGCCGACGTGCCGCCAACACCTGTGAAGTTTTGTGTTGCCGGCGTCACGCTCGTCGCCAAACTACACGCGGCGCCGTTCGGGTTAGCATCCGATTGGCAAATTATGTAAAAGCTGTTGTTGAACCCGTCGCTTGCGAACAGCGAAACGTCAGGGGAATCTCGCACTCCGTCCGCCGGCGTGAGCGCGGTCTGAAAAGCAGGTTTTGGATAGCCGGCCGTGCAGGTGGTGGTCGTCGAGGTCGCACAGTTGCTCGCCCCTCCGCCACCCGCGTGAAGATCCATACCGCTCGAGTCCACACCGGTGCAGGGTGCCGCTGTCGGGTTAGCCAGGTAATTTGCGGCGCAAGTCGAATCGTTCCAGGGCGTCTCCGGGATGTAACCGAGCGCCGAAAGCTGTGTACTAGCAGCGTTCGTCGTGCTCCAGAAAGTTGTTGGGTTGGTGAAGTCATCGAAGTCCGTCCCGCCTACGGCCACGTTGAAGGGTGTGGAGGCGAACCCGTCGACCGCCAGCCCCGATGTCGCCGCGTTCTGGTTTGCCGGAAGCGGTGCCGGGTCGCATTCCGCCGATCCGGTGTCTCCCGCGGCAACGGACACCGTAATTCCCTGGGCAGAGGCCTGTTCCCACAGCCCGCTATAGAACGCGTTTCCGCTGGTGCCGAGCGCCGCTTCGCAGGTTCCATAGCTATCACTCATTACCGGAGCGACGTTGTTGTCAACCACGTAGAGCGCCGAAAGGTCCACGCCGTTCGTGGCCAAAGTGGTTGACGTGTATGGCGTCTGCGATGTCACAAGAATGATTTGGGCCTGCGGTGCCACGGCTCCCGACCACTCGATGTCCAAGAGCGCTTCCTGTTCGTCATTCGGAAATCCAGGTGATCCGCCTGGCGGGTTCACCACGGTGTTCGGCCCAATGATTCCCGGATCCGGCCCGTTCAAAATGATCTGCGGATCATTCGGCGCCAATCCAAACATCGTCCGGAAGTCTCGCACGTCCTGGATGTTGATGTTGCTCTGCCCCACAATCGCAATCGATTGTCCGGCTCCGGTTGCCGATGCCGGGATGTTGTAAATCTTGGCGAAGTCCGCCGGTCCAACGCCAAAAAGCTGTGTCCCGCTCGCGGTAAAGGTAAACAACGGCTTTATCTCGCCCGTAGCCATATCTCGTTGGAATTTACCTACCAGGTGTGACTGGGAATGCCGCGGGAAATTGTGCAGCGAGACGACTCCCGCCACCACTGGCCGAAGCGCGGCCGGAATTTGAGGATCGCTCGCGTTTGCAAAGTGTTCTTGACCATTCGCCACGTAGCGGTGAATTTCCGTGTGGAACGCACTCTTCACCTGGCCCGCGGTCCCGCTGAACTCAATGACCGTGCGTCCCGCAGCAACCTTGCCAACTTGAAACCCTTGTTTCGTCAGCCAATCGGTCACGGCCTGCACGTCGGCGTCCGACGGGCCGTACTGCTTCCCAAATTGCGCCGGTGTTAGCCAAGCGTGGTAGCTTCCCGAACCCTTGGTGTGCTGCGCATCGATCAATTGCCTGAGGGCCATTTCCTGCTCGGTGCTTCTTTCGAGCAGCAACAGCATCCGCGTCATCGGCTGCGAGTCAGCTAGCGCTCCTTGATCGTTCGTCGCTCTCGCGACCGGATGCACATTTCCTTCAAGCCGCACCGTGTTCGTATCGTCCACCGCACCCACGATTCTGGACTTCACTTCCGTTTCCTGCGCGTTCGCGCTCGGACCTTCCGCAAACGCCAACAGAACAGCGCACAAAACCATCCAACAGAACTTTATTGCTGTTTTCATGGTTCCCTCGAACTCCGCTTTTTCTTTTTGCGAATTCAGTCTGCTCTGTCGGCAGGAACCGCGTCTCCGGCCCCCATGACGCGGCCACGGTCCTTGCTGTCATACGATAGATGCATTTGAGCCACCGCGGTTTGCCTTTGTGGCTCGAGCGCACTCCGTATCACGGCGCAGCCGTTAATTCACGGAGACGTTGAAATCCGCTGTCTCCACAATACCGTTTGAGTTTCCCGTGATCTGCATCGGCACGGTTCCCGTAATCACTTGCGTAATCGGCGCCGAGCTCGACCCCAACGTGTTGGCGTCCCCCAGATATTGCGCTGTGATGACATGAACGCCAACCGGCAAATTTGTAGTCAGGAACGAAACAACCCCCGCGTTTACCCGCGACGGGTTTCCGTACGTCGTTCCATTGTCGAACAACTGCACATTTCCCGTCGGCGTTCGGCTGCCTTGCGGCACGACCAGCACACTAAATGTGACCGGCGTTCCAAATCCAACCCTTAGGGCCGACGAACTCAGCGTTGTGGTCGTTGCGGCTGGGCCCGTACTCGAGCCGCCGCTTCCGCATCCCAACACCAGGCTGACGATACCCGCTACTAACCCGCCGAATAGCAAAAAGTTTCGCGGGCCTTTGCCGCGGCTCGCCCCGATTCCGGCCATTCCGAGCAGCAGAACAGCAGCAGAACCCAGGCCCCAGTTCGCGCGCCGGGTGCTGACCAGCGTCGCGGTCTTTAGGGCCGCCGCTGGGGACGTGGACGGGGTCAGGTTCAGTTGCGTGGTCGCTTGCCCTCCCGAGACCGGCACGCTGGCCTGGCCAAAAGAACACGTGTAGCCGACCGGCGCCAATGTGCCCCCGGTCGGACAGGTCAGCGCCACGGTCCCTGAAAAGCCCCCATTTGGCGTAATGACGACCGTTGCGTTTCCCGGAGCTCCGGCCGTGACGGGCAGCGCAGTCGGCGAGACCAACAGGGTGAAGCTCGACGAAACCAGTGTTACGTTCGCGGAGTCCCCTGCCGCCCAGTTCGTGTCACCGTCGTAATGCGCATGCAAGGCGTGCGATCCCGGCGAGAGTTTTGCACGCGTCCCCAAAACCGCCACACTCCCGGCGCCGCGCGTCAGATTCTGGGCCGCGAGCAACTGAGCGGGCGCGCCACTCAACGAATCCCAAATCTCGATGATTCCGGAAGGGAAGGGAATCGCTTCATTCGCCGTGCTTCCGATGACGCGAGCATTCAGGCTTAACGGTTGCGTAGCCGCATCCGACGCGGGCGCCGACAACTGTATTTGCGGCACTCCCTTGGGTACGGTGAAGGTGATCGGCAGGCTCACGGATCCCGCATTGGCCGGGTCGCCCGAATACACCGCGTACAGCGAGGTGCTCCCCGCTTGCGTCCAGGCGAACTGCACGGCAGCGGCTCCGCCACTGATCGGGAAGGCGCTACTCCTTGGTCCGACGGCGTCCCACAAAGAAACCGTTCCTGTCGCGCTCGCCGGATTGACCGTTACATGAAAAATTCCCGTGTCGCCCAAATTGATTGGCGCCGATTGCGCCGCGAGAGTAGTGGAGGTTTTCGCCCCGGCATTGGCTCCGATGGTCACCGTTTGCGTCAATTCGCTATTAGGGTCCCCGCTCGGTACGCTCGCATAGTTCGGATCCGCGCTGCCGTCGTAGCTTGCGCCAATTACATGCGTTCCTTGCGCAAGGTTGCCGAACAGGACGGAAGCTTGCGCCTGGTTGCCGAAAAATCCTCCTGTCTCGAGCATCACCGGCGTTCCATAGGCGGCCCCGTCAACGGTGAATTGCACCGATCCGGTTGCGGCGATAGTTCCTTTTCCCGTGACGACGACGTGAGCTCCGATTACTTCACCCGCAGGTACGGTTGCCGCATTCACACCGACGACGACAAACGGCATTCCCTTGCCGACGCTGAAAGGCACTGCGGCAGATTCGCTGGCGTTAAAGCTATTGTCTCCTGTGTAGCGCGCCGTCACTGAGTGCGCGCCAACGGCGAAGGCAAATGCACTGCCGTTTCCGGTTGGAATCGTCACGCTTCCGTTCGAAGCGAGCGGGTAAATTCCGACGACGCTCGCGCCATCCTGAATCGTTACGTTTCCGACGGCTCGTCCCTGGCCTGAAGCTCCTGCGATCGTCGCTACCAACTCCAACGGTGAGCCGTAGCCGCTAGCGCCGTTCTGCAAGCCGTTGAGCGCGAGCGTGGTCACGCTGTCCTCGGCAGTCACGTTCATCGCCACCCTGCCGGAATCGCTGGCGCCAAACGTGGCGTCTCCCGGATAGTGCGCAAACAGGTTATACCGTCCTCCGGGTAAATCGCCCAGCGAGCCGGTGAAGGTGCCTGAATCTGTCAGCGTCAGCGACGGGCTTTCGTCGCCGTAGAGATCCGTTTTGATCGAGACCTGACCGGTCGGTGTGCCGCTACCATTCGCCGCTGCCACCGTGCCCCTCAAGGTTACCGGCGTTCCGTGCGCAAAGCTCGCCGTCGATGTTTGCAAGGTGGTTTGCGAGCCGGCGAGCACGGCGTTTTCCCAGGCATTCGCAAGATTTGCGGCGTCGACGGATCCTAATCCGGTGGCCTGGTCGTAGCCTGGCCCAGCGGCGTTTGCGGTCAAAAATCCATTCGTGCCCGAAACGGTGGAAGAGCACTGTGGGGAACCCCCCGCGCACGGCACCGCGTTGCTTCCCGATGTGACGTCGTAAAAAACACAGGTGGCGTGGGCTGCTGGGTTGGTTTGCTTCGAGGAGTCGCAGCTGT
>Ga0306921_10009344_pt1 | contig 10402 bp, 7 predicted proteins | sample sta12Cox44000080_FD_203760 | JGI IMG/M metagenome (GOLD analysis project Ga0306921, IMG submission 203760) | Lab enrichment of tropical soil microbial communities from Luquillo Experimental Forest, Puerto Rico - statoxic.12C.oxic.44.000.080 (v2)... | ecosystem: Environmental > Terrestrial > Soil...
ACAAAAGGCTCTTGGGAGGAAGCGTCGAGAGGCTGCCCATCAACCAGAAGGAAGCACCGCGCAAATTGCCACCGGCGAGCGTCGACATCAAGAAGGTTATGATCGCCTGGAGGAAAGACATCGTGATTACGCCACCGAGGAGCAGCGTATTGCTGTCGATCTGGCCCTCGCGATGGCCGAGCAAGTAGACACCGCTGATGGTGATCGCAGCGCCGAGGAAGGCGCCAAGCGGAGTGATCAGACCGGCGAATTCGGAAGAGAGAGAGAGCTGATTCTCCAGCATGAGAGCGAGAATGGCGCCGACAGCGGCCCCGGAAGAAACACCGAGAACGTAGGGGTCGGCGAGCGGGTTGCGCAACAGTGCCTGAAAACTTGCGCCCGCGACCGACAGCGAGGCACCGACGACGATGGCTAGTAGAATGCGCGGCAGCCGTATATCCACGACGATCATGCCGTAATCGCTCGAAATAGCGCTGCTTTGGCCGAGCAGAACGCGGATCAGATCGCGGCCCAGACCGTAGAGCGAAACCTGGACGGCGCCCAGCTTCAGCGCAATCACGACGACAACGAAAAGAATGATCGCGAGAACGCTGCAGCGGAGCAGGAGGCGTCCGAGGGTCAACGGGCGCATGGAGACTCCGGCGAGCCAGTCAAAGTCATGGGGCGCATCGTACCTGGTTTTTGCTGAAGAAGGAGCGGTTCTGTCGAGCCAGCAGGTTTTTTTTCTGGAGCTGGAGCGGGAGAGAACGCCTCGGGGTGAAGCTGTCGCGCAAGATCTTCGATCGCGGACACGATTCGAGGGGCCGGCCGGTTTACCGCGTCGCTGATGACGGCATAGCGACGGTCGCGCACCGCATCCAAAATTCGCCAGCCCGCGCGGTTGGCCACGGACTCGAAATCGTTCTCGGCAGCGCCCAAATGGGAAGAGGTGAACACCAGGTAATCCGGCTGCAGATGAACCACTTCTTCCAGACTCACTTGAGGCCAGTCCTGGCCGGAGTCAACGATGGAGGCCGCACCGGCTCGGCGGAGGGCGTCGGCAATGAAAGTGTGCTTGCCGACCGAAATCAGGGGCTCGGTCCACACAATAAACAGAACACGCTTGGGTGGCAACGGGCCGAGCTTCTCCTCGAGAACACCGAGTTGGCGCTCGAGGTCCTCTGCCAGGGATCTGCCGGCTTCAGCAACATTCAGCACCGTTGCGAGCTTCTGGGTGGAGGAAATGATTTCGTCAACAGTGTGAGGATCGGTGGCATAGCTCGCGATGCCCAGGGTTTCGAGGGCCCGCACCGTGTCGAGCCGGTTGAGGCTCTTGGTGAGAAGAACCAGGTCAGGGTGGAGGGCGGCAATCTGTTCGAGGTTGGGGTCGATGGCGCCGCCTACCTTAGGCTTTTTCTGCGCGTCGGGAGGATAGTCGCAGTAAACCGTGTCGCCGACAAGGCGGTCCTGAACGCCGAGGGCGTAAAGCGTTTCGGTGAGGCTGGGAGCAAGGGAGACGATTCTTGAGATGGTGATGGGGACGCGAACTGTGCGGCCTACTTCGTCGACAACCTCGCGAGTTGCGATCCGCGGCGATGGAAGGGATGGAGAACTGGCTTGAGCCCGTAAGGAGGAGATACAAACCAGGAAGAGGGCGGCGGCTCGCGCCGCGGGGATGGGAGATGATCTCAGCGAAACTTTGCGTGGACCAGAGTTCGGCAAAATTCACACCACAAAAAAGCCCCGCAAGATGCCGGGGCATGGTCGGACTTGGCTCTTTCTCGCGAAGAACGAAGGTCCGCTGCAGCTTGGGAGGGCAGCCTGGCTCACGGCGATGATTGCCGATTACAGTGGCGGGACCGCGGCCGATTTACACGGCACTTCCGCTCTACCCGAGCCTGCAAATTGTAGACTCAGTGTAAGGTGCGTGCCTCAGGGTGTCAATGAAGCGAACACGCCTTGGGCAACAAAAAATCAGCGATTTTTCCAGTTTGGTTTGCGCTTTTCGACCAGCGCCCGCAGGCCTTCCTGGGAATCTTGCAGGCGATAAAGCTCGTTGAGGAAAATGTTCATGGAGTTTTTGAGACCATCGCGCAGAGAGAGTCCCATGCCGCCGAGGATGGCTCTCTTCGCCATGGTCAGCACGGGCCCGGAGTGAGCGTTGATGCGCGCGATGAGGTCATTGACGGTGTTTGGCAAATCGGCTTCCGGCACCAACCGATTGACGATGCCGAGTTCCAGAGCACGTTCGGCGGTAATGGGTTCACCGAGAAGCACGAGTTCCAGAGCGATTTTTGGACCCACGAGGAGCGGTAAGATCGTGGACGCCAAGGGAGGAAAGACGCCGATGGTAATTTCCGGCTGGGCAAACCGGGCTTTCGGACTGGCGATGACCAGATCGCCGAAAGCCGCCAATTCGGCGCCGCCCCCGATGGCCGGGCCGTTGACCACGCACAGGACAGGCTTGGAGGTCTCGAGGAGGCCGGCAAAAACGGAATGGAAGGCATCCACCATCTGGAAAACCCGCTCTGAGGTGTACTCGCCGACGTCAATCCCTCCGGAAAATACCTTGCAGGCGGAGTCGAGAACGATGAGCTTGATGTCTTCGCGTTCGGCCACGAAAGAAATGCCGTCCGCCAGTTCGCGAAGCATGGGTTCGTTGAGCAGATTGTGGTCGGGGCGGTTGAGCGTCATCCGGGCGACGCCCGATTCGACGCGTTGTTTGACGAACTGAAACTCGCTTGGGTCTCGGCGCCTCGGTTCTGTGCGGACTTCAACGGACGATCGGTTTCCCACGATGGGGTTCTCCTTCGCTAACAGCGGGCTTCTGGCCTCAAAGCCGATGCTAACACGCACGTAAACACGCAAAGAGGCCGGCTCACAGCTTGGTGCGCAAACAGTCTGCTGGCCCGAGTGCCAGTGCCAAGGCAATGCGCTATGATGTCGGCCATGAATCGAAAATTCCGAAGCCTAGCTGTATTCTTGTTGGCCCCGGGTTCTCTTTTTGTGAGTTACGCGTGGGGTCTGAATTACACTAGGGGCACCATGCATCCCCCGACAGGTGAGAACCAGCAGGTGACTCCAACGGCGATCGCGCTTCATGGGAGTGGTCGGATGGACAGCGAGGGCTTCCCTCCCGGCCCGGCCTGGGAGCAGGCACCCGCGATCCGCTACGAGCGCGATTGGACCGGCGAAAATCCGGATCCTCAGCGAGCCACGGAAGTTCGCCTCCTGTGGACGACGGAGACGCTGTTCATTCGCTTCCACTGCACTTATCGGAACATTACGGTCTTCGCGGATGCGCGAGCCGATGGCTGGCGTTACGAATTGTGGGACCGTGATGTAGCCGAGACATTTCTGCAGCCGGATTCGACCGATCCCTTCAAATACCTGGAGTTTGAAGTCAGCCCGAACGGCTACTGGATCGACCTGGCGGTCTCCCACGGAAAAATCGAAGAACTGCACAGCGGCTTGCGCCGGAGAGTTGTAATCGATGAAAAAGCCGAGACATGGACAGCCGAACTGGCGATACCCATGAAGTCTCTGACTGGCAAATTCGATCCGAAGACGCGCTGGCGGGCGAATTTCTTTCGCATCGAAGGCGAAAAAGAGCGGCGCTTTTATTCGGCTTGGAGCCCAACCCGCTCGCCAAAGCCAAATTTCCATGTGCCCTCTGCTTTCGGTTTGTTGGAGTTTCGCGAGAACTGAAGTGGTGTTTTCCGCCGTTCTCCTGATGAGTCGGAGAAGATCAGGCCGGTGTAAGGGCTTGCCAAAACGCCGCGTGCATCGACCCAGCTACCTCCTTGTGGCTCTCGCCTCGTTTTTCCTGTTGCCGGGGAGTGCCCTCGCCGACGCGCAGGAGTCAACCAATCCAAATGCCCCGGTGGTGAGCAAGGTGGAACCGCCGACCTGGTGGGTCGGCTTGACGCCAGAACTGCTTTTGTTGCTCTCGGGAAAAAATCTGGAGGCAACGCACGCCAGCTGCAACTTGCCAGAGGTGGTCGTAAGCCGGACGCAATCTTCGCCCGGTGGAAGCTACCTCTTCCTGTGGCTGAAATTCGCTCCCGGGCTGAAGTCGGGTACAGCCGTGTGCAGAATCTTAACACCTCATGGCGAGGCTTCCTTCGAATTGCCGTTTGCGGCAAGAAAGCAGCGGCTCGGGAGGAATCAGGGGCTATCGCTCGACGACGTGATTTATCTGATCATGCCGGACCGGTTTTCGAACGGCGATCCGACCAACGACGAGCCGAGGGAGTTCAAAGGGTCGCACGACCGAGCCGATCCGCGGGCCTATCATGGTGGCGATTTGCGTGGAATAAAGGCTCACCTGCCATACCTAAAGGAACTCGGTGTAACAACCATCTGGCTTACCCCCATCTTGAAAAATGGTGCGCCGCGGGATTACCACGGCTATGGCGCAGTGGACCTGTACGCGGTTGATCCCCATCTCGGGACGCTGCGGGATTATCAGGAACTTGTGGAGGCAGCGCACCAACAACACATGAAGGTGTTTTTTGATGCGGTACCGAACCATGTCGGGCCGCTGCATCCGTGGGTGAAAAACGCGCCGACGACCGAGTGGTTTCACGGCACTTCCGAGCATCATTTGAATTCCGCTTCTCCGTGGAAAGAAAGCTTCTACGGACTGACAAAGAACAAAGTGCAAGCCAACGACCCATTTGAACTGCTGGCCGATCCGCACACTCCGCCCCGGATGAGGAAGAACCTCACCGACGGCTGGTTTTTCGGTGTGCTTCCCGATCTGGATACGGAAGATCCTCTGGTCGTCGAGTACCTGATACAAAACAGCATCTGGTGGGCGGAGATTTCCGGGTTGGATGGATATCGGCTGGACACTTTCCCTTATGTACCCAGAACCTTCTGGGCCCAATGGCATGCCGAGCTGCGAAAGATTTATCCCCGGCTCTCGACCATTGGTGAGGTATTTCATCCGGATCCCACGGTGACATCCTTCTTCGTTGGCGGCAGGAGGGGTTGGGACGGCATTGACACGCAACTGACCACCGTTTTCGACTACCCGATGTATTTTGCGCTGCGGGATGTGCTGCTCGGAGATGCTCCGGCTTCACAGCTGGCAAATATTCTGCGGCAAGACTCGCTGTACCCCCATCCGGAATTCCTGGTGCCTTTTTTCGGCAATCACGACGTACCTCGATTCGCTGGAGTTGCGGGTGTGACGCCGGCCAAGCTGAAGCTTGCCTACGGGCTCACACTGACGTTGCGTGGTGTACCGCAGTTTTATTACGGCGATGAAATCGGCTTGACGGGAGGTGGAGATCCGGACAATCGGCACGACTTTCCCGGCGGCTGGATGGAAGACGCGAAAAACGCGTTCACGCGCGAGGGCCGCACGAGTGAACAGGAGGCCATGTTCGAGTACGTGCAGGCACTGCTGAGGCTGAGGGGCCAACACGATGCCTTGCGCGGCGGAAAACTCTGGCATCTCGAATCCGATGACGCTTCTTATGTGTTCCTGCGGGAGTCAGACGAAGAAAAACTCGTGCTGGCTTTTCACAATGGCAAAAGCGCGCGGGATCTGACCATCGAGCTTCAAGACACTCCGGGTAAGCAAGCCGCAGGAATCCTGCCTCTTTTTGGGACGGGGCAAGCGGAGCTGGCCGGCCAGGCACTACGTCTTCAGCTCCCGCCGCAAAGCCTCTCGATCTTCGCGCTTCAGTGATTCGCATGCCTCGACCGCGACCGGGTGGAGGTTCGAAGCCGAATTCATGTATGTTTGAAATGGGTTCGACCCCGCCCTCACACTCATGCCGATCTTGTCTCTCCATGATGTCCGGAAAGAGTATTTAACCGATGGTCAGCGGGTCCTCGCCCTAAACGGCGTCACAATGGAAGTGGCGGCTGGCGAGTTCGTCGCGATTGTCGGGCGCAGCGGTTGCGGAAAGTCGACGTTGCTGAACCTGGCCGGCGCGATGGACTTTCCAACCAGCGGGTCCGTAACCATCGATGGCGTTTGTACGACGAATCTGAATGACACCGAGCAGACCCGTTTACGTCGCAAGAAGGTTGGGTTTGTCTTTCAATCGTTTCAGCTTCTCCACACACTGACGGCCGTTGAAAACATCGAATTGCCTCTGCTGCTGGCAGGTGAACCACGCGCCCGAGAGGCGGCCATCGAATCACTCCAATGGGTGGAACTGGACGGGCTCGGGGATCGTTTCCCGCATCAGCTGTCCGGCGGGCAGATGCAACGTGTTGCGATTGCGCGAGCGCTGGTTCATGCGCCAAAGATCATTTTGGCCGACGAGCCGACGGGCAATTTGGACACCATCACCGGCGGTGTAGTTCTTGAATTCCTGCAGCGCCTCACTCATGCGAAGGGCACGGCGACGGTCATGGCCACTCACAGCCAGGAAGCTGCGAACCTGAGCGACACCGTCGTGCGCTTGCGCGACGGCAACATCGAGGAGGTCACGCGCCGCTGAGATGCCGTATCTCGAGCTCTTCTATCGATTAATGTTCCGGCCGCTGCTCCGCGAGCCGGTCCGGCTGGGCTTAACCGTGCTTGCGGTAGCGCTCGGTGTGGCGGTGGTGCTCGCCATTGATCTCGCGGGCGATGCCGCCGCCGGCTCGTTTCATTCGTCGTTGGAAACCCTGACGGGGGACAACGACCTCGAGATTATCGCCACGGGTGGAGTGCCGGAGTCCGTGGTCCGAACCCTCGCGACCGAGCCTTATCTTCTTGGCGTCTCGCCCCGGATGGAAGACTACGCCATTGTGCGCGAGTCGAAGCAAACTCTTCCGCTCATCGGGGTCGATCTTATTGCCGAATCCTATCGCTATTTCAGACTGGCAGACGCGGAAGGCTCTGCTCGGCATGGCAACGAATCAGGGCCTGGTTCTCTCGAAGACCTTCGAGACAGCGCGAGCATCTGGGTGGGGAGCCATCTCGGGAAAAGGCCGGGCGAAAAGATAGACCTTTCGATTAATGATACGAGCTTTCGCTGCACGATTCGGGGCCTCTATTCCGATCAAAGCGGCAGTGACGGCCCGATCGTAATGGACATTGCCGCAGCTCAGCAGGTGTTGCATCGCTTCGGACGGGTCGACCGCGTACTGCTTAAGCTCCCGCCAAACGCGAATCCCGCGGAATGGGTGAAACGCATTCAGGGGCTGTTGCCGCCGGGAGTGACGGTCCGTCCGCAGGGAACGGCCACGACCGAAAACCGAAGAATGCTGGCCGCCTTTCGCTGGAACCTGCGTTTGCTGAGCTACATCGCCCTGGTTGTCGGAGCCTTTCTGATCTACAACACAATTTCGGTGTCGGTGGTGCGGCGGCGCCCGGAAATTGGAATTGTACGGGCCCTGGGAGCCAGCCGCTTCGGAGTGCTCTCGGCATTCCTTGGCGAGGCCGGCTGCATGGGCTTGGCAGGCTCGCTGCTGGGTTTGCCGCTGGGGAACGCGATGGCCGTGGGGGCGGTAAAGCTGATGTCTTCGACCGTGCAATCGCTGTACGTCAGCAGCCGCCCGGGACCGATTACGTTGACGCCCAGCTCCTTTCTACTGGCAATCGTCGTGGGGATGGGGCTGGCGATGGCTTCGGCGATCTCGCCGGCGCGCGAAGCCATGCTCGTGCCGCCGGCCGAGGCGTTGGCGCGTGGACGCCGCGAGCTTGCGGCGCGACGGAACAAAACGCGAGATTTGACCCTGGCGCTGGCCCTTGCTGTGCTTGCGGTCGCAGCCTCGTTGGCACCTGCCGTCGCGGGCAAGCCGGTATTTGGTTACACGGCCGCGCTTTTACTGATCATTGCCGCGACTCATGCGATCCCCGCGCTGGTTGCGTTTCTCTCCGGGCGGACTTCAAAGATGCTCGGAAAGATGTTTGGCGTGGAAGCCTTGCTGGCGTCGCAGAGCCTGGTGGCTTCTTTGGGACGCACTTCGGTGCTGGTTGGCGCCCTTTCCACCGCCGTCGCCATGATGACTTCGGTCGGAATCATGGTCGGGAGCTTTCGGCAGACGGTCGTGAACTGGATGGACGGCGAACTGCCAGCTGATCTCTACTTGCGGCCGGCGGGCGATCCTGCTCCCGATCGTCATCCAACGATCTCGCTTGAACTGGTCGAGGAGATCGCGAATCTGCCGGGAGTCGCGGCGGTCGACCGCCTGCGGGCGTACGAGATCAGTTTCGAAGGGATGCCGGCAACTCTCGCTTCCGTCGATCTGCGGGCCCCGGATTCGCGCCGGGGAACCGACTTTGTATCCGGTCGACCCGCGGAGGAGGTTCTCGCCCGGCTGCGCGGGCAATACAACGCGATCATCAGCGAGCCATTCAGCTACAAACACCACCTAAGGACAGGCGATTGGTTGACGCTGCCATTGGGCGAATTGCAGGTAAGGCTGCGGGTCATCGACGTCTCTTACGACTACGGAAGTGAACGTGGTTATATCGTGATGGATCGCGACGTGCTCCTGAAGTTTCTGCCTGATCCTGCACCATCGAATCTGGCGGTATTTGTTGCGCCAGGCTCTCCGGTCGAAGAGGTTCGTGAGCGAATCCGCGAAGCTACGGCGGGCCGTCCCATCCTGATTTTTTCGGACCGTGATCTGCGCGCTGAGGCCATCCGGATCTTCGACAGAACTTTTGCGATTACCTATGCGCTCGAAGCGGTGGCTGTGCTCGTCGCTGTAATCGGAGCGGCCGGGGCTCTGCTCGCGCTGGTGATCGACCGCCGCCGTGAGCTCGGTCTGCTCCGTTTTCTCGGGGCGTCCGCAGGCCAAATTCGCAGGTTGATCCTCCTGGAGGCAGGCTTGTTAGGCCTACTGGCAAATCTGGTGGGCTTTGTACTTGGGTATTTCCTTTCGCTGATTCTGGTATTTGTGATTAACAAGCAGTCCTTCGGTTGGACGATCCGCTTTCACTGGCCGGTAGTGGTTCTCCTGGGGGCCTTGACGGTGGTTTACCTGGCAACCGTGGTGTCCGGCTTCTACCCTGCATGGATCGCCGTGCGGCTGAATCCGCTCGAGGTTGTTCATGAAGATTAGAGTCATAGCCTGGGTGCTCGTCGTTGCGTCATTCGGCACGGGTTTCGCTCAATTCAAGACCGCGCTGCCTGGTTACCATTACCAGTTTCCGCGCGACTACTTCGATCACCCCGATTATCAGACGGAATGGTGGTATTACACGGGGAACATCACCGGCGCTAATGGGCACCACTTCGGGTTTGAGCTGACTTTCTTCCGCCAGGGCGTCAGCCGTGACGTCGCGAAAGCGTCGGCATGGTATGCCCGAGACATTTACCTAGCGCATTTTGCCTTAAGCGATCTGGACGGAGGAAGCTTTTATCACGCCGAACGGGTAAACCGCGCGGGCCCGGGAATTGCTGGAATCGACGCGGAGCGGGAGCGCGTCTGGAATGGCAACTGGTCCCTCGAATGGAATGGTGAGAGTCAGGAGTTGCAGGCCATGGACGAACACTTTTCAATTTTCCTCGTCCTGCGTCCACAAAAGCCGCTGGTGATTCATGGAGAAAACGGTGTGAGCCAAAAGGCGGAAGGCTTGGGCCGCGCTTCACACTACATTTCATTCACTCGGCTGAGCACCGAGGGGAACATAACGGTGAATAGCAATCCCGTGCGTGTCACCGGGCTCTCGTGGATGGACCACGAATTCTTCACACAGCAATTAGGCCCGGACCAGGCGGGGTGGGACTGGTTGAGCATCCAGCTAGACGACAACAGCGAGTTAATGCTTTACCGCCTACGCCGGAAGGATGGCACCACGGATCCTTACTCCGCGGGAACTTATGTTGATCCACAAGGGAAGTCCAGGCATCTTCGCACCAGCGATTTCTCGCTCTTGCCGCAGGCTGACCGTTGGACAAGCCCGGTTAGTGCCGCGGCGTACCCGGTGCGCTGGACGATCGCAATACCGGAACTCGGGATTCAGTTGAAAGCAACCACGCGGCTCAAGTCGCAGGAAATTTCCTCCGGGGAAGCGAAACTGCTCCCGACGTACTGGGAGGGCGCAATCACGCTGGAGGGCCGGCAGGGCCAAGCGACGCTGAGGGGTGTTGGGTACCTCGAGATGACGGGGTATGACCGGCCTGTCAATTTGGGCGCCGTCGCGTTCAACCGTTGACGATGGATTCGAGGGCCGACTTGTTCTTAATGACCAGAGTTGAGCCCATCACCTGAAGCAACTGTTTCTTGCGGAAATCCGCCAGAAGACGCGTGACGGTTTCCCGGGAAGAACCGATCATCTGCGCGATTTCCTCGTGCGTCAGGGTGAGCTTGATACGTACCTGGCCCTTTTCCTCGGGATAGTTGGAGGCCCATTCGAGCAGGAAGCGCGCCAGCTTCTCTCCCGCGGAATGGGAGAGGCCGATGGTACGCATTTCCGAGATCGCGGAATGGTAGGTTTCACCGAGTTGCTGGGCCACGCGCA
>Ga0306921_10009345_pt1 | contig 10402 bp, 8 predicted proteins | sample sta12Cox44000080_FD_203760 | JGI IMG/M metagenome (GOLD analysis project Ga0306921, IMG submission 203760) | Lab enrichment of tropical soil microbial communities from Luquillo Experimental Forest, Puerto Rico - statoxic.12C.oxic.44.000.080 (v2)... | ecosystem: Environmental > Terrestrial > Soil...
GAGCACGCCTGAAACCCCGAAACGATGACGGTGACCTTTGACTTCAGCCCTACGCACGACTTTTTTGACCATAAGGGCTCTTTGTCGGCACCGGAAACCTGTACCCACGAAAACGTCCCTAGAAGAATTGCGAGCATTCCAATCCGTGGAAGTCTCAACTGAGTCATAGCGGTACCCCGCAGCTTTCATGTTCTCGGAAAAAGTTCATGTGTTTTCGTCGGCCTACAAAACCTTAGCTCATCGAGCGCAAGTTGGGCAGCAAGCCCATTAGACTGTCTTCTGTCATGAAAGTTACAAGACTCCTCAATTTTTCTGCCGACCCCTTGAGGTTCATCCCTGACGCAAACCTCGGTCTGAGCTGGAGATGTTTCGTCACCTATTGTTTGGTTTTGTCCCCATTTTGTTGAGGTTCGTCACAAAATCGTTTCTTGAGACATACGGTGTGCATCCAACCTCGCGAATCCACGCAATGAGATAGGGCCTGAATGGAAGCGAAACCGCAAACCTCGTGATCCATTAGGAACTCCGCATCGGCGCTGGAGAAGTGGATCAGTTCTAGTTTTCAGAAGAAGGGAGAATCTATGAGCCTCGCAAGACGAGCATGGAGTGGGTGTGTTTTTGTTCTTGCCATAATTGTAGTTCCGCTGATGTCGGTAAGTGTGTCTTACGGTCAGAGCGCAGCGTACGCAACGATTGCAGGGCGGGTTTTGGACCCGAAGGCTGCCTGGGTTCCCCAAGCTAACGTCGCAGCCAGAAACCTAGATACAGGTCTCGTACGAACTACCACAACAACGTCCGAGGGCATCTATCGCTTCGACAATCTGCAGCCAGGAACGTATGAGGTCACCGTGGAAGCCAGCGGATTCGCCAAGGCAGCGGCTAACGGAGTGAAACTGCAGGTCGGAGAGTCCAGGGATGTCAACTTTAGTCTCGTCCTGGAAGGACAGACACAGCAAGTGGTCGTGAGCTCGGAGTTGCCCCTGGTCGAGACGACGAAGACCGACACATCGACGGTGATCGATGACAAGTCAGTGGCTGATTTGCCGACCACAACGTCATATCTCGGGATCGGCGGAGTCGCAAACGATTATCAAGGCCTTGCAGCGTCGGCTCCGGGCGTGAAGTACGACTATTCTGGAAACTCCGGTGACATCACGGGGCCCGGTAATGTAAACGACCGCGGCGTTGTAATTAACGTCGACGGAGGGAATATATCCGACCAGGTGGTGTCCGCCCGCGACGCTCTCGGCGCTTCCGTTGAGGAGGTGAAGGAATTCCAGGTCCTGACCAACAATTACAACGCGGAATACGGGCAGGCTGGAAATATAATTCTCAACGTCATCACCAAGTCAGGAACCAATCAAGTTCACGGCGACTGGCACTCTTATTTTCGCGGCCGCAACCTGGGCGCCTCGGATTTCTTCTTCAACAGTGGCTTTGCTGGGGCAACGGCGCCTCCCTTGGCGGACAACAGAGAGGGTTGCCCACTCAACGACTTCAACAGCGCGGGCAACCTGACATCCATCAGCGGCTGTCCTCGTGCACCATTCTTCAAACACGAAAATGGCTTCACCGTAGGGGGGCCGTTTGTCAAGGATCGCATCTTCTGGTTCGGAAGTTTCGAGAAAGTGGCGCAGGGATCGCCTGCCACGTTTACTCCTTTTAATACGCCAATCACTGTGAATCAACCCACTAATGAAATTCTGTGGTCTGGAAAAGTGGACACCAAGCTCACGGAAAAGCATACCCTCACGATTCGATACAACGTACAACGCGACCTAGCCGACAACTTACTGGTTCAGACTGGGCCGAACACCGACCCCAGCGGACTTGTTTCCCAGGTCATTCACGACAATGGATTCAATGTTGGCGTCGTCTCGACGCCAACAGCGCACACTGTCAACGAGGCACGGTTCTTTTGGCATCGTTTCCTGTCTCAGACGCCGACGAAGAGCACGCAGCCCGGCCAGCAATTACCGAACGCATACGTCGGCGCAGACTTCTGCTGTCCGCAAGGAGCGCTGCAAAACCGCTTTCAGTACATCGACAACGTTTCCTATTCGCGCGGCTCGCACACGGTCAAGGCGGGGATAAATCTCAGTCATTTCCCCTTTGATTCCATCTTCCAGCAATTCCACTTCGGACGTTATGAAGCGTTTAATGGAAAGGAAGCCTGTGCGCCGTTCAATCAGTGCCCCACGCAATTCACTGTGGGGGCTGGCCCAGGCTTCGTCCATGCAGCAGACAACATCTACGGCGCCTACCTCCAAGACACGTGGCAAATCCGGAAGAACGTCACCCTCAACTACGGGCTCCGATATGACATCGAGGATGGAGCGTTCAGGGGAGGGACTATACAGAGCGCGAATGTCAAAGGAGGGTGCTTGCAGGCAAACGGTCTTATTCCAGCTTGCGGCTCGGACAAAAACAACTGGCAACCACGCCTCGGCATCGCCTGGACTCCGAGTTATGAGTCGGGCATCCTCCACTTTTTCTTTGGCGATCCGGGAAAATCGGCCGTCCGTCTGGCGGCTGCCGAGGTTACCGAATTGGCCTATTTGAACGTCGTGTTAGATTCGCTCAACTTTGACGGGAGGAACCTGCTGACTGCCACAATCGCTTCACCGAACTGCTTTAACGCAGACGGCTCGCCTGTTCCACTCAACACGCTCGGGACAGCCGACCAGCAAGCTTGCTCTGTCCTGCAGGCATATCCAAATTCTCCCACCCCTGCGTCGCTGCTCCCATTCACGAGCGGTGGGTCGGGCTTCTTTGGCAGAGTCCGGCCGATATCACCCACGATAAAGAACCCCGAGATCCACATGGCGTCTCTGTCGATCCAGCGTCAGTTAGGGCCTTCGTTCACAGCCAGCATTGGGTACCAAGGGGTCTTTGGCGCTGGACTGTTCGGCGAAACGGACGAGAACCTCGCTGCTCCTGTGGCGGATCTTAACCACCCAGGCTTTTTCTACCTGCCGAAACGCCCGAACCCGCTCTTTGGCGCTGAGCGAACCAACTTCAGCAACCGGACCTCAACGTACCATTCCCTGGTGTTTACGGCTCAGAAGCGGCTGTCGCATCACTTCCAGTTCCAGGGCAGCTACACCTTCTCAAAGACTTTGGCCACGGGCGAAGATTTTTTCGGTATTTCGGAGCCGGGGAACCCCTTCGCAAGTTTGAAACTTGATCGCGCGCTGGCGCAGAACGACATCCGCCACCTCGGCAATTTCAGCTTGGTCGCCGATAGCAAGAACCTTTTCCATGCTCCCTTGGTGAACCGCGCCTTCAACAACTGGACGTTTGGTCTGCTCGGCACGCTCCAGTCAGGACGTCCATACCCAGTCTCAACCGGAGACGGCGCGCTTGTCGGCTCTATTTTCCCAGGACTCGGTGCTGAGACGCTGCAGCGGCCGAATGTCTGCACGGCAAATTCGACCGTTCCCGGTTGCGCCGGTCAGCCGATCGGAACCCTCGTGGCTACGAACATCGCCTCAGCTTCCGGATCGAACCTGGAAGTCGGCCAGTCCGGTGTAGCAGCCTGTCAAGCTGCGGGGCTCTCGAATTGTGCGGCTCTGCAAACAACTTTCGATGCCCCTGCTGGTGCCAGCTCAAGAGGCCCAGTCGACAGCTTCGCCGGAACTCCAGTGGACTTCCAGTTCTTTAATGGCAACCTGGTCCGCAACGCGGGACAGAGTCTACCTCTCTACCGTTTTGACATCTCCGTCACGAAGGCCTTCAAGGTTCCTAAGTGGGAGTCGTCCAGCCTTGAACTCAAACTCGACGCGTTTAACATCTTCAACACTCCGCTCTTCATCTTGAACAACGGCAACGACGCCCTCAACGTGCTGAGCCTGCCGTCCCTAACGACCACCGACGCTCAGGGGAACACGGTTCCAAACCCGAACTTCAACTGCACAGCCTCGTGCGTCAACCCATTCACGGGGCTGTATCTCGGTGCGAATGGACGACCGCTGAACATCACGGACTTCCAGAGAACGAGTGTAAACGCCGGGAAGAACTTCAGCGGTTTGGGCAGTCCATCCGGAGATGTGACTTCACGCATCCTGCAGTTGGCGATACGCTTTCGCTTCTAAACCCAGAAAGTTACACAAACCGCAATCTAAACCGCAGGGGGCTGCAAGGGCCCCCTCTATTTTTTTTCAAAGGAAAATGTCAGGTGGAATCTTTGGCCAGCAGTGGTAGGTAACAGGCCTGGCCCCACCGAAAGTAGCTCGGAGTTTCGAATACATCATTACAGAATTGTTTGTTTTCGTCCCTTTTCTGTTCGCATTCGTAACAAAGTCAGTTTCCAAGACATCCCGGCCGCATCTTCTAGAGCGACCAGCACGGTGAAATCGCCCCGTGGAATGCGAGAGGTCACGAATCGTCGCAATCCACGCGGAAATTGCACCGCAGTCGGAAAATCCATCGTGCATAAGAAAGTTCGGGTCCTGCCGTTTTGCCGTAATGGGCGTAAGCAGTGAGACTTTGCCCGATTTCGTGGCACGAGCTCAAAAGACAAGGAGCGCGAATGAAGGAACACTCGCATTTTAGTCAAGGAAGAAAGCTACGGGCACGACACGTGACAGCAGTCTTTCTTGTGACAGGCCTCTGCTTAGTTTCGCTTAGCGTTGCGACTTCAGCACAGGATCGGGGTCGGCGCGATACTGATCGGAGGGATTTAATCCGCGCGGAGCAACCACCGCCACCGTGCACTCCCAACGAGACTGCAGCTCTGGATGTAGCGACTGCTGCAAGGCGCGGCGACATTGTCAATCTGCCGGAGCCACTAGAAACGCGTCTCCTGCAATTGGCAGCCCGACCGCACACTTATCTGCCCATTCACGCTTTCGCCGAGGCAACTACTCCCTCGGGTCAGCCTAATCCCAGCCAGCTTTTTCAATACTATCTGATCGACACGAACGGTTTTCAGCCAAACATCTTCACGGCCAAAATCCCCGGCATCAACGACAACGCACAGCAAACTGCCGCTAACCAAGCCAACTGCGGTCAACCCACCATTGGGGCTGTGCGCTTAGTGGTGGAACCCAAGCCCGGATTGCCGACAGATCCCAACAACCCCCGTGCATTCATCGACATATTCACCGATGTTTCCGGCCTTTTTGTCATCAACAATGAATCTGGCTGGTACGAGGGTTGGATGATCCACGACCTCGTCGTGCCTCCGGTCGCTCCTCCACGAGGCGATGGAAGTGGCAACGCGCAGTTCGGGACCATCACAGCGGATGACGCTGCGGCGTTAAAGGCCCTGGGCAACGGCAACAACGTTCCGGGCAATATTTTTACCGTCGACGGCAACGCGCCGCATCTGCCTAGCCTCCAGGATCACTTCCCCGATATCCAAACTAACACCGTATCATTCCCTGTTAGCCTTGGGACGTTCAATGCTCAACAGCAAAGCGATGTCCACGCGTATTGGGAGTTCAATCACGGCACGGACTGGAGTTTCCCAACCTACGAACTTCCTTTCACAGGAGGCATTCCCCCAAGCTTCCAAAATGGACAAGTGGGCGCACTGAGCTCCGTCGTTCCGGGTTCGGGCCCATCGGGAGTCAAGAACAATCCGGTGACATTTGGGGATGACCCGGACAATCCACGCGATCCGGACCGCGCCGATGCCACCGTCCATGCTCAGCGTGAGACCCGGCTTCGCTTTATCCCCAGCGGTCTCGACAACGAGGTTCACCTCGATGTCTTCTTGCGAATCAAGTCATTTGAGCCAGGCGTACCCTTGCCACAGCGCTTTTTCGATGCCTACGCCAAGGAAGTCGCCCGCGTTGACCAGGACGGAGACGGAGTTGTCTCTTTTGAAGAGGCGGACATTGACGGCACCTCCGACGGCTTGCCCAACACGCGACTATATCTCCCGGCAACAGCCTTCGACAGGTACGCCATGACGCGGGAAATCAACGATGGCTTGTTGGCACCGCGTTTTGCCCCAGGGCAGAGGGGTTACGTCCAGGCGGGTTTACGGGTTCTCGTAACCCCTGCGGTGCCAGCCTCTGCCGGACAAGACTCTGACAACCGGTAGGGTTTGCTTTTGCGCTAATGGACAGGATTGCCGGGCAAGCATTCCTTTTCCGGCGATCCTGTTCGTGCATCCACATCTGCAAACCTGGGCAAAGCAAATTAGTCGCGACTTCTTCGTAAGGTGTTCCTCAAGGGATCAATTCCGTTGCACCTGAAATCGAGTGCGGCTTGGGAGAGCAGAGACGTGACCGGTGAGATTCCTGCGATCATCAGCGCGAAAGACATAGAGCAATCGCTGCAGTTCTATCGAAGCTTGCTAGGATTCGACCTAGCATATCGTTGGCCTCCTGAGGGACCAGTCGAGTACGCGTTCTTAAGGTCCGGGGAAATCGCCGTGTGGATCGTGGCGGAAGGAATGGTCGAGAAGCTTCGTCGAACTTCGTTCTCGAATCGCGATGTGGCAAAACTTGAGTTACACACAGAAGTTGATGACGTGGCGGAAACTGCTGACCGAATAGTGCAGAAAGGAGGGAATCTGGCTGCGGTGACCATTCAACAGCCGGACACAGGGCAAATAGCAGTCTTCGAGGATCCCGATGGCAATCTAATCTGCATTCAAGCTAAACCGCAGCTGCCAGGGACTGACGAAAAATTCAGCAGAACCATGAAAAGCCAAGCCGAGGGAAGGAGCGACAGAAAGTAAGATTTATCGGACTCAATGAAAATCGTGTGACAAGTGAGCACACCGCGGCCACAACGAGGAGAATCCATCGGACCGCGGTTGCGGCTGGCTTCTTACGGGCAAGAAGAATGCACCGGTCAGTGTTTGCGGATGGTTGCGGCTGAAAAAGACCAGGCCGGAGGGGTGGGGTTCGTGGGGGAGCCGAAATAAAGCGCGGAAATCGACACGGTGTCGCCGGCAACCTCGGTGAAGCTCGAAGTAGCGTCGAAGTCTGTCGTGGTTCCAGGTCCAGTTGTGGTGATTTGCACGAGCGGGTTCGTCGTGAGACCGAAGTAGGGCGGATAATTAGTTGTGCTAAATTGCGGCGAGGTTGGGCTCACAACGGTTCCAGTTATTCGACTGAAGCGGAGCGCGACGCCGTTGGCGGTTGCTGTGGCGAACGAACTACTCCCGTGTGCCGCGACGAAGCCAGAGACGGAGATGGCCACCGTCTGTCCGGGTTGAATAGAGCTCACGTCTGTCGAGCCGCTAAAGCTGTTCGTGGGAATCGTAAGGCCCTCGCCCTCGACAAAAAATGGCTGCGGTGTAACGACACCAACCACCACAAGATCCCCAGGATGGAGGGAGCCGCTGAGCAAACTGTTCGATGAGGCGAAGCTGGCGTCGGTGACTGCGATGTCAAACACCTGGTTCGCGGAACTTGGTGGCGCGGTGACCACGCCTTCGATGGTGTCTTTCGACGCGGATGTGAACGGAACTGGGGAATAGTTGCGAACCGCGAACGTGCCATCAGCATTCAGAATGACGTCGACCGCAGCGAGCGCGCCGGAAGTCACACAGGAAAAGCTTTGCGTGGAGCACAGGGAATCGTAAGTTGTCGATAAGTCGGCGGTGACGGAGACCGCTCCACGGTAAGCAGTCTGCAGCGTGAAGCTCTGCGCCGAGGCAGAAACATTGCTCACTACCCCGTAGAGATCGTCGATGTGGGCCAGCTGGCCGCGCGAAAGGTCAGTTGTGCTTGACGGTGCCTGCAGTACGGTAGCGGTGAGCACGTTTGGGGCAGATAGATTTACAGCTGAAATAGTCTGGCCGCTCGCAGTGATAGCGTTCGGGATATTCACATCCAGGGCCAAGCCCAGCTTCTCGCCACTGGTGACCGTGAGCGGAAACGCCCCGGAACTGGCTGTGGCGGTGCCAGCGGAGCCCGTCACTTGTAGCAATCCGGAGCAGCCAGCAACTCCCGAGGAGGGCTGCGTGCAGAACGTAAGTAAAACATCCGAGAATGTCACGGCGAGACTGTTGTATGTCCCTGCGGGGACGGCCACGGCTGCCGAGAGGAGTGCCGAATCGCTTTGCAAACGCGTGAGTTCGGCAACAAAGCTGCTCGTGGTTCCGGAGACCAAACCCACGCTGGTTGCGCTACCCGAGGAAGGAGTCACCGAAACACCCGTCACCGTGGCCCGGAATGTCAGGATGGAAAGATGCGCCGACGGTGAGGGCGGAGTCGCACGCAGGGTGAGCGAAAGCGTGGCGTTACCAGTGCCACCGCCGCCTCCACCGCCTTGCCGAACGCCACCGCATGCGCACAGGGAAAGGATTAACGAGGACAACAGTAAGCCGGATAGGATTCGATTCGTCGTTGGCCCTGAGACAAATGAGGATGCGTTCGGAACGTAAATGCTGAAGAACACTTTTAGTATCCATTTCCTTTATTTTCAGAACCCTTGGCCTCCTGAGCGCTACGGTTGCCCGAGAAATCAGCGGAAATAGCAAGCCCAGTTTTTCGTCAGGCTATTAGACTGGCTCCCCCACCAACTGCTCTAGCTTCGCACTGTGGCAACGCTTCAGGGTCAATTGTGTGCCATCAAACAAGACAATTCTGTGGTCCCCGTAGTGCCAAGGCCGAATTTCTTTGATGCGTTCGACGTTGACAATCACAGAGCGGTGAATCCGCAGAAATCGGCGAGGATCAAGTTTAGTTTGGAGGGCATTCATCGTCTTGCGCATGAGGTACGCGCTCTTCCCGATGTGAAGCTCTACGTAGTTTCCTGCCCCCCTGACCCAGTCAATGTCCTCCATTCTTACGAAATGGGAAGTGCTACCCGACTTGATCACGAATCGCTCTAGGAATTCTCGCTTCGGGCCGCGGTCCAAACCCCGAGCAAAACTCTCGCTGTCGCTCCCAAACGAGGGCCCGGCGTGATGTTGTTCGAGCCGTGCCGCCGTGGACGATGAGTTCTTCTGGAGCTCTTGCACCACCGAGCAGCTTACGGCCACTTGTCCCGTGCGGTCTCTGATCGGCTTCGCGGAGAGCGTGATCCACACCGACCTACCGTCCGCGTGACGCATCTCGAGTTCGGCACCGCAAATCTCCGCGCCAGAGCGGAACAGTAGAAATTGTTCTTGTGCTTTGGTCTTTCCCTCAGGCGTGTCAGCGTATAGATCAAACACTGCGCGTCCTATAAGTTCGGGCGCCCGGTAACCGACCAACTCGAGGGCACACCTGTTGGCGGCACGAATTCGGCCGTCCACGCCCACGGAGAAGCACGCAATAGGCGCCTCGGCAAAAAGGTCATGGTAGAAAGTCTCATCGGTCCATTTGCTCCCTCTTTCGTCGATGGCCTGTGCCAGTTCAGGATGATACGATTCTCTGCTTCCCAAATCCTTCCCCCGATAAAAGTGTGTATCCTGGTTAGTCGCATCCGATAGCTGTTGCAAGAACGTCCGCTGGAGCTTATGAGTGCACTTTTAGCCCTGTTCTTCTAAAACCGACGCCGGGCCTCGTCCGCTTCTTCAGCTAGGCGCATCAGCACATCTACAATCCCCGTATTTCTACCTGTCACCGGGTCGAGGAAGAGGCCGTCGTTCACGAAGCTCACAACCGCGGCCACTGCGCCCCCATTGGGTTCTGCCGTCGGGCGAACGATGGAGACTGGCCCTTGTCCTTCGACATGCCGTCTTGGCTCATGGTGTCCTTTTTCATGCCGTCGCCCTTCATGGAATCAGACTGAGCCTGTTGCCGCGTTCCAACGGCACCTAAAGCCGCCAGAGGCATCAGACATAGAACAAAACTTGCCATCTTTGTGCTTTTCATGGAAATCTCTTTCTCCTCTAGGTTGTGCGTGTATGCCGAGAGTCAAATACCCGGCACCCTTCAGATGACCATTGCTTTGTGAAGTTACAGCTCCAAGACTCGTTGAAGTCGGTCAGCGAGGATGGATACGTCGGTGGGCATAAACCTCGGCAATGATCAGAAACCAGGAGGCCGCGGCCGAAAGTAGGCCGAACGCGATCATCCATTTGTCGCGTCTTGTGAGAGGGACTCTTCGCCACTGAGACTCACGCCGGTTGCGAAGACGCCAGCCATTCCAAATTATACTTCTCGCGAATAGCCCCGCTCTCGTCGATATAGAAGAATCCCGGGTGCGCCATGCTTTTCTCCATCCCGTGTGGTCAAGAAAGTCGAACGGCTTGAAATAGCGTAGCTTAGGATCTTGCACGGGCTCCCTTTTCGAATAGGCTTCTTCGACCCAGAAAGAGCGCCTACAATCTCGCTCTCGCGAAGTTATAGATTACAGAGGAGTCCAAGATGCTTTGGGCGCGCCTGCTCGCCTATGTCAGCGGAACCGTCAATCAAGAACTCCTGTTGCGAAACGAATATCTGGCGGCGGAGAAACGCATCCTGAAAGCCCAGATTAAGGGTCGGCTGTTACGCTCAGAAGAAGGAAA
>Ga0306921_10009346_pt1 | contig 10398 bp, 8 predicted proteins | sample sta12Cox44000080_FD_203760 | JGI IMG/M metagenome (GOLD analysis project Ga0306921, IMG submission 203760) | Lab enrichment of tropical soil microbial communities from Luquillo Experimental Forest, Puerto Rico - statoxic.12C.oxic.44.000.080 (v2)... | ecosystem: Environmental > Terrestrial > Soil...
AGCGTTCGAACCCTTCGAAATCCCGGCAGCGCTCCGGGAACAGATTCTCGACGCCGCGCGGGTCGCGCCATCGAGCTTCAACACGCAGCCCTATCGGTTCTACTGGGTGGAATCGCCGGATCACCGCCGCGCTGTCGCGGAGCTTTGTCTCGGACAGCAGCCCGCCGCAACGGCCTCGGCCCTGGTGGTAGCCGTTGCCGATATCGGTTCGCTCCGCACCACTTCCGAGACGCAATTGGCTTGGATGCGCCGCAGTGGTTTCAGCGAGGACAAACTGCGCGACTACGCGCGCACCTCGAGAATCGGGCGCATCCTCTTCCTGCCCGGACCCTTCGGGCTGTTTGGCGCGGTGAAATGGGCGCTCTTTCGCCTGCTGCAGCTGTGGAAGATTATGGGCATGCCACCAACCTCGCGCCAGGATATCTTCAAGTGGGCGACGAAGAGCACTTCGCTCGCTTGCCAGAACCTTATGATTGCCACGGAAGCCTTGGACCTGAACAGTTGCCCCATGGAAGGCTTCGATAACCGCAGGCTCGCGCGTTATTTAAACCTCGAAGGCAAGCATCACGAGATCGTTATGGTTATCGCCATTGGCAAGCGCTCCACGAGCTACCTCGAACCGCCGCAGTGGCGCCGCCCGTTGGAGTCGACGGTAACCATCCTATGAGCCTCCTGGTCGAACGGAAAATCCCGCAAGACATTTTGGAAGATTCCGTGCTGGCGCACGTGGCGGCCGCCTACTTCGCCATGGGCAAGCGCCTGGAGCGCAAAACGCAATGCTCGGCCACCCGCGGCTTCATCCTGTCCACCTTCAGAGGCGGCGCGGAACTCAATCAGAACCAGATTGCCACGCTCCTCGGCTTCGATCGCACGGTGGTCCATCGCGCCATCAAGATCCTGATCAAGGACCGCCTGGTCTCCGAAAAAAAGGCCAAAACCGGCCGGGCCTTCCGGCTTCATCTCACCGAGAAAGGCGAAAAATATCGCCGCGGCCTGATCCAAGCGCGCCGCGAGGCCGACGAGAAGCTGCGCCGAGCCCTAACGCCGATTGAGCGCACCACGCTCCTCCGCCTCCTCACCCTCATCGCCAACCTGGAATTCTGAACCACTCCGCGCAGGGTTTGCCCGGCACGATCGTCTATTCCGAGCGGAGCGCCTGGGCGGCGTCTACCCGCGCTGCACGAGCTGCGGGAACGGCCGAGGCAATCAGCGCTGCGGCGAGGATCAGCACGGCCGAAAGGATGAGTGGCAACGCGCCTGGGAGTTGCACCTCGGCGGTGTACCTGGCGATCCCGCGAGCGAACGCAAATCCGACGACCAGACCCACGGCCACGCCGATGACCGCGATGACCAGACCTTCGCTGAGCACGTTCGCCAGCACGTGACCGGGTCGGGCGCCGAGCGCCAGTCGGATGCCGAACTCACGCGTGCGTCCGCTGACGGAAAAGGCGAGCACGCCCGCCACGCCGACGACGGAAATCAGCAGTGCGAGGCTCGCGAATCCACCGAACACCACGGCGTTCAGGCGGTCCGGGGTCATCACTTCGGCGCGAATATCGTCCAATGTGCTGGCTCGTTCGACAGGCTGGTCCGCGGCCATGTCATGGACCTCACGGATGATGGTGGGAACCAGCGCGTAGGGATCGTTTTTCGCGCGCACGAACAGCCGGCCGTTCCAGCCCTCCTGCTCCGACGGCTGATACACGGTCATCGCCGGCAGCGGAATGAGTTCCTGGTCATCGAGGTCCGGAACCACGGCGATGATGCGGCGCGGTTCGAAGCTGATGCCGATGAATCGCATCACCGGGTCGGTCCAGCGCATTTGGCGGTTCACCGGATCCTGGCCGGGGAACAATTGCTTCGCGACGCTCTGACTGATGATGATTACGCGCTCGCCGCCCTCGCGGTCGCGCTCGTCGAAATCCCGACCTTCCAGAATCGGAACGCCGAGGGTCTGGAAGAATCCCGGCGAGACGGAGCGGAAGCGTGCGCGTGGATCCTGTCGGCCGTCCTCGCGAGGCGCGCCCTCGATCACGAAAGAGAAATTAATATTGAGTGCGCGCGCGTCGCGCCAGGGCACGCTGAAGCCGGAAGATACGTGCTCGACACCCGGCAACGCGGCGACGCGCCGCTGGACGTCACGGTAGAAGTCACGCACCTGTTGCGGATTTCGTCCGTCGGTCATGACCGGCAGATTCACGGCCAGAACGTGGGAAGTCTCAAACGGAGGCTGCGTTTGCTCGAGCACCAGCAAGGTGCGCAACAACGCGCCGGCGCCGGCCAGCAGCAAGAAGGATGCGGTAATCTGGGTGACCGCAAAAATGCGGAGACGCCGCCGGCTGCCACCCGTAATGCGCAAGCTGCTGCTGGAAATGGCAAAGCCGCGCGAGGCATCCGCCGACGGCAGCCGCGGCACGAATGCCAGGAAAATCGCGGCCACCAGCGCAAGCGCCACGCCGATCCACAGCATGCTGGAATCGAGCGTCAGGCCAACCGCGCGCACGGAGAAGCGCGACGCGTAGCGGCTCAACACCTTGACCATGGGCGCCGCAATCAGCACCCCCGCCAGCAATCCGGTCGAGCAGAGCACCAGCGCTTCGGCGAGCAGCGCGCGGCGCAGCACCGCGGAGCTTGCGCCCAACGCCGAACGCAGCGCCAGTTCCGGCTCGCGGCGAACCGTGCGCGCCAGGAAAAGGTTGGCCACGTTCGAACACGCGATCACGAAGAGCAGGCCGGAGGCGGCGAGCAGCACCCACAGAACGGTGCGAGCGCGAGAATTGATCTGATCGTGCATCCGGGTCACATCGACCTGGTAGTGATCGCTCGCTTTGTAGACTTCCGGATGCGCGGCGAGCATCGCGGAATAGACGGTGTGCACTTCCGCGCGGGCCGATTCCAGGTTGGCGCCGGGCGCCAATCGCCCGAACACTTCGGTCATGCGGTGTTCGCGGCCCTGCACCATGGTGGCGGAAAGATGGTGCGGACTGGTCACGATGTTCGCGATGAGCTGCGTCTCGACCGGATACGGAACCGAGGGTTCCACGACGCCGACAATGACGGCGGAACGTGTGCCTTCAAGACTGCCGAGCCGGATGGTTTTTCCTATGACGCTCGGATCCGCGTGCAGCGTCGAGGTCCAGAACCGGTAGGTGAGCACGGCGGCGCCCGCCGCGTTCGGGCCATCATCGCCCGCGTTGAGCAAACGACCGGTGACCGGCTTCAGGCCCATGACATCGAAGTAGTTTCCATCGGCGACACCCGCACTGATCTCGTGCGGCTCACCGAGTCCCACTACCGTGAAGTCGAGTTGGGAGAGGGTGCCGAGCTCGGTGATGGTTTTCAGGCTCTTGCCGAGGTCCTGGATTTCCGGAACCGAAAACGTGAGGTCCTCGTCGCCGGGAATGCTTTGCCGCAGGTACAGCAGGCGATCCTCATCGCGATTCGCCAGCGGACGAAGCAGCACACCACGAACCACGCTGAAGATCGCGGCGTTGGCGCCGATGCCAAGCGCCAGAGTCACTACGGCAACGGCCGTGAAGCCGGGGTTCTTGTACAGCATGCGCAGACCGAAGCGCACATCTTTCCAGACGCTTTCGAGTCTGAAACCGGGGCGTTCTTCGCGGCATTCTTCCTTGGTGCGCTCGTAGCCGCCAAACGCGATGCGCGCCTGGCGTTCGGCCTCCGAGCGGGGCAGGCCGGAGCGCTCGAGATCGTCGGCGTACCTCTCGATGTGCGCGCGAAACTCCTCATCCATGTCGCCATCGGCGTGGCCGCGATCGGCAAATCCCGAAACCAGCGAGCGAAAATAAGCCAGGAGTCTCATGTTTCCTCCACATCCGCGGCGAGAACGAATCGCATCGCGGCGACCAGGCGGTTCCAGCCGTCCTCTTCCTCGCGCAGCCTCTCGCGGCCGCCCGCGGTCAGTTCGTAATACTTGGCACGACGGTTGTTATCCGAGGTGCCCCAACTCGCTCTCAAATAGCCCTGCCGCACCAAGCGAAACAATGCGGGATATAACGCGCCTTGCTCGATCAGCAGGGTTCCGCGGGAAATCTGCTGGATGCGCAACAGAATCCCGTAGCCGTGCAGGGAGCCCAGAGAGACGGCTTTCAGAATCAAGAGATCGAGAGTGCCAGGAAGCAGCTCGGCCTGAGGGTTCACCGATCCTCCTAAGAGACTTAGGAGGGTAGCGTCGGCTCTCCTAAGTTGTCAAGGAGAGAATGCCCGGGAGCGCGGCTGGCGGTGGCATTCCCTAGCGCACCGGTGGTTCCTCCCGCGGCAGGGCGAACGATACATACACGCCCCCGGAACGCGATCGCGGGTCCTTTCCTCCGCCTGCGGCAATCACCACAAACTGCCGGCCATTCACCACATAGGTAATCGGCGTGGCGTTTCCGGAAAAAGGCAGCGTGGTCTCCCAAAGCAGTTCGCCCGTCGATTTGTCGAAGGCCCGAAACTTCTTGTCGAAGTTGGTCGCGCCGATGAACAAAAGCCCTCCCGCGGTCAGGAGCGGGCCGCCATAGTTTTCCGTACCCGTATTTTGCATCCCCTGGGCGGCAAGTTCGGGGTACTCGCCGAGCGGAATCTTCCAGAGGTATTCCCCGGTGTTCAGGTCGATAGCGTTGAGTGTGCCCCAGGGCGGCGCGACCGCCGGATAGCCGTCGGGATCGAGAAATTTCCGGTAGCCGGTCAGCCGATATTTCATGGCCATGAGAGGCGGCCCGGAATGCGAGAGGTCCTGGTTTTCGCCGGTCTCGAGATAGCCGAGCAACGCAAACATCTGATCGCCGTTCAAATTCGGAAATCCGGGCATGCGACCCCTGCCATTTTTGATCGTGGCAGCGATTTCTGCAGCCTTCATACGGTCGCCCACGCCGACGAGCGACGGGATCGTGGGCGCGGAACTGGTGCGATTTTCTCCGTGGCAGATTCCGCATTGGGTCAGATAGATGTTCCGCGGGCTGTTCGCACCGGTATTTTCCGCAAGGGCGCCAGTCCAGGCCACGTCGTTCGAATTGATGTAGATGATTCCCGTCTGCGGATCGACCGCCGGGCCACCCCATTCCGCGCCGCCGTCAAAACCCGGAAAGACCACCGTGTCTTGGCCGACGCTAAAGGGGACGAACTGCCCGTCATTACGAAAGGTCTTGAATTGTTCGAGCGCCCAGCTGTGCGCTTCTGGCGTCCGGTGGGTCAAAAGGTCTGCGCTCAGAGTTTGCCGGGCAAAGGGCGCGGGCCGTACCGGAAGCGGTTGTTCCGCGGCGGCCTTTTCGCCCCAAAGATTGCTGGGCGGATATTTCCGATACTCGATCGGGAAAAGCGGAGTTCCATTGGTGCGGTCGAAAAGATAGAGGAATCCCTGTTTGGTGGTTTGCGCGACCGCGTCGATGTCCTTGCCGCCGCGCCGGACCGTCAGTAGCGCCGGAGGCGCGGGCAAATCGCGATCCCAAAGATCGTGGCGTACCTCCTGAAAATGCCAGATGCGCCGTCCCGTCTCCGCATCGAGGGCGAGCAGACAATCGGCAAACAGGTCGTCTCCGATACGATCCGCGCCATAAAAATCGAAGGCCGCCGAACCCGTGGGCACGTAAACGATTCCGCGTTTCGCGTCGAGCGACATGCCGGCCCAGTTATTCGCCGCGCCGCTGGTCTGCCACGCGTCTTTCGGCCACGTGGTGTATCCAAATTCGCCGGGGTGCGGAATGGTATGGAAAGACCAGCGCAACGCTCCGGTGCGCACGTCGTAGGCGCGGATGTCGCCGGGCGGCGCAGGCAGCGTTTCGGGATTGCGTCCGCCGACAATCAGCAGGTCCTTAAAAAGGATGCCGGGACTGGTCAGGTCGATGGATTGCGCCGACGCCGGCTCGCGCCCCAAATTCTCACGCAGGTCGATGCGCCCCCCGGCACCGAAGCCCGCAATCGGGTTTCCCGTGGCCGCGTCCAGCGCGTAAACAAAATTCAATATCCCGACCAGCACCCGGCCGTGGGTACCGTCGGTCCAGTAAGCGAGCCCGCGGTCCGGTTGTGTCCCCTGGATGCCGGAGTCAAACTTCCACAAGAGCTTTCCGGTCGCCGCGTCGAGAGCGAAGATCTTTTGCGTCGGGGTGATTCCAAAGAGCACGCCGCCAACCTCGAGAGGACTGGTTTCGAGACCGCCCTCTTCTTGCGTATCAAAGCTCCAGGCCGGCACGAGGCTTTTGACGTTAGCCCGCGAGATTTGCGCAAGGCTCGAGTAATGGTTGTTTTCGGGAGCGCCGCCATACACGGACCAGTCTTGCGGCGACGATTTTTCTTGCCTCGACAGGTATTCGGCGGCGGCTATAGAACTCATCAGCAACAGCAGGACTGCGGCAGGCTTCATCTCGGTTCGGCAACGCCACCTCGCGTGGGGCTTACCTCCGCGACCATCGTACCGCAGAAATGCCGAGCACGATGCCGCATGAGAATCTTTCGTAGGGGTGCATGGCTACGCCCGAACCGAGTACACGCCTGCGGGCGGCAACGGGCTCGGGCGAAAGGCTTTCGTGAAGCGTACGCGCACCAGCCAGAAAATCATCAGGAGCAGGGGCAGGATCCCCAGAAGGAAAATCACGTGCATTCGCCGCAAAATCTCCGGAAAAAGGTGTGGACGGGCCAGGAAGATCGATCCCGAAGCAATAAAGAGCCCAAAGCACATACGCCACAGGTGTCGAACGATTCGTTGTCTGCCGAAAACGCCGCCGCGCAAAAGCACGCGAAGGTCGCCGGCAGCCGATAGCAGTGCCACCGAGCTCAGCACGAAATACATCACGGCGGGAACCCCATCTTTTGCCCCGCCCGGACTCCCGGCGGCAGCAAATCCAAAGGTCAAAATCGTCGCGCCGATCGCCACCGCAGCCAGGAATCCCGCCCAGTCGTAAATGCGGGTTGCTTCCTGTCTGCGCCGGGCCGTCGCCCAAGCGGTTGCCACCAGATACAACGTCAGAAGGCCGCCGAAAATATTCGTGGTTTGATGCTTCAAGACGGCCATCAATGCACCACAGCCGGCCATGGTCATCATCGAAACGAAAAACACATTCCCCGCGAGGCCATGTCCCGGTGAACCCTTTCGGAAAGACATCGCTGCGGCGCCCGACAGCAACCCGACGGTCCCTCCGCTGATATGCAGAGCCAAGAGAGGCGACATAGGTACTACCTCCTCCTCCTGTCCCGAGAGCGGGGACTCCGGGTTCTGCGCGGGCCCGGATCGCATCGCGGTTTCGTCATCGAGGCCAAGCTCGCTTGGCCGTGGTGCTAATCGTGTATACGGCGAGGAGGGCGCGAAAGATGCAAGGGGTCACGGAATTTTGGGCGCTACGTTAAGTTGCGCACGGATAATTACTTGCGGCGCCGAGGGCGCGCGAACCCTTTGCTTTCCTGGCGCTCATCCCGCGCTCGGCACTTCTGTTATTCTGGGGAGCGGCGTTTCCCCTGCTTCCCGTTCCGGGTGCACCGCAAAACTTCTCGAGAGGTTCTACTACCGTGAGCACGATTGCCCCCTCGCGCGACGTGAAGCGCGCCTTCAATTTCAATGCCGGGCCAGCGGCCTTGCCCTTATGGGTGCTTGATCGCATCCGCGAAGAGTTGCACGATTATCGCGGCACGGGCATGTCGGTCATGGAAATGTCCCACCGCTCCCCGGAATTCGAGGCTATCAACCAGGGAGCCGAGCAGAACCTGCGCAAATTGTTGGCGATTCCCGAAGACTACGCGGTCATTTTCGTGCAGGGTGGCGGCAGCATGCAGTTCAGCATGGTGCCCATGAATCTCGCGCTGCCGGGAAAGCCGGTGGACGTGTTGCACACCGGCGCGTGGACCGCGAAGGCGCTGGGGGAGCTGAAGAAGGGTGTGCTGCACCACATCGCGGCCAGTACCGAATCCGAGAAATTCGTGCGCGTGCCGCGCGCCGCGGAGATCCACCGCTCTCCCGACCCTTCGTACACGTACCTGTGCACCAACAACACCATTGAGGGCACGCAGTATCATGAAATTCCCGAGAGCGCCGCTCCGCTGGTCGCCGACATGTCCTCGGACATCGCCTCGCGGCCGATGGAGGTCTCCAGATTCGGGTTGATCTTCGCGGGCGCCCAGAAAAATCTGGGTCCGAGCGGCGTGACGGTGGTGATCGTGCGCAAGGACCTGGCCGAACGCGCCGACAAAAACCTGCCCACGGTGTTGCAATACCGCACGCACATCAAGGAAAAGTCGCTGTATCACACCCCGCCAACGTTCGCCGTCTACATTCTCGGCTTGGTCACCGAATGGATGGAACGCGAGGGCGGGCTCACCGGCATACAGAAACGGAACGAAGCGAAAGCCAAGCTGCTCTACGACACGATCGACGCGAGCCATGGTTTCTACCGCTGCCCGGTGGAGAAATCCTCGCGCTCGCTCATGAACGTCGTGTACCGCATCGCGGCGGGCGACGAAGCCCTGGAGAAGGAATTCGCCAAGGGCGCCGCGGCCGCGAAACTCGTCGGCACCCCCGGCCATCGTTCCGTTGGCGGCATGCGCATTTCGTTGTATAACGCGGTGGAGCTCGAAGCGCTGGAAGCGCTGGTCGGTTACATGCGCGAATTCCAGCGCACCAGGGGTTAGCCGATGACGGCGTACGCGATCGCGTTGTTTTTTCACTTTGTGGGAATGGTGGCCCTGTTCGTCGGCTACGGCCTCGAATGGACAGGAACCTCGCTACTGCGCCGCGCCACCACCTCGGATCAAGCGCGCGCGGCCCTCGGCCTGTACCGATTTTCCATGCCCGTTTCCGGGCCGGGCTTGCTGATTCTGATCCTCACGGGCGGCTATCTCGCTTCCATCACCGGCGGGATGCGTCCAGGCTGGATTTCCGGCGCGTGGCTCGGAATCGTACTCGTCCTGGGCATCGGCTTTGCATTTATCCTGCCGCGCGTGCGAACCATTCGCGCGGCGATACCGGAAGGCAGCGCTCCGTTAGCAGGGGCCACGCTCGCACGGGTGCAGGACCCCATGGTCACCACGCTGATCCGCCTGCGCTTCATGGTGGCGCTTGGAATCGTTGCGCTGATGACCAGCAAGCCACAACTGCTGACCACGGCCCTTTTCGTTCTGCTCGGGGCGGTGGTTGTCGGCTTGCTCTGTGCGGCCACGGTTTGGATCAAGCCGGCGCCGGCCGCATAAGCCGCATTCCTGCCTGACTCGCGGGCTTCGAAGACATAGGGCGGGATGGCTCCCGCCCTTGGTCCTGCCGGGACCGCGCAATTCCGTGAATTACGCCAGGTCGAACAACAGCACTTCCGCGTCTTTCACACCCGTCAGTTCGACAGCTTTCTCCGCGGAAATCGCCGCGCCATCTCCGGTTTCGAGCGTTTTGCCATTCAGCTCGACGCTTCCTCGCGCCACTTGCACATACGCGTGCCGGTCGGCTTTCAAGGTGTGCTTCACCGTCTCGCCCGGAGCAAGCACCGTCGCGTACAGTTCGTTATCCTGGCGAATCTTCACCGAGCCCTCGCGCCCGTCCGGCGAAACCAGCAAGCGCAGCTTGCCGCGCTTGTCGGCGGTCGAGAAGTGCTTCTGGTCGTACGCCGGCGTGTAATTGTGTTTGTCCGGGAACATCCAGATCTGGTACAGGTGCACCGTCTCACGATCCGACGCGTTGAACTCGCTGTGCGCCACCCCCGTTCCTGCGCTCATGTACTGCACGTCGCCCGGCCGGATCACCGAGCCGTTGCCCATGCTGTCCTGGTGCGCTAGCGCGCCCTCGAGCACGTAAGTGACGATTTCCATGTCGCGGTGCGGATGGGTCGGAAAGCCGCCGCCGCCGGCGATGCGGTCGTCATTCATAACCCGCAGGGTACGGAAATGCTCGTGTTGCGGGTCGTAGTAATCGGCAAAAGAAAAGCTAAAGCGCGTGTTGAGCCAGCCGTGGTCGGCGTGGCCGCGATCGTCGCTCTTGCGGATAGCAATCATGGGAGAAACCTCCTGTACGGGTCAGGGTATAATACTTGTTATAACGACTATTGTCAAGAGGCTGATTGGGTGTCCGCTACGCCCAGGCCTTCCGAGGCGCCGGCGTCCCGCCAGGCGGCGTTACTTTCTGCGCACCGTAACGCCGGGAATCTCACCCCGCGCCAGTGCCGCTAGCGCTTCCGCTGCTCCTCGCCTGCGGGAAGCGATCGTTTTCCCCGCGCAAGGCTTTGGTGTAAAGTGGTACTCCTACTCGGCTGCGCTCGAGCCACCTTTTTTGAGGTAAGTGCTATGGACAGTGCTTCCCCGACGACGCAAACCAAAGCGACCGACGAGACCGGGTCGCGGCGCGACTCCCTGACCGTCACGGACAACCGTACCGGCAAAGTCTACGAACTCCCCATCACCCACGAGACGGTCCGTGCCAGCGACCTGCGG
>Ga0306921_10009347_pt1 | contig 10398 bp, 17 predicted proteins | sample sta12Cox44000080_FD_203760 | JGI IMG/M metagenome (GOLD analysis project Ga0306921, IMG submission 203760) | Lab enrichment of tropical soil microbial communities from Luquillo Experimental Forest, Puerto Rico - statoxic.12C.oxic.44.000.080 (v2)... | ecosystem: Environmental > Terrestrial >...
CAAAACGGGACACGAAATCGATTGATGTGCCGGAAATCAGGCAGTGCCATCTTTAACTCTCAGTGACGAACCCTTGTACGCGAGAGTGCACTCGCCAGTGCCAGTTGGTGCTAACAAGCGATTACACAAGCGTGCGCCGTTTGTTCGCCTTTTTCTGGGTCAATGAAGGTAATCGAGATCTTTCTCCAGCTGCGATGTAGGATGCTCAGCGAGCGGACGAAACACCTCACATAACTCCAATCTGTTTTAGCATTCCCACCAAGTCATAAAACAGCTTTTCTTCAACGATCGCACCGTTCTTCCAGTGTGCGACGGTGCAGAACTCGATATGAAACGTCTTGTTGGTTGGCGCGATCAGCTTGCCGTCCGGACCCTTCATCGATCCGCGCATCGTGCCTGTAAAATCCGCAACTGTACACGTCCATTCGCCCTGAGCAATCTCCACCTTATAGGGATGATTAATCAGATGATTGTCGGGGAACGCTTTGAAAAATTCGACAGACTCCGCCTTGTGATTGTCGCGCCCTCTTGTCGGTTCGGCCCGACCGGGCCAAAATACGGTCGTGTCCTTGGAATGCCGCTTTTCAAAGGTAGCCCAGTCCTGTGCGTTCCACGAATCGTCGAGTGTCCGCATGAGCTCAAGATTGTTCAGCGTCACGTGATCCTCCCAAAACTACGCGGTAGCGCAGTTGCCTACAAACGTTGCTAGCCATCCGCCGGTCGGGCCCGGTGCATGTTCACTAGTGTATGTCAGTTGACGAAACCAGGCGATTGCACAAGCATGTGCCGTTTGTTCAGATGCGCGCCCACTCGGCCATGTTTTTACAATTCAAAGAGGGAAAGATCGTCCGCCAACGCAATTACGACTGCTTTGAGCCTTGGTAGAAAGCGACTGATTGTCAGTGAGTGCTATGGGGGGATTTTGCAACAGTTACTATGAACTTGCTCGGGCTGCGACGTTCGCACGGTCCAGTCGTCCTTCGTCGCAAGCCGACCTTTCCTGGCCACCCAGCGTATAATCCGGCCCGAAACGCTTTTCAGACCATAATTTTCAAGAGCGAAGGCGTTCAGGCCGCCGAACAAGAAAACAGGAGGGGACATGTGCAATGTCAACAGGCGCGAGTTCCTAGTTGGGGGGAGCGCATTTCTAAGTCTCGCGGCTGAGGCAGAGCTTTTGGCGGGACGGATGTCCGAAGGAATGGCCGAACCTGCCAAGGCGGATCTCGTGGCTCCTGATGTTTATTTTCACGAGGGGCAAGTCTCCGATACTGCCGAGGCCGTCTGCAACAATGGTTGGATCATGTTTGAAGATTACGTGCTGGTAATCGATGCAAATTATCCTGCAGGGGCAAGGTTGATTATCAGCAAGATTCGCGCCCTGACCGACAAGCCCATAAGATTTGCTTTTGATACACATCATCACGGCGACCATGCTTATGGGAATCAAGTCTTTGTGGAAAACGGCGGGGTGCCAGTTGCACATACGGGCGTGATCGAGGAGATGAAGCAATACGAAACTGGCTATTACGGACACGAACCGGGCAGGTGGGAAGCGGCAACGAAGGATCGCGCCGACCTAAAAACCACTAAGCTAAAACCGCCTTCGGTTCTCTTCTCGAAGGACTTAATTTTTGATGACGGCAAGCATCGGGTCGAGCTGATGCACTTGGGCGTGGCTCATACACATGGCGATGCGGTGGCTTGGCTGCCGAAGGAGCGCATCCTCTTCACGGGCGACATGTGTGTGAACGGACCATACAACTATGTGGGTGACGGAGACGTGGGCAAGTGGGTAGCGACGCTGGATGCGGCCAGGAAACTCGATGCGAAGATTGTATGCACAGGTCACGGTCCGCGCTCTACTGGAACGGTTTTGGACGACCAGCAGGCTTTTTTCAGGGCCCTCCGTGAGCAGGTCGGCATGGTTATGACCAACATTCCACCTGACCAGGCAAAGGCTAAGATCGAAGCGGTCCGGGCGACGCTGAAATCCAACGCGCAGATCGCGCGCTTTGTCAGCAATCGCGACGCAGGTTCGGATGATGGCTTCCCATCGCAAGTCGCCAAAGTCTACCAGGAACTCACCGGCAATAAACTGGCCACTCTTGCATACGAGCCGTATCTTGCCCGCCACACACACGCTCGCTCTCACGGTCTCGCATTAGCTTAGTGAGCTACACAAGTTATCCCCATCAAGTTACGTCAACTATGATGGAACGATGCGGACGGTCGGCACGGCAGCAACTATAGGGTGGCAACGGGCATCTTCGGTGACGTCGTCGGATACTTTCTCGCGATACTGCTCCTTGAGCACTTCGGAGCTCCCCCCTTTAGGGGTTTTGATCTTCCTCCTTCCCTCCAGTCTCTCTACAGGTTGTGCGTTCGTCGGCTTTGTTTTGTCATTTTTGTGGCTCTGGAAAGCTGGTGGACGAAAGAACAACTCCGCTTAATGAGTGAAATGAGGATGTTTCGCCAGTTGTGGTCGCCAGACGGCAAAGCGAAGCGTATGATTCGCAGCAATTATGCGTGTAAGCGGGGTCCAGAGGAGGGTTCGATGGAGCAGATCATCAGCGGACTGCTGCAGGATTTTGAGGCGGGGAAGTTGACGCGCCGGCAACTGATCCAGGCGCTTGCTCTTGGCGTGACGGCCGGACCGGCTGCGCTCATGGTCGCGCAGAAGCCTGCGGAACAATCCAGCATCGCGCCACCCCACTCCCCGGCGCCGTGGAAGACGGTGTGGCTCGATCACGTCTCCTACGCTGTCTCCGACTACCGGCGAAGCACCGCGTTCTATCGCGACCTGATGGGATGGGAGATCATTCACGACGACGGCCAGAAGCAGTGCTCGATGAAGGTCGGGGATGTGGGCGGCATCATCATTCGAAATCGCGCGGGATACGCGGGCGCAGCGGGAAGCACGAATCAGCCGCCTATCACCGGTCTGATCGACCACATCTCCTGGGGTGTCGAGCCATGGAACACCGCCAAAGTGAAGGAGGAGCTCGAAAAGCGCAGCCTGGATCCGAAGCCCGACATGAACGGCAAGTTCCAGAGCTTCCATCTCCGTGATCCTGACGGCTGGGATCTTCAAATCAGCAACCAGACGGACACGAGAGAGCTCTGACCGTCCCGAACACCTAATGAGAACAGGCGATTTCAGGTTCACATGAGATGTCGGGTTTCGATGCGGCGCGGGCTGCGGTAGATCACGCGAAAGATGGCGAGCCAGTGTCGGCCGAATTGCGCCCCACTGCAAGGATTTGCCCTTTAGGTGGCCAGCGTTTCAGCGCTGTGATAACAGACTACTTCACCGCAACCTCCGCCCTCTTAAAGTCCGAGTACTCCTCGACCACATTCAGCCGGATCTTGGTGAGCATGACGCGCATCTCCATCTCCACGGCGTTCCTTTTCGGGAGGTAAACGCCGTTTGAGTCCACGAGATACTCCTGGCGGACGGTCATATTATTGATCGCTCCTGCAAAGCCGCCCCAGACTTTGATCGGCTTCACCATGTGCATCTCGGTGGCAACAATCTTCCGGTCCACTTCAGCGATCCACATCCTTCCGGCCATTTTTGTCAAGACCTTGTTGTTTTTGTCGGCCGGTGCCACCGTCTCCTGTTTGGGAGCGAATGCGACAACCTGCGTAGCTGTCCCTTCGTGGAGCTCATTTCCCGAGCTGGAGAAGTCGTAGATTGCGAGGAAGTCTTTGCTGAGGAACAGGTCATCGTCTTCTTCCTTCTGGCGATCCTCGGTGCTCTTCTTCGCCTTCTTCTCCCATTCCTTCTCCACCGCCTTCTGATGTTCTTTCAGCTCGCGGGGCTTCGGAGGCGCACCGTTCACGCTAAGCAGCGTGATGCATGTCTTCTCCCCACATGGGGCATAGTTGAAAACGCGCTCCTGATGCCCCGTGACCTTCCCTTTTCCGTCGGTGCTCTCCGAGGTTACGTGCTTGGTGAAGGTGTACTTGTCCAGCAGGTCGATTACGCGTTGCTGGTCGGCCAGGGCGTGGCGCACAACGTCGTCAGCCGGAGGAGCGAGTGTTTCCTGTGCAGCCAACTGCAGGAAGAAAAATAGCAGGCAGAGAACCAAACGATAAGGATGCAAATCTGTCCAACTGTCATCTACTCGGCGGGAGAAGTGTTTGAGAACCCAAGCCATGAGGCGAAGAACTACCACTAGAAAGGGATTCCGTCGTTGCTCTCGAGCAATAAGAGCAATGACACGGAGCGGGGGAAAAAGGCCCCAGAAGCTGATAGCCGTGGTGCATCCGCCGTTGAATCATGGGACACAAGAGTGCAACAATCCCGCCTCATGAAATCGACAGTCGCGTTGTTCGTTCTTGTACTGGCAACTGCACAGTCAAGTTGAAGCGATCCCAAACCACAGGGAAGTCAGCCAGGGATCATGGAGCCTAGACCGCATCGCAAATTCGACCACTGCGAATATTTGAAAAAGGACAAGGGCCACCAGACACGTCACTACTCAGGAAGCGTCGTGTTCGACACAGACAAGAAGGCGATAGAGTTCTTGGACCAAAAGGACGCTATGGTCGTCCTGATCCCGAACGACAGAATCAGAGATCTCTTCTATGAGACGAAGATACCGGCGTTGCCTTTTCACGCACACTCAGTAACAGATTTCTTCATCATCTCAGACGCGGATTCGGACGGAAAATCCAAGTCCATAGTGATCAACATGGACAAATGCAAACACTTCGATATTGTGACGGAGGCCGCAGCGGCAACAGGCAAATCAGTTTCTTACGCAAGAGACCGCTGCTGCGTGTGGTGATCGAGTCAATGAGTGAAAAGGGGGTATTACGTCAAATGACAAGCTAGGCCTAGCGGTTTACAGGGATTACTGATAGACGGTGGCTCACTTCATCCGCTACGTCGAGAACCGCACCGCCGAAGTAATCCGGGGGAGTGCCCCACTCAAGTCCCGAAGAGTATACAGCGGCAACGTCCCAAAGCACTCCGTTGCGTTGACAACACAGTTTCCGTGAAGTCGGGAACGCCTGTTTGAGTTGCGTGGCAACAAGGTGATCTTTATCCCAGAACTGAATCACTCGTGTGTCAGAGACCCGTGACTGCACCATCCCACTTGGTCTGGCCCAATCAGTCGGCAAAATAGGTTCCCAAACGACAAGAACACGTACTGCTGCTGATTGATTCTGCTTCAAGACCTCCTCGATTGCGGAAGACCCCCGCAGACAGTAGGCTCAAGTCGGTGAGACGAGGAGCACCAGACGAGTCCGGTCAGCCGCATCGTTGAATGCCTGCTTGAACTGATCGAGATTGCTTTGTGACAACGACACGAGCGGTGGTTGGCCGGAAGGCGTTCGTGACGAACCCCAGTAGTACCAGTAAGCAACAAACGCCAAAATTATCACGAGCGGCAGAACGATGTACTTCGGCTTCACCATTTGACTCATCCCGCAAGCACAGTCGCTATTAGTTGTGGGAGCAGAACGATGAGAAGAACGACGACGGCGGCAACCCAAAATAAAGCGACACTAATTGGGCTGCGCTTCTTGCACTGATTGCGACGATACACTTGGAAAAATCCTAAGACCAAGAGTGCGATAGCACCGCCGAGCAACCAAGGTCTGGCGGCTTGCACCCGCACGCTTAATCCAGCCAAACCAACCGCCCCTAGAAAACCGAAAGGTAGGCAGCAAGCCAATGTTGACAGGGCAGCTATGGCCGCTGCGACGGGGGCGGCTCGTTCTGTCACTCTCATCTGCACTACTCCAAACACTTCGCTCTAGTCACGGCGAGTCGAAGCACTTCTTCCGATGGAACTCCTGTGCGATTGGCGTATAACCGACAGGCAAGCTGTGGCACATTTGGTTCAGCGGATTCAACATCGTCGCCGTTGATGCGAATAGTCGGTGAACCCGGAAATAATAAGGCTCTCGCCTCTTCGATTGTGTTGACCGGAATTCCCTCAACCTCTGGCTTCAAAGCCTGAGAAACTAAAACCTTTCTCACTCGCTCCACTGCGGGGGCGTAGTTTGGGCAGCCGGGAACGAAAAGAACCTCAACTCTCATTCGCTTACTCTCATTTGCTTTTCACCGCCTCCAAGACGGGGCAGGGGCAGGCTGGGTGCTGTCTTCTGTGCCTTAGCTCGTTCTTGCACTTTTTCAGGTCAATGGCGAGTTCAGATTCAAGTTTCTGAAGTTCACTTAGCTTCCGACGCACATCTGCAAGTTTTCCCATCAGCAGGTCTCTGACTGATTCGCAGGCTTCGACCTTGTGCATTCGTAGGTCAGTCAGTTCTCTAATCTCACGTAGCGAAAAACCCAACCCGTGCATATCACGGACAAAATTAAGCCTCTCAATGTCATCTGCTGCGTACAAACGGAACCGCCCCGCTGTTCGTGCTGGCGCAGGCAGAAGCTTTCGCTTTTCATAGAAGCGAATGGCGTCGACCGAAAGGGTTGTCCGTTTTGCCAACTCGCCAATCTGCATCAGGCTCCCGCTCATGGTGCATACAGAATACACTCTGGAGCGCAGTCCAGAGTCAACGCCGAATTGATGACTGTTGTAATCAGGCGCGGGTGTTGAAAAGTGAAGGTCAGCCCGCAATTGGCGGCAAAAGCCATCGCGGTTACTCTGCAGCAGAGTGTCACCTGGACCACTATGGTTGCAGGTGCCGTACTCCTTCTTTCGTTTGCCTCTGCCAGGGCACAGACCCAACTCACCACACATTCTCTTAGTGGGCTATGGCTCACGGATGGTTACGGGGATCTGATCGAATTTCAAGGGGAAGATTTGCGTATATATGAGATCACCTCACTGAGCTGCATATCCGCCCGCAAGGCCACCCGTCGGACTGAGGCGAGCACAGCCAACGAAATCGTGTATGCAGGAGAGGGCGATACGCTCCGCATCTCTCCGGGAGCGTCGCCCGACACTCGCTGGCTCCACGAAGACTGGAGCGTCTCGAACGTTCTGCTACGCCACGCGGACTCGCGGCCGGAACCCTGCGGCCAGCCCTCGGCCGATACCCCGGTCGCAAATTATCAGGTCTTTTGGGAAACATTCGCTGAGCACTACCCTTTTTTCGCATTGCATCAGATGGACTGGCTTGCAGTGGACAAAAAGTTTCGCCCGCAAGTGACCCTGAAAACGAAGCCGGAAGAACTCTTCAGTGTTCTTAGCGACATGATCGAACCCTTGCACGACGCGCATACCTGGATCGACGCCAAGTCCATTCAGCAGCGATTTCACGGTCGCCGACCAGCCGCGGACCCCATGCAGAAAAAGAATGCAGCGCGTATCACGGAAATCATCGACACGAAATATGTCCACGGGGGGTTACGTGAATACTGCAACAAACAATTGCAGTTCGGACTGTTGAGTTCCGCGCAAACGGGGAACTCAACGTTGCCCGATTCCATCGGTTATCTGCGTATTCACTCGTTCGCTGACTACTCCCCTGACCGTGACTGGCTCAAACAACTCGCCGTGCTCGAGGCTGCTCTCGATGATATCTTCCAGAATTCCGGTAAGCTAAGCGGCTTGGTGATCGATGTCCGCATTAACCGTGGAGGCTCCGATGTCCTCGGCATCTCAATTGCCTCTCGCCTCACCACATCTGAGTATCTCGCGTACTCAAAGGCCAGCGGCAATGACATTCACGATCCGGGCCATCAAACGCCACGCCAGCCCGTTGTGGTCCATGCCACTGAGCGACCGGGCTTCCGCGGTCCTGTTGTCTTGCTCACTAGCTCGGATAGCGTCAGCGCGGCTGAATCTTTTACCATGGCTCTGCTCGACCGCCAGCCTCATGTCACCCGCGTCGGCGCGAGTACGCAAGGCGTGTTCTCCGACGTCCTTGTCCGCAGGCTGCCGAATGGATGGAGGTTCGGCCTTCCTAATGAGATCTATCTGACGAAAGACGGGAAGGCCTTCGATGGTGCCGGCGTACCGCCAGACGTTGCGGTCCCGATCTTTCCGGCGGAAGACCTTAGCAGTGGTCGCGACTCCGCACTTGATAAAGCTCTGGAACTGTTGTCTCCCAAAGCCAATTAGTCAACCCACAGATCGGAAACTAGGGGATGGCGTGGTTGACGTTAAATCCCCATTTCACTCGTAACCAAACGGTTACAAGTGTAAACGCCTGATTGTATCGCGCGATCACAGCCCCCCACAACCCTCACTCCCATTCCCTCTGCGTTCGCCTTCACACACCCGCCTTCGCATTGTCGGAGACGCGAGTATGGGCTACAGCCGAAAACAGGCGCAGTCGCTTTAGTCTCCCTTGTGAGATTGACTCCGTAGAAGGTATCAGGGCTTGAGTCAACCACATCCCGGTGTGGTTCTCCTCTGAAATGAGGTAGATATAGTGTCTTTCTCAATGAATGAGCCCCCAGCGTCCGACCAAGAGGTCACTTTCAATCGTTGCTTAACCTGGCACTGGGAGCGAGGGAAGCTCCTGAGCACAACGTGGCTCGAGCCGCACTCTTCTCGTTTATTGCGATCTCTTCTTTGCTATCCCGTCTAGCCCGCGAACAACATCTCCCATCGGAGCTCCAAATATTCGACAAATACGAAGGAGAGTTCGCAGGGTAATGGGTTTTCCAGCCTCAACTTTTTGCCAATATCGTACGGAGTAGCCATGCGACAGCATATCTTCCTGGCTATAGCCAGCTTGTTCACGTAATCGTCTAATCCGAGCTCCCAAGCCTTTGAAAAACTGGGATTCATTCTGCATGCACCAGTGTTTCTACGGTTCACGTCCTAAAAAGAACACGTCTTATTTGAGACGTGGTATATTTAGTACGTAAATGGGGCTCTTTGGAATGGCGCAAACGAAGCAGAAACGAAATCGACGGAAATTCAATCAAGACACCTTCCTCGACGGCATCAAGGGCAAAGTGCTCCAGTCCCTCAGCATTGCCAATGAGTTGGACTGCCATTACATCTCGGTAGAATTCCAAGACAAAACGGAACTGACAATTACGCTAGATACCCGCCTCACGGGAAAGCTAGAACTGTTTGACTGGACGACAGGAGACCAAAAATTCATTAAGAGGGTCGGGTTCATTCCTGACGACGCTCCCTTGTGGCGTTCGAAACCCTGACAGCTTTTTCCAGAGAGAGCATTAGCATGACTGGGTGAAGTACCCCGGAGATGGTGTGAGGAGCGGTCGTTCACTTGGGGTGTGAATGGGAGGACCCGCCGCGCTGCCTTGGTCTTGCCGTGAGTAACCAGCAAAGTGCCGTTGCGGCTATTTGTCCACGTTATCGTCTCCCAACGCAGTCCGGCGTGGTCGAAGACCCTACGGCACGTATAGAAACTTCGTGCGCGAGAACCGGGAGACCTCGGAGGCACCTGCGGACCACACAACAGTCGAGGGCTTTCATCGACCAAGAGACTTCCGTCTGCGGCCCAGTTGAAGGCGTTCACATACTGTTGCTGAGTCAACCACGGTTTCGGGTCCGTTACCTGACTGCCGGCGGGCAGAAGATAGAGGGTCTGAGTGGCTTTAATTTGTATCGTGGCCAGAGTTTTGCCGTCTGCGGAAAGAGTCAGCAAGGTCTGGGGACGCCGACTTTGAAGGACGTTGAGACTGTCGATGTAGAACAGGCGATTACACCAGCTTGCGCCGTTTGTTCGCCTTTTCCGGGGTCGATGAGTCTAATGGAGATGACTGACACTCTTGAGCGATTGCAACACGGGGGGAGGCTTCATATTGTGACAGTTATCCATTCCGAATTTTCTGTCTTAACCTCTATTTGAACGAGTACAGGGCGCTCCTCGATCTCTTTTACGAGACGCCTTCTTGTGGAATCAACACTTCCGTTTTATTTATTCAGCTCGCGTAAATGCTGTGTCGGATTCTGGAGGTTAACAATGCGCAGATGGATTGGGGGTGCTCTTTTGGTGACATGTGCTCTGACCGCAAGTGCTGCCAAGAAGCAAACAGGAACGACAACTCTGAAGGATGTTCAGCCAGCAGGCACTACAAATACTAAAGATCAAAAGAAGCAGCTATATGACTTCACTTTCGACGCTTCAGGGCATCACTACATCTGCCGGACCAGCCCGAAGACCTCGGTGAAGGCGACTGACTTTGTGGTGGGTAGTGATGTGAAGTACGAGCTCGACGGTGACAAGGGCAAATTGAAAACGGCAGCCGGGAAAGACTTAAAGTGTACAGTGGTCCGGGTTGAGGCCGTATCAACTCGCCAACGATAATCCCCAGTCTCCATCGACCCTGGCTCGAAACTGTCGCTGTGGAGCCACACCGACTATCCGTACCCCAAACCTCTGCGCCACAATCTAATCTCAGCGGTCAAGAACGGGCGGTTGGAGTCATTGACAGCATTAGCGATGTCTGCGCCAACTCCACCACATTCCAAAGCCAACTCCGGCCAGCACAGC
>Ga0306921_10009348_pt1 | contig 10398 bp, 8 predicted proteins | sample sta12Cox44000080_FD_203760 | JGI IMG/M metagenome (GOLD analysis project Ga0306921, IMG submission 203760) | Lab enrichment of tropical soil microbial communities from Luquillo Experimental Forest, Puerto Rico - statoxic.12C.oxic.44.000.080 (v2)... | ecosystem: Environmental > Terrestrial > Soil...
CCGATGAAAAAAAAGCAATATCAGCGACAATGGCTAGCGCAATAAGATGCGCCGACAGAGCCTAACCCGCAAAAATCACGCGCTGCAAGAAGCGACGCGGTCATTGCGGGTTAGAGAACTCTTAAAACAGACGCTGTGCGTCCATTTAAGAGCCTGTTTTTTTAATACGTGAATCCGACAGACTGTTTTTGAATTCTTCTCTTCAAAGAGCAGCGGAATTTTCCGGTGCAGCCGGATGATTCCGCGGCCAGAGCCTGGATTGATCACAAATTCTTATCCGATTCAACGCAACCGCATCGATAAACGCTAAAATTTGTGAACAATCCAGGCTAAGTTCGTCCCGGCTTAAGACGCTGGAAACGGATTGGACTTTCAGAGTTATTCAAAACGTTTGAGGCGTTCCCTTGATCAAATTAAAACTATTTGAAACACCGGAACTCTTTTGGAATTTTTGTGCAGAAGAGTCCACGTGACCACGTTGCATTGCTGTTTGGCTTGCAAAAAGGCTTCGTTGAACCGAACCCGGATCCTCTCATTCTGGGAGTTGTAACTCCCGGAGCCTTCGGTGCAACGTACGGCGGCTGATCCCGAGTTTCCTTGCAGCTTCGGTCCGGTTACCGTCGCATTCATCAAGAGCTCGCATAATGAGGCGGCGCTCGTTTTCCTGGAGATTGACCTGGCTTCGGGCAGCGGCGTCGCGCGTCAAAGCCAATTCGGTACGCCCGCGAACGGCGGGTGGGAGATCCCTGGGTGTGATCTGCTGTCCGGTTGACAATGTCATCCCGGAATCAATAGCGCCCTTTAATTCGCGTACGTTGCCTGGCCAGTCATACTGGAGGAGGCATTCCATGGCATCCGGTGACAGCGGGCGAAAGGCCTTGCCATCGCGCTCGGAGATTTCTTTGAGGAACGCGTTCGCCAGAAGAGGAATGTCTTGTTTGCGCTCCCGAAGAGATGGGACTCGGATCTGGACAACATTCAGCCGATAATAAAGATCTTCGCGAAATCTCCCCTCGCGCACCAGCGAAGCCAGATCGCGGTTGGTTGCCGCAACCAGCCGCACGTCGGCGCGGATACTCTGATTGCCGCCGACCCTCTCAAAAGTCCCGGGATCCAGCGCGCGCAAGAGTTTCACCTGCACATTCGAATCGATCTCCGAGATCTCATCGAGAAAAAGGGTGCCGCCCGCCGCTTGTTCGAACCTGCCTACTCTCCGCTCAATAGCGCCGGTAAATGCGCCTCGTTCGTGCCCGAAAAGTTCGCTTTCAATAAGTTGAGGAGAAAATGCCGCACAATTGAAAGCAACGAAGCGTGTCTTGTTTCTGTTGCTCAGGTTGTGGATGGCGTGGGCAATTAATTCCTTTCCCGTTCCGCTTTCTCCCAGAATTAAAACGGTTGCGCGAGAGGGCGCCACCTGGCGTATCGTGTCGAATATATCATGCATCGCTTTCGACTCGCCAATGATGTTCTCCAGGCCGAAGCGTTTATCTACCTGCTGCCGCAGGTGAATGTTTTCCTGCTCGGTCTGCCGCCCTTTGATAGCGCGTGAGATTTTGATTCCAAGCTCGTCGATATTGACCGGTTTTGTAACGAAGTCGTATGCGCCTCGCTTCATCGCTTCGACAGCGGTAGCAATAGAGCCGTAGGCCGTCATCAGAATACAAACGGGCGGTCGCGGTCGCTGCAGAACACGCTCGATGAGCGACATTCCATCTTCGCCACCCAATCGCAAGTCGGTCAGCACGAGATCAATATGGTCCGAATTGAGAACATTCAGGGCCTCGTCCAGGTTGCCGGCTGTATAGACGTCAAACTCCTCTTCGAGCGACTGGCGAAGCCCCTCTCGCGTATGTTTCTCGTCGTCAACAATCAAAATCGTGCCTTGCATTGTGTTCAATCGGCCCCATGATCCTGTAGCATTCGTACCCGCTTGTCCCCATGAGGCAGGTGAATCGTGACACGCGTTCCCTTGCCCTCATTGCTTTCGATTTCAATCTCTCCACCGTGTTCGCGCACGATTCGGCGGACAATCAAAAGCCCCAACCCGGAACCCGATGACTTCGTCGTAAAGTAAGGCTGAAACAGCTTGCCCATCCTTTCCTGCGATATCCCTCCGCCGGTGTCGTTGAACGATACCGAAATGTAGAGCTCATTTTGCCAGGAACGAATGTGGAGTATGCCTCCGGTCTTCATAGCCTGAAAGGCGTTCTTGATTACATTGTAGAAGGCTTGCTTTAGCTGATCGCGATCTACTTCGACGCGCGGCAGGGTCGGGTCGAGATCCATTTCGACAATGATGTCGCGGTCACGGATTTCCGTGCGAAGAAAAGTCACCGATTCTTCGAGAATCTCGTTTAGATCGTGAGATTCGAATCGGGGCGTTGAGGGCCGGATCGCTCTCAGGAATTGATGCACGATCGAGTCAAGCCGCTGAATTTCGCTCTTAGCAATCTCTAGAAGAGAGCCAATCTCAGCCCTTAACTCCGGAGACGCTTTCCGCAATCTGCGATCGATCAACTGCAGGTGGATATTGAGCGAGTTTAGTGGATTACCGATTTCGTGCGCCACGCCCGCGGCAAGCAATGTCAGAGCGGAAAAGCGCTCGCTTTCAATGGTCTGTTCGGCCACGCGTCGGTCCTCGGTGATGTCCCGCAGAATAATGGCATATCCGACGAGATCCAGGGGCATCGTGTCGGATTCCGGAGCCTCGCGTTCCAGATGGAGCGGCGCCACATAGAAATTGAGAAATCGGTGGCGGGGATAAAAGACTTCAATATCCCGGCTCACGATACCTTGGTCTGAGCGTAATGAGATCCAATCCAGCCCCTGAAGCTTTTCCTCTAATGGCCGGCCAAGAGCTTCCTCGGGCTCGATGCCGAAGAGCTGGGCTCCAGCGGCGTTGATAAACTGAATCTTTCCGTGAGTATCGGTAACGATTACACCCTCCTGCAGAGCGTCAAAGATGCGCTCGAGAAAGCCCTTTTCCTGTGCCAGCCGGACGAGATAGTTTTGTACTTCCTCCGGTTGAACTCTTCGGATCCGCTCAATCAGCTTATCGATGAATCCTGATCTCATCGGGATATAGAATTGACCGACAATCGCTCCAGAGCCGATACAAAGCGGTCGGTCGGGATCACGGTTGCGTCATTTGCCAGATCCGGTTCGGCTTCCCAAGTTTCCGGTGGGAATCCGGTCTCGAACCGGCAGGCAAGAATGTCGATTGTTCCTTTCCATGAGGCGCCCTCGATATGGAGGCGTCGCACCTGAAAATTGTTCTGCATCACGACGGCGCTAGCCACCCAGGGATCACATTTCACTGCCTGGCTGATTTCAGGTGACAGCTTGAAATCAATATTCCATGTCCGTTCGCCGTTCGCATCCTTGCTCGATTCGAAGCGCAGGATCTGAAAAAGAACCGGCAACCAGACGATCTGCTGATCCTTAAGAGGGAGCCGGAAATCGGGAATCCTGCTGCCTTTGTCTGATGCGATTCCTGCGATTGCGATGTTTGTGGCGAACTCACGAGGATAAGCCCACACTCGCTGTCCGTTTCTGCAGAGTACCAGTCGGTGTTCTGAATCGACGGTCTCGATTCGAAGCTTGTTTGGCATCTGCAAAGTCACACGAAGCGGTCGATTCAGGATCTCAGTCGCCAGGGGCGGGCCCTCGCGAAGGACGATGTCGACCTGCATTGCCTTCGTTAAAGCCTTCGAATAAAACAATGAGCCGTAGGGTTGTAAAGTTCGAGCAAGGACGTCGTACTTGTTTTGTGCATACAACGGTTGACCCGCGGTAAACAGTCCGTACACCAGGATCGCCGCGACGAGAGGTTGAGGAGCAAATACGCGCATGACGTCATACCTGTAAAACGAAAACGGGGAAAAGCGAATGGTGCACAGAGCGGCGTAGCGTTCGACTGAGCTCACGCCGAAGTCCGCAACCAAATGCTCGTCCTCGTTCTCGTCGTTGTGCTCCGAATGAGGCAGGGGGATCAGCGTTTCCCCTTTCTCCGGAGAGGCATTTGGGTTGGGCGTGTTGTGACCCATCTCAGCGGTGAATCCCGTACTCCCCAGAAAGGCCTTGTCCGCTCGATAGCGCTCAATGACTCTCAGCGTTTCGCGCCGCGAAAGTTTGCTTTTTGCGTTGGCTTTCCCCCAAGATCCAAACAAGTTCCAGGGGTGACTTCGCGTTAAGCGTAACGGACGTCAGAACAAGCGCTGAGGATGTCTTACGAGGCGCACAGATTCTTGTGAGCAAGTCGATTCGTCTCACGGTTGGTCAAGCGTTGGTCCGCTTCGTAGCAAAGCAATATGCGGAGCGGGATGGACGGCAAAACCGCTTTATAGAAGGATTCTGGGGTATCTTTGGTCACGGCAACGTATCAGGGCTTGGCCAGGGAATCGTGGAATGCGCCGAAAAGGAAGGGTTGCGCTTTTACCGTCCGCAGCATGAGCAAGGGATGGTGCATATTGCGGCGGCATTCGCTAAACACCGCAATCGGCTCTCAACCTTTGCGTGGAACGAGACGTAGTCGTGATGATCGGGGACGGAACTTATCTGATGATGAACTCCGAGATCGTTACCGCCGTGGCTGAGGGATTGAAACTAACTATCGCGGTGGTTGATAACCACGGATACCAATGCATTCTGGGCATTCAGCGGATTTGCGGCGTATCTGATTTTGGTAACGAGTTGCGTTTCCGCGATAAGAAGACTGGCACACTGACGGGCGAATACGTCCCGATCGACTTTAAAAAACACGCCGAGGCGATGGGCGCGCATGCGGTCTTTGCTCCGACCGCGGCAGAAATCACTAATGCTGTGCAAGAGACAAAACAAAGGGACGGAGTTACGGTAATCGTCGCCCCAGTTGATCCTGAAAAACGCATGCCTGGGCTCGGCACATGGTGGGATGTGCCTGTCGCAGAAGTTAGTGGGGCTGACCAGACCCGCAAAACCCGCGAGAGCTACGAGAAGATCACTAAAAAACAGCGTCCGATCCGACGACTATCGCGAAGGAGAATCGCCTGTATCTAGAAGCGCTTCTAAAGTCGGAGAAGTCGGAAACCTGATCACGCGAGAATGAGTAAGAATAACTTGGTAGCATTGGGATGCCGTTGGCGATGCGAGACGGCGCCTGGCGAGGTAGGGTCAGATCCCGCACCGGTTTCTGCTGAATGACATTGAATCCGCCCTTCTGGGTCGTCTAGAAACTGGTGTTGGATGCGACCCTCTACCGGTCCGAGGCGTTGGACGTTTTTTACTCGGCTAAGCAAGGCGAATCCGATCGAAAACTAACATAAATAGTTATGATTAAAGACAACACTATAGGAGTGGCCTTTCTCGGTTTGGGACGGATGGGAGAGACACACCTGCGAAATCTAACGGCAATAAGTGGCGTCAAGGTTGTAGTCGTTGCAGACCCTGCAATGGAACGAGCCGAGCGCGGCCGCACGATGACTGGGGCTGAACTTGCCCTTACTGACCCGGAAAAGGCGATCGAGCACCCTTCGGTCGACGTGGTGATAATTGTTACTCCCACAAATACCCATGCACGTTTGATCGAGGCGGCAGCGAATGCTGGCAAAGCCGTTTTTAGCGAAAAGCCGATCGCGCTGGACCTGGCTGAGACGGCAAGGATAGTGCAAGTGGTTCGGGGGCGCAAAGTGCCGGTGCAACTGGGCTTTATGCGTCGGTACGATCCCGGTTACGCTAGGGCGAAAGCCAAGATTGAGGCCGGCGAGCTGGGAAAGCTGGAGACCTTCCGGGCCTTGAGCCGGGACACTTACCCGCCCAGCTTGGAGTTTTTGTTGGGAAGCGGCGGGCTCTTTTTGGACATGTCGGTACACGACTTCGACCTGGCGCGATTTCTGGTGGGGGAGGTGGAGGAAGTGTGCGCCTGGGGCGGCGTCTTGATTGATGAACGGTTTGCCCAGGCAAATGACGCCGACACGGCCCTCACGCTCTTGAGGTTCAAAAATGGAGTCTTGGGCGTGGTGGAAACCTCGCGGCACAGCAATTGGGGTTACGATATCCGGACCGAAGTGGCTGGTTCGGTGGGTAAAGTGGTGGTCGAGGCGCCCCAGAAAACGCCTCTGCTCTTTGCGAAGGATTTCGCTTCGAGCCACGATCATTACGAAAATTTCCCCGACCGTTTTGAGGCGGGTTACCGTCTTCAGCTGGAGGCTTTCTTTGCGGCGTTGCGAGAGGGGCGCACCCCAACCCCTGGGCCGGAAGACGCCCTGGAGACGCTCCGCCTGGCCGTTGCTGCCACTAAAAGCTGGCATGAAAAGCGGCCGGTCAAGCTTTCGGAGGTTCAAGCCTGACGCGCAGCAGTTCCGATGCGAGCCGCCTGGGAGCGGCTCGCCGGGGCGACTCCCGAATGCTTTCGGGGCTCTGTGCGCATTCTCAAGGGGGCGTGAGAAATGCGGGTTAAGTGTGGCTTAAGCGCGCGAACGATAACGGCCGCCGTATCAGCTAAAAAGAAATTCTAAATACGGACGGAAACGGTAAGATGAAAGCCGCACCCCGATTAGGAAGCCTTAAGGTGAACTATTTATGCCCCGACAAAGATCCTCCATAAGAGCCTTCGTTCAGGCCCCGATACGAAAATGAATTCCGAAGCGGCAACCCCCCCCATTCCGGAAACGCCGGTACCCAGTCGGAAATTCGCGCTTCCACGTGAGACTGGGATCCTCGGTGCACTTGTTCTGATGCTGGCCATCGTGGCTGTCTTCATTCCGCAATTCCGGGACCTCCAGAACCTGACCAACATCACGCGGAACTTCTCCTTTGTCGGTATCGTCGCAATGGGGATGACCTTGGTGATCCTCACAGGCGGGATCGATTTGTCGGTAGGATCGGTCTGGGGCATGACAGCAGTTATCGTTGCCTTTCTTCTCACGCACGGTTGGCCCATTTCTGCCGCTATTCTCGTGAGTCTGCTGGCCGCCTGCGGCATCGGGCTCATCAACGGCCTTTGCATCACGCGTCTGAAGATGTCGCCCTTCGTGCCTACCCTCGCGACCTTGGCCATAGCAAGAAGCTTCGCTCTGATCATTACTCACGGGCGGCCGATTTCGATTTTTGGTGACGAATACCAATCATTTTTATCTATCGGCGGCGGTGACATTTTCGGGATCCCAAATCCATCTATCATCTTCTGTGTAATCGCCGTTTTCTTTTGGATCCTTCTTTCGCGGACCGTTTGGGGGCGCTATGTGTATGCCGTTGGAGGGAACGAAAGAGCGGCTCGCCTGACCGGTCTTCGGGTGGACCGACTGAAAATCATCGTTTATATCTTCTCCGCGCTGGTCGCGGGGATCGCCGGCCTGGTGCAGTTCAGCTATCTTTCAAGTGTCACCGCCGATCTGGGTACCGGAGAAGAACTGGCTGTCATTGCCGCCACTGTCATCGGCGGAGCCAACCTGGCCGGTGGCGAAGGTACAATTTTAGGCACCGTCATCGGTGCAATCATCTTGGAAGTCCTGCGGAACGGCCTATTGCTCTTCGGCATCGATCCATACTGGCAAGGAGTTTTTGTGGGAGCGGTGATCATTATAGCCGTCTCCATAGACTATTTTCGAAAGCTCTTGCATCATGACTGAGCGATATCGAACCACCCGGTCTGGTGCAGGTGGCGCTTTGTCCACCAAAACTATTCCCCCATTAACATATGAAAAAACAAAAGTTATTTCTTTTTGCAGGCTTCCTGACCTGTTCACTCTCTCTGCTGGCTGGCGCTTATGGCGCAGGAAAACAAAAGACGTTCGCAATCATTCCGAAGTCGATCAGCATTTCCTTCTATAATGATGTAGAAAAGGGCTGCAAAGAAGAAGCGGCTAAACTCGGTGTTAACGCTATTTATACTGGACCGGATACGGCCGATGCGGCCAAACAGGTTCAAGTTCTGCAGGATCTCGTGAGCCGCGGAGTCGACGGATTTGCGGTCGCGCCTATGGATGGCGATTCGGTGATCGGCGTAATCGATACCGCGATCAAAAAAGGTATCAAAGTAATTACGTTCGACGCCGATTCGCCCAAGTCAAAGCGGGTCTGTTTCGTCGGCACAAATAATGAACAGGGCGGATACGAAGCGGGCAAGGCATTCGCGGCCGCACTGCCGAAAGGAAAGTTCGCGGTTATAACCGGCGGCCTGGCTTCGGTGAATCACAATCAACGTGGTGATGGATTCCGAAAGGCGCTTAAGGAGTCGGGAGGCGAATACACCGAAATTCCAGGCTCGCCCTTTCCCTGCAACGATGACGCTGCGAAGTCGATCCAGATTATTCAGGATACCTTGACCCGGTACCCGGATCTCAACGGATTCTTCTTTTCCGGTGGTTGGCCGCTCTTCGGCGCTCCCGAAGCCTACCTGCGCGCGATCAGCAAGCACGCGCAAGATATTAAGACCAAGAAGTTCGTAGTCGTATCCTTTGATACTTTGCCAGAAGAGCTGAAAGTTTTGAAGCAAGGCTATTGCGCAGCGCTCATCGGTCAGCGGCCTTACGCCATGGGTACCAAGAGCATTGACGTGCTGAACGATCTCACGGAAGGCAAGACCGTAGAGCCGGTGGTAGACACTGGAGTCGATGTGGTGACAAGCGCCAACGTCGATCAATTTTTGAAGTAGCTATTTAAAATGCTCCTCGGCGGCGTCGACCCGGTTGGCGTCGACGCCGCTCAAGGGACGGAATGTTTTTCTATGCCGTCGATCTTGAAGATAAATGGAATTTCGAAGCACTTCCCTGGGGTCCAGGCTCTCCGGGAAGTCACCTTTGAAGTCCAGCAGGGGAGCATCCATGCAATCATGGGTGAGAATGGTGCAGGGAAAAGCAAAATGATGCAAATCATTGCCGGCGTTCATCAACCGGACGCGGGAACAATTGAATATTTCGGGCAGCCGGTCAGGTTCAGCAATCCATCGGAAGCACAGGCGAAAGGAATCGCGATTGTGTACCAGGAGTTGAATTTGGCCCCCAATCTTTCGATCGCCGAAAACATTTTCCTTGGACTTGAACCAAAGCGTTCAACCTTCTTCTTAGATAGGGAGAAGCTCAGATCTGAAACTGTCACCATTCTGGGCCACCTAGGTCTTCACCAACATCCAGACGTGGTTGTGAGCACGCTTACTCTGGCCCAGCAACAACTCATCGAAATTTGCAAGAGCCTCGTCAGGAACCCGAAGCTTTTAATTCTCGACGAACCGACCTCCAGTCTTTCTGAAACCGAGTCCGCGATTCTGTTCCGCGCCATCGCGGATCTGCAAGCGCACGGTGTAACCATTCTTTACATTTCCCATCGACTTCCAGAGGTCTTTTCGCTCTGCGACACTTTGACGGTACTTCGCGACGGTCGCCATGTTCGTACGGTACTGACTAAGGCTACGACTGAGGCGGAAGTGGTGAGGTCGATGGTGGGGCGCGAACTGCTCGCTTTCCATCGACATCCAGTGGACTCCAAGGGTGAGATCGTATTTCGGGTGGATAAGCTCTCCAGGAAAGATCAATACCAGGATATTACTTTTGAACTGCGCCGCGGCGAAATCGTAGCCATGGCTGGACTAATCGGCGCCGGGCGCAGCGAGATGGCATTGGGCATATTCGGTTCACCGCCGCCGGATCGCGGTGAGGTTTTCCTGAGAGGGAAAAAGGTAGCCTTCAAAGGGCCGAGAGACGCTGTCGAGGCCGGAGTCGCCTACGTGCCGGAAGATCGGAAATCGATGGGATTAGTGCTTAGTGCAGAAGTCGGCGTGAATATCTCGAGCGCCGCCTTGCGGCACGTGGCAAAAGGCCCGTTCGTCGATAACCCCGCTGAAAATCAACTGATAGGAAAATACGTCTCGAGGCTGCGCGTACGGACGCCCAGTTTTCAGCAAAGGGTGGGACTCTTGAGCGGCGGCAATCAACAAAAAGTTCTTTTGGCAAAATGGCTTGCCGTCCAACCGACGGTGCTCATCGTTGACGAGCCAACACGGGGCGTCGATATCGGAACCAAAGCCGAGATTTACGGGCTATTCGATGAATTGGTCCTGGAAGGGATTGCCATCTTGGTCATCTCAAGTGATTTACCTGAGGTATTGGCGCTGGCTGATCGGATTCTGATCATGCGCCATGGCCAACTGACCGGAGAACTCAGTCGTAACAATGCGACGGAAGAAAAAATAATGCATCTGGCGGCACTCGGGACTTTGGAGCCGGAAGCTGCGTAAGCTGAAAAACATCTTAAGTACTTATCGGCATTGACCCTATGGAGAAGGTTAATATTCCCAAGACTAACTTGTACGCTTCAACCCTGGCACTTGGAACTGACTACTTTGGTAGCACCGTTAGTCGCGAACTGTCGATGCGGCTCATGGACAAGTACGTTGAGGCAGGCGGTAATGTGATCGACACCGCG
>Ga0306921_10009349_pt1 | contig 10397 bp, 10 predicted proteins | sample sta12Cox44000080_FD_203760 | JGI IMG/M metagenome (GOLD analysis project Ga0306921, IMG submission 203760) | Lab enrichment of tropical soil microbial communities from Luquillo Experimental Forest, Puerto Rico - statoxic.12C.oxic.44.000.080 (v2)... | ecosystem: Environmental > Terrestrial >...
CGGGAACCAACCAGGGAGCGAACGGAACGAGTACCACTACTAATTTCACGATCGTCAGTCTCGACAGTCAGCCGGCAGCGAATTTCGTATTCAACAACGTCGGCGGGCCAGGCAGTTCCCATAGCTTCGATTGGGGCCTTCCCTTCTTCATGGGGCGAAATGTCTTCGTGTCGATCGCGGGCAAGACTGCTCCCGGTGGCACGCCGCCCTACGTAGCTTACTAGCAGAACGAGAAAGGGCCTCTCCGCTCCGGCCACCGAACCAATCGGCCAAGCGGACGGGCCCTTTTCGTTTGCTCCAAATGGCGGACGAGTAAGTACTTCACGCCGCTTTAGCCCTCCCTCCGTCACTCTAGTAACCAAGGTCGCCCCGTCAGTTCTCCGAAAGCCTCACAACCCAAGTCGGCACGCCGATGAACTCCTCAAGCAGGGATTGAACTTGCAAACCCCTGCTGGCCGCAAGCCAGTGAGAAGCGGATAGGAGCCGGCCATGAGCGCTCTCGAAAGCAAGCCTGAAATGCACGCACTCCTGTGCTCTGCCGGGACGTGCCATATCTGGGCACAACCCTGACATTGGCCCAGGTTCAGAATCGTTGCATCCAGCGAAGTCAGGAGGCGTGTGCCGAGGGAAGCGGGCAACTCAACATAGTAAGTAATGTCACTCATTGGTGACATTATTCCCCATAAAAGCGAAAGGCTACGTATGGCACGCTACGCTCGGCTTCATTGCTTGCTTCTAATCGCACTCTTTTTTCTGCTCCCACTCTCACACGCCCAGCAGACCCCCGCAACCAATCAATCGGAGCAACCCGCGCCCTGGAAGTTCGGCGCCGAGGTGGACCTGCTCCCTATATCAACGGCGGTTACTACGGGTCCGGCTTTCTGAGCCGTGGCGGGTGCGCGCGGTCGGCGCCCGCTCCGAGACGCCGAGTTTTCTGGTCAGCAGCGGATTCGAAAAGAAACGCACCGATGCCGGCGCCGTAGTTCTCGACCGTTTGCTTTGGACAAAAGCGAAACGAAATGCGCGGCTTCTGGATCGGAACCGGCATGGAGTTCTGGCGCAGCCGCATTCGGCAGGAAGGTACGACGCAATTTACCCGTTTCAATAACGGCGTTTTCACCGCGGGGGCGGCTACGTGTGGAACATCTCCCGGCACTTTTACGTGAAGCCCTGGAGCGCGGGTCATTTCAGGGTGGCGGGCAATCGCAAAATCGACGTGTCGGGCAAGAGCTACCAGCAGCTCGTTTTCGCGCCGGAGCTTTCCGTGAAGTTTGGTGTGGTCTTCTGCGACGCGAGCGACAAAAATCCTGCAGCCGTACGTCCAGAGTGAACTACTAGGGAGCATGTCCAGAAACAGCCAGCAAACCCGCAAGCGGATTCTCACCGCCTTCGGGAAGCTTTTATCTTCGGGGTTTCGCGATGTCGGAATCAATGCCGTGGCGCGAGAAGCCGGCGTGGATAAGGTTCTCATCGACCGCTACTTCGGAGGCATGCCCCAACTCTTGCTTGCCTATGCGAAAGAAGGCGACTTCTGGCCCACGCCCGAAGAACTCCTCGCCCGGTTCCAGGGCAAGGTACCGAAAGACAATGCTGCACTCGCTGCCGCGCTGCTGGTGGAATTCAGCAGAGCGTTGCGTCGAAGGCGGGTGACGCAAGAGATCATGCGCTGGGAACTGCTTGAGCAAAACGAACTGACCGACGCTCGCGCGCTATCGCGAAGAAGAGGGCCTGCGCTGGATCGCCATGGTCCGTGAGCCCGCCGGGGTGGATCTCCAGGTGTTGGGTAGCCTTTTGGCTGCCGGCTTGACGTACCTGACTCTTCGTTCCAAGACGGCAGCGATTTACAACGGACTTGAACTTCGTAGCGAGAAGGATTGGAAGCGGATCGAAGCAAGCGTCGAGTCGCTGGTTCACTTGGCCTTCGGGTCCAGCGGTGATCGGAACAAGCGCGGACCTTCAGATGCCTTGCCTTCGCCTTCCCGGTCGCAGCACGCCGCCCAGAAGAGGGCGCCGTAAAACGGTCTTCGGTGGGCCTCCCATCACAGCTCTCTGCGAAGGCGCACAACTGCATTCCCTTTCGAAAACTTTTCTGGCATAATCAATTGTGCACCCCAGCCTGCACAATTTTCCAAAACAACTTAGAGCGAGGAACGGATGTCGGCAAAGTACATCTTCGTGACGGGCGGTGTTGTGTCTTCTCTCGGCAAAGGCCTGGCAGCGGCCTCCATCGGCTGCCTGCTCGAAAGCCGCGGGCTCAAGGTCAACCTCATGAAGTTCGACCCGTACTTGAACGTGGACCCGGGCACCATGTCCCCGTTCCAGCACGGCGAAGTCTTCGTTACCGACGACGGCGCCGAGACCGATCTTGACCTCGGCCACTACGAACGCTTCACCCACGCCCGCCTCTCGCGCGATAACAACTGGACCACCGGCCGCATCTACGAGCAGATCATCACCAAGGAACGCCGCGGCGATTACCTCGGCAAAACCGTGCAGGTCATCCCGCACGTGACCAACGAAATCAAAGCCGCGATGAAGAAGGTGGCGCAGGAAGTGGACGTGGCTATCGTCGAGATCGGCGGCACGGTCGGCGACATCGAGTCTCTGCCTTTCATGGAAGCCATCCGCCAGATGCGCCAGGAACTGGGGCGCGAGAACACGCTGTTCGTGCATGTGACGCTGGTACCATTTATTGCCGCCGCCCAGGAATTGAAGACCAAACCCACCCAGCATTCTGTCAAAGAATTGCTCAGCATTGGAATTCAGCCTGACATTCTTTTGTGCCGCACTGACCGGTTTTTGGCGAAAGACATCAAATCGAAGATTGCTTTGTTCTGCAACGTCGAAGAAGAGGCGGTTATCACCGCGAAAGACGTGGCGTCGATCTATGAAGTGCCCGTGGTGTTCTCCCACGAAGGCGTGGATACGCTGGTGCTGAAGTATCTTCACCTCGAAGCCAAAGAGCGCGACCTGACGCCATGGAATGATCTGATTCATCGCGTCTACAACCCGAAAGCCGATGTCACGATCGGCATTGTCGGCAAGTACGTAGAGTACGAAGACTCTTACAAGTCACTGAAAGAAGCGCTGGTGCATGGCGCGCTCGCGCACAACCTGAAGCTGCAGGTGAACTGGATTGAAGCCGAGGGCCTTGAAACCGCCGACCAGAGCTACGAGACGCAGCTCGATGAATACGACGGCCTACTAGTGCCCGGCGGCTTCGGCAAGCGCGGCATCGCAGGCATGTTGAACGCGATCCGCTACGCCCGCGAAAAGAAAGTTCCTTACTTCGGGATTTGTCTCGGTATGCAGACGGCCTGCATCGAGTTCGCGCGCAACGTGTGCGGCTTGGCCGACGCCAACTCCAGCGAATTCGATCCGGCCACCCCACACCGCGTGATCTACAAGCTGCGCGAGTTGCGCGGCGTGGAAGAACTCGGCGGCACCATGCGGCTGGGCGCATGGCCCTGCAAGATCGAAACCGGCACACTCGCCCACAGAGTCTATGGCCAGACCGAAATCAGCGAACGCCACCGCCACCGCTACGAGTTCAATCGCGAGTACGAAGGCACGCTGACCGCCGGAGGCCTGCGCATCTCTGGCTCAACTCCCGACGGAACTTACGTTGAGATGGTCGAGATCCCGGAGCATCCGTATTTCATCGGCTGCCAGTTCCATCCGGAGTTCAAGTCGAAGCCGCTTGAGCCGCATCCGCTATTCAAGGCCTTCATCGGGGCCGCGTACGAGAACGGCCAGCGCCGCCGGGCAGAGAGAGACGCTGTCGAGGCTGAGATGTTCCATCGCCCGGAGCATGTCGGAAAGAGATGAGTAAAGACCTGTTCGATTTAGACCCCGAGGAAAGCTCCGGATTTCGAGAGCTGCTGCAGGCTGGGTCGGATATAGCTGGTGCCGCGGCTGGGGGAGCACTAGGATTCGTTACTGCCAGCCTTCCTGGTGCGGTGATTGGCGCTGGCTCCGGCCCCCTAATCACCCGTGGGCTTATGCGCCTTGGCCTTGAGATGCGACGGGGCGTTCTAGGACCTCGCGAGTTACAACGAACTGGTGCCGTCTTGGCGCTCGCCCTGCAAAAGACACAGGAAAACCTGGATCGAGGGAAGACGGAGAATCAGTCCTTTATGGGAGTGCAGGGGCGGCCCGGCTCCGCGTCAGAAGTTTACGAGGCGCTGGTTCTCGCTGTGCAACGGACCCTCAAGAGAAGAAGGCAAAGCTGTATGCAAACTTACTGGGTGACCTCCCGTTTGCGCCGCAGATGGACGCAGGTGAGGCTCATCAACTCACTTGCCTTGCTAGAGACCTCACGTACCGACAGCTGTGCTTATTGGCGATTTTTGCAAGTCCGGATGTGTTCGGCTTGAGGGATTCTCACTATGTTGCATACCCGGCGATGACTCAACCGCTCGCCTCGGTATTGCTGGACGTGTATGAGCTCTGGACCAGACAGATTATAGGGAGCGGGACGCTTGTTCTGACCACATACGATCTAATTGACCCTGCGAGAATAGAACTTCACGGGACTGGCGGACGACTCTATCATGTGATGGAGTGAAACGGCATCGACCCGGCTGATCTAGAGGAAATTGCTCAGTCTCTACGCTAGCGCCTCACCCTCCGCCCCATGGCTCTCTCCTTCCAATTCGATAACGTCCGCATCGGCTCAGGCAGCTTGTTCCTGATCGCGGGCCCATGCGTCATCGAAAGCGAAGATCATGCCATCCGCATGGCCGAGATCATCAAGGGTGTCACCCGCTCGCTGAACCTGCCGTTTATCTTTAAGGCGTCCTACGACAAAGCCAACCGTACTTCGCTCAAGAGCTTTCGCGGCCCAGGATTGAAAGAAGGCCTGCGCATCCTGAAAAAAGTAAAAGACACGGTCAAGGTGCCAGTGCTGACCGACGTCCACGAAACCGCGGACGTCGCCAAAGTCGCGCAGGTCGCGGACGTCCTCCAGATCCCCGCCTTCCTCTGCCGCCAGACCGACCTGATCGTCGCGGCCGCGCTCAGCGAACGCGTGGTCAACATCAAGAAAGGCCAGTTCGTCTCGCCGTGGGACATGAAACACGCTGTGCAGAAATGCCGCGAGTCGGGCAACGACCGCATCTTCGTCACCGAGCGCGGCTCCAGTTTTGGATACAACAATCTGGTCGTGGATATGCGCTCGCTCGCCATCATGCGCAAGTTCGCGCCCGTGGTTTTCGACGCGACCCATTCCGTGCAATTGCCTTCGGCCTCACACGGCGACGAAGATCGGCCGGCCACCAGCGGCGGCCAGCCCGAATTCATTCCAGTGCTCTCCCGCGCCGCAGTGGCAGCCGGGGTCGATGGCGTTTTCATGGAAGTTCACGACAACCCGAAGGAAGCCAAATCCGACGGCGCAAACGCGCTGGACTCCCGCAAACTGCGCGGCCTTTTGAAGGAACTGATTGCGATTCAGAAGGGTGTGGCTAAGGCGAGCACAACGCCATAAAGTCTAGCTTCGCTTTATAGCGTCAATTTTCGTCTTGACGTCCTCATATGCTGGTAGGCCCTCAGGAATAAACAAGCTAGAGCGGTAACCACGCACAAGCTGACCAGGTACCGAGAGTGGGTCTCTGACTTCGGACACGGTCGCAATGTCCCAGGGGTAAAAAGTTTTGGTCCTTTCTCCTGCCTTTTGGATGATGGAATCAGGGCGGACCTCAAGCAGATACCGCCGTCCGCGAAGATACAACCACCAATACCAGCCTGCCACGAACGCCGCTATCGAACCAGCCCGTACAAGTTGTTGCGCAAACGTAAGCCCTAGGTACTTCCGTAGCTTAAATTCGATCAGCTCAAAAATGAATGTCACTATGAGAACGATAATCGCGCGCTGAACACGCGTGGCAGGCGAGCCGAAGTGACTCGGCTCGACGGAATAGATCGCAACGCTACGTTCGGCACTTTCCGCCATGTTGGCCGGGATGTTAGCACCCCTGGCGCGACAACGGCTGATCACCTTTGGTACCCATTCCCCTGAATCTGCTACCATCCTTCCCTCATCAGACGCCTAGATACTCATGATCTTCGCTGCCATTGCCGGCGTTCTTATCATCCTCTCGATCCTGCTCGACGCTTTCGAGACCATCGTTCTCCCACGCAAAGTGCAGCGCTCGTTCCGCATCACGTCGTGGTTCTACCGCAACACCTGGATCCCGTGGACAAAGCTGGCACGCGTCATTCGCCCGAACTGGCGCGAAAGCTTTCTCGGTTACTTCGGCCCACTCTCCTTGATCGTGCTGCTTGGCGTTTGGGCGGCCGGCCTGATCTTTGGCTTCGCACTCGTCCAATACGGCGTGGGCGAGCATGTTCGCCTGGGCAGCGAGCCCATCAACTTCGGCATTCTGCTCTATCACAGCGGCGAAACCTTCTTCACACTCGGCTACGGCGACATCACGCCGGTATCGCCGATCGCCCGCGCCCTGGCCGTCATTGAAGCGGGCATGGGCTTCGCCTTCCTCGGCGTGGTGGTGGGCTACCTTCCCGTGGTCTATAACTCGTTCTCCACGCGCGAACTCGAAATCGCGTTGCTCGACTCCCGCGCCGGCTCGCCGCCCACCGCCGCCGAGCTCTTGGGCCGCCTGGGCTGCTGTCCCGACCCGAAAGTTCTCGACAACATTTTTCGCGACTGGGAGCGCTGGTCGGCCGATCTGCTCTCGAGCCACATCTCGTACCCTGTGCTCTGCTTCTTCCGGTCGCAGCATAGCAACCAGTCCTGGCTCGCAGCCCTGACCACCATGCTCGACGTGACTTCGCTCGTGCTTGCCGGCATTGATGGGATTCCGAAAGAACAAGCCAAGCTGACCTTTGCCATGGCGCGCCACTCCGCCGTCGATCTAACGCAACTCGTCAACGCTCGTTACGATGCCCATGCGCCCGACCGTCTCCCGAGGGAAGGTCTGGTGGCACTGCGCTCACTGCTCTCCTCGTCCGGAATGTCTCTGCGCGACGACGGGCAAGCCGATGAGAGACTGCGCAAACTTCGCAGCCTTTACGAGCCCTATTGCGAAGCACTGGGGCAACGCTTGCTGCTGGCCGTGCCGCCATGGATCAGCGCCGAGAAGAAAAAAGACAACTGGCAGAGCGGTCCATGGGATCGCGCAATTCAGGCCAAGGGTCTCGGCGAGGCGCTGCGGGTGGTTGACGACCATTTCTGAACCAACGCGAAATCTGCGGGTGCCCCAGGTTCGCATTCCGGGGTTTGGGCGCTAACCTGGATCCGCTTGTAGACCGCCGTCAAGATTCGCACCGGCCGTGTCGGACGGTGATCCCGATTGATCCCGAATCTGATCGACCTCGAGTAAAGTGCGCATCCGCCCGGTTCTCCGCGCACTTTGATAACATCAGCCTTCCGCATGCATAGCACTGGCGAGAATGTCGTACGCATCGAAGCGCAAGCCCTGCGCGCGCTCGCCGATCGCATTGGCGGGCCCATGGCCGGAAGTTTTAACCGTGCACTGGATTTGATGTATGCCTGTCAGGGCCGCGTCGTCGTCACCGGCATGGGAAAGAGCGGTATCATCGCGCGCAAGATAGCCGCCACCTTGAGCTCGATCGGCACGCCTGCTCTTTTCATGCATCCGGTAGACGCGATCCATGGCGACCTCGGCATGGTGGTGCGCGGAGACGTAGTGCTCGCACTTTCCGCGAGCGGCGAGACCGAAGAAATCCTGCGCTTGCTCGCCACCATCAAGCGTCTGCAAGTCCCGGTCATCAGCATGACGGGCGATGTGCTCTGCAACGGTGCCCCGGCCAAGCTCTCCACACTGGCCGAAGCCGCCGACGTCGCCCTCGATTGCTCGGTCGACAAGGAAGCCTGCTCGCTCGGCTTGGCGCCGACGGCGTCCACGACCACCATGCTCGCCCTGGGCGATGCCCTCGCCGTTGCGCTCTCTGAAAAACGCGGCTTCAAAGAAGAAGACTTCGCCAACCTGCATCCGGGCGGCAAGCTGGGGAAAAAGCTGGCGCGCGTCGAAAGCCTGATGCACGCAGGCGATGCGATCCCTCGTGTTGCACCGAACACAAAAATGTCAGACGTGATTTACGAAATGTCGCGCAAGAAGCTGGGCGTAACAACGGTCGCAGAAGACGACCGCCTGTTGGGTGTAATCAGCGATGGCGACCTGCGCCGCTTGCTCGAACTGCGCGGCAAAGACGTGCTCGATCTCACGGCCGCGGAATGTATGACGCCCAACCCGCGCACTATCGGCCCACATGAATTCGCCGCAACTGCCCTGGCGTTGATGGAGGAGAAGAAGATCACATCGCTGGTGGTGGTCGAAGACGAGAATCGCTTGCGAGGCGTTGTGCATCTGCATGACCTGTGGGGCACGGAGATGCTGTAAAGAAACTGAGGCTTGTCCGCAAACTCTGCGGCTCTTCTCAGCGCCTCTGCGATTAGGATTTTTGGACGATTGCGCTAATTGCTACAGGAGGAAACATCATGTACCACTACGATCCCGCGACCGCCCTCGAGGAAATCAACGAAGAGGCCCTTTTGCCGAACCCGGTCAAGCTCCGCGACATGATCCTGCGCAAACGCCTGCACCCTGAGGAGTCGCTCGAACTCAATCGATTGTTCACCGAGTATCAGAAGTTCTTCGGAGAAGCGCAGAAGCTGGGGAAGGAAATTTTGAAGCGGCTAGCCACCGATTAGGATCTTCTGATCCTATCGGCGAAGAATCGGCAGTCGCCACTCCGCCCTTCTCTGCCTGCCTCAGCTCCTCTTGTTACAATCGAAGATTCCCAACGCAAGGAAATCATTCACTATGCATCGCTGGTCCGAACTCTTTATCCCTACTCTCCGCGAGGCTCCTGCCGACGCCGAAGTCGCCAGCCATAAATTTCTGGTCCGCGCCGGATACGTGCGCCAACTGGCCGCCGGCATCTACTCCTATCTCTTTCTGGGCCAGCGTTCGTTCAACAAGATCATGAACGTCGTCCGCCACGAAATGGACACGATCGGTCAGGAGTTCTTCCTGCCCGCGCTCCATCCTCGCGAAATCTGGGAAGCCAGCGGCCGCTGGGCACTGATCGGCGAAAACATGTTTCGTCTGAAAGATCGCAAGGACGCCGAACTCTGCCTCGGCTTTACTCATGAAGAGGTCATGACCGACATCGCCCGCAAAGAATTGCGCAGCTACAAGCAGCTTCCCCAGATCTGGTACCAGATTCAAACTAAGTTCCGCGACGAGCCTCGCCCCAAGTCCGGTCTGCTGCGCGTGCGCCAGTTCACAATGAAAGACTCGTACTCGTTCGACATCGATGCCGAAGGCCTGGACGTGTCCTACACGAAGCACTACGACGTCTACTGCCGCATTTTCGATCGCTGCGGCCTCAAATACATGGTGGTCGAGGCGCATTCGGGAGCGATGGGCGGCTCGCAGTCGCACGAGTTTATGGTGCGCACGCCCGCCGGTGAAGACAACATCGTGAGCTGCGAAAAATGCAACTACGCAGCCAACATGGAGAAGGCCACGTCGAAGCTCGAACCCGTGCTGGATCTCGCCAGCGAAGGCGACGGCAAGCCGCTCGAAGTGCATACCCCCGGCCAGAAGACCATCGAAGACGTCGCTCGGTTCCTCGGCGTCTCTCCGAAGAACAAAATCAAGACGCTCGCTCTAATGGCGACCGAACAAGATAAAAAGACCGGCAAGACCCGACTTCGCCCGGTCGTGCTCCTCCTCCGCGGCGACCACCAGATGAACGACGCGAAGCTCTCGAGTGCGGTCGCCGGGCGTGAAACTCGCCCTATGCAGGAAGACGAGATCAAAGCTCTCTTCAATTCTCCCGCCGGCTTTCTCGGCCCACTGAACATCGACTGGGCAAAAAGCCTCACGGACGGCGACAAGCCCATCCTGCTGGTCGATCAAGCGCTCGAAGGCCGCACGAACTTAATCTCTGGCGCCAATAAAGAGGACTACCACGTAAAAAACATCACCCCCGGCGTGACATTTCAGCCCACCGCTTATGCCGACCTGCGCAGCGTGAGCGCGGGCGAAGGCTGCCCGAACTGCGGCGCGCGCCTGCGCATCGACACCGCGGTCGAGATCGGCCACATCTTCAAGCTCGGCTACAAGTATTCGGAATCGATGGGCGCTCGCGTCCTCGACCGCAACGGCAAAGAAGTCACGCCCATCATGGGCAGCTACGGCATCGGCATCGAGCGTATCCTGACCGCGGCTGTTGAGCAAAATAACGACGAAAACGGCTTCTGGCTGCCCCCACAGATTGCGCCTTTCGAAATCGTGGTCGTTCCGACCAATGTGTCTGACGAGAAGGTGCGCACCACCGCGGAAGACATTGCCCGCCGCCTGGAAGCCGTCGGTTTCGATGTGTTACTTGATGACCGGGACGAACGG
>Ga0306921_10009351_pt1 | contig 10396 bp, 8 predicted proteins | sample sta12Cox44000080_FD_203760 | JGI IMG/M metagenome (GOLD analysis project Ga0306921, IMG submission 203760) | Lab enrichment of tropical soil microbial communities from Luquillo Experimental Forest, Puerto Rico - statoxic.12C.oxic.44.000.080 (v2)... | ecosystem: Environmental > Terrestrial > Soil...
GTCGAGGGGGTTGGCATGGCGCCCTCCTTCTGCTGCGAACATCACGTCTACGTATGCGAAAAGCCCGTCCACGGCGGTGAAGATCGAAGCGGGGCGAGAGCGGCATGGTGGCAGTTTCCCACAATGCGCAAACGGCCCCCCGTCACGATCGAACTGCCTGACTTAGCCGGGCAGCAAGCTTACCAGGCAGTTCAATCGAGCTTGCGCCCGGCTTGGGAGGGAACCGTCACTTCGGAAGCGGTTGCATTGAACGCATCCTTCGGTTAGTAGAACCCCGTTGAACGGTCCTGGATGATTTAGGACGAAGTAGCACTTTTGGTAACATTCAGCCTTTTAGTAGAAGCCGTTTCATCGTAAGTCGTTAATAATCAGGAGTCCCCGTAGTTCAACGGATAGAACGGAGGTTTCCTAAACCTTAAATCTGGGTTCGATTCCCGGCGGGGACAAGGCGCATGATCAAGTCTGGAAGCTGTTCTCCCGAAGAAGGGCTTCCATCAGGACTCATTATGACGCGATGGTTTCGCTTTCGGTTGCCAAACATTGGTGGAGCACTAGTCCCAAAGAATCCAAGAATCCGAGAATCCGAGAACGTCGCCCGATTCAACGAGGTTGCCGACACCTACTGCCGATTGGGTGAAGGCTTTAGATGCTCCTTTTGGTCAAGTGAAAATGCTGAGCCGATTCATGTTCACGTGTGCAAGGCCGGAGCAAACGCCAAATCTTGGATCGAACCCGGCGAGAAAATTTGATCTACTGTCGTGGCCTGAGTGATGTTCGAATCGTTTATCGATCCAACCGGCTTAAAGCGATTTCACAAAAGTTTCGCGCGCCTGTCAAAAAATCGAAGGAAATGTTTGGGACCAATTCAAGGCTTCAAAAAAGCAACTCTTCAGTTACCGAAGCGTTTTCTACGACGATTTCGTGCGTAAATCGGGCGCTGCACAGGATCGCTACCATACGGTTTTCGCCGGATGATAGTCTACCTAAGCTGATCGACGACACGCGTGATCTCGATGGTCACTTTCGTATTGATTTTAGGTCGTTTGCCGGCGTCTGTAGCTCAAAAAGCAGCGCGCAATCGTTGAACGAGCTGGGCGGTCGTGGTCAAAAACCTCGTTTGAATGGGCAAACCAGTATCCAGGTACTTGAGAGTCTGCGAAAGCGGTTTGCTAACGGCGGGTTCAAAGCAATCTACCGCGTCTGGGATGACAAGCTATTTTGGGGCGGCGACTGTGTAGGAACGGGAAAGACAACGTCCAGAGACTGTTGGGCGCACTTGAACCCGCTACCTAGACTAGCCCGCTTTTGTAGCAAAGTGCGGACCATAGCTCGAAACCGTATTGCTCGATTGGCCAAACCATCACATGGTGCGAAAAGCGGGCTAAGAGGTGGTCAACGAAAAAAGTGAAAAATATTTCTACTGCCTCAAAATGTCCGCGACGCAGCGGCAAAGCTAAGCATTGACGACCTGGAAACAGGGGAATCGGCACCAAGATTTAACCGAAACGGCGTTCTGCGGGCGAAAAGGCACAGCGCTTTCGAAAAATTACAACCCTTGCTCAAGGCTCAAGACGAGCACGCTTTCGGCAGTCAAACGTAGATCAACCGCTCCCTGACCGGACGACGTGGCCCCGCGGCAATCGTGCAACAACTTGTTGCACGAATGCGCGCTCGGGATGCGCTTCTGCGAACGCGCGCATGTACTTAAGGTTTCGGGCAACAACCCGGTCATGTCCGGAAAATCGCGTCGCAAATCGGCAGAGAGTCGGTCGATCACGCGGGATCCCCACTTGAAACTCGCTGTAAGGGATTTCAGACAACGTCTGCGGCCACAATGTATTATTTGATCACTCCTGCCGGCTTGGTTTGTCCGATGAACTGATTAGGCGCAGGCGCTAGCACCTTGACCGACCTCGGCTCATTATTATGGGGCGGCGAATTATCTATGAGGACCTCGTAATAAGCCAGGGTCACGTCTCCGGATGGCTGCGCTGAGCCGCCAAACACCCCTACATTCGACTGCGTGCGCCAGAAGCTCTCAGCAGTCCCTATGATTTTGCGCGCAGGTTTCTGAGAAGGTCGCTCGGGGCTGACCGACCTAAGCAGGTTGCACGCGCCGTGACGATACTTATAGTATAGCGCTATGAGTGTTGAGGATCTTGAATCGGCAATATCACGACTCTCGGCTGAGGAGCTCGCCCGCTTCTCTGAATGGTTCGAGGGCTTCATGGCCGATCGGTGGGATGGTCAGATCGAAGCAGACGTCAAGGCTGGTCGCCTGGATGCGGCGGGTAAACGAGCGGATCGAGATTTCGAAGCAGGACGCTGCACCCCGCTTTGAAGCACTTTGCCTCTCCGGAGTTCTGGTTTCACTATCGCCAGATGCCGGAGAATGTCCGCGATCTAGCCGATAAGAACTTCAGCCTTCTGAAGACGGACCCTCGCCATCCCTCGCTCCGATTCAAAAAGGTTGGCATTTTCTGGTCTGCGAGGGTGGGCCTTCGCTACCGAGCACTGGCTAAAGAGAGAGCTGAGGGTCTTGTATGGTTTTGGATCGGATCTCATCTGGACTACGATCGGTTGATTGGTTGATTGAGCGACGACCCGAATGAAGCCCTCCGAGCTGAAATCGTGCAGCCGACAGCCAAGAGTGGTCGGAGTTAGCCCGCGTAGTTCATCGTGAAGCAATCGTGGCAGGCTACAGCAGAGACGCGGCCTTCGCCAGTGAGCTCCTGAACGGATAGTTTCGTCCTCGAAATGTTCTAATGTTTCTGTAGTCAATTCGTTGAGCCCAGCGCGGCTTCGACCGGACCCTTATGCCTAAAATATTGAAAATCAGCGGACAAGAAATTGATCAGGCTCCCGAAACGTTACTCGGCAGTATCTAGTTGGAGATTTACAAAAGCCCCAGGCGTTACAGCATGTTCCGAGCTCATTGATTGAGATTGGTATCACGCGTTACGAGAACGAGGGGAAGCTGGAACCGCCTCATAGGCATAAGCAAGCGTTCGAATTTCAGTAGATGACGGCCGGATTGACTGCGAGTGTGTCGGAATAGGGACAGGTCAAATTTCGCACCACAGATTCGAATTACGGGTCTAATAGGCACATACACCGATCCTCACATTTTGATCGCGTACAGCGATGGCGAAGTCCGGCAGGAATTCACGTTTGTGTATGCCGCCGAGATCGAATCCGGCGAGCTGAAAATCGACGATGAATCCAAAGAAGCGGCTTGGGTCTCGCTTTCATCCGTAGTCGAGCTGCCATTGGCCGAATCGCAACAGCGCAGGCTGAAGGACGTTATGGAGTATCAAAAAGAGCGCCGGACGTTTTTGAGGTAACTCCGATGTCTCCGACACATCCCCACCTTGCCATTGCTTGACATCGAGATCCGGCAATTCTCGAGATCAGCACGAACAGGCTAAATATCGCGCAGAAAGTTCGGCCAAATAATTCGCAAACTGGCACTGACTCCTGTGAAGTGGGAGATTATTTCGTATGCAACTCGAATTTCTGAGCCTCTGAAGGTCATCGGAGTCTCCTGAGCCAGAAAATTTTTTGCACTTTCGCTTCGTGACGCAACATGGTCCGATCGGGTAATTGCAAATCCTATTGGAAACCGCTTTGCTGAGCCAGCGCACAGGTTTCCAAGAGAACGAAATGGACAACCGTTTTGTATTTGCTTCGGGCGGGCATGGCGGATTCCCGGCGTTTCGCAACCGTTTCGCGATGCCCGGCACCAACGCCTCCCTCTGGGTGGCGCTGCCGGAGAAGGACAAGGCTCCCGCCTGCAAGGTGCTCGACGGCGCTAGCAAGCTCATGAATCTCGAACTGCTCCGTCGGCACGTGGATCGCGCCTACCCTCTTCCCGAACCGCAGAGCCGCTTACAGCGCAGCATCGTGGCGCGACTGCCGAGACCAGATAGGGCCGCCAGAAGCCGTGTTCTCGACACTCCGGCGGGCACGGCTTCGCTGCTGGAAAATCTTCAACTGACACCGGAATGGAAGAAGTCCCTGCCTCTTTCTCCAGACTTTCTTGACTACCATTCCATGTGGTTATCGTGGTTCGGGGCGGCTCCGCCCTCAGCGGTGATGCCATGACGGAACGAGGACCATCCGCGTGGAACGCCAACCGACTCAAGATATGTTCATTTCTCAGAAATTCTAATCGCCAATCGTTACAATCCCAGGATGAAAGTTATGGATACCTTGGAAAAGGCTAAACGCCTGAAAGATATGCTGAGTCAGATTGCCCCGGCGGGCGTCGAGTCAGTCGCCATGCCTCCACGCGAGGAAGCCGCGTTCGCTCTCGAATCGACTGGCCCCGTTCTCGATCATGGAGCCAATGCCGAGTCCGGCCTGCGCAAACTCGCCGAAAACCGTCCGCAGGATCTCTCTGAGCCGGAAGTTTTCGCATTGGAGGCTATAGTGATGCCGCAGAACCGTCCGGTGGTGTTCGTTCGCGCCAATTTTTACGATGACGTGCCCGATCCGTGGTCCAAGTTGAACCCCGCAGCGGTCAAATCCAAAATCTCTGCACTTTTCCCAAAAATCGGACGCATCGAACTCCCGCTCAACCCGCTGATCCCCTATGCCGGTACCGGCTTCGTCGTCGGCGACGGCCTGCTCATGACAAACCGCCACGTGGCGGAGTTGTTTTCGCGCGGCCTCGGCATGAGCATCAAGTACCAGAGCGGCGGGTCCGCGATCGACTTCAAACGCCAAATCGATACCGCCGACGATGACCGCACTGCTTTCCTTAAAGTTACGGGCGTTGCGTTGATCCATCCCTTCTGGGACATGGCCCTGCTCCGCGTCGAAGGGCTTCCGTCCGGCGGTGCTCTACCGCTGTCCGTCAGCGCGCCGGAGGACCTGCTGAACCGCGACATCATCGTCGTCGGCTACCCCGCCAGAGACTTCCGCAGCGACCTCGATGTGCAGGACCGCATCTTTGGTAATAAATACAACGTCAAGCGGCTCCAGCCGGGCACGGTGCGGCCGCGAGCCAAAATCGCGAGCTTCGAAAATGTCGTGAATGCCATGACCCACGACGCTTCCACTCTCGGCGGCAATTCCGGTTCGGCCGTTATCGATGTTCAGACTGGGCAGATCGTGGCCCTGCACTTCGCGGGTGAATATCTGAAGGCCAACTATGCTGTGCCCACCTATGAGCTGGCCCGCGATCGCCGCGTGGCGCCGCTGTTGAACTTCACTGGGAGCGTTGCTTTCACCAATGACTGTGAACCGGCTTGGCGCAGCACCGAAGCCGAAGCTCCGAAACCCACCGCAACTGCCGCTGCATTGTCGGCCTCGGCGCCCGCCGCTCCTCTGCAATCTCCGATCGCGCCCGCACCGGCCGTATCGGCTCCTGTGTTCGGACTCGCGGCCTCGTTGACCATCCCCCTGCAGATCAGCGTATCGCTCGGACAGCCGGTCGTGGCCGGTCAGCCGGCCGTCCCGGCCGCGGCAACTGGCACCGTCGCCGTCGAAGCCGAAGAGGCCGTCGTCGTCGACCAGGATTACAGCGGCCGCCCCGGCTACGATCCCGATTTCCTCGAGACCATCTCGGTTCCGCTTCCCACGGTCAGCGCAGCCATGGAACAAGACACTGCCGTGGTGGCGTCTGACCAGCGCAAGAACGGCAATCGGTTCGAGCTCGCCTACTATCGCTATAGCGTCTATATGAACAAGCGCCGCCGCACGGCCTGGTTCTCCGCTGCCAACGTCGACGGTGATCACCGCCCCAACATCGGAAAGCGCCAGGGCGACCGCTGGTACCGCGATCCACGCATCGATGAGAGCGAGCAACTCGGCCAGGAGGCCTTCGAAACAGGCATCGATCGCGGCCATCTCACGCGCCGTGAGGACACCGCGTGGGGCAGCAACATCAAAGACGCGACCGCGGCCAATAACGACACGTTCCATTTCACCAACTGCTCGCTTCAGGCCTCCGCTTTCAATCGCGGCAGGGATCGCTGGCAGGGCCTCGAACAATTCCTGCTCGAGCAGCACGCCAAGCCGGACAAGCGGCGCCTGATGGTCATCACCGGACCGCTTTTCTCCGACGGCGACCCCATCTACCGGAACGATAAGATGGACTACTCTGTCCGGTGCCCGCTGAAGTTCTGGAAGGTGTGCGTGCTCATCCGAGCCGACGGCACGCCTTCCGCCACCGGCTTCATCCTGGCTCAGGAGGAGATCCAACAATTGCCGGGCTTCGAAGAGGCCTTCGATGTGGGCGCGGCGCAGATCAGGATTAGCGATCTGGAGAAGCGTACCGGTCTCAAGTTCGGCGACCTGAGCAAGCACGACCATTTCGCGGAGGGTGGCGCGCCCGGCACGATCGAGGCGCCCATCGCCGGACTAAAGGAGAATATCCGGCCGATCCGATCGAACAGCGAGATCGTGGTCTAGCTAGACTAGCCAAGGTCCGCGCTATGGACAGCCGCCATTACCTCCAAGGCCTTTTGGCTGCGCGGAGCCGCGTGGGACCGGGATTCTCCGCCGAAGCCGCGCAGCCTCAGGCCGGCGATTCCGAGGGCCGCCCACACACGGACGAGCTGCTGCACCGTATAGACCAGGTCGTACAGAAGATGCCCGGCGATGAACTCGACAATCTCGAGGACTTCCGTCGCGCCTACCAGATCTTCCTCACTCACGCCGAGCCGACCCTCCGCAGGTTGGATACGGCGCCGGCCGCCCCTCTTTCCGTCAACGAAGTGCTCGCACTCGAGGCCGTGATCAAGGTGGACGGCAGCCGGCCCGCTTTGCTGATCCGCGACGATACCATCGATCCCGAGCACCCCCTCGCCACAGCATGGCGTGACACGTTTTACTCCGTCCGCAACAGTGTGCGCAAACGGGCCGCCGCAGTGGGCCGCATTGGCCCCCAAAACCAGAGCGCTCTCGACTACTCCGGGACCGGCTGGCTGGTGGATGATCAGCAGGGCATCGTGCTCACCAACTGGCATGTTCTGCGGGACCTGTTGACGAGGCATCCGGCCGCATTCACCGCCACCGCAACCGGCTTCAAAATTCAGAAGAACGCCGTAACTATCGACTTCTGCGGAGAGTCCGGCTCGGTCGTGAAGAAGCGCTTTCAGCTCGTAGAGGCCACCCCGTCAGGGATCGACGGCAAGGGCCTTGCCTGCCTGGACGCCGCCGTTTTCAAGCTGGGAAAGAGCATCGACGGCGCGCCCCTGCCGTCCGCCATTCCGGTAAGCGCCGATCTCGACGGTCCCCAGGGCACCATGTCTTCGTTGTGCCTAATCGGGTTTCCCTTCCGTCCGGAGCAGACCAGCGGCACCGGCAACGGCGTCAATTGGGATTGGGTCACCGGCACCCTGTTCGGCAACCGCTTTGGTCTGAAGCGTCTGGCCCCCGGGGTCGCTTGCCGCCCGCTCGGCAGCATCACCGGCGATAAGCAACTGTGGGTCTTCGGACACGACGCCACGACTCTCGGCGGGAACTCAGGCTCCCCCTTGCTGGCCTGGCGAGACGCCGATTTCGCCGGCTTCGGCCTACACTTCGGGGGCCGCACCGTGGACACCAATGTCGCCCACGCCATCGGTCAATGCAAAGAGCCTCTTCGGAAGATCGGCGTGCCTGTAGCCGGTCCTAGGTGAATCGATATGGCTGAAGAACCGCCCCTGCTTACCATGCAACAGGTCGCCGATGGCATCGCGCAACTCGTGTGCACGGGCGTAATAGATGTGAACCATTTCCGCCTTGCCTACAACGAGGCTAGACCACCCTCGAGCTCCCTGTTTGCAGTGTTCGAAGTGGAGGCTGGCGGTGACGTCGCGGCCGTCCCGCTCGCTGTAATCGCGGCTTGGGAGAAATTCTGCGTAAACCTGGTCGAGCGACTGCTCCTCCTAGTCAGCAGCGAAGCGCTGGAAAACGAGGATCTTCGCCGCATCGTGCACAGCCTGGGCACGCGAGTTCCCGGCCGCATCCAGAGCGTCCTCCGCTCGCAAGGCCCAGGGCTGGTTCGAACGTTAACGCATTTGATCCGCTCCGCCCGGGCCACCGCACTCATCCGGACAACCAGCTGTCACGAGAAGGCGCCGACTTACGGCACCGGTTTCCTGGTCGGTCCCGACCTCGTCCTCACCGCCGCACACGTTGTCGCCTCTCTGATGGATGGCGATGTGCCGCGCGCCGGCTCCGAACAGGATGCCAGCATCGAGTTTCACAACCAGCTCGAAGGTGCCGGCATGTGGCCCGTGCGATCCCGGCTCCGACCCAGTCCGGATTGGCTCATCTCCAAGAGCCCGCAGGATGGCATGGGCGCTCAGATTGGCGGTAATCCGCCCGAGCAGACTGCCAAGGCTCTCGACTATGCGCTCATCCAGCTCAGCGAACCGGTGGGCAGCTCCATCGGCGTCGTCGACATCGTCGATCCTCCCCATCCCCACAAGAGCGACCGCCTCACCGTGATCGGCTACGGCGGCGGCAGCGAATGCCTATACGACGACCACGTCATTGAGGAGCACGATCTCGTTTCGCATCGCATCCGTCACGAGGTGAGCACCGTCGAGGGCATGTCCGGAGGCCCCTGCCTCGATGGCGATGGACGCGCAGTCGCCATTCACGAGGGATCCGTAAAGGTCGCCGCCCCGCCGTACAACCGCGCCGTTGCCCTTGGTGCATTCGCGCCTCCATGTGCAGCAACGGTCACGATCCCCTGGCGCTCCGGCCCGGCACCCTCTGGGGCCTACAATCCATCGCCGCCCGATCGGCTTGGATGTCCTACGGTTCCTCGCTGCCCGATCTGTCGGAAGTGGACCGCACCGCCTGGCACGCTTTCATCGACGCGCTCGATCCGCAAGATAGCTTCCATCCCGTGTTCGGCCGCACCGATTTTCAAGATTGGATCGATGAGGCGAGCCTATCGAATTCGACCAGGCGGATTGCGCTGATCTCCGGCGATAAAGGCGTCGGGAAGTCTTTCCTGGCCGAGATTCTCAAGGCGCGCGTCGCAGTCATCCGCGCGCCTGTTATCGTCGTCTCGCCCGAGTTGGTTCGCACCAAGTCCCTCATCGGGGTACTCAACGCGGTCTCGCGCGAAGCCGGCGCCAAGCAGGCCAACCTCGACCTCCTCCCGACGCGTCCCAAAGACGGCGTATTAAAAAATGACGTTCTTCCCGACGCCTTCAACCTTCTGAACAAGCTGATTCAGGCAAAAAATGCCGGGTCGTTCTGGCTCTTCGTCGATGTCGGTGAGGATGGCAATCTCACCCAGGACAAGATCGCGGATTGGAAGCAGCTCGTCTCAGCCGCTGAGACGACCACCTGGCTGCGCATGTCGATGGTCGGCATCAACAACTCCCACCGCAAGGAATTTGGCAGCGTGCTCAGTTCCAGAATCACGGCGTATTCAAAGGAGTTGGCCGCAATCAACTGCGACGAATTCGAAGCCGCCATTGGCAAGATGGCGTCCTCCCACAATCTCTCAGAATCCGAATACGGAGACTATGCTGCGAGTGTGTGGGACGAGCACATCGCTACGCTCCCCCAATCCCGGCGCCTGGTGGAGGCGGTACACCTGGCGTTGATCATCCGCACGCAAATGAGCTCCGGGGGGGCAAAGCATGGCGGCTAGACGGAAAGTCCCCGAGGCGCTGAAAGCCAACTACGAAGCGCTCGGCACGCTGCTGCAGCCGCGGACGGAGGCCCAGGCTCCCCGTACCGTGACCGTGGCCGCCGAGATCTGTTTTCAAATGGCCCTCCGCGGCCCGTGCAACCCCATGTCCTTTTTGCCCTCGGACCTGAGTCCCACCGAGCGAACCTCTATCCTCGATACCGTCGCTTCGCAATGCGAGATCGTCAGCGGTCAGGCGTGGCTCCTTAAGGATGAAATCCGCCAGCGCACGCTGCACTCACGGAAACCCAGCGATCTCGCCTCCGCCCTTGCGTCTGCACAACCCGCCGATGATGAGATCACCAAGGCGCTCCGGTGGCTCTACGGCGGTCAAGTGCCCGATCCCGCTGGACTGACCGCCTGCGAGGCGAAGGCTTTGATCTCCACCCGGCGTTGGACGGAAGGCCACGCCCCCTTCACCATCGATGATACCGATTTGCGGCGGCACCTGGCCCGCAGGGAGCGCGAGAACGAGTACCGCCGCCTAGTCTCCGCCGGCTTCTTCGGACGCGATCGCGAAAAAGCCGAGCTCATCGAATTTTTCACCGGTGCCCTGGGCGCATATGATGGTCGCTACGCGCTTGATTCCAACGCACACCAAGTCCGCGTCACGCACGTCTTCGGACCCGGCGGCATCGGCAAATCAACGCTCATTGCCGCCGCCGCTCTGGCCGTCCTGGAAGCAGATCCCCAAGCTCCGCTCGTTCACCTGGATTTCGACCGCTCCACACTCGACCCGACAAAACCGGC
>Ga0306921_10009354_pt1 | contig 10394 bp, 10 predicted proteins | sample sta12Cox44000080_FD_203760 | JGI IMG/M metagenome (GOLD analysis project Ga0306921, IMG submission 203760) | Lab enrichment of tropical soil microbial communities from Luquillo Experimental Forest, Puerto Rico - statoxic.12C.oxic.44.000.080 (v2)... | ecosystem: Environmental > Terrestrial >...
CGCGGCGCAGCCGATGTCGTCGCGCTCCAGACCGGTGGTCACCGGCAGCACGATGTCTGCCGCCTTCGCAGCCGCCGTCCAGAACTGCTCGTGGAAGATCACTGTTTCGGGCTTGCGCCAGGCGAGCCGCAGGCGGTTGAGATCCTGGTGGTGATGAAACGGATTGCCGCCAGCCCAATAGATCAGGCGGATGTCGGGAAAGCGGTGCTCGCCTCCGTTGTAGCTGAAGCGCTCGCCGGGACGCAGCAGCATGTCGGCGATGCGCGCCACCGGAATGAATTCGTCGACCGGATTGGCGCCTTGCGGCAGGGTCGGGCCGGAGAAACGCAGCGCACCGCTGCCCATCATGTTTGAGGGCCCGTATCCGCACGCAAAGCCGCCGCCAGGCAGGCCGATCTGACCCAGCATGGCGGCCAGGGTGACCAGCGCCCAGAACGGTTGCTCGCCGTGGTGCGCGCGCTGCAGCGACCAGCCGATGCTGATCATGGAGCGCCGCGCCGCCATCACGCGTGCCAGCGCAACGGTACGGTCTGCGGCAATGCCGGTGATCCGCTCCGCCCACGCCGCGTCCTTGGGCTGGCCGTCGGTTTCGCCGCTGAGATAGCGGCAGAACTTCTCGAAGCCGACCGTGTAGCGGTCGAGGAAGGCCTGATCGTGCAGACCCTCGACCAACAGCGTGTGGCACAGCGCGAGGATCATCGCGGTGTCGGTGTTGGGCCGGATCGCCAGCCATTCGACGTCGCCGCCCGTGTCGAGATCGTCGGCCGTCGGCGTCACATTGACGAAGCGCACGCCGGCCTCGCGAAGGCCGAACAGGCCGCTTCTGGTCCGATGGACGGCCGCGCCGCCCGCATTGATCTGGCCGTTCTTGCGCGGCACGCCACCGAAGGAGACGAAAAGCTCGCAGTGCCTGGCGAGCGCATCCCAGCTCGTGTGGCTCGCCAGCAGCTCTTCAAGCGGGCCAACGATATGAGGCATCAGCACCAGCGCCGCGCCGACGCTGTAGTCATCCTTGTGGCGCACGAACCCGCCGATCGAATTGAGGAAACGCCGTATCTGGCTCTGGGCGTGGTGGAAACGCCCGGCACTCGACCAGCCGTAGGAGCCACCGAAAATCGCCCTGTTGCCGAACTCTCGTTTCACGCGCGCGAGCTCGCCGGCCACCAGATCAAGCGCCTCGTCCCACGGAATCTCGACAAACGGCTCGGCGCCGCGGCGCTCGGGGAAAGCGCCGGGGCCGTGCTCGAGCCAGCTCTTGCGTACGGCGGGCCGCCGCACGCGCAGGCGTTCGACTTCGTCGGACAGCATGTGCAAGCCGATCGGCGAGGGATCGGGATCCTTCGCGAAGGGATGCAGCTGGATCGCCTTGCCGGTCTCGTCGTACTCGACTTCGTAGGCGCCCCAATGGGCCAACGTCAGGGTTCGTGGATGCTTCATGCAACGAGCGGCCCTGGTTCTGAGCTTTAGGAGCACACACGACGCGAAGCGTCGTGTGTGCTCCTGGACGGGCTCGGGTCAGTTGCCGTTGATCGGATCGATGATCGTCTTGACGCGCGAGATGTGGGTAGCCGGAACCCCGGCCGCCTTGGCGTGAGTGCGGATCTCGTCCTCGTTGTGCGCCAGGTAGACGCAGTACATCTTGTCGTCCGCCACGTAGCTTTGCACCCATTGGATGCTTGGCCCCATGCGGGCCAGAGCCTCACGCGATTTCTTCGAGGCCGCGTTGAGCTCGGCCGCGGACATCTTCCCCAAGCCGGGAATGTCGCGCTCGATGACATATTTTTGCATTGTTTCTCCTTGTGTTTGCGCTGAGGCTGGGAGTGAAAGAGCCAGGCCGGACAACACCAGAGCCAGGGCCAGAGCCAGTCGCCGAAGGATCATATGAATCTCCTGTTGCTGCGAGGCGCTCTTCTTGTCGGTCGACCGTTGGAACAGCCGTTGTCGGCGGAGTAGGAAAATCGAGTGGCACCGTTGGAATTTGCAGGCCAGCCGGGCATCGACACCGTCACGCGTTCGTGTGGTGCAGGGAAAGCGACGCTGCAGGTCCGCGTCCTCGGCAGCTTCGCGGTGTTGCGTCACGAGACCAAGCTCGCGCTGCCGCGCTCGAAGAAGACTCGAGCCCTGCTCGCCTATCTTGCCGTCACCGCCCGCACGCACAGCCGCGACCGGCTCTGCGCCATGTTCTGGCCAGTCCCGGACGACCCACGCGCCGCGTTGCGGTGGAGCCTGAGTCGCCTGCGGCCGCTCGTCGACGAACGAGATTGCCGCCGGATCATCGCCGACCGCGAGAGCGTCAGCATCGACCTCACCCATATTGGCGTCGACCTGTTGTCTCTGCGCAGCGTTGCCCGCAACGGCCTCGATGGCATTGCCACCGACGCGTTGCGCGAGGCTGCACAGGCACTCGAGGGCGATTTCCTCGAGGGTCTCGGGCTCCCCGACTGCCTGGAGTTTCAGAGCTGGTGCACGGCAGAGCGCGAGGCGGCGCGACAGCTGCGCGCACGGCTACTTGCGGCGCTGGTCGCTCGTCTTGAAGGCGTGCCCGATCAAGCCCTGCCGCACGCGCGTGCTCTCAGCCTGCTCGAGCCGGCCGATGAAGCCGTCCACGCAACGCTCGTTCGGCTGCTGCGCGCGAGTGGTCGCGCGCGCGAGGCGGAAGAGCAATATCAGCGCGCGCGGCGCCACCTCGAGGAATTCAAGGTGGCGTGCACCGGTGCTCTGCGGAAAGCGGCGCAAGTACCGCTTCAGACCGACGGGGACGCTCGCGCGACTGATGCGACTTCGCCGCTGCCGCGAACCGAGCGGCATCCCGGCTCCGCCCTGCATGAGGTGCAGTTTTGCCGGACTACGGACAACGTGCGGATCGCTTATGCCAAGGTCGGCAATGGCCCGCCGCTGGTGTGGGCCGCGCATTGGATGAGCCACCTGGCGTTCAGCTGGGAAAGCCCGGTGTGGCGTCACTGGACCGAAGAGTTCGCCAAGGATCATTGCTTCGTCCACTACGACGAGCGCGGCAATGGTCTTTCGGATTGGGACAGTCCGGAGTTCTCAGTCGATGCGTTCGTTCGCGATCTCGAAGCGGTCGTCGACGCGCTCGGCCTCGATCGGTTCGCCCTCTTGGGGAGCTCGAAGGGCGGGCCAACGGCGATGGCCTATGCGGCGCGTCACCCGGAACGGGTATCGCATCTCGTCCTCTACGGCACCTTCGCGCAGGGCTGGCGCGTCATCGGCGACGATGAAGACGTGAAGGCGCGCGAGGCGGTGATCTCGCTCATCCGACAAGGCTGGGCGCGGGACAACCCCGCGATCCGCCAGTTCATGACGTCCCATTTTCTGCCGGATGGCTCGCTCGAGGAGATGGGCTGGTTCAACGATCTGCAGCGACTCTCGGCGCCAGCCGAAAATGCGGCCCGCCTGATGCGGGCGCTCGGCGATTTCAATGTTCTCGATCTGCTTCCGGGCATCGCCGCGCCAACGCTGGTCCTGCATTGCCGCGATGATGCCTCCGTACCGTTCGAGCAGGGACGGCTGATCGCGAGCCGCATTCCGCGGGCGCGGTTTGTCGCGCTGGAGAGCAGCAATCACGTGCTGCTGCCGCGCGACCCGGCATGGGCCCGCTTCGTCAGCGAGGTGCGCGGATTTCTCGGCTGTAAACCTGCGGGATGACCACGAGCCGTCACCAATTGGCCTGGCCTGCTCCCTCGATCAGCGTTTTGCGATGCAGTCGATCTCGATCAACGCATCGCGCACCAGATCGGTGACGCCGACGCAGGTCCGCGCCGGGCGCGCCGCCGACGGGAAAAAGCCGCGTAGACTTCGTTCATCGCGGCATAGTCGCGCTTGAAGTGAGTCAGGAACACGCGCACGCTCAGCACGTTCGACAAAGAAAGATCGAGCCCGCCGAGCACCCGCACGAGGTTCTTCATCGTCTGCTCGGTCTGGGCGCGAATGCCGTCCGGCAGCGGCTTCTCGGGATCGTCGAGGTCGCGGCCGAACTGGCCCGTCAGGAAAACGAAACCGTCCGCCTCCGCGGCGTGGCTGCTGGGCGAGACCGAGCGGGGAAATCCATCGAGGATGTGGAATTTGTGACCGGTCATCGTCAGATAAACGCCATGTTCTTCGTCGAGTTCTCGGCGTAGCCGAGTAGTTGGAAGAGTAGCCCAAACTGAGCGAGGTGCCATGTCGGCCGACCAGACCTTGCCTGCCAGAGTGCTGCCCGATACCACCAGCGAGACGCCGTTCTACATTCCGGCAACGGGAACCCCGACCCGGCCGCGCCGCATCCTGAAGTACGGCGACACCTTCGTGGTGGTCGATACCCATGGCGACATCGGCGCTTCCACCGGCGATGCCGACGGCCTGTTCCACGACGACACGCGCTTTCTCTCGCATCTCGAGCTGCTGGTGAACGGGCTGCAGCCCTTGCTGCTGGGCTCCAACCTGCGCGACGACAATGCGATGCTCTCGGTCGACCTCACCAACCCGGACTTCTACGTCGACGGCAAGATCGCCCTGCAGAAGGACCTGCTGCACGTCTCGCGGACGATCTTCCTGTGGCGCGGCACCGCCTATCAGCGGCTGGCGCTCGCCAACCACGGCGACCATGCCATCAGCCTTGCTCTCTCGCTCCACTTCCAGAGCGACTTCGCCGATCTGTTCGAGGTGCGCGGGCTGCGGCGCGCGCGCCGCGGCAGCGCGCTGAATCGCGTGGTCGGCGGCGATCGCGTCCTGCTTTCCTATCGCGGCCTCGACGGCGAAGCCCGTGTCACCACCCTGGCGTTCGATCGACCACCCGACGAGCTCACGACCGACAAGGCGATCTACCGTCTCCAGCTCGCCCCGGGGAAGGCGCGGCCGATCTTCCTGGGCGTGAGCTGCAACGAGCCGCCCGATCATCCTGCTCCGCCATTCCTCAAGGGCCTGATCACGGCCCGACGCGAACTGCGCGATGCCGCGCGGGGGACGGCGACGGTCGAGACCTCGAACGAGCTTTTTAACGAGGTGCTGTGCCGTTCGGTCGCCGACCTGCAGATGCTGATGACCGAGACGCCGCAGGGCCGATACCCCTATGCCGGCATTCCCTGGTACTCGACGACCTTCGGGCGCGACGGGCTGATCACCGCGCTACAGATGCTGTGGCTCGATCCCAGCGTGGCCCAGGGCGTGCTGCGACGACTGGCGGCTCATCAGGCGACCGCTACCGATCCGCTGGCGGACGCCGAGCCGGGCAAGATCCTGCACGAGATGCGCGATGGCGAGATGGCCAACCTGCGCGAGGTGCCGTTCCGTCTTTACTACGGCAGCGTCGACGCGACGCCGCTGTTCGTACTGCTGGCCGGCCTGTACGGCGAGCGTACCGGCGACGACGACACCCTCGCGTTGCTGTGGCCCAACATCGAGGCGGCGCTGGCCTGGATCGACGGGCCGGCCGATGCCGATGGTGACGGCTTCATCGAATACCGCCGGGCAAGCGAGCTCGGCCTCGCCAACCAGGGCTGGAAGGATTCCTTCGACGCGATTTTCCACGCCGATGGCCGGCTGGCCGAGGGCCGCATCGCGCTGGCCGAGGTGCAAGGCTATGTGTTCGCCGCCAAGATGGCGATCGCCCGCGCGGCGCGCCGGCTGGGCAAGGAAAGACGCGCCCAACGGCTCGAAGGCGAAGCTGCCCAGCTCGCCGAACGTTTTGAAGCGGCCTTCTGGTGTCCCGACCTGCACACCTACGCGCTGGCGCTCGATGGCGACAAGGAGCCCTGCCGGGTGCGTACCTCCAATGCCGGGCAACTTCTGGTCAGCGGCATGGTGCGGCCCGAGCGGGCGGCGGCTGTCGCCGGCGAATTGATGCAGCCCTCCTTCTTCTCCGGTTGGGGCATCCGCACCGTGGCCAGGGGCGAGGCCCGCTACAATCCGATGTCCTATCACGATGGCTCGGTGTGGCCGCACGACAATGCGCTGATCGCGCTCGGCCTCGCCCGCTACGGGCATAAGGAGGCGGTCGCCCAGCTCTTCAAGGGGCTGTTCGACGCCGCCACCTACATGGACCTGCGCCGCCTGCCCGAGCTGTTCTGCGGCTTCCAGCGCCAACGCAACCGCGGACCGACGCTCTATCCCGTGGCGTGTTCGCCGCAGGCATGGGCCAGTGCCACACCTTTCTCACTGGTCGAGGCAGCCCTCGGGCTGGAGTTCGATCCGCACCAGGGCGAGATTCGGCTGCGCCAGCCGCGGCTGCCGGCGTTCCTCGACGAGGTGACGCTGCGCAACCTGCAGCTCGGACGGGCGCGCGCGGACATCAAGGTCCGCCGCCATCGCGGCGACGTCTCGCTCGAAATCCTGCGGGCGGAGGGCGCCGTCCGCGTGTCGATCATCGAGGGAACCGGTTTGTCGAATCCGGGTTAAGCGTTGGGAGGATATCATGAACGGCTGGACCGGACGGATCGCCCTGATCGCGCTGGCTGCCAGCCTCCAGGCCGCGATGGCCCAGAACCCGCAGAATCCCGAACCGCCGGGTCAACCCTCCGTCACCGTGCTCGGCTCCAAGGAAGTCCAGAGCATCGTCGGCAGCGAGATCCGCAGCGCCGCCGACGAGGACATGGGCCGCATCGTCGACGTGTTGGTCGATGGCTCGGGCCAGACGCGCGCGGCGATCATCGACTTCGGCGGCTTCCTCGGGGTCGGCAGCCGCAAGATCGCGGTGGACTGGAAGGCGCTGCACTTCGTGCCGGCGGCCAGCGCGCGCTACCGCATCGTGCTGGAATTGACCAAGGACCAGGTCAAGCCGGCGCCCGAATACAAGGAGGGCAAGCCCACCATCGTGCTGGGCGCTGCCGGCAATCTCGAGCCCCTGCCCTAAGGTGGCTGTCATGGCCGAGATCGCGGCGTCGGACGCGACACTCGCTCTGCCTCATCCGTCGCGCCGCAGCCTGCGTGGCCTCGACTGGTTCGTGTTCTTCGTCGCCGACGTCCAGGCGGGCTTCGGTCCGTTCGTCGCGGTTTACCTGACGACGCAGAAATGGACCCAGTTCGATATCGGCCTGGTGATGACGGTGGCCGGCCTGATCTCGCTGGTCGGCCAAGTGCCCGGCGGCGCGCTGGTCGATGCAGCGCGTTCCGAACGAGTGGTGGCCGGCGCGGCGGTCGCCGCCATCGGCGCCGCGGCCCTTGGCTACGCGCTCTTGCCGATCTTTCCCATGGTGCTTGCCTCGGCATCGCTGCAGGCTGCCGCGAGTTGCGTGCTGGGACCGGCGATCGCCGCCATCAGCCTCGGCCTGGTCGGCCACTCAGCGATCGGCGAGCGGTTCGGACGCAATGCGCGCTTCGCCTCGATCGGCGCCGGCCTGTCCGCCGGCGTGATGGGCGCCATCGGCTATTTCTTCACCGCCCAGTCGGTGTTCTTCGTCACCGCGGCCCTGATGGTGCCGGCGCTGCTGGTGCTGCGCCGCCTGATACCTGATGAGATCGATCCCGGGCGCGCCCACGGCAGCAGCCCGCCGCCGGCCGCCAAGCCGCCGATCGACCTCAAGAGCCTGCTGCAGAAGCGCAGCTTGCTGATCTTCGGCCTGTGCCTCCTGCTCTTCCATCTCGCCAACGCGGCCATGCTGCCGCTGATGGGCAGTGTGCTCACGACGCGCTCCAGCCAATGGGCCACCGTCCTAATCGGCGCCTGCCTGGTCGGGCCGCAGCTCATCGTCGCCCTCTTCTCGCCCTGGGTCGGCCGGCAGGCCGAACGTTGGGGGCGCCGGCCGCTCCTGATCGCGGGCTTCGCCGCCCTGCCCCTGCGCGGGCTCCTGTTCGCGACGGTGAGCGATCCCTACCTGCTGGTCGCCGTGCAACTGCTCGACGGGCTGACCGGCGCGGTGCTCGCCGTCATGGTGCCGCTCACCGTTGCCGACCTGACGCGCGGCACTGGTCGGTTCAACCTCACCCAAGGACTGGTGGGCACCATGACCGGCCTGGGCGCCTCCTTCAGCCCGACCTTTGCGGGCTATGTCAGCGACACCTTCGGCAGCAGCCATGCTTTCTTCGGGCTGGCGACCATCGCCGTGTTGGGCCTGGTCGTTGTGACGCTACTGATGCCGGAGACGCGGCCTGCTGATGATGCCGGAGACGCAGCCTGCTGACGCTGTTGGTCACAAATGAAGGTATACTCGCGGCATGACCGGAAAGATCTATGTCGGCGTCGGCGGCTGGACCTTCGAGCCGTGGCGCGGAACGTTCTACCCGAAGGACCTGACGCACAAGCGCGAGCTGGAATATGCCAGCCGCAAGCTCACGTCGATCGAGATCAACGGGACGTACTATTCGAGCTTCAAGCCGGCGAGCTGGGCGAAGTGGCGCTCCGAGACGCCCGACGGCTTCGTCTTCTCCATGAAGGCTTCGCGCTACTGCACCAATCGCCGCGTGCTCGCGGAGGCGTCGGAGTCGGTGCAGCGCTACGTGAACCAGGGGCTGGTCGAGCTGGGTGACCGGCTTGGCCCGATCAACTGGCAGTTCATGGGCACCAAGAAATTCGATCCCGAGGACATCGAGGCGTTCCTCGAGCTCCTGCCGCGCCAGGCCGGCAAGCTGCCGCTGCGCCATGCGCTCGAGGTGCGTCACGACAGCTTCAAGGACAAGCGCTTCTATGACTTGTGCCGCCAGCACAACGTCGCGATCATCTTCGCCCACGATCCGGATTTCCCCGAGATCGACGAGCCGACCGCCGACTTCACCTATGCCCGCCTGATGGGCACCAACGAAAAGGCGAAGACCGGCTACAAGCCGGCCGAACTCGACACCTGGGCCAAGAAAGCCAAAAGCTGGGCCAAGAAGGGCGACGTGTTCCTTTATTTCATCTCGGGCGCCAAAGTGCGTAATCCAGCGGCGGCGCAGGCACTGATCGAGCGGGTCTAGCTCGAGGGCTCGGGGCCGCGGCGAAAGCCGATGGCAACGCGGTTGTAGACGTTGATCAATCCGATGGCGATGGTGAGATCGGCCACTTCTTTCGGCTGGAATTGGCCGGCAACGGCCTGATAGGCGTCGTCTGACGCGGCGGTCTGCGACACCAGCGTGAGTTCCTCGGCCCAGCGCAGCGCCGCCCGCTCCTTTTCCGAGAACACCTCGCCCGCCTCGCGCCAGGCCGACACCAGCATCAGCTTGTTGAGCGCCACCCCCTCTTTCACCAGATCGCGCGAATGGGTGTCGATGCAGTAGGCGCAGCCGTTGATCTGCGAGCAGCGCAGATAGACCAGATCGATCAGAGCCTTGGGCAAGCCGCAGTTGCCGACGTACAGGTAGACGCCACCCAGCGCGCGCATGCCGGCGGGTGCCAGCTTCGGATAGTCGAGACGCATGGTCGGAGGCCTCCTCGCCGCGGGTCAGGAGCGGTGAATGCCCCATTCTTCCATGGCACGGCGGCCTTGACTCTCCCGAACGGCAGCGCCTATTGTTAACCCCATGGTTAACTATCAAGCTGCGGTGCTCGACCGCACTTTCGCCGCCCTCGCCGACCCGACCCGGCGGGCCCTGCTCGCCCGGCTCGACGAGGAGGACAGCGTCTCGGTTAGCGAGCTCGCCCGCCCCTTCCCGGTGTCCCTGCCGGCGATCATGAAGCATCTCGACGTGCTGAGCGACGCCGGTTTGATCGTGCGCACAAAGACCGGCCGCACGGTCGCCTGTCAGCTGACGCCGGCGCCCATGGAGCAAGCGATGAACTGGCTGGCCCACTATGAGCGTTACTGGACTGAACAGCTCGACCGTCTCGCCGCATTCCTGGAGGAAGACAAATGGCAAGCAAGCCCAGCCTCGTCCTCAAGCGCCGACTCAAAGCCCCGCCGGAAAAAGTCTACCAAGCGTGGACGCACCCGGAGCAAATGACGCTGTGGTGGGGCAACCCGCACCATAGCAAGAAGCCGATCGCCAAGACCGACCTGCGGGTCGGCGGACGCTTCCACGTGCAGTTTTGGGGCCAGGACGACCAGCACCACAGCGTGAGCGGCGTCTATCGCGAGGTCGTGCCCAATCGCAAGCTGGTGTTCTCCTGGGCCTGGCAAAGCACGCCCGAGCGCGAGTCGCAGGTCACGATTGATCTCAATCCGGTCGCCGAAGGCACCATGCTGACGCTGACGCACGAGCAGTTCTACGACCAGAAGGCGTGCGACGACCATCGCGTCGGCTGGGAGCGGGCGCTCGACAATCTCGAGAAGGCACTGTCATGAGCCTCGATGTCCACGGCGAGCCGGTCACCCCTCGCCACACCCCCGGAGGAAGACAAATGGCCAGCAAGCCCAGTCTCGTCCTCAAGCGCCGACTGAAGGCTGCGCCGGAGAAGGTCTACCAGGCGTGGACACACCCGGAGCAAATGACCCTGTGGTGGGGCAACCCACATCACAGCAAGAAGCCAATCGCCGAAACCGACCTCC
>Ga0306921_10009356_pt1 | contig 10392 bp, 8 predicted proteins | sample sta12Cox44000080_FD_203760 | JGI IMG/M metagenome (GOLD analysis project Ga0306921, IMG submission 203760) | Lab enrichment of tropical soil microbial communities from Luquillo Experimental Forest, Puerto Rico - statoxic.12C.oxic.44.000.080 (v2)... | ecosystem: Environmental > Terrestrial > Soil...
GCGCTTTGCATATGAATGGCACGACGATTCCGGCAACTGGTTTCGCAGCTACGGCAACGAGAACTGGGAGTTCGACGACGACGGCCTGATGCGGCGGCGCATCGCCAGCATCAACGACCTGCCGATCGAGGATGGCGAGCGCAAATATCACTGGCCCCTCGGTCGCCGTCCCGACGATCACCCATCGCTCAGCGATCTAGGCCTTTAACGGGGTTCGCTGTCCTTACAACGATGCTCGCCGATCGCGGGTGCCGTCCACACGTTCGGTCGATCATGTCTCAGCGTGGCCGCGAGCCTCGTTAACCTTGTTTTGACCATTGGCGGGGGAAATACGGTGCGGAGAAACAGGTCCGAATGGCAGCACGATGAAGGGATCCTCAGTGGCGTTGCTGCTTTCGCTGCTCGGTTTCGCCGGCTGTGCCGGCCATGCCGAGCTTTTTTTCAACAACGCCATCGTTGTCGACCACCTCGAAGGGAACTATCAACGTCTTGCGCGCTGCACCTATGAGCATCTCGCCCGCCAACCGGCTCAGTTGTCGATGAGCGATTTGCGCGAGCGGGAAACGGTCAAAATAGCTTTCACAAAGGCTCCACAAACATATTGGGAGCTCTCCTTCGTCAACGAAGATGGCGGCAGGCAAACGCGGCTGGAACTCACGTCGGGCTCTTTCCCAAGCGAGCACACCCTTGCATTGGCTCGCGCGTGCGCGGCATAGGCGCCCGTGAAGACGCAGCGCCACGCGTAAGTACGGCGTGGTGCAAAGCTTCCCGACCCGTCATGTCAACCGACGGGCCGGGATTTGCTACATAATTCCGACGGATGGGGACGCAACGCAGTGGTCGTCCCCGTTGCGCTGCCGGTCCTGCGGGCGTTTGCTACTCCCATGCAGGCGGACCAGGCCATCGTCGTTGATCCGGAAGGTCCTGGCGGCATCAACTCGCCGCACGGCCTGATCCTGTTCGACGGCGTGTGCGTCCTATGCTCGGGCGGTTGCCGTTTCGTCAGCAAACGTGATCGCCGCGGCTACTTTCGCTACGTTCCGATCCAGCTGGCCGAGGGACGTCCGCTCGCTGAGCAGCTCGGCATCGATCCCGACCGCCCGGATTCCTTCGCGTTCGTCGCGGCCGGCCAAGCCTATGTAAAATCCGAAGCCGCGCTGCGCATTGCGCGCGAGCTTCCGTACTGGCAGTGGACATGGGTGTTCCACTTCATCCCGCGGCGCATCCGCGACGCACTCTATGACTTGATCGCGCGCAACCGCTATCGCTGGTTTGGCCGCCGTGATGCTTGCATGCTGCCGAATTCCGATCGTTCGTGGCCATCATGACCGCGTCTGATGTGACCGCGCCTGACGTGATCGCGCCGGATCGAGGCGCGATCACGTCAGGCCGCCGCATTCAGGCGTTGTCAGTCCGCGAGACCCATTGCCCGCAAGCCCACAAGGGCCCGGGCGGCTTTCAACCCCGCTTTAGGCGGCCTCGGATCGTCTTCGTGATGATTCCGCCGATGCCTCGCGCGCGCTCTTCGCGACGTCTTGTGCTCCCTGCATGATCTTTTGCCCGAGCTCTTTTGTTTGATCCCCGAGTAACTGAGCTTGCCGGCTGACGAACTCGCCCTGGATCTGGGCGAATTCCTGCGGCTCTCGCATACGCAGGAGCTTGTGCGCAAAGTCGAACGCGTTTGAGAGCGTTTCTTCCGCGAACGACATGGAGTGTGCGCAAATAACCGCCGCTTGTTGATCGACGTCACGAACTGCATTGCGGGCCACGCTCAGTAGACCATCGAAAGCGGCCTTGCTCTGATTGAGATTCTGCTCCGCTATCGCGCGCATCCAATCAGTTGCTTGTTCGGTATTTTGCCGCGCAAAGTCCATAGTATTTCTCGCCATAGCATCACCTCCTCAAGTGAAGCACAGTCGGTTCGGATGTATTTGAGTTGAGGCCGATGCCATGCCCGTGGAACGAGCGACGCATACCATTGGTCGCGCGCTGCGCCGACCTCTTGCGTGACAACGGGCTCTCCCAATCCTGGTTCCGGAAACTTGCTCAAATTGTTTGCGGCGCCGCGTTGGGAACATCAGCGAAGTTCCTTTGAGGACGGCCATCGAAGTTCCGTTTGCGACGCGGGCGGCGTTGGGAACATCAGCGAAGTCCTTTTGCGAACCGCTTTTTCGTCAATAGCGCTCGAGCATTTGAAACCGCCAAGGCGCTCGGACCCGCCGTGCCGTCGGCGCTGCTGGCCGCGCCCAATTAACTGCCTGTAAACTATGCTTCGACACGTTACTGCCCATGACGAATCAACTTGCGACCCCATTTCCCGGACCTCAGCCCTGGGAGGCGCCCGATCCGCTGCCGGTGATGCGGCGGGAACTCAAACTGTTGCTTATCGAGATAAACGTATTGCGAGTGGAGGTCCAACAACTACGCGCAATGGAGCAGGAAGCGCGTAAGACAGAGGAATTCCTTTCGGCCTCCGTCAAGCGGGTCATGGCGAGCCGAGACCACTGGCGACGAGAAGCGGAACGCCTCCACGCGTTAATCGCAGAAGTGCCGCCATGGTCGCTATTCTGGCAGCATTGCGTCGACGCGCTCAAGGCATGGCGAAAACCGACTGACCGCGCCTTGCATTGCGCAAAGGGCACCATATCCCTCTGACGTGAAGGACCTTGGCGGGTTGGGAATACCATTGTGCCGCGGTGCGTGCGCGCCCGCGCGCCCAGCTAGCCCTGCACGGAATAGCCTCCGTCGACGGGAATCGCCGCGCCCGTCACGAAATCTGAGGCAGCGCTCGCCAGAAAAACCGCGATCCCGGCGAAATCCTTCGGATCGCCCCAGCGGCCCGCGGGGGTGCGCGCGAGCACCTGCTCGTTTAGGCCGGCCACTTCGCGTCGGGCGTCCCGCGTCAGATCGGTATCGATCCAGCCCGGCAGCAGCGCATTGACCTGGATGTTTTCCTTCGCCCAGGCGGTGGCGCAGGCGCGCGTGAACTGCACGATACCGCCCTTGCTCGCCGCGTAGGCGGGCGCGAAGCCCGCACCGAAGATCGACATCATCGACCCGATATTGATGATCTTGCCGCGCCCGATCTTCTTCATGTGCGGATAGGCCGCATGCGTGCACATGAACGCGCTGGTGAGATTGGTATCGATCACGGTGTGCCACTCGGCGGCGCTCAGTATGTCGGGCGACTTGCGGATGTTGATGCCGGCATTATTGACGAGAATATCGAGGCGGCCATGCCGCGCCGTAGCCCTATCGATCAGCGCACGGCAGGAGGTTTCGCTCGTCACATCGACCTCGGTGAACTCGGCTTGGCCGCCGGCCCGCGCGATGCTCTGCACAGCTGTTTCGCCCTTCTTGGCATTGCGCCCGGCGAGTACCACGGTAGCGCCGGCGGACGCGAGACCTTCCGCCATACCGAGCCCGATGCCGCCATTGCCGCCGGTGACGATTGCGATGCGGTTTGAAAGATCGAACAAGCTCATTGGATTCCCCCGCTACGATGAGGTCCGCGCGCCAGTCTACGTGCGGCGACCTGGTCAAGGAAACCGGACGACAATCGGCAGTCGAGGGGAAAGCGACAATCGGGATGCAGAGATGCTTGCCGCCCCCCTGCAATTCGATCAATTGCGACGGCGCGAGCGCATCACGGCGCGCAGCGGTGCGGCTTAAATGATGATCAGCCGAGAACTGCCACCGCGGCGTTGAGGGGTTGACGGCCGAGTGGCGTGCCGTCGAAAGTCTTCCCGCGTCCCTGCACGACGCGCGCGAGCCTGCAAGTAGCCGCTCGAGTACGAGAACCAGTCGAGCGCCGGCATGCGTCGAGACGGGCGGCCAAGTAAGCCGTCACCATAACCTGCTTCCCAGCTGTCCAGGTCGACGATCATTTTGCTCGCCCCTCTCGAAGGGCATGATTGAATATGATGATCGTGACCAAATTCCTGCCTTCCTGTTGCCATCCAGTCACAGTGGACGAAAATCCGTCGCCGAACGCCGCGTCTTTGGGATCGTTCGGTACTGGACTATTGGTTCAGGGTGTTTGCCCGTCGCTGAGACGCCCGATCAGACCGGGCCTTGTCGCCCGCGCTTTGGACAGCGGCAGACGGCGGCGGACGGCTCGACGCGACGGCCGGCTCATACCTACGAGCATGGAACGTCTACGAGCATGGAGCGGCCGCGTGCGCCGAGGCAAGCCGGCGCCATCTTATGTCCCCAATTTCACCGCTTATGGAGGCAGATGCTTGAAATACGAGGGGATTTCGCGTGTCGCGCCAACAATCCGAATCCGCCGACAACCGTTCCAATGCCGCCAGACAGGATGGAGCCATCGTCAATCAAGCGGTGCGCCCGTCCAGCGCCGGTGAAAGCGATGGGGCGGAAACCCCCGCGACCAAAACCACGAGCGAGGCCAAAAAACATTGGCTTGATTACGCGACCGTATTCCTGACGCTCGCGGCCGCCGGAGGCGCCATTACCGCTGCCGTATTCACGGGATGGCAAGCGACAACCGCCGACCAGGGCTTGCGGGACAGCAATCGCGCCTACGTCCACTCGACGAATTTCCGCTTCGTGCATTACGGGGCCAAGAACGAGAACGGCCGCACGCAATGGTCCGTTTCTCCGTTGATCGAGAACACCGGTAGTACCGGCACGCGCGGGATGCTGATGAACACCATGATCAGCTCCGCGGGTGAGGCGGATTTTGCGTCCCTCGAAAAAGGGGCCTTCACTCGGGCGCTCATCTTGCCGAAATCCGAGATGACCGGTGCGGTTGTTTCGATGGACGGTCGCGGCCTTGATCTGCTGCGGGGCGGCGGCCTGATCACCATGGGCATCATCGAATACGCCGACATTTTCGGCGACCTCCACCTCGTGGAGTTTTGCCACCGCGCGCAATTCGGGCCCATCGATTGGGAAGGCGTCCCCGCCGGTCAGCCGCTGCGCATTCGCGGCGTCGCTTGCGAGTCGAACAATTGCGAAGACAACGAGTGCGGTTCGGATTGGCACGCGCGTGCCACGGCGGTCGCAAGCCGGCGGCCCGAGAGAAGCGATATCCGCCGTGAGGCGGGGATGGTGGCAGGCGCCGCAGCACAACACTGACGCTCACGTCACGCGCTGCAAATTGGGCCTGGGCGGCGCGAAGGCTGCCGACGTCTTGATTGATGCCACGCCACTTCCCATGTCCTGCCCCTGGCAAGGGCTTGGGTGCGGGTGGCTAATTCGAGGGTCGCCCAACCCAACCCGATCAAGCCGCTACCTTTGCACTGCCGCAAAAATCTGGATGCGGTATCCTTGGCACTGCCCGAATTTGATGGAGAGTGCCAACCATGAAGCATCCCGAGGCAAGTTGTGACTGCGGCCGGGCGGTTACCCCGTTGGCATTGCAGTGGCGTTGTACTGCCTGTGGCAAGACTGCAATCATGAGGGTGTCGACCCGCGGCGCAGTGTGTGACGGTGTCACGATTAGAAGTGTAGAGCTCGAGGTCCTCGAGGGTCATAGCCGGTCCTGAAATGACCGGTGCCACTTCAAACTATGCGTGCAAGATAAAGCGAATATCAGGTCGGATCGACAGGCTTTCGGCACTCGCGCTATGATCGCGCTAGGCACGGGAGTGTGGAAGCATGGTAAAACATTTCGACCACTGCACGATCGTCGTGCGGGATGTTGACCGCGCCAAGATATTTTTTGGACTCTTGGGCTTCAAAGAAGCCATGTCCGTTGTGATTGCTGGGGAGCCATTTGCCAGTTACATGGGTGTTCCAGGTATCGAGGCCGATCACGTCACGCTGGTACTGGAGAACGCGTCCCCACGAACGGAAATCCAACTCCTGCGCTACCGGCAACCCGAGCCGCTGCCCGATCCGCACATTCGCGACCTGTACAAAGTTGGGATGAACCACATTTGTTTTGCGGTCGAAAACATCGAGGCTGAAGTCGCCAAGCTCAGAGCGAACGGGTTTAAGACCAGGAACGAGATCATGGATTTCCACTCGCGAAAGCTGGTGTTCATCGACGGCCCTGAAGGGGTGACCATCGAACTCTCGCAGTGGCACTAGCTCCATACGGGGTACGCGCCTGGTGTTGCGAGCGATCTCTCAAGCGGGCGGCGCCGGCAACCGGGGCAGCACGGTCTCGAGAGCAAGCCCAATCGCCAGAAGCTGGTAGTCGCTTTTTTCCGGCGCGTCGATTGCCATGCCGACAGGGAGCCCGGCTTTGGTGATGCCCGCCGGCAGACTAAGGCCGGGGATGCCCGCGGCGCTGCCGGGGGCGAGGTTGCGGATATAGGTGGACAAAGTCGACACCGGCGCGCCGTTGAGCATGACCATATAATCCTCCCCGATCTTCGCGGCTGGCAGCGGCGTTGTCGGGAACACCATCGCGGCGACGCCGCGCTCCCGGAAATAGCGGCGGTACGTCTCCTGCAGCGCTGGGCGATGTTTGGTGAGCGCCTCGCGATAGCTGGCTTCGGACACCGCGTCTGGGCCGCGCAGGCTCGCGAGCGCTTGCTTGACCGACGGGCTCTTCACCTGTGCCATGAGGCTGGCAAAGTCGAGGCCGGTTTCATGCTCGGCCAGATACCGCTCGAGCTCGATCACCGTCTCGTAGAGCATGATGGGAAAGCCGGCGGCGGCGTCGAGGGCGGCGACATTGGCGACATCGCCCTCGACCAGCACGACACCGGCCTCGCGCAGTCGTGCCAGCGCTGCTTCAAGAATCGCGGCGAGCTCGACGTCGAGATTTTCCCAGAAATAGCCGCGCGGCAGCCCGAGGCGCAGGCCTTTGAGAGAAGCCGGCGTGATCTCGGTCGGACCGCCGGTAACCACGCCGTCGAGGAGTACGCAGTCGGCAACATGACGCGCCATCGGTCCGGCGGTGTCACGGGTATGCGAGAGCGGAACGATGCCGGCTTGTGACCAGCGCAAGGTGGTTGGGCGCATGCTCGTGATCCCGCAAAGCGCGGCAGGGACGCGAATGGACCCGCCGGTGTCCGTGCCGAGGGCGGCCGGCGCGAGGCGCGCTGCGACCGCGGCGGCGCTACCACCGCTCGAGCCGCCCGGGATGCGCGTGGGATCGTACGGATTGCGCGCCGGACCAAACGCCGCGTTGTTGTTGGTCGGGCCATAGGCAAGCTCTTGCAAATTGGCTTTGCCGAGCACGATGGCGCCGGCATCGAGCAAGTGCTGCACGATCGGTGCGTTGCCTTTCGGGCGATGCGCCGCGAGGGCGGGCGTTCCGCCGGTGGTCGGAAAATCGGCCGTATCGATGTTGTCCTTGAGCGCGAGCGGCACCCCATGCAGCGGCCCCAGCCGCTCGCCGCGTTGACGCCGCTGGTCGGCGGCCCGTGCCGCGGCGCGCAAGCGGTCCGCCTCGAGGCTGATGAACGCGTTGAGCGGTGACGCCGCGCAGCGCGCCAACAGCGCCTCGGCCAGCGCTTCCGCCGTGTGCTCGCCGTTGCGGACCGCGTCCGCTGCCCTTCTGGCACCGAGTTCAAACAATGCCACCATCAGCTCGCCTTCCGTGTAATTATGGATCTCATGGCATCGACAAACCTCTCCGCCGCCCGGCCGTGTGACATTTTTCGCTTTGCGGCCCTACACAGCACGCGCCTCGGGCTATGATCGCTCACCGGCTCCTCAAACACGGATAGCGCTCCATGCAACGCAATCTCGCTCTCATCCGACCGCCGATGCTCGCCCTTGGTGCAACGATTGTGATGCTTGGCTCTGCCGCGGCACAGACGCCCAACGTCCGCTACAGCAATCCGGCAACCATGGCAAAGCCTGCCGGCTATACCCATGTGGTCGAAGTGAATGGCCCCGGACGCACGATTTATATCGCGGGACAGCTCGGATATGACAGTACCGGCAAGCAAGGTGCGGATTTCCGCGGGCAGGCGACGCTCGTCTACGAAAACCTGAAAGCTGCGATCGAGAGCGTCGGCGGCAAGATGGAAAACATCGTCAAGCTTAACGCGTTTCTCACTGACATTCGCGCGCAGCTTCCGATCTATCGCGAGGTGCGCGACAAGTTCGTGAACGTCGCCGCGCCGCCCGCCAGCACCACCCTCGAGGTCCCGAAGCTTGCGCGCGAGGGCGCACTTCTGGAAGTTGAGGCGATCGCGGTATTGCCGGCGCGCTGACGGGCTGACCTCCCATGCGATCGAAATTGATTGTTGGCGCCGCCGCCTCCCGCCGCCAATCGAACCCATGCCGGAGCGTGGGTTGCGCCCCTGCACTGGAGCGATTCGCATGAACATCCTGCGTCCGTCGCGCCGGCAGTTGATGGGCGCGAGCCTGATCGGCGGCATCGCCGTCTATCTCGCTCCGCTGGGGAGCAGGGCCTTTGCGGCGTTGTTCGAAGAACAGTTGCTGACTCGGCCGGCGTGGAACGATGGCGTTCTGAAATATCGCATCGACGGTACGTCGAAGGTCACGGGAGAGAAAGTATTCGCGCGCGACATCCGCGCCCGCGACATGCCGCATTGGCCACAGCAACAGTCGCATGCACTGGTGCTGCGGGTGGCCATGGCCGATCGCAGCTATGCCGGCTTCGACCTCTCGGCGCTCGGCTCCGACCTTGCGCCCGACCGCGTGGTGACGGCGGCGGATTTGGCGCGCGACGGGCTTGCCTTTCCGGATTTTTACGGCGAGGACATTTTGCTGCCCGAAGGCAAGACGCCGGCCTATCTGGGCCAAGCCGTCGCGATCTTGATCTATCGGGATTTCGCCCGCTGGCGCTTCGCCAAGGAAAAGTTGCAGTTCAACGACGCGGTCATTCGCTATGGCGCCGTGACCGGCCCGCTGCAGCGCGACCCTTGGGGCTCATACCGCTTCGTGCGCCTCGGAGGCCCCACGCCCTACGATGACGACGTGTTTTCCTGCCTGAAACAAGGGCCGCTCTCCCCCAGTTACTCGCAGCATGAACCGGTCTGGCCGAAGCCCGGGCGCGACGGCGACATCGCCGCGCAGGGAATGTATTACGCCAAGTCCATCGACGACGAGCTGGCGCAGCCGCCGGCCGACTGGCTGGTGCTGACGCGCGACTATGCCACGCAGTCGGGCGATACCGCAGCGCTCGAGCCGGACAACGCCAACGGTCGGTACGACCGCGAGAAAGAAGATCTGCATCTCGTCGTGCCGACGCAGTCGCCGCAAGAAGTCGCGGCGGGCGCGGCGGCCATGCTGGGAAAAAGTCGCATCGGCATGAAGCGGCTGTTCCTGCACCCGTGCTTCACGGTCGGCTACGGCTCGAAGGATCACTGCACCATGCCCTACTACGGCCTCGTCGCCGCGGTTTACGGCGACGGCCGGCCGGTGCGGCTGGCCAACGATCGGTTCGATCAGTTTCAGACCGGTCTGAAGCGGCACCAGTTCAGCATGGGCTACACGGTGGCCGTCGAGCGCAAGACCGGTCTGCTGCAATCGTTCCGCGCCGAGATCGTCGTCAATGGCGGCGGTCGCGCCAATTGCTCCGTTGCCCTTACCATCGTGGGCGCCATCTCGGCCCACTCGGTCTACTACTTTCCCAAAAGCGACATGGCCGCGACCGCGATCGCGTCACGCGCCATCGACTGCGGCGCGGCGCGCGGCTACGGCGGGACGGAAACCCTGACAGCGACCGAGCTGATGATGGACGAGATCGCCGGCGAGCTCGGCCTCGACGCGATCGAGTTCCGTCTGCGCAACGTGTTGAAGACCGGGATGCGGAACACCCAAGGCGCGATCCCGCTCGGGACGCAACGCGCCGAGGCGGTGCTGGAGCGGGCCCGCGGCCATGCGCTGTGGACCGGCCGCGCCGCGCGCAAGCAGGCCTACGACGCCGCGCACCCCGGAAAACATTACGGGGTCGGCTTCGGCTGCATCCAGCGACGCTTCGGCACCGGGTCCGAAGCGAGCCTCGCCAAGCTTGAGCTCGCGCCGGATGGCCGCATCGCGCTCTCCCACAGCGGAACGGAGATCGGCACCGGCACATCCTCGGCGCAGGCCGTCGCCTGCGCGCGCTGGCTGGGACGGCCGGCCGATGCGCTCGACCTGGGCGTCACCGAGTGGCCCGACCTGCCGGTGGAAACGAGCGATGATCCGCACTCCACGCCCGAGGAGACCCGCATCAGTCAAGCCGATCAAGATCGCCTGGCCAAGAACCCGCGCTGGAGTCCCGTTTTTGCGGCGCCGTCGAGTGCCAGCAACTCGTCGTACTACTTCTCGCATGCGACGCGGGAAGCCGCGCGCGTCGTTTATCTCCACGGGCTATGGCCGGCGGCGCTCGCAATCTGGGGCCGCGACGCAGGCGCGGCATCGCGCGCGGTGAAGCCCGAGGATGCGCGCTGGCGCAACGGAGCGCTCGCGGTCGAAGGCCTGCAACCGCTGCCGCTGGCGCGGCTGGCGCAGGAG
>Ga0306921_10009357_pt1 | contig 10392 bp, 8 predicted proteins | sample sta12Cox44000080_FD_203760 | JGI IMG/M metagenome (GOLD analysis project Ga0306921, IMG submission 203760) | Lab enrichment of tropical soil microbial communities from Luquillo Experimental Forest, Puerto Rico - statoxic.12C.oxic.44.000.080 (v2)... | ecosystem: Environmental > Terrestrial > Soil...
GGTCAACGACGTCATCGGCATGGCCGGCCGCGGTCATGGCGAGAAGATCGTGTTCGATTTCGACGATCCCATGGGCGCCTCCACCTGCGTCGCCTGCGGGGAATGCGTGCAGGCCTGCCCGACCGGCGCGCTGATGCCGGCGCCGTTGCTCGACGAGCACAATGTCCGCACCGGCTTTCCCGACCGCGAGGTCAATTCGGTGTGCCCCTATTGCGGCGTCGGCTGCCAGCTCACCTACCACATCAAGGACGACAAGCTGCTCTATGTCAGCGGCAAGGACGGCCCGGCGAACCACCAGCGTCTCTGCGTCAAGGGACGTTTCGGCTTCGACTACGTCCACAACCCGCAACGGCTCACCCAGCCGCTGATCCGCAAGGACGGCATCCCGAAGCACGCCGACGACGCCCTCGACGCCCGCAATGCGCTGGCCCATTTCCGCCCTGCCACCTGGGATGAGGCGCTCGACCGTGCCGCGAGCGGCCTCGAGGCGATCCGCGACACCAAGGGAGCGCGCGCGCTCGCAGGATTCGGCTCGGCCAAGGGCTCGAACGAGGAAGCCTATCTCTTCCAGAAGCTGGTCCGCACCGGCTTCGGCTCCAACAACGTCGATCACTGCACCAGGCTGTGCCACGCCTCCTCGGTGGCGGCGCTCCTGGAAGGCGTCGGCTCCGGGGCGGTGACGGCGACCTTCAACGAGTGCAAGAACTCCGACGTCATCATCGTGATCGGGGCGAACCCGACCGAAAACCATCCCGTCGCCGCGACCTTTTTCAAGCAGGCGGCCAAGCGCGGCGCCAAGCTCATCGTGATGGACCCGCGCGGCCAGGCACTCAAGCGCCACGCCACCCACATGCTCCAGTTCACCAACGGGGCCGACGTGGCGATGCTCAACGCCATGCTCAACGTGATCGTCACCGAGAAGCTCTACGACCAACAATACGTCCAGACCTTCACAGAGGGCTTTTCGCAACTCGCCGAGCACGTGAAGGCGTTCACGCCGGAACAGATGGCGCCGATCTGCGGCATTCCTGCCGACACGTTGCGCACTGTCGCGCGCACCTATGCCCGCGCCGAGTCCGCCATCATCTTCTGGGGGATGGGCATATCCCAGCACACCCACGGCACCGACAATGCGCGTTGCCTGATCGCGTTGTCGCTGATCTGCGGACAGGTCGGCCGGCCCGGCACCGGGCTGCATCCGCTGCGCGGCCAGAACAACGTGCAGGGCGCGTCGGACGCCGGCCTGATCCCGATGTTCTTTCCCGACTACGTGTCGGTCGAATCGCCCGACGTGCGCGCCCGGTTCGAGACCGCCTGGGGCACCACCCTCGATCCCAAGAAGGGCCTGACCGTCGTCGAGATCATGGACGCGGTGCATCGCAACGAGATCACCGGCATGTACATCATGGGTGAAAACCCGGCGATGTCCGACCCCGATCTCAACCACGCCCGCGCCGCGCTCGCCCATCTCGACCATCTCGTGGTGCAGGACATCTTCCTCACCGAGACCGCGGCCTATGCCGACGTGATCCTGCCGGCCTCCGCCTGGCCGGAAAAGGACGGCACCGTCACCAACACCAACCGCCAGGTGCAGATGGGCCGACGGGCATTGCCGCTGCCGGGCGAGGCCAAGGTCGACTGGTGGATCATCCAGGAGATCGCCCGGCGCATGGGGCTGCGATGGACCTATTCCCATCCCAGCGAGATCTTCACCGAGATGGCGTCGCTGATGCCCTCCCTCGCCAACATCTCCTGGGACCGGCTGGAGCGGGAAGACGCCGTCACCTATCCGACCGACGCGCCCGACCAGCCCGGCCATGACGTCGTGTTCGACAAGGGCTTCCCGCGGCCGGGCGGCCTCGCCAAGCTGGTGGCAGCGAAGCTGTCGCCGCCCAACGAGGTGCCCGACGCCGAATTCCCCATGATCCTCACCACCGGCCGGCAGCTCGAGCATTGGCACACCGGGGCGATGACGCGGCGCGCCAGCGTGCTCGACACCCTCGAGCCTGGCCCGGTCGCCTGCCTCTCGCGCGGCGAAATCGCCCGCCTCGGGCTTTCCCCCGGCGACATCGTGCAGGTCTCGACCCGCCGCGGCACCGTCGAACTCGCCGCGCGCCAGGACGACTCGGTCCCCGACGGCGTGGTGTTCATCCCATTCGCCTATGTGGAGGCGGCGGCCAACCTCCTCACCAATCCGGCGCTCGACCCGTTCGGGAAAATTCCCGAATTCAAGTATTGCGCGGCACGGGTGGAGCGCGTCGAGGCGCGCGTGGCCGCGGAGTAAGGCGCGTTGCCGATCCACTCAGTCATTGCGGGGCGCGCTCTTGCGCGAACCCGGAATCCAGGCGCCTTCACGTAGGGCTCCTGGATTCCGGGGTCGCCGTGGGGCGGCGCCTCGGAATGACTGAGGAAACGTTTTCTTCTCCGCCACCTTGCCGCTCCCGCACCCCTCCACGCTTGCATTTGCAGCCGCGCGTCGCCATCCTCGCGGCCATGGATGACCGCACCCTTTCGCCCGCCGGCACGGCACAAGTTGCCATGCGCGGCCTTGACGGTGTCCCGCGCCATGACTGGACGCGCCCGGAGGTCCAGGCGCTTTTCGAACTGCCGTTTCCCGACCTCGTCTTCCACGCCCAGCGCATCCATCGCCTGCATTTCGATCCGCGCGAGGTGCAGATATCCACGCTGCTGTCGATCAAGACCGGCGGCTGCCCAGAAGACTGCGCCTATTGTCCGCAGAGCGCGCATTATGAGACCGGCGTCAAGGCGGAGAAGCTGATGGAGGTCGACGCGGTGCTCGCCGAAGCGCGGGCCGCGCAGGCGGCGGGCGCAAGCCGCTTCTGCATGGGCGCGGCGTGGCGCTCGCCCCGGGATCGCGATCTCGAGACGGTGTGCGCCATGGTCGAGGGCGTCAAGGCGCTGGGGCTCGAGACCTGCGCGACGCTGGGCATGCTCACCGCGGCGCAGGCGCGGCGGCTCAAGGACGCCGGCCTCGACTATTATAACCACAACCTCGACACTTCGCCGGAATTCTACGGCGACATCATCTCGACGCGACTCTATCGCGACCGCCTCGATACGCTGGAACACGTGCGCGGCTCCGGCATCCATGTGTGCTGCGGCGGCATCGTCGGCATGGGCGAGGGCCGCGCCGACCGCATCGGCATGATCGCGACGCTCGCGAGCATGCCCTCCCATCCGGAATCGGTGCCGATCAACCTGCTGGTGCGAGTGGAGGGCACCCCGCTCGCCGGGGAGGCCGCGCTCGATCCCTTGGAATTCGTGCGCACCATCGCCGTCGCCCGCATCGCCATGCCGGCATCGGTGGTGCGGCTTTCCGCCGGCCGCGAGGACATGAGTGAGGAGACCCAGGCCCTGTGCTTCCTCGCCGGCGCCAATTCGATCTTCTACGGCCCGAAACTCCTCACCGCAGCGAACCCCGACTGCGCCCACGACCTCGCCCTTCTCGACAAGCTCGGCTTGGTGCCGATGCGGTGAGGGTCACACTCTCACCGAGGGCCGCAGGCGCCAGGGCATATTCCGATGACATCGAACCATCCGAGGACGTCATCGCCGGGCTTGTCCCGGCCATCCCGATGCAAAGCGCAAGTACCTTCACCACCGGGATGGCCGGGACAAGCCCGGCCATGACGATTCCTTGGTGCGTGGGACGCGCTCTATCCAATTGAAATCGCAATAAAAATAGACAACGCGCAACGCGCGGTTTTTGCCGTCGTATTTGGTCGCAAAGCCTGATCACGTCACGTTGCGGCTTGTGTGAGACCCATCACAGAGGTTTGGGCCGCGAACCACCATAGTGCGGGTGTCATCGAACTTCAGGAGACACCCAAATGCGCAGTTCTCTGGTCCCGGCCGCCGGTCCGATCTCGAACACCCTGCCGGGCACGACCTCGCGCTCCAGCCTCGACGCTGCCCTCATCGCGCGGATCGCCAAGGGTGATCGCAATGCCATGCTGGTGCTGTTCACCGGGCACCAGGCCCGCGTCTTCCGGTTCATCCTGCGCATGACCGGCGACAAGACCATCGCCGAGGATCTCACCAGCGAGGTGTTCCTCGACGTCTGGCGGCAGGCCGGCCAGTTCGAGGGACGCTCGACGGTGTCGACTTGGATGCTCGCCATGGCGCGCTACAAGGCACTCGCCGCGCGGCGGCGCCGATGCGAGGACCAACTCGACGAAGAGGTCGCGGAAGCGATCGAGGACGAGAACGACGATCCGGAAGTCGCAGTCCAGAAAAAGGACCGCAGCGAAATCCTGCGCCGCTGCCTCGGCAAGCTCTCCGCCGATCACCGGCAGATCGTCGACCTCGTCTACTACCACGAGAAATCCGTGGACGAAGCCGCGCAGATTCTCGCCATTCCCGAAAACACCGTAAAGACGCGGCTGTTCCACGCGCGCAAGCGGCTTTCGGTGCTGGCCAACGAAGCCGGTTTGGACCGCAGCTATCTGTGAACGCCTTGCGGCAGAGATCGTCGGTGGCACGGTCATTGCCCGGTGCGCAGCGGCTCGGCGACTTCGACCACGACCGCAGGGCCGACGGCATAGTAGCGGCGTAGCATGACGACGATCGCCGCAACGCCTGCCAGCGACAAGAGGATACTGGCCCACAGGGGCACGCCGAGTGCAGTCAGCAGCGCAGCCGCGAGAAGGCCGCTTGCACCGCCTGCGTCCCAGCCTCCTTCAGTCACGACGTGGAATCGCAGCGTGCAAGGCGAACGCTTGGCCTGGGTGTATACGGCCGTCATCAGCGTCGGGATATAGAGGCAGGCGCCCAGCGACCCCAAAGCATTTGCCAGGACCGCGACCGTGGCATCGCCCGTCGCGAGGGCGCGCAACACGATGATGACAGCGAGTATGCCGAGCGCATACCAGACCGCCGTTTTTCCGTGGCCGCCGTCGATTTGCCGCCCCAGCACCAAACCGCCGAGCGCGCCGACCAGCGCTGCGATCGCGAGGGCTCCGCCATAGGCGAGCAGGCTCTCGCCGAGCGAAAGAAACAGTGCAATCTCCCACACCAAGATATAGCCCGACACAATCCACCCGTCGGCCGCAAACAGCAGCATGCCAGGTAGCGCCGACCTGAATGCACCATCTACATGGCGCGCAACCCGGACGTCCGGCGCCCACAGCAGCGGCAGTGCCGCGAGCATCACGACGACGGAAGTTGCGCCGAACGCGACGCGAGGCCCGAACTCCACCAAAAGCCAACCGGTTCCGAGCGGGCTAGCAATGCGCACTAACTCGGCAATGGCTTGACGCATGCCGATCTGTTGACCGCGATGCTCATCGTCCCCGAGGGCCGCAGGCGTGGTAGCTCGACCAGTAGAACGCCTCTCCCACGGCCGAGACGATGCAAAGCCCGACCAACGCCCCTCCCACGCCGCGGACTTCGGCAAGGAAGGGATATTGCACGGCCGCCAGCAACGTACCGGCGATGACCATTGCCCGCAGCCCCCATCGCACGGCGAAACAGATGACGAGCGGGCGAACGAGAAAGCGCCCCAACAGGATAAGGGCGAGCGAGACAAACACCATCGGCACTGGAACGCCGGATTTCAGAAGGTAGACGGCAAAGAATGCAGCACCGCCGCCGAGCGCGATGGAATGAATTCCATAATGCAGGTTGAGAAGGTTGACGGCGTTGTTGCGAAAGAAGGCCATGGAGATGTCGAGAACCCGGAATCCTGGATTCCGGGTTCGCCTTCGCTCTTATGCGGCGCCCCGGAGTGACGCCGATCAGGATGACCCGTTAGTACCACAACACTGGGCCCAACTCTCACCCCTTGGCGAAGCCGTAGAGCTGCTCCGGGTTTTCGACCAGGATGCGATGCCGCGTCGCCTCCTCGGGTGCCCACACGGCGAGCAGGTCGAACAGCAGGGCGTCGTTCGGTAGTTCCGGCTTGTTCTGCTCGCCGGGGTGCGGCCAGTCGCTGCCCCACACCAGGCGCTCCGGCGCCGCCTTGACGAAGGCCTGCGCGATCGCTGTCGCATCGGGATAGGCGGGCGGCCCGATCTTGGTGTTGGAATAGGCGCCCGACAGCTTGACCCAGGTCCGGCCTTTGTCGATCAGCCCGCGGATCACGCGGTGGGAGGCGTGGTCGATGCCGGCCGGCAGCGTCGGATGTCCCATGTGGTCGAACACGAGCTGGGTCGGCAGGCGTCCCAGCAGGTCCGCATTGTCGACGACCTGCTCGCCATCGAGGTTGAACTGCAAGTGCCAGCCGAGACTGGCGACGCGCTTTGCCAGCGGCTCCACCATGTCCCACTTGACCACTGCCGTGGCGGGGTCCCCAAGCGTGAAGCGGATGCCGCGAATGCCGGCGGCGTCGAGCGCCTTCAGCTCGGTATCGGCGACATCGGGATGAAGGACGGCGATGCCGCGCGAATTCCCGCCGAGCTGGGACAGCGCGTCGACCGTCACCCGGTTGTCGATGCCGTAATTGCGCGGTGTCACGATCACGACCCGCGTCGTTCCGTTGCGCTTTTGCAGCAGCCGATAGTCGGCCACGGTGGCATTGGTCGGGATCCTTCCCGGCCTCGTCGTCGCCTGCGGAAAGCGGGGATCATAAATGTGGATGTGGCAGTCGGCCGCGTTCGCCGGCGCCTTGACCTTGGCCGGCTCGGTGCCGGACGAGTTGGGTACCTGGGCGCGGCCCTCGCCCGGCGTCAGCGTACCGGACGCGGTCAATGCCGCTGCTCCGGCCAGAAAAGTCCGACGCCCGATGGCTCCCTCATGCATGACGCCTCTCCCATGATCTCTTCGGCGCGAGCGGATCCATGGTCCGCCCGCCATGGATGCAGTCTACGTCGCAGAAAGGGCCGACGGAAAGAGCGATGCGGCGCCCTTGCTCTCGGCGGCTGGGCACGTCACCATAGGCAAAAGCGCGAAGGAGCAGGAGGGTCACATGTGGGCGCGGACATCGATCGCGGTGCTGGCGGCGGGCGTGGCCGCGCTCGTGCTGGCCGGCTGGACCAGCGGTTTTCCGCAGCGAGCCGGGCTGTTTGCCGACAACAGGCCGGGTTCCGTCGTGGTCGACGCCGAGCTGGTGATCGCGGTCGACGTCTCCAATTCCATGGACCCCGAGGAGCAGGCGCTGCAACGCGAGGGCTACATCCTGGGGCTCACGTCGCGCGAGTTCCTCAACGCCTTGCGCAGCGGCATCAACGGCAAGATCGCCGTGACTTATTTCGAATGGGCCTACGACCAGAGGATCGTGGTGCCGTGGCGGCTGATCGACGGACCAGAGACGGCCGCCGCCGTAGCGAAAGAGATCGCAGCGGCGCCCTATCGCCGCGCGCCGCGCACCTCGATCTACCTAGCGCTGCAATTTGCGCAGCCGTTGTTCGATACCAGCGGCTACCACGGCCTGCGCCGCATCATCGACGTGTCCGGTGACGGCACCAACAATTACGGGCCGGCGGTAACGCTGATGCGCGACCAAGTGGTCGAGGCCGGCATCACCATCAACGGCTTGCCGATTATGCTCAAGCGGCCCTACGGCTCCGGAACCGATATTGCCAATCTCGATGTCTATTACGAGGATTGCGTGATCGGCGGCCCCGGCGCGTTCGTCATCGCGATCCACGAGCGCGAGCAGTTCAAGGAGGCGACCCGCACCAAACTGGTGCTGGAGATCGCCGGTGCGACTCCAAAGCCGCGGGCGATTCCCGTCCAGGCGACGCGGCCGCCGCGGGTCTATTGCCGCTGACTCCTTTCGGTGCGGATCCCCTCCCCGCCATGGCGGAGAAGGGGACACCGGAAACCTCAGCGGCGTCGCCGCATCATTTCTGCGATTGCTTGAAATAGCGCAGGTCCGGCGGCGCCTGGCCCTTCTTGGTGGGCATCAGGTAGCCGTCGGCACTCAGGAAATAACCCTCCTTGCCGATCTGGACGTGATTGTTGCTCTCGTTGCAGAGATCTTCGTACATCCGGCCGCCGGGAATGCGGTGATAGTTCTTCGTCACCGTCCATGGCCGCGTCAACGCATGGTCGATGACCGTGATCTCGTTCTTCAGGATATTCGGGTTCGCCTTGTCGAGAGCGAGGCGTTCCTTGACGATGGACTGGTTGTCGAGATGCAGCGGCATGCCGCTGGGCTCGTAGTTGCGCGGGCCCTTGAAGTCGCGGGTCTCGATCTCGAGGGTGTCGAAGCGGCCGTCGCCGTCGGTATCGAGCCACTTGCCGACGGAATAGCCGGCATAGGACGGCTCATTGTCGGCGGGGAAGTCCTTGCCGTCGGTGTAGATGCGGCGCGGCAGGTTGTTCTCATAGACCACGTAGGTGATGGCCGGCAGGATGACGAATTCGATCGGCCGGATGACGGTCATGAGCCGCGGCATGCCGTTGCTCACGCAGGTGACGCGGGTGTCGCCACCCTGTCCACCGGCCTCCTGGTCGGCCATGCTGGCCTCCCAGATCGCCCGATATTCGGGGGTGAGGGGCGGCTGCTGGGCGCGGCCGACAGGCTTTGTCTCGTCCCACCCGATGCTGGCCCCAGGCGCGCGCCTCCAGGTTCCCGACCAATCCGGATACTTGGTCTCGTCGAACGCGGCGGCGCACCCGAGCGTCATCAGCAGCGCCGCCGCGCCGGCGAAAGCGCCGATCGCGCTTCGGTAAACAAACATGAACTGTCTCCTGATGGTGAAAAACGAGGGCGCTGCAAGATACACCGATTGCGGCCGCCTGCGGAAGCGCGCGCGGCGCCGACACCGGCGGAGTCCGGCGCCATCTCTGGGTGCCGATGACTCGGCCCCTCCGGCGGTTCTCAACCAACGGGAACGCGCTCTTGAAAGCCCACGGTCCGTGATTCCCGTGATCGCGTCACGCCACTGGCATTGCCGCGCGAACGCCGCTCAGATCTCGACGTCGTCGAACAGCAACATGTCGACACCGCTGGTGGCGAATTTTTGCACATCGGCAACAGCCGCCAACCCTTCCGGGCTCATGAAGGCCTTCTGGATGGCCGCGAGGTCGTCGAAATGCAGCATCGCGACCAAGTGCACGCCGGATGGGCCGGCGGGCGTCAACACCGGGCCTTTGCTGACTTCATATTTCCGCAGCGATCGGCACATGGGTGTTGAAATAATAGGCGTCGAACCCGCCGGCATCTTTCGGCGTCTTGTACATCGCCACAAGTCGAGCCATCCTTCGCCTCCTCGCATCGAGCCGCGCAGCGTGATCGAGTTCGGTCGCTTCGGCAAGCCGAGCCGTTCAATGGCGGATTGGAACCGTTCGAAATGGGCTTTCTTGATAAGGCCACATCGATGGGCTATGAGTTCCCGGCGTCCTTCAAGGGCGTCATGACTTTCCCCTCAGCACCCGAGAAGTCCGGCTTTGATTCAATATCGGGATGTTTGCTTCGCCGTTTCCTCGCAAGAATCGGCAGGCGCAGCTGAGCGGGCAAGCAAAACTTTCGGGAGAAGATCCATGCTTTCCAAGCGTCATGTGAAACCTCTGCTCGCGGCCAGCGCGATGGTGCTCGCCTCTTGGTGCATCGGCAATGTCGGCAACGCCGCCGAGCCGTTCGCGCTGACCTCGACCACCTTCAAGGACGGCACGCTGATGCCGAAGAAGGTGGCCAACAAGAACCCGGCGAATCCGAACTGCGTCGGCGACAACGTATCGCCGCAGCTGTCGTGGTCGGGCGTGCCGGAAGGCACCAAGAGCTTCGCGCTCACCATGATCGACCCGGAAGGCCGCGCCGGCCTCGGCGTGTTCCATTGGGTGGCCTACGGCATTCCCGCCAACGTGACCTCGTTCGCGGAAGGCGAAGTCAGCAAGGCGAGCGACAAATACGTCGGCGGCAAGAGCACCCAGGGCGTCGGCAATTATTCCGGCCCATGCACGCCTCCCGGCTCGCCGCACCACTACACCTTCATGATCATCTCGACCGACCTCGACGCCAAGGAACTGCCCCCCGGCCTCACGCTGCCGGAGCTGCAGGCCAAGCTCGACAAGCACGTCAAGGGCGCCGCCGGCCTGGTCGGGCTGTTCGTGAAGCCGCAATGAGGCTGATGGCGCCTCCGCGCGCGGAGGCGGTGCCAGATTGATGAGCTGCGACGCGCGGCGATTTCGGGAAACCGGGGTCGCCGCGTTTTTGTGGTGACGTGGAAGGTCGTAGCCCGCATGAGCGAAGCGATATGCGGGACAATGCAGCGAGGCCGACCCGGACTTCACTGCACTCAATCCGGGCTACCAGATGACGCTGCCGAGCGATTCAATGTTTCGCTTCAAATGCACATGCTGTGGCGAGTGGCATGAAGGCATGCCCGGCTACGCTGCAGACGCGCCGCTTTATTATTATTCCATCCCGCTTGCCGAACGCGCTGCGCGTTGCGCCTTGGACAACGATACCTGGAGCTAAGCCGGAAT
>Ga0306921_10009359_pt1 | contig 10391 bp, 8 predicted proteins | sample sta12Cox44000080_FD_203760 | JGI IMG/M metagenome (GOLD analysis project Ga0306921, IMG submission 203760) | Lab enrichment of tropical soil microbial communities from Luquillo Experimental Forest, Puerto Rico - statoxic.12C.oxic.44.000.080 (v2)... | ecosystem: Environmental > Terrestrial > Soil...
TGGAAATGGCTTTGCGAAACTCCTTAGTCCGGAACCACGCTTTCTTGTGTTCGGGCAGCAGAGCCGCCGGAGACTGATTGAACCACAGTTCCTCGGCGTCAAGGCCCGTGCCCGCGTTTCGCGTTACCGCGGGATTTTCATGCTGCAGGCGGTCGAACTGTTCCGCCTCTAGGCGATTGATCAGCTGCAATTCGCCGCGGCGGAATCGCAACAGCTCAATGTCGCGATTCCGCTGGATGTCCAAATGCACGCGGTCGATGTAGGGCAGGGCGCGTCCCTGTGCGTCATGTTTCCAATAGTTTGGATTCTTTTCGAGCAACACGTAAGAACCCGCCTTATAGTCGGCGATCAGGAAGGGGCCGAGGACGGCCATCTCCTTCTTGGGGGAATGGGAGGAAAGGATGGCGACTTGGTCGAACAGACGCTCCAGCCCAGCGATAGGAGCGGGAAATGTGATGACCGCAACATCCAGCGCGGGAGCTTCAACTTGCACAGTTCCTTCTCCCGACCGGAAAGCGTCGCCTGTGGGGGAATGGGTTTCGGGATCCATGAGAAGTCGCATGGTGTAAGCGACGTCCTCAGAACGGAACGGCGTCCCGTCGGAAAAACGGACTCCCTTGCGCAAGCGGAACGTGATGGTGCGCCGGTCGTGAGAGATCGTCCAAGACGTTGCGAGGGCGGATTCGAGCGCCTGCGATTGCCGGTTCAGTCGAATGAGAACTCCACCCGTTAGGTAGCGGATGTTTTCCGAGGCTTCATCGTCAACCAAGACGGGGTTGAAGGTTTTGGGTTCGCCGTGCAGGCAGAAGCGGAGTTCGCCGCCTGTCTGCGCACCAACAGGAGGCGCGAGAGCCACCAGGATCAAGAGGGCCAGGTTTCCTTGCAAACGGGACATCAAGCGGTTTCCTCCTGTGAGGGCAAAATAAGTTGAAAGCAGATCACCACCAGAGCCAGCAGGACGAGGGGCGAGAGTCTCCAGGGATTTGCGCCAATGGCAGAAAGGTCTTCGAGTCCGCGCAAAAGATTGCCCCAAGAAGGAAGTGGTTCCATTACGCCGAGTCCCAGCATGCTCAGAGTGGCTTCGGTGAGGACGAATAGGGGAATGGAAATACAAAATTGAGCCAACAGGACGGGGCGCAAGTTCGGGAGAACGTGGCGCACGATCATTCTCCACCGCCCGCATCCTGTTGCGCGAGCAAGCAGAAGAAAGTCGGAATTTCGGAGATTTTTTGTGGCCGCCCAGACCACACGCAGCGAAGACGGCCAACCCAGCAAACCCAGCAGCGCAAAGGTGGCCATGACGGAAACAACGGGAGAAATATTCAGAGGAAGCAACGCCCGGAGGGCTAGCAGGACAAACAGCAGGGGGAGGGCCATCGACAGATCAGCAGCCGCAAGGATCAGTCGTTGGCACCATCCGCCCAAGAGTCCCGCGAGGCCCCCGAAGACGCCGGCGATGAGCGTGGACAGCAACGCGGCTGCCGGCGCCAGCAACAGGGACACGCGCGTTCCGTACGCTAAGCGGGCAAAGAGATCTCTTCCGAGACTGTCGGTGCCAAGCCAGTGGGACGCGGACGGTGCGGCGTTCGGCCGCTCGCGGAATTGCTTGGCATAGGAATAGGGACTGACTGCGCCGGCAAACAGGCCAACGGCGAAAATGAAGCATAAAATCGCGCTGCAGACTCCGCGAAGCTTGCTGCGGGAACTCACAGGGAGATCCTCTCGTTCGCAACGCTGGCAAGCGAGTTTGCCGTCACAGTAATCAGGGTGATGAGCAACGTCAGATTCATAATTAGTGGCAGATCGCGATTGAGCGCGGCCTGCCAAGCGAGCTGCCCCACTCCTGGGGAATCGTTGAGTGCTTCGATAGGGATTGCGGCACCGAACGCCATGCTCAGGGAAACCCCCAAAAGCGCGAAAAGCGCGGGACCCGCTAATGGAAGGACCTGGCAGAAAAGAATTCTCGTCTGTCCGATTCCGCGCGCCTGTGCAGCCAGGACGCAGGGCTGCGCGTAGGCATGCGCGAGAAGATTTCGCGAGTAGCGAAACAATTTGGGAAACGTCACGACCGAGATTGCCAAAAACGCGGGTGCGCGAAAATAAACCGAGAAGATGGCGACCACCGCTGCCGGCAGCGCGATGAGCACGCCACTGGCGAGCGTCCCCGCGATATCAAGGAACAACCGGCGACGGTACACGCTTCCAAGGGAAATCCCGAGGGCCAGTCCCCAGGCCAAACAGACGCCGAGCGTCACAGACTTAGCGGTCACCGGAAAACGTTCTTTAATGAGCGATGAAATGGGGCGGTGTAGCCACTCCGAAGAACCGAGGTCGCCGTGTAAGATTCCCGCGAGATACTGGCCGTAGTAGGAAAGAAGGCTGGAACCGTGGCGATGGGAGTTCCGAATGGCTTCTACGCTTGCCTGGCTGAGGCGAGGATCCAGTTCCCGCTCGTCCACACCGTAGCCGGGAGCAAGCCGGACGAGCGACGCGCTCATCAAGCCGCCAAGAAGGCAGAGAGCGACAAGCATGAGCAACCGCCCAGCAATCCTTTGGATTCTATTTCTCATCCTGTTTTCGCGCTTAAAGCATCGCTCCAGAGAGTCAAACAGGCGACGCCCATCAACCAACCTGAAGCCGAGGAGCTTCACAACGCAGCTTGTAGTAGGTTTCCTTGGCCTCGTACATCCGGCGATCTGCCTCGGACAAGAGCTCCTCGGCCGTGGAGCCATCTTTCGGATAAAACGCGCATCCGATGCTTGCGGTGACCACTTTGGCGCCGCAAATCGATTGGCCGGCTTCCTCGACGGCGAGTTCGAGTCGCGGCCTTAGCTCTTCGGCACGCTCTTTGGTGAGCTCGGGAAGGACGAACACGAACTCATCGCCGCCGAGGCGGCCGACCTGGTCATACTCGCGGCAAGCGTTCTTCAAGTTCTTTGAGATCTGCTGCAACAGCTTGTTCCCGACAAGGTGGCCGAAGTTGTCATTCACACTTTTGAATCCATTGAGATCGCTCAACAGTACCGCCAGCGGAGTGCCGCTACGCCGAGAGCGCGCAATCTCTTGTTCGAGGTGCACGCAGATCCAGCGGGCGTTCGGCAGCCCAGTCAGGAAATCGGTGCTCGCAGTGTCCTGTGCTTTCTCAAATTGCAACGCGTTCTCGACCGACAATCCGAGCTTCGAACTCGCCGCCAGCAACAGTCGCAAATGATCCTTCGTAAAACCCTGCTTTGCCCGGAGGTAGAGTGAGAGTACTCCGGCGGCGCCGTCGCGGCCTCGCAACGGTACAGAAAGCACGGATTGAAGTACAGAGACCGGAGCACGGTCTCCGAGGTATTTGGTCTCCGCCGCAGGATCTCCGTTGATGATCGGTTTTTCGGTTTGCGCCACCCAGCCACTAACGCCTTGCCCGAGCGGCATCTCGATCGAGTTGAACAGATCGTAGTCCACACCGTGGACATATCTCGGCATCAGCCTTCCGTCCTCATAGATGAAGAAGACGATCGCGTCGTGAGGAATCAGCTGCTTCAAGCGCGCAGCAACCACCGAAAGCGTCTCCCGCAAACTCAGCGAGTTGCCCAAGGTTTGCGCTAACTCGAAGAGAAGCTGCGCCTCCTGCCGGGCAGACACGATGGAAGCAAGAAAGGAGGCGGCGCGAACTTCTGCCTCGTCGGGCATCTCGGCAAATCCCGCCGAGGGGGCTACGCACCGGTCTACTTTTGAGGGCAGCTCAAACGAACTTCCCTCCCTCGTCGAGCGGCTCACGACCTCTTCCAACTCCTTGTAACGCTGCTCGATGCAATCCACGACGCGCGGGTCATAACTTCTGCCCCTTTCCGCGCGGAGCAGGCCCATGGCCTCGTCCGTTGACACGGCGCGCCGGTACGGCCGCTCCGAAGTCAGTGCGTCAAAGCAGTCGACGGCAGACAAAATCCGCGCGCCAATCGGGATCGCTTCGCCAGTCAGGCCGTCAGGGTACCCCGTTCCGTTCCACTTCTCATGGTGCGAACGCACAATCGGCACGACCGGGTAAGGAAACTGAACGCGGTCCAGGATTTCCGCGCCTACGATAGGGTGAATCTTCAGCTTTTCGAATTCTTCCGGCGTAACCCGGCCAGGTTTTGAAAGAATGTGCTCAGGCACCGCCAGTTTGCCGATGTCATGCAGCATCGCCGCAGCCCGGATGGCGTTTAGTTCTGATTCCGTGACATTCAGATCCTTGCCGATTTGCATGGCATAGATTTGCACTCGCCTCAAGTGGCCGTGCGTGTTGTGATCTTTGGCTTCAATCGCGAGCGACAAAGCTTCGATGGTGCGGAGGTGGAGATCCGCAATCGCCTCGGTGTGCTTCTTCTCGGCCTCCAGCCGGTCAAGATAGGTCCGATAGGACCGGTAAATCCAGTAAACGACCGGCAGGACCAGGATAGCGACTTGCCATCCCAACGAGCGGTTAATGACGCTCACGCCTCCCGCAATCAGCGCGCCCAACAGGTAATAAGGAAATGACCAGAGGTAACACTCTTTCCACACCAAAATGGGATTCCGGCGCTCGGTCATCGCGATGATGCCCGAAACCGACATGGTGTTCATCGCGAAATAGGTCGTCGAAGCTGCCGCCAAGAGTAGCGGCCACCGCAGTCCTATCTTGTAAGCAAACTGGCTATGGAAAACCAGATTCGCTAAAGAGATGGATATGGCAAGATTGGCAAAATTGAACAGCAGCTGAATCAACCTCGGGCGGGGCTTTGCCTGCCAGAGCGATTGCACCAGCCCGCCGAGGCATCCCATCAGCAAAGTCTCCGGGTAGGAAAGATCCACGATGCCGACGAGAATAAAGAGGAAATTCGCGGACATCGTCGCCTGGATGCCCGGAAGGCGCACCTTGAAGATCGATGCTCCAAGCGCCACGGCAAGAAAGCTCGCAAATCGCAGGGAGTTCTCCGTGTGCCAATGCAGCAGCCCGTAGGGCAGCAAGGGAATGCCCGCCAACACCTGGGTCATGATGAAAACCGTCGCTGGCCAGCCCACAAAACGCCCGTTCGCCGCCGGCAAGGTCCAAACCCGCTTCCACCAATTCCCGATAGTGTTTGCTGATTCTTTTCCTAAACCCGGCTTGCCGGCTGGCGCGGAGTCCACGCTCGGTGCGTCCCGCGGTTCGAGCGCACGAGTGGAGACTTTCTTTTGGCCCAAGTCCCTTGGCATCTTTGACCAGCCTGCAAACAAGGAACGACCGGGAAGGTCGCCTTGCACAAGCCAGCTTGGGATGTGAGAAAGCTTCTGCCAATAGTACTGGAAGCAGGATGTGCTTCAAGGTAAACGGCTTCCCACGGTTGTCGACGGTGCCAGGGCAGACCCGTGATTCCGCATCAACGGATTGCCGCAAGCTAGTCTTAGAGAGAGCAGGGCCACCGTCGGAAAAAACTTGCTGTACGTTCGTACTAGTAGATCCCCACCCCTGTACCATCGACGCGCTGGAAGGACATAGCGCATAACTGTTCCACTCTGAAGCATGGTCTTTCCAAAGGATTCCTAGGCCCCCAGCCTACTTAGGAGACGAGAATGGATGGCACCGGCCTTAACAATCGAGCAAGGAACGGGGATAGTCGCTTAAGAAGCACTACCTGGGGCACGCGCCTCGCCTGCTTAGCCTTGGTCACCATGCTGGCGGCCGCATTGGCACTTGCCGACGGCAATCATCACAAGCTGTCTAAAGAGCTGGAGGCTCTTAGGGGCGGCGATGGCGGCGCCACCGTTGACGTCATCATCCAATTCACCCAAACGCCAACCGCTGCCCACCACCAGAAGGTGCAGAACCGAGGCGGGGTATTGAAGAGGACGTTGAGCATCATTAAAGGCGCGCACTATTCCATTCCCGTCACGGCGCTCGAAGCCCTAGCCAATGACCCCGATGTTGCCTTCATCTCGCCGAATCGCCCGGTAAATGGTGCATTGGATCATGTCGTGCGCGCCGTCAATGCCGATATCGCTTTAGCGCAAGGCTGGGACGGAACGGGAGTAACTATAGCTGTCGTCGATAGCGGCGTCGGGCTCCATGATGACCTTTATACTGATGGCGGCATCGTAGCCCCGCGCGTGGTCTACAGCCAGAGCTTTGTGCCCGGAGACATCTCGACCGCAGACGCCTACGGCCACGGCACACACGTTGCCGGAATCATCTCTTCCAATGGAACCGACTCGACGCAGGAGAGCTACCCGGGCGTCTACCGCGGCATAGCGCCCGAAGCTGATATCGTCAATCTCCGTGTCCTGGACGCAAACGGCTCGGGATCGGACAGTTCGGTGATTGCGGCCATCCAACAAGCCATTGCTCTCCAGAGCACCTACAACATCCGCGTTTTGAATTTGTCGCTCGGACGCCCGGTCTACGAGAGTTACACGCTCGATCCACTCTGCCAGGCGGTCGAAGCTGCATGGAATGCTGGCATCGTTGTAGTCGTGGCAGCCGGGAACTCCGGGCGGGACACGTCGTTAGGCACGCAGGGCTACGCCACCATCGGCGCCCCAGGCAACGACCCCTACGTGATCACGGTTGGCGCCACCAACCTGCACGGCTCGTTCTCTCAGTCGAGTCAGACGATCACCAGCTATAGCTCAAAGGGGCCGACGCTGATCGATCACGTCGTGAAGCCGGATTTGGCGGCCCCTGGCAACCGAGTCGTGTCGTTACTTGCCCCTTATAGCACTCTGGTCGGCACGTATCCTTCACTGGATGTATACCCGTGCAATTTGACCGCAACACAGTGCAACGGTTCCTACGGTGCGGCTCAATACTTTCGGCTCAGCGGTACGAGCATGGCAACTCCGGTAGTCAGTGGAGTGGCTGCCCTGTTGCTGCAACAGAATCCTAGCCTTACCCCCGATCAGGTTAAGGCGCGGCTCATGAAAACGGCCTGGAAGGGCTACGGTCACTATATAAGCGAAACGGACAGCTATGGGATCAACCATTCTCTTCAGCACGACGTCTTCGCCATCGGTGCAGGTTTCGTCGACGCGGAAGCTGCGGTTTCCAGTACTGACTTTGCTCCGGCCACGCTAGGCAGCGCTAAGTCACCGATGGTGCAATACGATCCGTCGACCGGTACCGTGTATTTGGTCGCTGACCCGAATTCGGTTTGGAATAGCTCCGTTGTATGGGGCACTAGCGTTGTTTGGGGGGCGTCGATCTTCAACGGCACTACGGTCCAAGGGTATTCCGTGGTCTGGGGCAGTTCCGTTGTATGGGGTAGCAGCCTGAACCAAGGTTTTAGCGTGGTCTGGGGAGATTCCGTGGTTTGGGGTGCCAGTCTTAGTCAGGCATTTAGTGCCGGAGATGACGGAGACCAATGATAGGCCGGCGTAGGCACGATCAGGGAAAGGAGGAATGAAGAGAATGCCGAGCCAAGCTAAACCCTACATCGCCTTCGTGATCGCCTGTGGCGGCATACTCGTGCTGCTGGCCGCCCGTTGCTGGTCCTCCGCAAACCTCCGGCAGTTTGTCATCTATCTTTGCCTCGTTGCCTTTGCCTCCGCGCTCAAGGTCCGGATTCCAGGAATGGAAGGCACGATCTCCCCGAATTTTGTTTTCCTCCTGCTGGGGATGATGGCGCTGCCATACTCCCAAGTTGTTGCTGTCAGCGTGGCGGCCGCTCTCGTTCAGTCTCTCTGGGCCAGCACCAAGCGCCCGCGTTTTGTGCAGGTGGCCTTTAGCGCCGCAACCGTTATCCTAAGCAGCAGCCTGGCGTATGAGTTCTCCCATCTCATCCCGGCGGAAAGCGGAACAGAATCCCTATTGGTCCGCGTGATCCTCGGTGGGAGCACCTATTTCCCTCTCAACTCAGCCCTGGTTTCGATCGTCATTGGCCTCGTCGAAGGTCAACCACTGAAGCAGGTTTGCCGGCGCTGTTACGCGTGGGTGTTTCCGTATTTCATGGTGGGGATCGCGTTCGCGGGCCTGGTCAGCGGCGTCTATGCTCCCTCTGCGGTGTGGAAAGGCGCGCTGGTCCTTCTTCCGACAATGGTTCTCACCTACGTTTACTTTCTCAATCGTGTTGCCCGCCCGACGCCAGCCATGATGGTGCCCTCTTCTGCCGAAGAAGAATATCCCGCAGAAGTATCCTCGTAAGAGGGCCGAATGGGCGGCAACACCGAATCCAATCGTCGTTTCGGCAGCGCCTACTGGTTTTTAGCCGCTCTTTGACGGCTCGAAAAGATGCTCCGAATCTTGCGATGGAGGAGCTCGAGCGGAAGATTTTTTGGTCGGGCCTGGGGGCACCTTCATCCATCCCAAACGAAGCCCTGGGTCTCGCTTGTCCGTTGAATGGTTGAACGAGCCATTTGATCCTGAATTGAAGTCGAGAACCGATTTCAACAACGCAAGGATGGACACCCGCAACCTCCGCCCACTCACCGAAGCTTGGCCGTCTGGCACTACTTGAATCCCGCTAACTCCCACTTCCGCAGCGTGTCCAAAATCAATGCCCTTACTTTGGCTACTACTTTGCGAAAGTACTCCTCCGCTTTGGCTTGGCTGCGGTCCTTCGGCAGTCCTTGACCCTCGGTATAGAGCAAGATGCTGGAAGGAAACGGAGTTGCCGACCAGCCATCCCCTGGTTTGGGGAGCGATGTGGCCATGTTCACCCCCGTAAAAAGCTCCCAGTGCACCAACTTCGGATTGGTCGCCTGCACCATTGCGGTCTCGTCGTTCGTTGCGTGCCCGCCGTCTTCGCCGAAAAACTGTCGCGTTATATCATTGGCCAGAAGCCACCAATTGATGAGCAACGTGTTGACCTTGTACTGCAATGAAATCTCGTTCGCCAACTGCTGCAGAACAGGAACTTGTGGTCCATGCCCGTTGAGGATAACGATGTTCCGGAAGCCGTTGTTCACCAACCCGACCAACACCGCCCGCACGTAAATTCGAAACGCATCTTCTGGAATATGTAGGCTGCCGGGATATGGTGCGAGGATGTCCGTGACACCGTAAGGAATATGGGGCGCAATCAGTGCATCCACGTCACTCGCAATGGCGTTGGCAATCGCCACGGGCACGGTGTTGTCTGCGCCGTTGTTGACAAATCCGTGCGCTTCGAGCGTACCAACGGTCACAATTACAGTTTTGATCTGTGCTGGAACGAGCCGCTGGAATTCCTTCCAATTCAGATCATCCATGGCCCGGGTGGAAAGCTGCTGGGCGTGGCTGCTGAATGGAATAGCCAAAGCCAAGAGAAAAGCGAGTTTACGAATCATTCCGGGTCCTCCTCGAGAATTGCGGCCCGACAGTATCTCGCGAATGGTGCGTCCGCAAGCGGTTCGATTCCGCAATCCTCCGTTTAGCAAAGGTCTCCGGCTGGCATCTCTCGGCGTCATGGCGTGTCTCGCGACCAGACCGAAAGGAAACCGTTGGCATGGCCACATTGTATATTTTATAATCTCGCGCTCGCTCAAGTGTTGGCGAGTCCTTTATGTATCGCGCGCCGTCATACGTCGTCATTTCGACTGTCGGCTTTGTGGTCTACGTCCTTCTCTTTGTCGATGGTTTCAAATGCCGTCCCGGTACGATCGAGACAAGCCGTTCCGCATTAAGCGCGCTCGTTGTCGGTCGCGCTATGAAAGATGGCTCCTCGCCGCCGCTTCCTTCGATGCGAGCGTTGCATGTGAGGACCGCCTTGCCTGATTGCGAAGGCAGGGCGTGTGGCACGTCACCTCCTGCATCGTTCCTTGCTGTAACTCCTGCGCAAGACCAAAGACCGGAAGAACCCATACCTCCGCCGGCACCGCCGCCAGCTTTGCGTACCGCCGAAATTGCCGTTGAACAAACGTCGCAAGGTACGCGGCCTGCGGCGCCTCTGCTTGAAAACTTCGACGGAATGGGTGCGGGATTCGAAGGTCCGCAAGGTGCAACCACCTTCCGCAACCCGTCCGACAACAGCCTCGCCGTGGGCCCCGATCACATCGTACAGATCGTGAATTCGCGAATCGCAATCTTCTCCAAACGGGGCAAGAAATATGGCAAGAGCGGGGCGGTGTTGTACGGACCGGTGGCAACGAAATCGCTGTGGACGGCGTTCGGCGGCGTCTGCGAAGCGCGCAACAATGGAGACGCGGTCGTCCGATACGACCAAGTTGCCGAGCGATGGTTAATTGTTATGCCGATCTTTTCGCGGACTGGCCCTGACGATTTTCCGAGGAAGACGGATCTTGCACCCGGCGAAGCCGTGCCGCAGGGACAGCTCGCAAAAGCTGGCGAAGCGTCTTCGCCAGGATCGGCTTGGCCGCTCCCGGCGAATCCGCCCCAACCCCCGCCTCCGCCGGAACGGGGCCAAAGACCAGCCGAAAAAAAAGAGGGCGTATGGGCCATGTGCTATGCGGTCAGTACGGGTCCGGACCCCTTC
>Ga0306921_10009363_pt1 | contig 10390 bp, 7 predicted proteins | sample sta12Cox44000080_FD_203760 | JGI IMG/M metagenome (GOLD analysis project Ga0306921, IMG submission 203760) | Lab enrichment of tropical soil microbial communities from Luquillo Experimental Forest, Puerto Rico - statoxic.12C.oxic.44.000.080 (v2)... | ecosystem: Environmental > Terrestrial > Soil...
CGAGCAGGACGACCACGTCGTGACCCATCTCGGCCAGCCGCTTGGCCCGCTCGATGGCCAGTTCCGCCACCGTGGTGTGGTCCTCGGCCGGGCGGTCGAAGGTCGAGTAGATGACCTCGCCCTTGACCGTGCGCTGCATGTCGGTGACTTCCTCGGGCCGCTCGTCCACGAGCACGACCATGAGGTGGCACTCGGGGTTGTTCTTGGTGATCGCGTTCGCGATCGCCTGCATGATGAGCGTCTTGCCCGCCTTCGACGGCGACACGATGAGGCCGCGCTGGCCCTTGCCGATCGGGGCGATCAGGTCGATGATCCGGGTCGTCATGTTGCCCGGATCGGTCTCCAGCCGGAGCCTTTCCTGCGGGTACAACGGCACCAGCTTGGCGAACTCCGGCCGGGTCTTGGACTGCTCGGGGTCCAGGCCGTTGACCTTGTCGAGCCGGACGAGTGCGTTGAACTTCTCCCGGCGCTCGCCTTCCCTCGGCTGCCGGACCGCGCCCTCGATGACATCGCCCTTGCGCAGGCCGTGCCGGCGCACCTGGGACAGCGAGACGTAGACGTCGTCGGGTCCCGGCAGGTAGCCGGTCGTGCGGACGAACCCGTAGTTGTCCAGCACGTCCAGGATGCCCGCGATGGGGATGAGCACGTCGTCCTCGGAGATCACCGGCTCGGCGTCTGCGCCGCGGTCACGGCGCCCCCGGTTGTTGTTCCGGTTGCGGAACCGGTCGCGGCTGCGCCGGCCGCCCTGGTTGTCGCGGTCGTCGTCTCCGCGGCCGCCGCCCTGCTGGCCGTCGCGCGGCCCGGAGCCCGGGTCACGGGAGTCCCGCTGGTCACGGTGCTGGTCGGAGCCGTCGCTGGCCGCCCGGGGCTGGTCGTCACGCCGGCCGTTGCCCTGGTCGTCACGGCGGCCGCCCTGGTCGTCACGCCGGCCGTTGTTCCCGCGGCGGCGGCGGCTGTCCCGCTGGCCCTCGCCCTGCTGGACATCGTCGCGCTGCGCGCCACCCTGGCTGGCGGCCTCGCGGCTGTCGGCTCCGCGGCGGGTGGCATCGCTCACGCTGGCCGACGCTCCGGCTCCGGCCGGGGCGCCATCCCCCGCGACGCCGGGCCCCCCGATGCCCGCGACCCCCGCGCCGCCCTGATGCGAACTGTCGCCGATCCCGCCCGAGCTTGCACCGCTGCCCACACCGGGCGGCGTCGATGTCTCAAATTCCATGGCGTCCTGCTCAAAGAGGCGAGTGGCGCCGGCTCCCGCAGGCGCCCCTTGCTGGACTGAGTTGTCGTTCTGCGCGCCGTGGCTGCCACCGCTTCCGCCCTGGCCGTCGCGGGGAGCGCTATCCGCGGCCTGGCGGCCGGCGCTCACGGCACCTGGCGCGCCCCCGCTGCCCTGACGCTCCTCGATCGCGGCGATGACCTGGCCCTTGCGCATCCGGCCGGTGCCCATGATGCCCATCGACTGCGCTAGCCGCTGCAGGTCGGGCAGGAGCATCGCGGACAGGCCCGTGCCGCCGCGGCGGCTCGCCGCGGTCGCCCTCGTCGCACCGGCACTCTGCGCTGCCCCGGCGCTGGAGTCCCCATCCGGCCAGGAGCGTACCGCGCCGGGCGACTCCGGGGAAGTCCCGGCCCGGCCCGCCGCATCGCCAGGCCACGGGGACGCGGAGGGTGATTCCTCGGACAGGCCAGAGGAACCGGAGGTCATGTCGGTGGTATCGCTCACGAGGGGTCCTTCCCAGGGCGCGGGTGCCGACCGTACGTTCGGTCGCTGCTACCCGCTGTTACACTCCGGCCGATCGGCCGGGCCATTTGTTGTGTCACTCGCCATCCCCGCCGTCATCTCCGGGCTGTCCCGCACCCGGCAGGTACGATCTCACGCCCTGCCGACATGCGCGGCCCTCCGTTCGCAGCCCGCGTCGCCGTAGCTAGCACCGGTGCCGACGCTGGCACCAGGACCAGTGCCGACAGTGGAGAGTCGCGGCAAGCCCAGACGGCCGGACGGGTCCGCACCTTTTCGCACCCGGCTCCGCCGCGCACCGTCCGCGCCTGGCGGGTGTGGCGGTGTGGGGGTGGGTGAGTGTCTGTGGCAGCCACAGCCCTCCGCTGGATGCGGACCGGGACTGGCAGACAAGCGAGCACCTCTCCCCATGGCGGGGCATCTGGTGCGGCATCAAGCTTAACACCATGAGCGCCCACGGCATTCCTTGGAGGTGTCCGTCAGTCCGGGGACAAGCCAACGGCCCATGCGCGAGCGGCCCAGGATCTCCTGGGAACGCCCCCCCAGCGAGGTTTCGGGTACGCGCCTGCCGCCCGTGACCGGGTGCAGGATCGGCAGGGAGGACTCGAAACCAGGCCGTAGCCGTCGGCGTCCAGGGTCTTACATTCCATGCGGTACCCGTTTCCGGTGGCGTTGAACCGCCCGTTTCCAAATCCCTGGCCCCGTTGCCTGCCGCAGCGTGAGATTTTCCGGGAACCTACTTGAACCCGGCGATTCTTACAAGCCCCCGGGGAACGGGTGGTTATACCCGCTGCGGCGCGGCCACGCCGAGCAGCTGCAGGCCGGTCCCCAGCGCGGTCTGGGCCGCGGCCGCCAGCCACAGCCTGGCCGCCGCCCCGGCTCCGTCCCGCGGCGCCGACCGGCCGCCGAACGGCAGCGCCGGGCAGCTCTCCCGGCAGTCGAGCCAGGCCCCGCTCAGCCTTTCGAGATACCGGGTGAACACATCAGGCTGGCGACGGCGAGCGGCCGAGACGGCGCGTTCCGGGAGCCAGGACATGAGGTCAAGGAGCCGGCGCTCGGCCGGGTGCGTGAGCATCCCCGGCCGGAACGCATCGGCTGGCCCGCGGTCCACGCCGAGGCCGACGGCCCACCGCAGCACGGATGCCGCATCGGCGTGGGCGTACCTGACCGCGAAGAACGGATTCTCCAGAGCATTCCGAACGCACCGTCTCGCGTCGATCGGTCCAGCTCCGGCCGGGCCGGTCCGGAGCAGGGCGTAACGGATCGCGTCGGTTCCCGCGAACGCCACGGCCGCCGCCGGTCCGGCCCCGGCGGGAGGCGGCGGCCGGGACGGGAGGCTCGCGGCCCTGACCGTGGCTCCGGCGGCTTTCGCCAGCCGGCCGGTGACGGCCGCGGCCGTCTGCTTCCGGGCCTCCTCCCAGGTGGCGGCGCAGGACGGGTCGGCGATGGCGGGCGCGGCGACCTCGGTGCCGCACAGGGCGTCGCTGGCCGCGCAGCCGACGCCTGCCTCCGGGATGCGCACGGCCAGGGCCGCGAGCGCCTCAGGGGTGACGGTCACGGTGAGGTACCCGCCGCCGGTGACGGACGTGCCCGCGACCCAGGCCACCCGGCTCAGCCGTGCGGCCAGCCCGGCCGCGATCTGCCCGGGCTCCTGGCCAGCCGCGCTGGCCATCAGGAACGGGAGCGAGGTGGCGTAGGTTCCCGGCGCGCCGCCAGCCCCGGGCGGCGCCGGGCGCCAGGTACCGGACGCGGGCAAGCCCAGTTCTCTGCCGATGTCGCCGGGGATCACCGGCCCAGGCTACGGCCGGAGCGTTCGGGTCAGTGGAAAGGATCAGTCGCGGAGGGCGGTGGACGAGCCGGCCAGCTCGCGGACCACGCGGATCATCTCGGCCGGGTCGAACGGCTTGGTCAGGTACGCGTCCACGCCGATCTGGTGCCCCCGGGACCGGTCGTCCTGCTGCGCCCGCGCCGTGATCAGCACCACCTTGATGTCCGCCGTCTCCGGATTCCGGCGCAGCTGGGTCGCGGTCACCCACCCGTCCAGGTGCGGCATCATCACGTCCAGGGTGATCACGTCCGGGTCGGCCTCGGCCACCTTCTCCAGGCAGTCCTGGCCGTCAACGGCCGTGACGACCTCGAACCCCTCCAGCGTGAGGTTCACGGCAATGAGCTGCCTGATGACCTCATCATCATCGACAACCAGCACCCGGCCCAATCCGTGTGTCACTTGCGCGAGGCTATCCGCTCCGGCGCGCTGATGCCTACCGATCGCCGCCGTCCCCCTGGATGTCCGCTCCTGGTACCCTGGCTCCGGCCCGCTGGCAACGCCTCCGGGCCGCGTCTGGCCCCCATAGCTCAGGGGATAGAGCAACGGCCTCCGGAGCCGTGTGCGCAGGTTCGAATCCTGCTGGGGGCGCTGTTCAGAGGTATAAATTCGAACGTTCTGACCATGTTGTTGTGAGATGAGCCCGAGCCTGTGGCCTGCGGAAACGCAGACGCGTACCGGACGTTGCCCCCGGTCCTCCCCCGGAAGTAGGCCGCCAACCGCGCAAGCCCAGTTCAGCTGCGAAACCTAACGACGGCCACCAGGCCGTTGCCCTGCCCGGAGGCTGTTGCTCCCCTGCCAAGATCCGCAGCTAAATAGGCAGCCGGAGTAGCACAGTTACGAGCAGAGGTGCTGGAATGCTGTGGCGCCACGGCGTAGCCGGAACAGGACCCGGTGGCCGGCGTGGTCGCGGAAGACCGCCGTGGCGGGCGACAAGAGCGTCATCGTGCCTGGCTGGTAGGGATTTCCCCAGCCCGGTGGCGGATTGCCCTGCCCGTCGCTGAGCGGGCGCACGGCCTGGAAGTAGCGGTTGCCGATGCGCGCCTCGTCGATGCCGCAATGCGTGTACAGCCGGTAGGGCTGGGGCGACCCTGCTGCTGGTGCGGCGGCCGCCGCCGGCGAAGGCCTGCCGGGGCTGGGCGGCTGCGCAGCAGGGCTGCTGGCGCACGCCGCGACGGCCCAGGCCACAAGGACGCTGGCGGTCGCCGGTCCGGTCCATCTTCGCAAGCCGTGCAGCATTGCCTGCCTCCATGTCTCAGCCCTGTGGCTTCGACGCTGCCCCACACTCCGGGGTTCCGGCTGGATGCCGATGGCGTTGTAAGCGAGGGCGAAGAACCGGTTCTGGCGGATGTTGCGCATGGTGGCCCGGGACAGTTCGATGGCGGTCACCGCGCCGGCGAGGGATCCGGAGATCAAGGAGGAACTATAAGCCCACGTGAGCCGGTCTTTCCCAGGCGGCGGATATTATCGCCTCGTTCCACTGCCGAGTTCGGTGGCAGGGCTGGCCATGGAGGAGTCGCAAGAGACGGGTGTGACCGCCTCGCCTGGGACAGAATCGCCTGGGGACCGGGCAGCAGTGATCTTGACGCCCGACCAGCGGGTACGGGTGTTCATCTCCTCGACTTTGGAGGAGCTGGCTGCCGAGCGGGCGGCAGCGCGGCGAGCGATCCGGCGGCTGCACCTGGTGCCGGTGTGGTATGAGTCGGGGGGCCCGGCCGCATCCGCCGCGCAGCATGTACCGGGCCTACCTGGAGCAGAGCCAGGTGTTCGTGGGCATCTACTGGCAGCGATACGGCTGGGTGGCGCCGGGGATGGAGATCTCCGGGCTGGAGGATGAGTACCGGCTGGCGGCGGGCAAGCCGATGCTGCTGTACCTCAAGCGCCCCGCCCCGGATCAGGAACCTGGGCTGACGGCGATGATCGATAGCATCCGCGCGGCCGGGACGGTGTCCTACCGGGTCTTCGCTACGCCGCGGGAGCTGGAGCGGCTGCTGGCCGACGACCTTGCCGTTCTCTTGAGCGAGAGCTTTGAGGACGCGACGATCAGCACCGCAGCGCCGGCCGGGGCGGGCCAGCCGGGGCCGGCGGAGCTGCCGGCCGGCACGGTCACGTTCCTGTTGACCGACATTGAGGGGTCGACGCGGCTGTGGGAGAGCGTGCCGGAGGCGATGGAGGTTGCGCTGGAGCGGCACAATCGCCTGCTCACCGACGTGATCGAGGGGCATGGCGGGGTGGTGGTCACCTCGCGGGGGGAGGGGGACAGTTTCTTCGCTGTCTTTGCCAGCGCGGTGGCCGCGGTGGAGGCGGCCGGCGCCTGCCAGCGCCGGCTGGGTAGCGAGGCCTGGCCTGACGGCGCGGCGCTGCGGGTGCGGATGGGGCTGCACACCGGGGAAGCAAGCGTGCGCGAGGGCGATTATGTCGAGCATGCGCCGATCAACCGGTGCGTGCGCGTGAAAGCGGCCGCGCACGGCGGGCAGGTGCTCGTCAGCAAGGCCACGTACGACTTGGTGGGCGGGCGGCTGGGCGGCGGGTTCGGGCTGAAGCGGCTGGGGGAGTTCCGGCTGCGCGACCTCACCGAGCCCGAGCTGATCTATCAGCTGACCCACGCCGATCTCCCGGCCGACTTCCCGCCACCTAACACCATCCATGTCGGCAACCTGCCCTTGCCAGTGAGCTCGTTCATCGGCCGCGAGCAGGAGCTGGAGCAGACCGCGGCCGCGCTGGACCAAGCGCGGGTGGTAACGCTGACCGGTGCAGGCGGGGTGGGCAAGACGCGGCTGGCGCTGCAGTCCGCCATCCAGGTGTCGCCGCGGTTCGCCGGCGGGGCGTGGCTGTGCGAGCTGGCCCCGGTCCGCGACCCGGCCGGAGTAGACGACGCCGTGGCGGCGGTGTTCTCCGTGACCACCCGGGCTGGCCAGGTCACCCGCGAGGCGCTGGCGGAGTTCTTGCGCGGCAAGCAGCTGCTGCTGGTGCTCGATAACTGCGAGCACCTGATCGAGGGGGCGGCGGCACTGGCCGGGGTGCTGGCCCGGTCGTGCGAGCGGATGGTGATCCTGGCGACCAGCCGCGAAAGCCTGGGAATCGAGGGAGAGCGGCTGGTGCCGGTGCCGCCGCTCGGGGTGCCCGGTCCTGGCGTCGCTCTGGAAACCACCGCCGGCACGGAGGCGGTACGGCTGTTCACCGAGCGCGCCGCCGCGGTCAAGCCCGGTTTCCAGGTAACCGCCGCGAACGCAGCGGCGGTAGTGGCGGTGGTCCGGCGCCTGGATGGGGTGCCATTGGCGATCGAGCTGGCGGCGGCGCGGGTGCCCGCGATGACCCCGGTCGAGCTGGCCCGGAGGTTGGAGCGCAGTTTCGCGGTCCTCGGCACAGGCCGCCGCGGGACGGTAGCACGTCAGCAGACGCTGCGGGCCACTATCGACTGGTCCTTTCAGCTGCTCTCCGAATCCGAACAGAAGCTGCTGACCCGGCTGGCGGTGTTCGCGGGCGGTGCCAGCTTGGCGGCGGTCGAGGCGGTCTGCAGTACGGACGGGGTCGATCCCGGCGCGGTATTCGAGCTGCTGGCGGCCCTGGTGGCACGGTCGCTGGTGGTGGCCGAGGAACACGGGTCTGAGACCCGCTACCGGTTGCTGGAGACGATCCGCCAGTACGGCGAGGAACGCCTCGATCAGGTCAGCGAGTCCGAGCGGTGGCGGGCACGCCACGCTGGTTACTACGCGGATCTCCTCACCCAGGTGCGCGACCGGGCCCATGACCCTAACCCGGAGGTGTTCTGGGGGGTCCGGGTCAGCGCCGAGCGGGACAACCTGCTCGCGGCGTGGTCGTGGGCGATCGGGACCGGCAACGTCGGCACTGCTTTTCGATCCTGGCCGGGTTCGCTCCGGTCGAGGTCCGGAGCACGTACCCGCTGGTGCTGGCCGGGGAAGCGGCCCTGGGGCTGCCCGGCGCGACTGAGCACCCGGGCTACCCGTTGGCCGCTGCGGTCAGCGCACTGTTCGCCTCTACCCGCGCGGATGTGACGGGCGCGGAGGAGCTGTGCCGCCGCGCAGCCGAAGCCAACGCCCGCCGGGACACCCCGGACTGGAGAGTCGAGGCGACCGTGTGCGGTGCCCGTACAAACATCGCGGTCGCTTCCGGCGCGTTCGCCGACGCTGCCCGCTTCGCCAAGCAGGCCGCCGACATCGCGCGGGCCGGCGGCGATCTCGCCGATGCCTCCGTCGAGCTCACCATCGCCGCGGGATGTTACCTGCTCATCGATAACGCGCCCGCGGCCGTCCCGCTCGCCAGGGAAGCGCTCGCGCTGGCCCGCGAGATCCGCGTCCCGGCCCTCATCGCGAGCGGCCTACTCGCCGTGGGCGTGGCCGTCGGCGGCACCGACCCTGACCAGGCCCGCGCGTGCCTGCGCGAAAGCCGCGAGCTCAGCACCGCGGTCGGCTATCAGAGCGCCATCGATCTCGTCTGGGCCACCACGATCGCGTTTGTTGTCGGCGACCAGGCCGCCACTCTCGAACTCGGCCGTGGCGCCATCCGCGGGCTCCAGTGGGCCGGTCGTTTCCGGATGGGTCCGGTCCTCAATATGATCGCGGGCGCTCTTCTTGCTAGCCGGCCGGAGGCTGCCGCGATCATCCAGGGTGCTGCCGAAAACTACGGAGCCAGGTCGCCGATGTTCGCCCTGCTCAGTTCTACCGTGACGGCATCCCTGGGCGAGAAGCGCGCGCGGGAACTGCGCGCCCGCGGCGCCGACATGGACTGGGACCACGTCCTCGCTTACACCCTCACCCAGGCCGCCCAGGTCCTCAGCGAACTCAATTCCGAAACGGAGCCATGAGCGACCGGCCGAGACCGCCACCAACCCCAGTCCCGGTCTTGTCATGGAGCGAGCCGGAACGGCGGGTACCGGTCGGTGACGAGGGTGAGGGCGTAGCCGGTCACCCGGATGTTCCAACGGATCACCCCTTCGACGAAGCCGAACACGCCCCGGGGGTAGTGGCCGGTGACCAAGATGACAAACCACACCGCGATCACCACGAAGAATGAGGCGATGTTGAGGAAGAACAGCACGATGTAGTGCGGGATCGCCAGCAGCCACTTGATCAGCGGAAGCCATCGGTTCAGGCGGTCGGGGTAGGTGTAGTCCAGGTGAACCGACTGGTGGTCGTCGGTGGAGGGGTAGCGGTCGTCCATTAAGGACAGGTAGACCGTGACCCGGTTGGTGAACCGCTGCAGCTCGAGGTTCCAGTCGAACCACCACCGGGGGTACTTGCGCCGGAACAAGATCATCAGCAGCGGGGCGTAGAAGAGCACGCCCCCGGTGAGCGCCGGAACGTACGTGACGTCGTAGGTGTGCGACGACGGGACCGAGTAGACGACGTAGCCGGAAACGGCGCTGAGCACGATCGCGATCGGGATCACCAGGAAGATACGGAACGCGGTGCTCAGGCGGCTGAGCGGCCGGTCCGGATAGTCGACAAAGCCCTGGACCGGGTATCCCGCTGGTACGCCCGGCGCGGTCATGACGACCCTCTCCGCCGCGCGGTCAGGACGTACAGGCCGACGATGTAGCAGGCCAGCGCCGCCGCGAAGGATATCGCCATCCCGAGGGAGTAGCCGTTGCTGAGCTTATCGGTGAAGCTGGATCCGAAGAAGAAGGCCAGCAGGATAGCTACCAGCCCGGCCGCCGAGGTGACGATGAGCGTCACGTACCTAGCCATGATCGCCCGAACCAGGACGAAGATCGCGGCTAGAACCAGGAACATGCCGAGCGCGGCGTGCAGGGCCAGCAGGGCGCCGTTGCCGAACCATGAGGCGTGTCCCCGATGGCCTGCGGCCGGCAGCGTGACGTACAGGTTGACGCTGATGCCGAGGGCGAACTGGACGATCAGCACGATCAGAATGGCCAGGCTGGCCTGCCGCAGGCCGGCTTGGCGGGATGCCATCTTCTGCGCGGGTGGCGGAGCTACCGCCTGCTGCCTTGCCATGATTGCTCACCCCTAGTTGCTAGTCTCAGGCGGAACCGAGGCCCGGCAGGCCAGGTGCTCCGCCGTGCGCCGCGGCGGCCGGGGCGTCGTGGTCAGGCCTCCTGTCAGGGTGCTGGTTCGCTCACTGGATCTCCCGGCGGGCCGCCTCACTTGGTGCCCGGTGCACGCTGACCAGCTGCGCCGTAGCAGGTCGCGCAGGTCATGTTCGGCCCGGTAAAGCCGACGGTCGGTCGCACAAGCCACAGGTTCCTCGCCGACGCCGCGCGGGCAGAAGCGGCCAGGCGCGCACCTGCCATAGACGATGGCACCCACCTGCTCCGCATGGCATCCGGGGATTCCCGGATACTCCAACGGATTTCTCGTCGATGCCGCAGTGCGTGTACAGCCGGTAGGGCTGCGGCGACCCTGCTGCTCGTGCCTTGGCCGTCGCCGGTGAAGGCCTGCCGGGGCTGGGCGAAGCGGGACAACCGTTGTCGCTTGGCTGCCGGTGGGAGAGTTGCGTTGAGCGAAGCGCGGTGAACTCCAGGGGTGGCGTAGCTGGCTGGGTCGGTGTCGGAGGTCGCGGCGCAGTGGTCGGAGCAGAATCGCAACTTCGGAGCTTGCCGCGTCGGCACAGGTAGTGGTGGCCGCCGGGCATGCAGCCGGGCGCGCGGCCTCACCATGCCGTGATGATCTTCAGGCCTTATGGTGCGGTGGCCCGGACGCTCACCTTTGCTCTGCGGCCGACGCCGTGCCGGTTCACCCCGGCGTCGGCGAAGCCGTGCACACGACAGTGGCCGGCGAACGCGCTGGCCTGCTCGGGGGTCCAGCCATGACTCGCGAGACCCTTAGCGCCCGGCCGGGACAGTCGTTCGATGGCCA
>Ga0306921_10009365_pt1 | contig 10389 bp, 13 predicted proteins | sample sta12Cox44000080_FD_203760 | JGI IMG/M metagenome (GOLD analysis project Ga0306921, IMG submission 203760) | Lab enrichment of tropical soil microbial communities from Luquillo Experimental Forest, Puerto Rico - statoxic.12C.oxic.44.000.080 (v2)... | ecosystem: Environmental > Terrestrial >...
ACGAATTACTCGAAGCCGCCAAAGGAGCCTTCCAAGCGATCTCCACCGCCGACTGCAAAGGCTTCTTTTTTGGCGCCAAATACGCTACATCATTTATGGAAATGCTCTAATAGGGACTTGTGACATCACCATCTGCGAAGAACAGGGCCCGAGAAACACCAGCGCAATCCAAAACCAGTGTCTGAGCTGCATGACCAGCACCTCCACAGTTCAGGAAGTGACGCCGATTTTTTTTCAGGATTGGCTGTACCTCAATGGACAGGGCCTTAAATGAAAAGCAACGAGGAAACTGACGAACCCTTGTATCTAGAAGAGGTTACGCAAAATTCACCCAGTTAAGAAACCTTACTTGAGAAGCAAACGGTGCTAAACTCAGCGCAATTGGGGTGTGTTTCACGTGAGGGAAGCTTCCCGAGCTTCACACAATTCCCAGGTCATTGCATTCGCGGACTTCAAAGTCGACCTCCGCGCGGGAGTTCTCTCTCGTAACGGCAACGCGATACGCCTGCAGGAGCAACCATTCCAAGTGCTTGCCTTCTTGGCCGAGCATGCGGGCGAGGTTGTAAGCCGCGAGCAACTGCGTCTCCACCTTTGGCCCGCCGACACGTTTGTGGATTTCGACAACAGCCTGAACGCTGCCATCAACAAAGTACGCGAGGCCTTGGGGGATTCAGCAGAGGACCCGGTATTTATCGAAACCCTTCCTCGCCGCGGATATCGCTTTATCGCACCGGTGGAGACGCTACCTGGCAAGGCTTTCTTTGCCCGGTCACCGCGTACCGGTTCTCAAATACCAGCAACTGGGGCCAAAGTTCGATGGTGGGGGTTGATTCTGTTGGCCGGATTCGCACTCGGTGCGACGGTCTATTGGGCGAAACAGCGCCTAAGCCACAGGCTAACCGAAAAAGACACAATTGTTTTAGCGGACTTCGAGAACAGTACCGATGATGCGGTGTTTGACGGCACACTGAGGCAAGCCCTATCCGTGCAGCTTCAGCAGTCTCCGTTTCTGAACCTTGTGCCCGATCAGCAGCTCCGGGAAACCCTGCAGTTCATGGGACGTTCGACGGAGGAGCGCGTCGTCGGTGGCGTTGCCCAGGAAATCTGTCAACGTCAAAGGGCCAAGGCCGTTCTGCAAGGCTCAATCAAGAACATAGGCAGCCGGTATGTTCTTAATTTGAATGCCTTGAATTGCCAAACGGGAGCATCGTTGGCTCAGGAACAGGAGGAAATCGGGAACAAGGAGCAGGTTCTGGGCACGTTGGGCAGCATGGCGTCCCGCCTGCGGCGGAAGCTCGGAGAGTCCCTGGCGCTAATCCAGAAATATGACACGCCGATAGCTGAGGCGACGACATCCTCGCTGGAGGCTCTGAGGGCTTACAGCCTTGGGGTTATTGAACAAGAGAAGGGCAACGATGCCGGGGCCCTTCCTTTTTTCAAACGAGCCATCGAACTGGACCAGAATTTCGCTCTCGCCTACATGAGGTTGTATATCTCGGATTGGAATATAGGGGAATACGAATTAGGCCGTGAAGCAGCGGCTAAAGCATTCGCCCTACGTGATCGCGTCAGCGAACGGGAAAGGCTGTCGATTACGGCGCTCTATCACGACATTGTGACGGGAGATTTGGAGAAGGTAATTGAGGCAGATGAACTCTGGGCAAAGACGTTTCCGCGAGAATCGATCCCTCATTCCAGTTTGGCCACTGACTACAGCCTGATCGGATCGTATGACAGGGCTTTGGAGGAATCCAAAGCTGTCATTCATGCTGCGCCGCGCTCTGCTTTCGGATACGGAAACCTTGCGATGGCCGAGCAGGGGCTGAACCACTGGAAGGAATCAAGGTCGGCCTTGACACAGTTGACCACCATAGGTGGCGAATCTCAGGCGTATTGCTGGCTCTTTGTGGTGGCCTTTGCTCAAGGCGACCAGCCTGCTATGCAGAAATACATGGAGCTCGGGGCCAAGAAGGTTCAGGAAAGCGACATGCCGGCATTTCAGTTTAACCAAGCAGGTGTAGCTGCTTTTCAAGGATACCTGCGAACGGCTCGCGAACTGGTTCAGGCTGCAGTAAGGTCGGCAGATCGAGTCGGTCTCAAACAAAATCAACCCGCAATGCTCGCGCAGGAAGCACGGTGGGAAGCACAGTTCGGAAATCTGCAGGAAGCACAGCAGCAGGCAAGGTATGCTGCTAAACGAGCTAAAGGGATCGATGTCGAACTGAACGCCGCATTGGCGCTGGCTCTGGCGGGCGACCTGCCGGGTGCTGAGAAGTTAGCCGATGGCTTAGAGCGTTCACATCCCGAAGACACCATTTTAAAAACTGTCTCGATTCCACTGCTCCGGTCAGAGATAGCGATGCAGCGAGGAAACCCGTCACAAGCCGTGGAACTCCTCAAAATATCGGAGCCCTATGAACTCGGAATTGGCCTCTATTACTTCCCAGCCCTGATGCCTACCTACGTGCGCGGGCAAGCATACTTGAAGCTGCGCGACGGCGCGAAGGCGGCGGCCGAGTTTCGGAAAGTCCTTGACCATCGAGGATCAGGACCGATTTCACTGAATTATGTTCTGGCACAACTTGGCCTCGGTCGCGCGAATGCACTTTCGGGTAGTATTGTCGGTGCAGGAGCGGCGTACCAAGATTTCCTTAATCTCTGGAAAGACGCCGACCCCGACATCCCCATCCTGAAGCAAGCCAAAGACGAGTACGCGAAGTTGAAGTAACTTCCGCGAACCTTATTCCTGTTGACAGGAAGCCCACTGGGCGTAAACTGCGTTGGTCAGCGGCTCCACCCATTTCTTTTGCTTGAAATGAGGGTTCCGACTGAACCGGCCTCGGTTCCCAGTCTAATCAAAAGTCCCCATGTCTGACCTCGCTTCTTATTACTTATCTCCGACGTTAAGGAGGAAAAATACTTATGGCGTCTCCAGCACATCCACAACTAGAGCGTGACCCGGTAAAACTTGACCCCAAACATTACAGCGTTGAGTTGGAAAACGAACAAACGCGTGTCGTGCGCATCAAATATCGCGGACACGAAAAGTCTCCCATGCATCAACACCCACGGGGCGTCGTTGTTTTTCTCAGCGAGGCCCATTTCCGATTCACGTTTCCAGACGGGAAAACCGAGGAACTCCGTAAGAAACCGGGAGAAATCGTGGCGTATACGGAACCCTGGGAACACCAGCCGGAGAACCTAAGTGGCAAGGAATTCGAAGCGGTCTACGTGGAAATAAGAAAGTAGAGAAAAAAAAAGCCCCACCACGGATTTCCAACGCTCTGTTCACGGCGTATCCTGAAGGACGCGAAGTTGCAGTGAAGGCTCGCAGACCTTCGCGGCGGGTGTTGCGACTATGCTGCTTGGGCTTCGGATAGCCGGTAATGGTTGCAAGGTGGAGCCGCTTGCGGTCGAAACCAAGGGGTAATGGTCCAAGCTTAAGTCAGGAAACGGGAAGCCGCGAGAAGCTTGTCGTGCTGGCCGTTCTGGACTACGCCATCGCCCGGAAAAAGAGCTACACCGCCGCTTTGCACAGGCCCGCGCCAGAGGCGAGTTTTTCGAGTAGTGCCGGAACTGTTGGCGCTGATTGAGCGGCACGTACAAGGCACACCACAATCAAGCCTTGGTCGAACCCGCATAAACATTGGGGAAAATGTGGGGTGGGAGATGGGATTTGAACCCACGACATTCGGAGCCACAGTCTGAAGCATCAGGCGGAAGTCCCAATGATTTCAGAGGGTTTAGTACTCAAAAAGGACGAAAAAGGGAGCAAAAACGGAGAGTTTTTAACCCAAGTTTTTCCCAAGTTTCTGGACCGGTAAAAAAGACGACAAAAAAGAGGGAATCACCCGCGACCCCTCTACGGTGACAGCGGGGGGCGGATAGGTTTTTACGGGCCGTGACCGAGCACGCCCGGGTTCCGGGACATTCGTCCGCATTGGCATCGTTCGCCGCAATGCTCCGAACAGAAACACTCTGGGTTCGGCAACTCTTCAGAGGCCGCCGAGAAGGCCAGAATTTAACCATTCTTCACTTCTTACGGGCCTCAGCAGGGAGTCCCTACGCGGAATTTTCGTTAGGGAGAGTGGCATAGAAACTGAAGTCTCCGGGTATGGATTGACTTTGACTTGAACTGACGAGTTGCGGTCGGGTACCTGTAAGGCCAGGGAGGCTGAAGAGCTCGAAGAGTGGCTTGACACGAATCAACTAGTTGAATAGACTAGTTCAATGAAGCAACGACTAAAGACGATTGGCGCGTTCGACGCGAAAACTCGTCTGTCTGAGTTGCTCGACCAGGTCGATAAGGGTACCGTCTACCTGATCACCAAGCATGGGCGGCCCGTCGCCGAGTTGCGGCCTCCTCACCGGGACAGTAGCCTCAAGTTCGGATCCGATGCCGGCAAAATAATGATGAGCGACGACTTCGACGCGCCAGTCCCGGGGATGGAAGAGTACAGCGAGTGAGGCTCCTCTTGGACACTCACGCGTTTCTCTGGTTCATGGCTGGCGACGCACGGCTGAGCGGGGCAGCGCGTCGCGCGATTGAGGCCAGTGACGGCGAATGGTGGCTGAGCACTGCGAGTATCTGGGAGATGGCGATCAAGTCGAGCCTGCGGAGACTGATGCTTCCTGCGCGGGCGTCCGACTACGTCGCCGAGAAGGTGCAAAGAGGGTTGCAAATCCTCGCCATTGATTGGCCAGTCGCCGCGGCTGTAGAGCAGCTCCCGTTTCATCACCGCGATCCGTTCGACCGATTGATCATCGCCCAAGCGCAGGCTGAACGCCTCGATGTGGTTACCAAGGACAAGGTGTTTCGCAAGTACGGCGTGAGGGTTGTGTGGTAGTAGCGATGGAACTCCGCTGACAGCCAAGACATACTGCACCGTCCAAATCAATTTCATCTGCATGAGCTTTCAACGGGAAATGGTACGTTGACCGACGTTCTGCGGACATTCGGCGCCGGTCGCGCACCGCTCATTCTTCGGCAAACACGACGCGCTTCTCGCTTCCTGCAACATTCCGCACGAGCGGCGCCGCCATGTAGCTTGCCACAAGGCTTTTCAGGATTTCCGCTTCCTGACGGTTTACGCGGAAATTCGTACCTCGTGGGCAACGCAGGATGCTCAACTTGGACAATTCGGCCCGCGACTGGAGGTATGCCCGCGGAATCAAAGGCTTAAGGCGCTTGAGCAGCCGCAACTTGGCACGGACCTGGTCGCCTGCGAATTTCTCCGTCTTGCGAATGAAACGAATTTGCGCGGGAGGTTCAGGCTGAATTCGCGGCGCCTCCAACACCTCGGCCGCTCCGAGTATTCCCCCACACCTCCCGGACAGCCATATGTACGCGATGTCTCCGGGCTTGATCTCATCCTTGAATTGACGGACAAGCCACACCGGCTCGTCGAGCGAGCGTACCGCGCTCCGCACATCGGAGAATTCAGGACTGGCTTGAAAAATCCAGGCCGCCGGCGCTTCCTGACGCTCGAAGACCGATTCGCTTTTCGCTCCCTCGCGACTGTGCTGTTCGAGAAAGGGCTCCGAACGAGCAACCGGACCGTCCGGCAGGTTCGAAGAGGTAGTCTCGCCACGCTCTTCGCGCTCGTCTCCTATGTGCAGCAACGTTCGGTCGGGGTCTGCTCGACCTGAAAGACCATTTGGGTTCGTCGGAGTCACCCGCAACTCGACCCATCTGACCAAATCACGTTTCTCGTCGAGAAGCAGTGAAATCTTGATTTCTAACGGTACGTCTGGGGCCATGTCCTATCTCCAAGCCTAAAGTTTTTCCGAGTGGCTCTCCAACGGATCGTTCAATGTACTAGGCTGGTTCTTCCAAAGCGACGCAATGCCACAAATTTCGCCATCATTGCCCGGTGTCGGTTCTCAAAAAATTTCAGAACTTGCGGCCAAAATCGACCGTCTCATTCGCATACTGTAGGAGGAACCGGTAGCTCCGAAAGCCGCTTCGTGCTAAAAGTCGTTCGGCCAGTTGGTTAGGCCAAACCACGGGGAACGGGGTTTTTTCGGGGTGACCATCGAGTTCGGCACGGATCTGAGCGAAGTGGGCGTCAGGCTCGCCGCCTTTTCGCGGCGGACCTTTGCCGACTTTGGCCTCGGTGGTCCGGATGTCGCCCTCGCGGGTGTCGGTCTTTCCCCAGAAGATTTTTCCTGGCGAGTGCTCGAGGATTATGTCGAGGGGAGGCTGACACACGACGCCTCACGCGGCGATGTGTTTGCGCTGCTGGCCACGGCTTTGCGGAACGACATCATCGACTCCCTGCGCAAGGCCGCTCACATGCGAGAGGAAAACCGATCGTCGCTTCGTCGCGAACGGGATTCTGCGGACGGTGGTCCGTCGATGGACGAGTTACCGGCCAACGCGAGCGACGTCTCGATCATCCTTGAGGAGGAAGAGTACTGCAGGCGAGTGTGGGCTTCCCTCGCCGGGGACCCCGACCTAGAGGAGATGGTGAGAGTGATTCTGGACCTGAACCTTGAGAAGCCACGGGACATCGCCGCCGCTCTCGGTATCACGACGACCGAAGTTCAAAACCGCAAGAAGCGGCTGCGCCGCCGTTTCGTCGAGCACCATCTGGTCAACGAGGTCCACCCGTGACGGACAAGGACAAAACCAATTCGTTCGACGCAAGAGCGGCCCGCATTGCGCTTCTGTCGGACCGAGTTTTGGGCTCTCCGAGCGAGTTCGATGCCGCCGAGGCCGAAGACCTCCTGCGCGCCGTGAACATTGATCCCCAAGAACTTAAAGCCGAGTTTCACCGCCGATTCGATGCCTTGGCGAAACAGCATGCTGCCCGAGGGGAGCGCGTAGCTCGCCTGCTCAAGCAGGCCCTTGCCGATTTTCGTCCTGGCGTGTCCTATTCACGCCCTGAACGAGAGCTGCTTCGAGAAGCACAAACCGCGATCCGGCAGGTGCTCCGACAAGTTCAGCAACTGCCTCAATTGCTCCAACAGTTGCCGGCCCTCACGCTGGCCACCGCGTATCGCAAGAAGAAGGAACTCTCGGAACACGACAGGGAACTCCTCGATGAAATCGCTGAGCAGCTTCGGAACCGCGGAAAGGATGGGAAGCCCGGCCCAAGCGGCAAACGTAAGCGATGAGCAAATTGACTAAAAGTGTTGCGTATGCCCGCGCTCTCAGCCGCGAACTCCAGGGTGCGCGCGCGAGTCTCGTACGCTTTGCGCCTCGACTAGGTCTTGAGATTCGCGAAGTGAATGCGAATAGCTTTGATGGAGCCTTGGTTCGCGCGCGTGACATTCCGTGTGGCGTCATACTGATCCGCAAATCCATTCAGGAGCCTGGCCGGAAGCATTTTACGCTGGCCCACGAACTCGGTCACTATCTCCTTCCCAATCACGATCACACCGAACTCGCTTGCACGAAGTCGGACATCGGAAACTGGAGTGATGGATCGAAACAGACCGAGCGAGAGGCCGATGAGTTTGCCGCTGAGCTTCTGATGCCCGCTGCTGCGGTCGAGCCGATCGTTGGTTCCGAGGCGCCGTCGTTGCAAGCAATCGAGAAAATTGCCACCCGGTTCGAGACTTCGTTTTCCGCCGCCGCATGGCGGTACTGCGATCTCGCGAAAGAACCGTGCGCCATCGTCTGGAGCACCGACGGGCGCATCGATTGGTCGAAACGTTCTCACACCTTTGATTTTCGTCTTCGAAAAGGCACCCCCCTTCACAAGGACACATTCGCTTTCCGGGCGTCGTCTGCCCGTGCGAGTCAGAAACAGCCGCAGGCAGTACGTGCTGCTTTGTGGATTTCGGATGCTGACGAAGCAACGAAGCTCTGCGAACAATCGAAGGCTCTCCCTACCTACAACAGCGTCATTTCGCTCCTGTGGGCCCGAGACTAGTTTGTTTGTGCTGTACCGACGGTCGTGTTGCTTTTGGCTAGGTGGGGCGGGGAATAAGTTGCCGCCCCATCCAGAGCCAGTGTTGCTTCAATTCGGTGCTTTTTGTTCTGTGAATTCGCTAGTATTTGTCGCCTGGCGTCTTGGAGCGGCATCCAGAAAACGGATGGTGCTCGCCACGATCTCCGCCGAGGTACGCTCCTGACTCTGCCGGTCTACCCAATGGCGATAAATCAATCGACCCTCGACGTACACTCGCACGCCTTGTAGCAAGTCCTTGCCAACCGTCTCCGCCAGCTCTCCCCAGACCTGCACGCGATGCCAGGTTACCTTCTTCTGCCACTCCCCGAGCCGGTCTTTGTAGGACTCATCGACGCCGAGCGAGAAATTCGCGACAGTGTGGCCATTCGTGGTCTGGCGGACCACTGCATCCCGGCCCAGCCGCCCGAGCAAGGTGACTTTGTTGTTCTGCTGTTTGTGTTCCCCATTTCCTTGCGTGGGACCGCCCGAAAAGGAGCGTGGCGGCTTCGGCTCACCCGGCGTAAGGCAGAAAACACCATTATCCTGACGGGGACTCCGGACCTCCTTCCTGAAAGTAAACGGCTTTCCTCCCGCAGGGCGAGGGGCAGTCGCGACTGACGCTGTGTTCGTTACCATGTTGGTTCTCCCAAAAACTGAGTACCTCAAAAGGAACTCAATCAAATCTGAATTTCAGCAGGAAATGCTGATAGGTTCTCTGCGGGAAAACCTGGCGGATTTTGCCGTCGTGCGCTAACAAAAAATTGCGACCACTACGGCGGAAATCGCATCGTGCTCTCGCATACACGAAGAATGGTTTTTCTTATAGTCCTGTGGCGTTGTCGCAGGCGGTGACTCGGACTAGGGCGCACCCTGTTCTACGAGAAACGCAACTTCCCTCATGGGAACAGATGAGCCAAGGGGCAGGCTTGGCTTTGTTGGTTTCTCTCTCGCAGGTTTGCTCCGCGCGCCATGTCATTCCAATCCGGTTGCTTGACAGGGAGGTTGCCACGCTCATTGTTACCACTTGAAACAAAGGCTAAACCTGACGCCATCCGCTTATACTTTCTACGTGAGCCTACCGTCGATTCTTCTCGGAACATCCTCATTTACGGCCTCCGGCTGGGCGGGATCGTTCTATCCCAAGGGTATGAGGCCCGCAGACTATTTGAGTTTCTACGCCGAACATTTCCCTGCAGTCGAGGTGGACTCGACCTTCTACGCCTGCCCCTCCATTCAAACCGTTAGCAACTGGGCCGCCCGGACTCCCGAAGGCTTCACCTTCGCTGTGAAAGTCCCGCAGTCCATTACGCACGAGAAAGCGCTAGCTGGATGCGAGGCCGAACTAACGGAGTTCCTGAAAACGATGGACGTCTTTGGCACGAAGCTCGGTCCTATTGTTCTCCAGTTCCCATTCTTCAGTAAATCAGCATTTCAGGACCGTCACGAGTTTCTGGACCGTCTTGTTCCATTCCTCACAAAGCTCCCGAATTCGTACAAATTCGCGATTGAGATTCGCAATCGACAGTGGCTTGACGCCGAACTTGCGAGCCTGCTCCATGACCGCAACGTTGCCCTCGTGCTCCAGGATCGTTCATGGATGCCGAATCCTTCCGAACTTAAGTTTGATCCGATTACGGCTGGCTGGACGTACATCCGCTGGCTCGGCGATCGCAAAGCAATCGAACAACAAACCACGACCTGGGACAAAACCATCGTTGATCGCTCAGCCGAATTGAGCAGCTGGGTCGATTTCTGCTACCAGGTCCGAAAACGAGGCGTCCTCATCTACGCCTTTGCCAATAATCATTTTTCGGGCCACGCGCCAGCGACAATCAAACAATTCAGGAGCATCTGGCAAAGCAAAGGTTTCCCTCCGCTCGATGCGCCGCGGACGTCGCATCGTCAGCCGTCCTTATTTTCCGCATGACATCCGCCGACCTCGAACGAATACTGAATTCGCTACCAGTGTGCTCAGCTGCATTCAGATTGCCCATGGAGTGTCTTGCGGTCCCGAAGCTCCCCAACGGCTTAGGCTGGCTATACGAAATCAAGCTCGATGGCTATCGCGCCATCGCGGTGAAATCGGGAGGTAAGCTCAATCTTTTTTCCAGGCGCCGAAATTCCTTCAACAGGCAATACGCTCTCGTCGTCGAATGTCTGGCTGATCTCCCCGACGACACAGTTATCGACGGCGAAATTGTCGCACTAAATGAATCTGGCCGACCAGACTTCAATCTCCTCCAACACTACCGGGCAGAAGCCTCGCGCATTCACTACTTCGTTTTCGACCTTCTTGTTTACAACAATCGTGATCTCACGCGCCTTCCGCTCATCGAGCGCCATGAAGTAATGAAATGCGTTCTCAAGCTTATGTCTCCCCGAATCCGCATTGCGGACTATTTTGAAGCGTCCGCTGGGGACATGCTCACTGCCGCTCGCGCCCAGGGGTTGGAAGGTGTCGTTGCCAAGAGAAAAGACAGCCGGTACGAAG
>Ga0306921_10009366_pt1 | contig 10389 bp, 16 predicted proteins | sample sta12Cox44000080_FD_203760 | JGI IMG/M metagenome (GOLD analysis project Ga0306921, IMG submission 203760) | Lab enrichment of tropical soil microbial communities from Luquillo Experimental Forest, Puerto Rico - statoxic.12C.oxic.44.000.080 (v2)... | ecosystem: Environmental > Terrestrial >...
CCATTTTCTGGCGCGCGGTCGCAAAATTTGTCATTGACGAACCCGTTGAGAACCCAGGGAAGCGGCGAAACGGGTGCCATCTTTGGTACAAGCACCGGCAAAACGCAACATGCCCTTGGTCGCGCGAAAATACCCGCGCCCCCCATCCTCATCCAAAAGGGAACCTTCGAAAGCGATCCGCTATTCGATCGTCACCGCGAGCCGACCAATCAGCCGCGCGACCTCCTCGAGCCGCGCGGAATCGTGCGTTTCAACGGCGAGCGCCAAGCGCGCCAAGCATTCGTCGTCGCTCAAAGCGGGTATGTCGTCGGGAGCAATCGAGGGTGCCGACCTGACATGTTCGGCCCGGATGGTATCTTGCATCGATTCATCTCCTTGAACCCGGCGCGCGGAAACTCAGTGGCAAATGAGTCCATTTGGCGTCAAAGCTGTGTCGCGTCGCCGGGTGGCGGTCGGCGAAAAAAGTGATCCGCGATCGCCGCTTCCGAGTCGCGGCATGGACCGGCAAGGCCTTGCCGAGCCACGCTTTTCGGCCCCGTTGTGGGGGTCGGTGGAGGCCGCCATTTCGTCCTATGCAAGCGGAAAAGGCTTTGTTATACGCTGCCGCTCGCGAACTTGTGTATCGCTTATTCCTCGGTAGCTCAGCGGTAGAGCATCCGACTGTTAATCGGATGGTCGCTGGTTCGAATCCAGCCCGGGGAGCCATTGCCATTGATACCACCTCACCCGTCACGAAGCCCGGATGTTGGCTGATAGCTGACTAGGCCCCTCGCCAGAAAGCCCTATTCTATCACCTCATCGGCAAGACCAATGAGCGTATGGGGGACATCGAGACCGAGTGCTTTGGCTGTTTTGAGATGATGATCCGAGCAGCGTTGATCCTATTGACCTCAGGTTTGCAGGTCGGCTTACCAGAAAGCGATTGGCCACTATTCGATCACTTCGTCAGCGCGCAGCAGCGATGGCGGCGAGGTCGACCCGATGGCCTCCGCCGTCCCCTGTGGGCGCGTTACGTACCGCCCGTCGTTCGCGAGATGAAGCATACAACAAACTCACTCGCCGTCTCCGGAAACCACCGGCCGTCCCTCACTTCCGTGAGCATTTCCTGATGCAGTTCTGTATCGGGCAACTCTTCAAAGAGTTCGGTGTAGATGTCAAAGATGTCGGCTGGGATTTGGTCGGCGGTCTGAATTAGAGTTTTCAAGCAAGCGATGGCTGCCGGATCCCGGCTGCGTTCCAAAGCGTTTTCAAAGCCGCGCCGAAGGATTTCCACTCGAGACTCAGCTTCGCTTTCCTTTTCCGGCATGAAACCCTCCCAATGCACCAAGGATGATGGCGCGGCACCGACGCCCGCGCGTCTATTCGGATACGCGATTATGGGTCGACGTCAGCTTGCCGCAGTCGCATCGAAATATCCTGAGGGTACGGCCATCCTTTGGACTCGTCATGCTGACGATGAGCTCCGCGTTCGCGCGACAATGGCGGCAGCGAACGACTTCCGCCTTCAATAATAACTTGGAACTTTGATGGGTCATTGGAATATGAGACCGGCCCGACAAAACACCCTCCGGGCCTTGCGCACCGGCGGGAAAGCGCTGGCTCGCGATCGTCCTCTATCGCGCGTCCGTGCTTTAGGGGTCGAGGATTAAGAAGGTTCTGGCTCGGTACGGAGGGAGATCAGCCCAGACGCAGATTCTCGGCGGCTGTCTTGCCGAGCCGGGTCGTCACCAGTTCGTAACTGATCTTGGCGCCCTCTGCGAGGCCCGAATAGCCCGCTCTTTCCACCGCAGAAATGTGGACGAATACGTCCTGGCCTCCGTTGTCCGGTTTGATAAAGCCATACCCCTTGATTGGGTTGAACCACTTCACTGTCCCCATTGCCACTTCAATATCTCCTTCGACAAAACCCGATCGAAACAACCTGATTCCTCCGACAAAGTAACGGCGACTCGGTGGCAAAAAGCCGTCGCTGCGATCGATACAGTTCAAAGGACGGGCCCGGGCGGCGCTCTGTGGCTTAAATCCTAATTCCTATTTCGTTGGGGCTCCTTGAGGTCCAAACTCTGGTGCAGATTCGAGCGGGGGCAGATCGATCATGAGCGGCCCAACTTACTACTCCGAAGCAATCCGTGAGGTCTGGGAGAAGGAAGCCAAACAGCGGTGGGATGGCCGGACGCACGGCCGAGGCCTCGGCCTGCTCATCGTCGACATTTTGGCGGTTCAGGGGTTAATGCCGGGCAGACCGAGGTCGCCAAGCCGGACCTTCGAATTTTGGCGAGACCAGAACAAGATCCGCGGACGTTTCATTGGTGACGTGCATGGCGACGGCGTTGTGGTCGCCAGGCTCGACCAATACGGGCTTCCACTACCCTAATAAAAAACCCGCCGGCGTGAGGAACGTCGGCGGGCCAACGGGTTTAGTTTCATTCGGTATGCGGGTACAAGACCCGCGAAACCTGTAATATCCTTGGATGCATTGAAATCCAGTTAGCGCCTCAACCCTCTGGCGTGTGTCATCCATCGCTGCCGGTTGGGCCTCCCGGGGATCGGCCGCCCGGTGACCGTGGAGTCCCGATCTTGCCACGACCGCGCCTAGAAGGCGTGCTGAAGCGGTCCTCGTAAGGTCGATTTAAGTGGTTGTGTCATGCGTTCATTGGCTCTCCAGATAGGCTGTGTGCGCACGCTCTGTTGCGTGCTTCTCACTGTGTTGAGCGGCACGGCATTCGCTCAGACGACCGGCGCGGTCAATCCGACCGCTGCGGTCAAACCGGCCCCGGCTCAGCCAGGTTCTTCGGCGACGAGGCGCGCTGAGCTTACGCCCGGCTGCACGCATTTTCGGTCCTATGATGCAGTATCCGGGACCTACATGGCCTTCGGTGGAAGCCGCCGTCAGTGCACCGCTGCCGCCACTGCTACCCCTGCGCGGGAGACGAAACCGGTTGAAAAGGAGCGCTTAGACCCCGTGGAGACGGTGGCGCGAAACAATGCCGATAAGCCGCCCTCTCCGCCGGAAGGTGATGCGGACCTCCTCGTTGCCATTCTGATGGCTCGTCCGGAAATCACGTCGATATCCGACCTGGCCGGCAAGAGTGTTGCGATCGACGACAAATATTCCGCGTCGAATGGCAATGTCAGGGTGGCTATCGTGGCAGCCGGTGCGCCTGAAGTCCAATTGAGGGAGAATCAAACGGCCGCGATCGATCGGCTGGTCAGCGGAGATGTATCCGCTGCCGTATTGGCTCTGGTATCTGAACGGGCGGCGGATGGCTTTCCTGAAATCTCAGGTTACAGGATTTTTCACATTCCGCTCTCGCCTCGTTCGCTGGAGAGTCGACATTAGGGTGCGCCGCAGGCAGTCGCATCGTCCTATTACGGCCGGTTCACAACCCCAAGGCACGGCGCTGAGTCGGGTGGCAGGTTCATCAAGCTGAATTTGCGGCCACAATTGCAAACGAATCTGCGGCCACAATTGCAAACGAGCCCAATAAGGTAGAACACCGTCGGGCCAATAGCGGGGAAAAGCAATGAGGGTCCTTGCTGCAACACTTGCCTTGCTTGTTTCGAGTGCCGCCGCCGCTCAAGAGTGCCAAACTTGCTCAACGGTCGAAGCCTGCATCACGGCGTACCATAAGGCGGCGGCGGAAGCCCAAAGGGCCACCAAGCAGGCAATCCGGGATTGGAAGCAGAATCTGGACAGAAAGGCCTCCGCAGAATTGTCCAACAGGGGCACGCTCGCGTTGCAAGACGCCATGGAAACCCAAGTCAGTTCGGATCTTGAGCGGCTGAAGGAGTGCTTGGCAAAGATTAGATAGCGACGCGCAGGAAGAGCGACGGACGAGATCGGCCACAACTTCCTTTTCGAGAGAGCGTCCTTTCAGCATTATCGCGCACAACAAAAAAAGCCCCGGACGACGCCGGGGCTTTCAATTTTCTTCGGGAGGAGATCAGTATCTGCCCATGCCTGGGCCGGTCCAGTTGAAGCGGTAGACCAGTTCGGTCGTGGCGGCCTGTTCGACAGTACGGCTATGATTGATCGAGTTCAGCACGCCAGCGGTGCCGCATGCAGCACCCGCCGCCGCAACAAGGCAGAACTGATTGTTGTCCCTGCCCTGAAATTCAGAGAAGCGAACTTCGTTCTTCCAAAACAGCCCCTGGATCGGGAGCCAGCTATTGGCGAAGGAGTATTCGGTGCCGCCGCCGATGAACCAGCCGCTGCGAGTCTGGTTGGGCAGAACGACTCCGGTGAAGGCGCCAAAACCAACTGCCGCCGCTGGATCATTGCCGACCCAGTTGACCTGCTTCCAATGCGCCTGGGTCCAACCGCCGTTGAAGTAGGTCAGCAATGTCGGAGTTACCAAGTAGCCGAGACGAGCACCTACGGCCCAAGACCAATCATTCTGTTGCTGACCGGCAAAAGAGGCGGGTCCGGCGCAAACCCCAACCGGACAGAAAAACGAATCATTTCCCTTGATGTTTGACCATTGACCGTCGGCGAAGACGCCGATCAACCAGTTTCCGAGGGGCCCAGCGAACTGATAGTCCCAGCCGGCGCCTACCTTGCCCAACCAGCCCTTCGCGCCGACATCATGGCCTGTGTCAAAAACCCCAAACGGGGCGACCGGACCTGTCACTCTTTCCTCAATGTCCGCGAGGGCATAACCAAAGCCGGCCGAAACCCAGAAACCGGTCCAGTTATAGACCGGCGCCGGCGCAACAGGGGGTGGAGCCTTGACCGCCATGTCTGCTGCAACCGCTGATCCCGTCAATGCCGCCAGAGAGGCCAGCGCGATCATGAGCTTCTTCATAAAGGACTCCGTGAAAGGGCGCCCATACGGCACCGGATCAGTATTTGGCCGAAAAGTACCCGCGAATCCTCCAAAAGGATGTATCTGAGAGGACACACTTGCCCTGAATGTGGATTGACCAGATTGCTCGATATCTGGAGGAAATGTCAGCGTAAGCTGGAACGGAAACCCAGTTTGGGATGTGGGCCGGTTCCAGGTGAAAGCGTTCCAGGTCGCCAAGGCTTCTGCGTGAGAGAGCGCTTCACGCCACCGGGAACGAAATAGCCGCTGCGGTAACGCGCAGCCATCCCCCCAGTCGTGGCAAACCCGCTTCGTTCGCTGCGGACCATCGATGGTTGGCCTCACCTTCGTGCGACAAAAAGGTCACAACCTTCCGATTTCTCCTTGGACGCGCCTGATTTCGCTAACAGCCAACGGGGCTGACTCGCTAGATTTTATTTGGAATTAGAGAAGCCAAGCGTTGTTGCTTCCAACGGAGATCGCGGGATGCTGCTTTTCTATTTGCCGATGATCATATTCGAGGCGTGGCTCAGCCCACCCAAGCGTGACTCGGCCGAGCCCGACTAAGCTCACGCAGTTCTTGGGCCGTCTGCCTTCACGGCGGCAACTCGAGACCATGCGGTGTCAGCACGACTCTGCCTGTTCGCGTATCCAGCACGGCTGCCCCCCGCTGTTCCCAGCGCGTTGCAGGACGTCATCCGCATCAAATCCACGGAGCGGCGAAGGAAATCAAAGCGCTCGAGCCGACGTCGCCAGCACGCAGGATATTGTGCGCAGCATATCCACAGCGGCAAGATCGCGGAATCTAAACTCCGGGCAGAGGCTTGCTGCACTTTCATTCACAGGTGCGAAAATGTGCGCATCAATAACCGGCCTGCTCCATGGCGGACCGGCAGGCCTCGCTCAGGCTCGCTTTGTGCCGCTGCAGACATACGGTGATGGCGCGAACGTTGGGAATTTCGCCGGCACAGAGACGATAGACGTCCGGCGTGCAGGCCCGGCGCTGCTCGGGCGTGCCAAGCGCTAGAGCCGAGCTGGCGGAAACGAGCGTCAACCCGAGGCCGAGAAGGGCCGCCAGGCGACGCGACGAACCCGAGAGCGCGAACGATTTTGCATCCATGGCGGCAACCCCTTCGATTTTGTTGACGCTCCCTCAGCGCCAGATCGTTCGCCAGATACGCGAATTATTTTCTTCGAAATGTGATCCTTCTCACACAATCCGGCCGTCGAGGCCGATTACCGTTCGTAGCCGATTGAAAGAATCCGCTAACCAAACGAGTTCGGATCAACGGATCGATACAATTTGAGCGATCCGGGAAATCCGGAAACAAAGGCCATTTGTCACTGTGCGCTCCCGAAAAGGGAGCGTGCGATGGGTGAAGTTGATTACGATCGATTATTGGACGCTGTCCAAATGGCGATTGCACCTATTCCGGAAGAAGACTCCGAGTTGGCTCGGCTCGAGTTGGCCCATCTGCCGACCTGTGGTGTGTCGGAGCCGGCTGCCAACGACAATGAGCGCGCCTGGCCATTCATTCCTTTTCCAGAGGGCTGGAACGCGTCCTGCTGAGTGCCGTGCGCGCATTTTCCACGCGCCTGCGAAGACTGCTCCGCGCACGGGAAGACACTACGGCCTCGTCTTCGCCGAAGATCTCCTTGCGCGTCTCGACTTGCCCGAATTATCGCTGAGCGGAAGTTCGTGGGTTACGAGGTTGTGCCCGACTGGGTTGAGTCTGAATTGACCATTGCCGAGGGCATGGAGGTAGCCAGCGTTCTTTGCGTTGGTGAGCGCCATTCGCGGTGCAGCCGGCAACTCGAAACCCGCTGCTGGAAAGTAATTCGGGATGTCCTCGGAAGTTACAAAATCCCGGCGCTCTCCAATTGGCGCAAGGTTCTTGAGATAATAACCCAGAACGGCAACCTTATCGTTGACGGTTCTAGGCTGTTTTTGATCGGCAAGGCTTCTAATGTCCAGTTCTGTCGTCTCGGCCTGCGATGGAGTTAGGGGTCGAGAAGCCGTTTCGTGTGTTGTAGGTTCCGGACCAGATGCAGAAAGCCCTGAACCTCCCCCTCGATTGATTCCGAGTTGTTTCACGACAAATTCAAGCACATTCAGGCGCGTGCTTTCGTCAAGGGGTTTGAGTGCGGCAATGATTATCGTGATGGCTGAAACGCCATCGTCTTCGGTAGTCATAAATATCCTCAGTCCGCTAATTGCTGCTCAAAGGCATCATTCTAACGAACTTATTTCGGACATGATACCAGACGGTGCGACTATCGAGCGCCTAAAGCTCCATGTCGTCATATTCATGCTGGCTGGCTGTCGCACCCAAACGGCTCCACGTAAACCCGGTTCGGCAATCCTCGCCGCGGTCGCCCAACGGTTTGATCTTCCAATGGCAGATCGCGGACTTCCTTCAGCCAGATAGACTGGAGGCCGCGACCAGAATTGAACTGATGTAAACGGTCTTGCAGTTCTGGGGAACAGATCCTTGCCCGTTCCAAACCATGCCCAAACATTCGCCAATCAAGGAAATAGCAAGGCGGCACAAATGATGATGTGTCGCCTCGCCTTTGTTCGTACCAGCCAGTCGGTAACGGTAGCAATTGCGAGACGGGTAGAGAGCTCTCAGCTACGGGCCGCGTTTCGCACTGCCGCCGTGGTGTGCGTGCTGACCTGATGGAGCGTTGTCAAAGTGGCAAAAACAACTGCGACACAGAAAGCAAAAATCAAGGCGGCAAAGACAAATCTCGGGGCCATTGATGGACTCCCATCGCCAGCTCCACCCGGCTCGCATTTTATCCAGTTAAACGTTCGCTTCAAACACTGAACGTCTGGTATTTGGGTGTGGTCTGCCCCAAAAAAGCCGCTTGCCGGACGCCGATCTCGGCGCTTCGATAAGAGGCAGGCGCGTTGGAATTCGCATCGAGCGCGCCTTCCTCCAACCCCCGTCGGGCTGCCCCCGGCGGGGGTTTTCCATCGACCCCGTCTTCTGCGGCGAATTAGCACAATTCACGGGGTGGGCCTATTTATGAGGCATCCCCAAAGCGTTTGAGTTTTGCACCTTCGAGACCAATGCAACCAAGATCAGCCAAGGTTTCGGCAGATACGAACGAACTACCTTGCGTCAGTCCTCGTCCTCAGCAGCCTGCGCCCTGCGCCGTTCTACAGCATCACTCATGTCGTGAAGTACAAAGAGCGCGAGGGCACCCATGCGCTGCCTCTGTTCGGGACTAAGCGTCTTGTAGAGTGGTTGCCAGGCCTCGGCGAGTTTATCCAAATCGGCTGATCGTTGCGCCAATGCTTCCGAGCGTCGTTGCAAAAAGGCGATGGGGTCACGATTGCGCATGAGTTCAACGCGGCTTTCGTCGGCCCGCCTACCCACTGTTTCCTGAATTTTTGCAATACGTGCTTTCCGATCCTCCGCCCTTGCACGAATAGCGCTCTCTACAGGCGGCCAAAGTTTTTCCTGCTCAGGTGTCAGTTGCAATGCGGCCTTTACCAGATCAATCCGCAAGTCCGTCAGTGTCTTCTGGTCCGCTGCACTTAATCGCTCCGGCGTCGCAGAAGAGGAGGTTTGCGAGGTTTGCGCGGATTGCGCGTTGGCAATAGAGGATGCAGTAAGGAAGAGTGCAGTCGTTCCAAGCATTACTAATTTCATCATCGACGATCTCCCAGGTTAAGTTGACCCCCCAGGCACGCCGGCAAAAAATGGTCACGCACGGCGAGGTCGCCTTGATTCAAATCAAGGGAACTCGAGCTGTCTCAGCTTGATCTTTTTTGCGGATGTCTGGGACCCACGAAAAGTTTGTGAACATTCAAAGACATTTCTATTTTCCAGGGTCTCGACTCCGAGAAAAATCTACGCGCCTATCGCGAGCCAAATGCATCGGAAACATTCTTGCGTTCTAATTCGTCCTGGTTGGCAACGCGGCTTTCAAATGTGTCTATTTGTACGAGCATCACGTCGCCTAGCAAGATCGGGATCGCTCTTGACCTCTACAGCCACGTCATCCCGGTGATGCAGGAGGACGCAGTCATACGCCCTGAATGGCAAATGGCAGCAATCCGGTAGCAGGCTGGATCAGCAGAACAGGAATAAGGTTGCGGCTGGAAAATCAACGGGTTGGACTGGAGGCCACGACCAGAATTGAACTGGTGTAAACGGTTTTGCAGACCGCTGCGTAACCACTCCGCCACGTGGCCCCAAGGATAGACTTACCAACTACTTAGGGTGCCATCTTTAAGGGAACGAACCGTGAAATTGGCACCCAATTGGCACCCTTGCGGGTGCTTAACGCAGGGCCGCGTTGATAGCGGCGGCGGCCTTGCTGTCGTCCTTCCTAAAGAGGTGGGCGTAGATGCGCAAGGTGATATCTGGCTTGGCGTGACCGAGCCGTTTGCTGATGGTGACGATGTCTACTCCGGCATCGATCAACTGGCTCGCATGGGTGTGGCGCAGGTTGTGGAACGTTACATCCTGCAGCCCGATCCGCCCGGCGAAATCGCTCCAGGCCCGCGATACCGCAGACGGCGAGCGTGGCTCACCTTCAAGGTTGGCGAACAGGAGGGCATCGTCTGGCAACCTGCCCTGCCCCAGCTGTATCCTCAATTCGAGCTGGTCGCGGCGATAGACCCGCAGCGCCTCGACAACCTCGTCGGGCATGGTGATGTCACGCTTGCCGGCTTTGCTCTTCGGCGCCTTGCAGCGAATGCCGTGCTTCTTGGTCTCTTCGAGGGCTTCGCGAACCCCGATGACCTTCCCGTCGATGTCGACCCTGCCCCAACTCAGCGCTAACACCTCGCCAATCCTCATTCCACACAACAGGCCAAGCAAGCCCGGAAGGCGCAGCGCAGAGCCCTCCATCTTTTTCAGCAAGTCTGGGACATCGCGGACGATGACCATCTCTCCGTCGTCGCCAACCTTGGGCGGCTTTTTCAGCCGGGCAACATTGCGGTGGATCAACTCAAAGCCGGCGGCATCGGCCAGCGCCTTTCCGAGAACCTTGTGGGCATGGCCGATGGTTCGGGCTGATAACTCACCCTTCCCACGCACCCGTCCGCCCGTCCGCACCGCCTCGTGCCATGTCTCCATATCGAGAGGTCGGAGCTTTTGCAGAGGCTTCTCGCCGATATGTGGCGCGATCTGGTTTTCAACAAGCTGCCGGTAGCGCTGCGCCGTCCGCGCCGAGATGTCGCCGGCAGATTCCCATACGTCGACGCGGCCCCTCACCCACTCGGCAACTGTGACCTTGTTCGGCTCGACATACTTTGCCTGACTAACCGATGCGATCAATTCTGCCAGTTTGACTTGAGCCTCGCGCTTGGTGCCTCGGAACGTGTGAAACTGCATTTTTCGCTTACCCGTCTTCTCGTCGCGGCCGGCATCGAACTTGAGGCGCCACGAGTTCTTGCCGCGCTGCTGGATGTGCCCCTTCATTTATCTGTAATCCGGGTCGTCCCGCTGATTGTCCGCCATCCGTTCTTCAGCCTCCTCCTCTTTCCATTGCTCGTAGAGTTTTGCGAACTGCTCTTCTTGCGTTTCCATCATTGCTTTCTTCATAGCGGCAAGCTCGTTGCGAA
>Ga0306921_10009368_pt1 | contig 10388 bp, 10 predicted proteins | sample sta12Cox44000080_FD_203760 | JGI IMG/M metagenome (GOLD analysis project Ga0306921, IMG submission 203760) | Lab enrichment of tropical soil microbial communities from Luquillo Experimental Forest, Puerto Rico - statoxic.12C.oxic.44.000.080 (v2)... | ecosystem: Environmental > Terrestrial >...
CACCGCCAACTTCAAGGGCGACTCGAACACGCTCCTGGGTGAGTTCAGAGTCAGGTTCTGACAACTACCACGGTTCCGGGCGTGACGACCCGCCGGCTTTGCCGGCGGGTCTCTTCTTGTGTGGGTGTCACGTGGAGGAGACGAGGTTCCGCTGGCCTGTGCTGGCCGGGTATCGTAAAACCGATGTGTCCGGAGCCCACATGCGAGAGGCGATATGCCCCGCCTGTTACTCGCCGCGACCCTCGTTCTGGCGCACGTTGGAATAGTCTCCTGCGCCCCCCAGAGCAGCTCGGCGATGAAGGTCGACGACCGCACCTTCAAAATCGAAGGACCGGGGGTGCCCGGCGGCGCCGAGGCGCCGAACCGCCGGACGGCCGAGCGAGTGTGCCCGGGCGGTTACCGGGTGCTCGATCGGCAGAGGTTCAAGAACTCTTCCGGCGAATTCGGGGGCGATACGTCGATTTATACGAACTGGGTGATCCGCTGCCTGTGAAATAACCTGTCAGCTGGTGGCCGTCAGCGTTTGGCGGCGAAGATCCCCGAGGTCAGGTAGGGCGGGCCGGCCGTCGAGTGAAAGTTGAAATTGCCACCGGTGTTGGCCGCCAGCGGGCCGTAAAAGCTGCCGTTGAAGCCCCCGGCAATCGGAAGGCCTTGCTGGGTAGTTGTTGTTGCCCGAACGCTGTACTGAGTTCCCCCGCCTGAGGTCGTGGCCTTGCCTGAGAGCATAAAGCTTTGCCCGTCGTAATTGCTGACCGAGAATGACCCCATCTGGGTGGCAAAAGTATACGTGCCCGACAGTCCTCCGGCCGCCACATATTGCGCGCCATTGTTGAATACCGAGCCGATCACATGACCCGTATACTTGACAATGACGGGATTTGCTACGAGCGTGTTGATATCGGCGGTCAGCGTCGGCTGTCCGGCGACCCAGAAATTGATGCCGTCCCGATCAATCCGCGGGGTAGCGGCCCCACTCGGGTTTGCGGAAGAGATGTCGCCGCCCCAGTAGCCCCACTGCAGAAACTGGCATTGGCAATAGGACGCCCCGGCCGGCAGCAGCGAGTTCGGCGGCGGTGCCGCACCCGAGCTCAACAGATAGAGTTCGGCGGCCTGCGCGGGGTTGCCGTTGACGGAAGCCGGCGCGGCTTGGCTCTCAGCCGCGCCGTAGATGTTGTTGTCGATAAAGGCCGAGTTGGCGGTCGGCCCGCCGAATTGCATCTGGATGCTGCTGACGCCGCTGGTCGCGGAAGACGATAGGGTGTTGTCGCTCGTAAGAGTTGCGGCGATGCGGTTCCCGGCAGCGTCGGTACTGAGCGAGGTAGTACCGGTGATCGCGTAAGGCTGCGCCTGCGCGGTCGTGTTCATCAGCCCGCCGAAGTTGCCGGTCAGGGTTTGCGACGTGCGGTTGGCGCCGACGCCGGCCGGCAAGTTCGTCGGGGTGGCCGGCTGGTTGAAACCGTAATTCGTCGCCGCTCCCGACAGCGGAACCTCGGACGCCAGTGACGACTGCGTCTGATCGAGGACAAAACCCGAGATCGCATTCGTCCCATAGAGGCTGTTGCCATTGCCGTCGGCGACGGAAGTCAGGTTCGAGCCGATGCGGACGGGTGTCGATGCCGCCGACAGCTGAGACGAGCCGCGCACCGCGCCCGAGATCGCGGGCTGGGCGGAATTCGGCAGCGCCGACCCGACCGCCGTGACCAGGACCGATTGTTGATTGGCGCCTTGCCCGTTGATCGCGAGGCTCGATTGCAGCGATGTCGAGGTCTGCGGCGCGATAAAGAGCGGCGAGATGAACGCGTTGGCCAAATTGCCGCCGGCATTGTTGCGAATGAACGGAACGTTCGATTGCAATGCGGCATCGGGTTGGACAGTGAAGGCGACGATCGGCGCCGAGGCCAGCGAACTCGCGCTGACCGGCATCCCGCCGGCGACGAATTCGCGCTGCATCGGCGCATTCACCGGCGTCAGGTTGGCGTAGAAGAAGGTTCCGTCGGTGGATAAGAAGCTCGTGCCGCTGACCGGCCCGAGCGGGCTCGCCGTTCCGCTCGGCCCGAAGCTCGCCGTGCCCGCCACCAGCGGTATCCTCAGCTGGCCGGCGCCGCCGAGCGCGCTGTTGAAGACGCCGTTCGCCAAGGTACCGTCGGTGTAGGCGATCCGCGCCGGCGGGCTCTGGCCGGTAAAGCCGAACGCGGTCCCGTTGCCGTTCGTGCTCTTAAAAATGCCGGCGAGGGTGACGCCCTGCTGGCCGCCGCCGCCCGCACCGCCCCCGCCCCCACCGCCGCCGCCCCCCGCACCGCCGCCGCCCCCACCGCCGCCGCCCCCGCCGCTTGGCGGCGTGACCGATGCAACGGGCGGTGAGACCAGAACGGAGGGCTGGTTGGCGGCGTTATGGACCTGCAATTGGGTGTATTGAACGATCCGATTTACATTCGGCGGCTGGGGCCCCGACGGTTGGGCCCGATTGGCGGCCTCGATGCTGGCAGTGATATTGTTGGAGATCGCGTTGGCGATGCCGCTATTGGCGACGATGACCTCGGTCGGGAGGGTGGTGGCACCGCCGGTGCCGTCGGGCCGGCCGTCGAGCTGGGCGAGCAGCGCCGCGGCCGCACCCGGCGGTGGAGGAGCCGGTGAGGTGGGTGCCGCACCCGGTCCGGACACGATTACCTCGAACCCGGGTCGGGTGATCGTTTGCGAGACCCCGTTTGTCCCGGTTATCGTGACGCTCTTACCGTAGGCGAATATCAATTCGAGCCTGCCGTTCGGAGTCTGGTTGCCGAGCACCACAGCACCGCGGATCCCGATCGTCGCCGAAGGGGTCTGTATCGTGACTGCGCTTTCCTGCTTGCTGAGCTTGCCGCCGACAAAGCGGAACACGCCGCGAGTCAGGCTGGCGGCGAGCTTGCCGGTTCCCGCCGCCGGATCGTAGACGAATTCGTCGATGACCATGTCCGCGTTCGGGCCGACGGACATCGTCGATTGATCGACGAAGAGGACTTGCGTCTGACCCTCCGGCCCGGTGGTGACGCGCTCGTTAAAGACGATGTCCTGTCCGAGCACCAGCCGTCGCGGTGGGGTTCCCGGCCAGATCCCGGTCGCGTCGGGGTTGACCGCACTGTTGACACCGACGCGCTTTTGCGCGGCCGCCGGGCTCGCCAATCCCGTGGCCAGCATCAGCGCGGCCAGCCCAGCAGTGCACGGCAGATATCGGACGATCGCCATTCTCGAACCTTCCCGTAAAGCCTACCGGCAGAACGATCAGCGCCGGCGCCACTATATGCGGAGATCGGCGGGCTTGACGAGACTGCCTCGCGGTTAACCGCGAATTGGGCGGCGCTAAAAGCGGATCTGCGGGCCGATCAAGACCGACGTATTGTTATAGGCGTAGAGCGGCAAGTTCGACGAGATGATGTCGCGCTCGAGTTGCAGCACGATTGCGATATTCGGCAACACCTGCCAGGTTTGGGTCACGCCAAATCGCCAGCGCTGCGTCAATTGGCTGCTAAAGGTCGCTACGGTCATACCCGTAGCAGGATCGAAATGCGTACCGGTAACGCAGCACGGGTCCGGTGCCGCATAGTTGCTCCACAAGCGGCCGAGAAAGGGTGAAGTCTCCCAAGGGTATTGCGTCAACCCGAGCGGATCGTCGTAGCGGATACGGTAGGAACCCGAGACGGCGTAGCTCATATTCGTAAAAAAGCCGAGCTGCGTCGACTGATCGAGATAATCGAACTCCAGGTTCAACGCCGAGTTCTGGGTGATCGGCTTGGTCGCCTGCAGCGTGAGGAGCTTGTCGTTGCCGCTGAGGCCGACCGACAACGGCCGGGTCGGGGCGTTGGTGAAACCCTTTTGCCGGAACTCGAACACCCCCTTCAACGCCAGGTCGTTCCACACGATCTGGTCGTATTCGAGCCCAAAGCCGCCGGCGACGAAATACTGGTCCCACCCTAGTCCGACTTCGTCGAAGATCGCGTAGGGCCTGAAAGATGCCGGCTTGTCGCCGATCAACCCGCCATTGGGGAAGTTGAAGCGTGGGCCGGCGGTCACCTCGACAAGAGCGAGGTCGAGCCGGGTCACGGCATCATTAAAAAAATGGTCGAGATAGCTAGCCCCGGTAACATCCAGCGTGTCGCGGTTCTGCGTCCCCAAATCGTAGCTGTATACCGCCGAGCCGCTGGCGAAGACGCTTCCTGAAGCCTGCTTGGTGAATTGGTTGCCGAGCAGCACCGGGCCGACCGGCGAAAGGATCAGCGACGAGCCAGCGACGTTGGCATTCGTTTGATACTGGAAGCCGGAGAAGAAATAGCCGGACAGATGATGACGCGACTGGCCCTTTTCGATCTCTGCCAAGTATTGATCGATCCGGGCGCGGACTTCGGGTGGCGGGTTGCCGGTGGCGGCTTTCTCGAAATAGGTCCGCGCGAGGTCGTAGGAGCCCATGCGGAAATACAAGGCTCCGAGCTCGACCTGGACCCGCGGCAAGGCGGGGTTGAACAACAGCATCCGCTCGAGCGCCGAGATGGCCGCTTCATAATCCCCCAGGCGTGCCGATACGTCGGCATAGGCGAAGGTCACGTCGAGGTTAGCGGGATCGCGCAACATCTGTTGGAACAGCGCATCTTTCTGGGCTTCCAGAGACCCTGTTTCCTGGCCGGCCGTCGCTTGCGCCGCCACACCCGTCGGTGCGCAGAGAATTGCGATCGTGATAATGCAGTAAACAAGCCTCGACAATGTCCGCAGAAGGGAAGCCGCGCCGCTATTCCTGCTCAGAGCCTTCACCCGCCCCCACCCCGTCTCGCAGCTTGTCGACGCCCGCGAATTTGCCGAGGCCGCAAAGTTACTTAGCCACTGGTTGCACTGCAAGGAATCTATTAGTCGGGGAATTGCGGAATTGCGGAATTGGGGCGGAATTGGGGTCAGAGTAGATTTGCCCCGGGATTGCCGGCCGGTTTGGGACGCCGTCCCCTCGGCAAGGGTGTGACGCGGCGGCCGAGTGTGATCGCTAAATTCCGCTTGAAGCGCTCGTCGCCCAGCGCCCATCCGCCGTTCGTGGCGGCGCGCAGGCGATCGAGGAAAGCCGCATCGACGGGTGGCTCGAACAGAGCCCGGTATGCCCCTCGACGTTCTGCCGCCGAGCGGCCGAGCCCGCGATAGAGCGCATGGTCGCAGACCAGCGCATCGGCTGCCCCGAACGCGTGCGCGCGGAAGCTCGACCACACGTAATCACCCGGATGCACGACTATGCCGGCGCGCACCGGGTTGAGCTCAATGTAACGGCAACAGGCAAGAAAGTAAGCGTCGCTGTCGATCGGCGCAGCGCGATAACGGCCCTCCCACAAGGTGCCGGTCCGCCGCCGGGCTGCGTTCACATGTCTGACGTAGCGCCGGCCGAGTGCCTGCATCGTGCGGGGCAAGCTCTTCTCGTTGCCGGGCGTCAGCAGCAGATGCAGATGGTTGGTCATCAGGACATAGGCATGGACGGTGCAATCATGGGCCGCCGCCGCTTCGGCAAGCCATGCATGCAAGCGGCCGTAATCGTCTTGGCAAAAGAAGATCGTCTGCCGGTTGTTTCCGCGCTGGATCACGTGCAGCGGCTGATCGGGCAGGAAGTAGCGGCCGAGCCGTGCCACTCGAGCCTCTTGGGGGTGAGCAAGATCCGTTTCGACGACAAAATGCCGCCCGACATGCTGCAAAAACGTTACTGCGAGCCGAAAGAAAACGACTCTGACCCCAATTCCTCTTACTGTTGGCGGCGCAAAGGAGGCTGTCGCCGTGGAAACACCGTTCTACGATGCGCTCGAAACGCGGGATCCGGGCGAGCGCGAGAGGAGCCTGATGGCGGCGCTGCCGCGGATCATCGCCACGGCGAAAGAGCGGGCACCCGCCTATCGCCGCCTCTTCGCGACATTGCGGCCCGAGGAGGTGACCGATCGCCGAGCGCTGGCCCAATTGCCGCTGACGCGTAAATCGGATCTGATCGAGCTGCAACGGCAAGAGCCGCCGTTCGGCGGGTTTGCCGCGGTGCCGGTTTCGGCGCTCCGCCGGGTCTTTGTTTCGCCCGGCCCGATCTATGAACCGGAGGGCAGGCGGCCGGATTTCGGGCGGTTCGCCCGAGCATTGTTCGCGGCCGGGTTCCGCGCCGGCGACCTCGTGCACAACACCTTCTCGTATCACATGACCCCGGCGGGCGCGATGGTGGAAAGTGCAGCCGAGGCGCTCGGGTGCCCGGTTATTCCCGCCGGCGTCGGCCAGACCGAGCAGCAGCTGCGCATCATCGCCGATCTGAAGCCCGTCGGTTATGTCGGGACGCCGTCATTCTTGAAGATCCTGCTCGATCGTGCCGCGAGCGAAGGGAGCGATATCGCCTCGCTTAAGAAGGCGTCGGTCGGGGCCGAAGCCCTGCCGGCGACATTGCGCGCCGAGCTGCGCGCGCGCGGGTTGAGCGTCCTGCAATCCTACGGCACCGCAGATATCGGGGTCATCGCCTACGAGAGTACCAGTCCCGACGGCGAGGTGTGCCCGGGCATGGTGCTCGACGAAGGAATCATCGTCGAGCTCGTCGTTCCGGGTACCGGGGACCCGGTGGCGCCGGGCGAAGTCGGCGAGGTCGTCGTGACCACCCTGACAGCCGAATACCCGCTGATCCGCTTTGCCACCGGCGATCTCTCGGCGATATTGCCCGGCCCCAGCCCATGCGGCCGGACAAACCACCGGATCAAGGGATGGCTCGGCCGTGCCGACCAGACGACCAAGGTGCGCGGCATGTTCGTCCACCCCGAGCAGATAGCCGAGATCCTGCGGCGTCACAAATCGATCATTCGCGCCCGCCTCGTGGTCGAGCAGCGGGCCGGTACCGACGAGATGACCTTGCTCGTCGAAAGCGGCGAGCCGGCCGAAGAGGCGCCGCGGATCGCCGAAACCGTCCAGGCGGTCACGAAATTGCGCGGGGCCGTCAGTCGCGTCCCGGCGGGCAGCCTGCCCGACGACGGGAAACTGATCGAGGATCGGCGGAAATTTAATTGAAATTCACCAAATCGTCACACTTTTTTCAAACAGAAGTCCCAATCCACTCCCTATATTATGTGCGTAAGGTTCAGCCTTACAGGTTTGTCCCCCAAACCTCGTACCCGGTCGAGCAATTCGACCGATGGTCACGCGGCTCCGGATTTCCCCCTCCGGAGCCGCTTTTTTTTGCCGAATTCGTACTCTGACGTCGGGAATTGGGGTCAGAGTCTATTTCTTCAGCCGGCTGATCGCGTGAAGGAAATCGACTCTGACCCCATTTCCCCCATTGACCCCATTTCCCCCATTTCCCCTAATTCCCATCGCTAGCCCCTGGACCCCCGCTTTTGCGGCGGTGACGAATGCCGATCTGGTCGCCGAGGATCTCGCATGCCGGCGCGGCGAGCGCCTGGTCTTTGCCGGGCTCTCCTTCCGCCTCCGGCCGGGCGGTGCACTGGTGCTGACCGGAGCCAATGGCAGCGGCAAGACGAGCCTACTGCGGCTCCTTGCCGGCCTGATCGGTCCGGCCGCCGGCCGGCTCGCGTGGGGGGAGACGCCGATTGCCGAGGATGTCGCCGAGCACCGCGCCCGGCTGCACTATGTCGGCCATCAGGACGGCGTCAAGCCGGGGCTGACGCCGCGCGAGACCTTAGTTTTCTGGGCGGCGCTGCGCGGTCGGGAGGTGCGCCGGGACGCGCCGATGCTGGCTGCAGCGCTTTCCGCTTTTGCGCTCGAACCGGTGGCCGACTGGCCATGCCGCTGGTTGTCGGCCGGCCAGCGGCGCCGCCTTGCGCTGACCCGACTGTTGGTAATCCCAGCACCGCTTTGGCTCCTCGATGAACCCTTCAGCGCGCTCGACGATCACAATCGGGTGCGCCTCGAGCAGGCCATCGCGGCGCATCGCGCGGTGAGCGGGCGCATCGCCCTGGCGACCCACATCCCGGCCGAGATCGGCGGCGCCGCCGAAATCGGGCTCGACGCCTTCGCGCCGCGGCACGCTGATGCCGGCGAAGAGTGAGGATGGCGGCCTTCATCGGCCTTTTCCGGCGCGACCTGCGCTTGGCTCTTCGGCAAGGCGGCGATACCGGGCTCGTCCTCGGCTTTTTTGTCCTCGCAGTCGTGCTGTTTCCGCTCGGGGTCGGTCCGGAGCCCGCGGTCTTGCAGCGCATCGGCGCCGGCATCGTGTGGGTCGCCGCATTGCTTGCGGCCTTGCTGTCGCTCGATCGGCTGTTCCAATCCGACTATCAGGATGGCGGGCTCGAGCTGCTCGCCCTCTCGAGCCTGCCGCTCGAGCTCGCCGTGCTCGCGAAATGCACCGCGCATTGGGTAGCGACCGGGCTGCCGCTGGCGCTGACCAGCCCTTTGCTGGCGTTCCTCGTCGATCTCGAGCCTCGCGCGATCCCGACCCTGACGCTCGGTCTGGTGGTCGGCACCCCGGCGCTCAGCCTGATCGGCAGCGTCGCCGCCGCGTTGACCCTCGGCGCGCGGCGTCAGGGTGTGCTGTTGTCGCTGCTTGTCCTGCCGCTCTACGTGCCGCCGCTGGTGTTTGGCGCCGGCGCGGTCGAAGCGAGCGCAGCCGGAACCGGTGCACGCGCGCATCTGCTGATGCTCGGCGCTCTGACCCTGGCAGCACTGCCGCTGTGCCCGTGGGCGAGTGCCGCGGCGTTGCGCCAAGCGCTCGAATGAGCCGCCTTCTTTGCATCAAAATCGAGGCGTATCTTGAGATTGGTGCCGGGCGCGGCGGGCCGCTCCGCGGTTTCCCTGCCGGCTCCCTCAGCAGATCGATAAGTAATTGATGCCGAAGGATCTGTTGCCATGAATCGATTTTTTCTCCCTGAGCTGAGGGAGCAACCAGGGAGATCTGGGGCCCTGTTGGCTCCCTGCTACAGGCCGGGACGATGATCAATTGGCTAGCCAACCCGGCGCGCTTCATGCGGTTCAGCGCAGCGGTCCTGCCGTGGTGCGGGGGGCTGACCCTCGCTGTCGTCATCCTCGGGCTCTATCTGGCTCTGGTGGTGGCACCGCCCGATTACCAGCAGGGCGAGAGCGTGCGGATCATGTACATCCATGTTCCGGCGGCGTGGATGGCGCTCGGCGTCTATCTGTTCATAGCTTTGGCGAGTAGCGTGGCGCTCGTTTGGCGGCATCCGCTCGCCGAAATCGCCGCCGCTGCGGCGGCGCCGATCGGTGCCTCCTTCACCTTCGTCTGCCTCGCCACGGGCTCGCTGTGGGGTCGCCCGATGTGGGGCGCCTGGTGGGTCTGGGACGCGCGTCTGACCTCGGTACTTATCCTGTTCTTCCTCTATCTCGGTTACATCGCGCTGGTGAACGCGTTCGACGAGCCGAGCCGCGGTGCGAGAGCGGCTTCGGTGCTGGCGCTGGTCGGCGTCGTCAACCTGCCGATCATCAAATTCTCGGTCGATTGGTGGAACACGCTGCACCAGCCGGCGAGCGTGATGCGGCTCGGCGGACCGCGGATCGACCCCTCGATGCTGGTTCCGTTGCTGGTGATGGCGGCAGGCTTCGCGTTGCTCTTCCTGACATGGTTGCTGGTCGGGATCCGGACTGCCTTGAACGAACGCAAGGCACTCGCATTGCGCCTCAACAGCGTGCCCGCATCGGGCCGCGTCGCGCCGTAGCGGCCGATCGCCGCTCAATCGCCGATATCTTGAGGCGGCCGGTGATCGACGATGTCGGCCACTATCTGGCGATGGGCGGCTATGCCGCATTCGTATGGCCCGCCTATGGCGTGGCGCTCGCGGTTCTCGGCGGTCTCGCCTGGCATTCCTGGCGGCGATACCGGGCGAGCTTCGAGGCGCTCGAAAAGCTGCAACGTGAGTTCCGGACCAGACGATGACTCGCAAGCAGCAGAGACTGGGCCTCTTGGCGCTCGGTATGGCGGCACTCGGCGGCGCAACCGCGTTGGTGCTCGTCGCGTTCAACGACAACCTCGTGTTTTTTTACAGCCCCAGCGACCTCAAGGCGAAGACCGCCGCACCCGACCGCCGGGTGCGAATCGGCGGCCTCGTCGAGAAAGAGAGCCTCTCGCGCAGTCCTGACGGGCGCATTATCTCGTTCCGCGTTACCGACGGTGCCGCCGATCTCGCCGTCGTCTATGAAGGCTTGCTGCCCGATTTGTTCCGCGAAGGGCAGGGTGTGGTCGTCGAGGGAAAGCTGCGCGCCGACGGTACTTTTGCCGCCACGACGGTGCTCGCCAAACACGACGAGAACTACATGCCGCGCGAGGTCGTCGAGGCGCTGAAGAAGAGCGGGCATTGGCAGGAAGGTGGAGCGCCTTCCGGTATCGTCACCCCCGCGCAGGCGGGGGTCCAGGGCCTCCCCGCAAAACCGGCCGCCCCGGGATTCCCGCTTTCGCGGGAATGACG
>Ga0306921_10009373_pt1 | contig 10386 bp, 6 predicted proteins | sample sta12Cox44000080_FD_203760 | JGI IMG/M metagenome (GOLD analysis project Ga0306921, IMG submission 203760) | Lab enrichment of tropical soil microbial communities from Luquillo Experimental Forest, Puerto Rico - statoxic.12C.oxic.44.000.080 (v2)... | ecosystem: Environmental > Terrestrial > Soil...
CAAGCACGTCATGTCTGGGGTGAATCCGCAGGGCTGCCAGGTTTTCTCGTTCAAGCAACCCTCACAAGAGGACCTCAGCCACGACTTCATGTGGCGGTATTTCAAGCGTTTGCCCGAGCGCGGGAGAATCGGGATATTCAACCGCTCCTATTACGAAGAGGTCCTGGTTGTGCGCGTGCACGAAACGATCCTAAAGCAGCAGAAGATACCCCGACCGCTGATCGGCAAGCGCATATGGGACGAGCGGCTCGCCGATATCGCACACTTTGAGGATTACCTTAATCGGCAGGGAGTCATTATCCTCAAGTTCTTCCTGCAGTTGTCGCGCGAGGAACAGAAAAAGAGGTTTATGAAGCGCCTCGATACACCGGAGAAGAACTGGAAGTTCTCTGCTGCGGACGTGCACGAGCGTAAGTTCTGGGGCGACTACATGCGCGCATACGAAGAAACGATCCGCGCCACTGCATCGAAGCACGCGCCATGGTTCGTGGTGCCAGCCGACAACAAGTGGTTTACCCGCCTTGTTGTCGCCGCTGCGATCGTGGAAGCGGTGGAGCAGCTCGATCTCACATACCCGAAGGTCGACGCAGAGAAGAAGAAGGAACTGGCGACAATGCGCGCGGCACTGGCCAGCGAGACATAACGCCGGCCCGGCGAGTACCGCCGAACCCATGCTTCGTCGGCAAGGCCACAAGTGTCCCTCTCGGGCTGACATCAACATTACAGCTGCGTTACATTGATAGCCTGACTGTCGATGTACCCTGGAGGCGGCGCGCGCATGTCAACGACGATCTCGGTTCTCGGTGGCGTCGGCCTGTTCCTGCTCGGCATGAGCGTCATGACCGGCGGCCTCAAGGCGTTGGCCGGCTCGGGTCTGCGCACAACGCTAAGTAAGGCGGCAGCGACTCCGCTGTCGGCCGCGTTCTGGGGTGCTTTCGTTACGCTTATCGTGCAGTCGTCGAGTGCAACGACGATGACAGTCATCGGTCTTGTGAGCGCGGGATTGCTCACCTTTTCTCAGGGCCTGGGACTGGTGCTTGGCGCGAACGTCGGCACAACGGGAACAGGCTGGCTCATTGCGCTCATCGGTGTTCGCGTCTCGCTCACGGCCGCCGCATTACCGATGATCTTTGTCGGTGCTTTGATCAAGCTGTTGGGCCGTGGACGCGTGTCTGCGGCAGGTGGAGCACTTGCAGGGTTTGCCCTTGTGCTTTTTGGATTGACGACACTGCAGCAGGGGATGGGCGGACTGGCCGAACGGTTGCACCCGGCCGACCTCCCCACTGTTTTTGGCCCAGGCGTCAGTTGGTTGTCGAGCTTGTTCGGCGTGCTGGCATTGATCGTGGTTGGACTGGCGATGACGGCGGTGATGCAGTCGTCGACTGCAGCCATCGCGGTAACGCTATCGGCGCACTTCGCGGGAGCCGTTGGACTGGACCAGGCGTGCGCGCTCATCATCGGGCAGAACATCGGCACGGCGACAAGTTCCGCTATGGCTGCAATCGGCGCAAGCAGCACCGCTAAGCGATTGGCTCTGGCCTACATTTTGTTCAAGCTGATCGCGGCCTTGATCGCGCTGGCGCTCTTTCCTGTCACCATTCCTCCGCTCGTTCGTGCCTCGAAAACCATCGATGGCGTAACGCTATTAGCTGGTTATCACACCGCTTTCAACGTCGTCGGCGTTGCGGTTCTGCTGCCGCTGATCGACAGGTTCACGCGATTTGTCGAGAGAATTCTGCCCGAGCGTGGATCGCCACTTACGCGTTCCCTCGACCCGGCAGCGCTTATGACACCGATCGCGGCTGAGGAAGCAGTGCGGCGAACAGTTGCGCGCTCGCTTGGAACGCTGTGCGGATCAATCGGCGCGGCCTTGACGGATACGAATCGTGGAGCATCTGTCCGTGCCAGGAAAGATGGTGTCTCAGTAACAGAGGTAAGCGATGCGTTGCGCAAGGCGGGGGAATTCTTGTCGGAGACGAGCGGCCCACCCGAATCGGAGGACGAGCAAGAGCGACTCACGAGCACACTGCATGCGCTCGACCACGCATCCCGTCTGGCCGAGGTCGCGGGCGAGAAAGGCGAATTTGGACCGGTGTCCAGCGGGTCTGAAGATATGCGCGCTGCGGAGTTGTGCGCGGAGGCGATGCGAAATGCGGTCTTGATAGCGGGTGAAGTGGGCGCTCTGCCGGACGATCCTGATCAGGCCGTCCCCGTCAAGGCGCTCGATGGGGAGAAAGAAGTAACTGCAGACGGAGCGTCAACCGGGCACGCAATGGTCCAACTTGAACACTGCTCGAAAACACTTGGCGAGCTGCAGCGGGTCCAGCGCAAGGCGACACTCAACGCGGTAGCAGGGGGAGCGGTGACTGCAGACGAGGCGATTGCTCGCGTCGACGCTGTCCGACGCCTCGAAGCGCTTGCGCGTCACGCCTGGCGGTGCGCAGCGTATCTCGTCGATAGCGGAGCATAGTCCAGCGCGGGATCGGCCCTCTCGTCTCTCGAAAAATGCTATAGAACACACACCAGCCGCATATTTGCGCCCGCTATGTACCAACTTCCACCGACGTTATGGCCCGTCGCAGCGAGTCCGATGAACGGATAACAAACTTCTCGGTCTCCACGACGAGGAAAAACGCCAGACCCCCTGCGAGCAGCCAGGGCCAAACGCGAAACGGAATGGCTTCGTTGCCGAACATCGCCTGGAATGGTGTTGTGTAGGTGAACAGCAATTGCAGTATCACTACGGCAACGATGCCGAGCGGCAGGTACTTGTTGCCCATGTGTGCCTTCAGGGAGAGCGACGAGTCGAGCAGGTAACGGCTGTTCACAAGGTAAAAGACCTGGCCGATCGTGATGGCGTTAACTGCGACTGTCCGGGCGAGGGCGTCTGATGCGCCCTGGGACTTCATCCAGAAAAACGCCAACAGTGTGTAGGCGAGGAGCGCCAAGCCGATAAACAGGATGCGCCAGAGACCGAAGCCAGTCACGATAGGGCGGTCCACCGCGCGGGGAGGCCGGAGCATCACGTCGTTCTCGTGCGGCTCGAAGGAGATCACCAGGCCAAGTGCCACCGACGTGACCATGTTGACCCAGAGAATTTGTGGGGCGGTGATTGGCATGGCGAAGCCAAAAAAGATTGCCACCGCGATGACCAATGCCTGTGCGACGTTGGTCGGGAGCATAAAGAGGATTGCCTTTTCGATGTTGTTGTAGACTGTACGCCCTTCCTTCACTGCAGCGGCGATTGAAGCAAAGTTGTCGTCGGCCAGGATCATTCCTGCGGCTTCCTTCGTTACTTCGGTGCCTTTGATGCCCATGGCGATGCCGATGTCGGCCTTTTTGAGAGCAGGCGCGTCGTTTACACCGTCGCCCGTCATCGCCACGATCTGCTTGTTCGCCTGGATGGCCTTCACGAGGCGGAGCTTATGCTCGGGACTTGCGCGCGCGAAGACATCAACGGTGCCGACTCGTTCCTGCAGCGTGGCGGTGTCCATCTCCTCGATCTCCGTGCCGGTAATCGCTGTCTTGCCATCGCCGATACCGAGCATTCTCGCGATGGCCGCAGCTGTGATCTTGTGATCGCCGGTAATCATCGTGACGCGAATGCCGCCGCCGTGGCATTCCTTCACGGCCTCGATGGCTTCTTTACGAGGCGGGTCCAGCAGACCGATCAGGCCCAGCAGGACGAGAGTGCCGGGAAGGTTGGCGGGACCAAGACCGCCTGCTTGCACTTTCGGGTCCTCAAGCCATGCAAGTGCCAGCACACGTTCGCCCTGGGAAGCGAGCCTGTCGGCTTCCTTCGTAAAGCGCCCGCGGTCGAGCGGCATGGCTTGCCCCTCGGCGGTCTGCTGGAGATTGCACTGCTCGAGGATTACCTCCGGAGCGCCTTTGACGAGCAGCACATGCTTGCCGTTAGCGGACATGTGGAGGGTCGCCATGAACTTGTGCTCCGATTCGAACGGTATGGCGTCGATACGGGGAAACGCAGCTTGCTCAGCCTGTCGGTCCATACGGAGCTTCATCGCGAATGGATAGAGGGCGCCTTCAGTCGGATCGCCTTCTACCTTCCACGCGCCGTCCTGCTGGAACAGCTCGGCATCGTTGCAGAGCAGGCAGACGCGGCCCATGAGCGTGAGCACTGGATCGTGACCTGCGGCCGTTCCGTCCTTTTTGATCTCCCCGGTCGGCTCATAGCCATCGCCGGTGACCTGGTAGTCTGACTCGGCCGTGACAGCCGACACCACCATCATTTCCATTAGCGTCAGCGTACCTGTCTTGTCGGAGCAAATTCGCGATATTGAGCCGAGCGTCTCGACCGCAGGCAGCCTCCGGATGATGGCGTTGCGCTGGGCCATGCGCTGTACTCCTATCGCCAGCGTGATCGTGATCAGCGCGGGGAGCCCTTCCGGGATAACTGACACCGCAATACTGACGACCGCCTGGAAGAGCGTCACAAAGTCCATACCCTTCACCCATTTACCGTAGGCGAAGATCAGGACGCTGACGACTCCGATGACCGCTGTGATGGTGTAGCCGAATTTCTTGATTTGGCGCAGGAGCGGTGTTTCGAGTGGGCTGACCTCGGCGAGCAACTGGTTGATGCGTCCGAGTTCCGTCTGGTTCCCAGTTGCAACGACCACGCCGGTTCCGCGTCCGGATACGACCATAGTTCCGGAAAACGCCATGCTTCCACGATCTCCGACCGTTGCGTTTACGGGCACTGCATCGACGGTCTTTTCTGCGGGCACGGATTCGCCCGTGAGGGCGGCTTCCTCGGTACGTAAGTTTTTTGCTTCGATGAGCCGCAGGTCAGCGGGAATCTTATCGCCGGATTCGAGCAGCACGATGTCACCAGGAACGAGCTGCTCCGCTGGAATCATGCGTGTTTCACCGCTGCGCACCGTCCGGGCCACGGCGGAGAGCATGTTGCGGATGGAATCCAGCGCCTTCTCGGCTTTGCCCTCCTGAATGAATCCGAGCAATGCGTTGAGAACGACCACCGCAAAGATGATCCCGGCGTCGATCCACAGGCTCAGCATCAGCTTGGTGAACCCGGCGGCGAGCAGCACGTAGACTAGGATGTTGTTGAACTGTGTGAAGAACCTCTTGAATGGTCCCCGCTTCCTGCCTTCCGGCAAGCGGTTTGGACCATATTTCTGGAGCAGGGCCGAGGCGTCGGCCAGATTGAGACCCTGCTCAGGGTCGGTAGTAAGTCGCTTGACGACCTCAACTGGAGAAATAGCATGCCAGGCTGCTACGTCACTGACCGTGTTCGTATTCACTGTTGTACTCATGCTCGCGCTCCATTAAGGAGACTCCTCTTGCTCAGCGAATCTGGCGAAAGTGCTCGAGTACTTCTGGGTAGCTATCTGAGGAAAACGAATTGGGACCTTGGTTAATTGTCCGAATCTATCCGAGTGATTTTAACAAGTTTCCGGATGGGCACGTCCTGTCGGTCGCGACGCATCGGCTAGCGCGGGGAGTGCTAGCTGGGCGGTGAACCAAAAAGAGCACGCTTGTCAAAGCCCTACCTTTTTCTAATGCGCTGCAGTTTGAAGGTTTGAAGAAGCGCCTTGTGTCTGGGATAAACGCGTCGCGTTCGGCATGCCGCTTTAGAATAACACTTCGACCTGCAGGAGACCGGATGCCCAGCTTGGACAACCTCTTTGATTCGCACAAGCCGGCTCTGCTTGAATTCCGGCCGACTCTCTGTCAGGCTCAATCAGTGGGATCTTGCCGCTTAAGTAATCCGTGATGTGACACGCATGGTCACTTCTCCAAGCAATACGCGCTCGATTATCTTCGACGGTATTTGCACGACGGCGATGAACTCTTTCTTTGTCGGTCCGTTTCTTGCCGCTTTTGCACTCGCCTTGGGCGCAACTCATTGGGAAATCGGGCTAATTTCCTCGATCGCTTTTTTGAGCATGCCCATGCAGCTTGTGGGGCTCTACGCAGTAAACCGGTGGAAGCGGCGGCGCACGCTGATCGTTTTGTGTGCGCTAAGCGCGCGGCTTCTGTGGATTCTAATCGTGTGTTTACCCTTCGTTCGTGAGAAGGCCTTTGTACGTGTCTTGCTGATGGTCCTGGTCTGTATTGGCTTCATCGCGGCTATTCCAGGTCCGGCCTGGCATTCCCTCGTAAGAAGTTTGATTCCCGTAGATTCGTTGGGAAAAGTTTTTTCCAAACGAGTGGCCTGGGGAACGATCGTCGGTCTCTGCCTGACCTTAGGGGGAGGGTTTTTCGTCGACGCGTGGCCGACCTTTTCAGGGAGGCCGCCATTAGAGGCTTACTCGGTACTTTTCTCAATCGGAATTTTATTCGGGCTCACCGGCGTAGTTGTCATTACCCGTCTGCCGGAGCCGCCGATGGAGGGCGACCACTCTGAATCCTTTCGTTCTTTAGTGCGGCTTCCCCTTCGCGATGCCGGTTTTCGATCCCTGCTCGGGTTCATCGCATTTTGGAATTTCTCCATCAACTTGGCCACGCCTTTTTTTGTGGTCTATATGTTAGAGCGTTTAAAGTTGCCGATGCGTGCCGTTACGGCCTTGATCGTCCTCCAACAATTGGTATCTGTGCTTTCGGTCAGGATTTGGGGAACCTTGAGCGATCGGTTTTCGAACAAAGCGGTGCTATCGACGAGCGTTCCCCTGGCAATCACGGCTGTCGCTGCCTGGAGCTTTACAACTCTCCCCGAGCGATTTGCGCTGAGCATCCCACTGTTGATCGCGATCCAAATCGGAATTGGGTTTTCTCTCTCGGCCATCCCACTGTCCATTACGAATCTGGCGTTAAAGCAATCACCCCCCGGCGTGACGCACGCTTACATGACAATTGCGGATTTAGCCGGAGCGCCTAGCGGCGCAATTGCTCCTCTGATGGGGGGGTGGATGATGGATTTCTTCGCTGGGCGTCATTTCGCACTAACCCTTCAATGGTCGAATCCGATTAACCAATTTTCGGTACATGTGCTGAGTATTCGCGGACTCGATTTTGTTTTCTTGATCTCCGCCGCTGCCGGGCTAATCGCCGCCCAATGGCTTGCCCTCATCCCGGAGCCTGGGGAGACCGGCAAGATCTTGTGGGAGTTTAAAGAAGAATTATCCTTGCCTTTCCGCCGCACCCGTTCCACTGCCGCTTTCGGAGAAAATGATCTCCTTGGCGTCTGAACTTTGACGGTGGCGGCTGCGGCACCAGGAATCGTCACATGCTTCGATACCGGGCCTCTCGCGGTCCTTCTCGGCGCAAAGGCTGCTTGCTATCAACGCAATTGTCCTCCAACACAGAAACAAGAGCCGCTAAATACCTGATTCTCAACGTTCAGGGAAACTCATTGCTGTCCCAATTAGCCGCAGAGCCGACTAGCGACTGCTGAAATTAAGGCAGATACAACCGCTATCCGGTGCCTGCCGGAGAGCAGGTTGGCCGGTCAAAAACGACGCTTTGGACAGATGTGCTGTCTAAGTTAGCTCCATTCTTTGGTTAGTGATTTCGGCATTCGTAAGAAATCTAGTGGGTGATTTTCTCGCTGCTGTCCAAATCTAGCTCAGACCCAAGTTCAATTGCTCCAACACGGGGATTACCGGCGGCGGCGGTTGAAATGGATGGTCCATCCAATTCCACAGATCGCGGTACACAAACAGCTGCTGCCGCAACAGAGCTACCAGGTTCGACAACGACCAACCGAAGCTGGCCCGCAATTGCAGATACTTGATCAGCAACATGGCAATCAACCCCGTCCAGATCTGCGTCTGAAGCGCGTTCTCCGAAGTGCCCACAAACGTCTTCAGGCGCAGATTTTGCTTGAGCGCCTTAAAAAATAATTCGATAGCCCAACGGTCCTTGTACACCGCGGCCACCGTGGCCGCCGCCAACGTCAGGTGGTTGGTCAAGAACACCAGCACCTGATCGGTTTCTTCGTCGTAATACTCCACGCGACGGAAAAAGCAGTCCATTCCCGCTTGCGCCAGTTTGTAAAAAAAGATGACCTGATCCCGTCGCAGGCCCTTGCGCTGCGGCAGCTCGCGCTCTTCCACCACCTCATAGTCCGCGTTGTCTTTCAAGCGGGTCACAAAATACACTCCCGCATTCGTCAGATCGACGAACCACTCGTAATCGGTGTAACCGCGGTCGATGGCCAGAATGGTCCCAGGGGCAAAGCGCAACTGCCGCGCCACCCGCACTTCATGCTGCCTGCCTTCGGTCACCACGGCAAAGCTCGGCAGGTGTCCCTCATGGTCTAAGAGCAAATGCAGCTTGACCGCTCCTTTGGTGCGCCGAAATTGCGCCCAATCAAACACCGACGCGCACAGGGCAATCACCGTGGCATCCAGACTCAGGAGTTTGTTCTTGAAACGGAATTTCCTCTTCTTCTTCCCCGGCTGCTGAGCCACTACCTGTTGGCACTTCTGCAGCAGTTGCTCGAATACCGTTTGGTACAGCTGCCAAGGCCGGTGTTCATTGGCGTAGGCTAGGGTCGAACGCGCGGGCGCTGCGGGTAATCCTAAGTGTTTTAACTTCCCTTCCGAAGCCGCCAGCCCGCCGCAAATTTCGCGCAGCGACTGGGCGTGTCCCAACTGACAAAACAGCATGGCCACGAATTGTCCCCAGCAGCTGAACCCTCGGGCATGCCGCTCGGCCTTGTGCTGCCGAACAGCGGATTCAAATTCTAGACGAGAAAAAAGCTGCAGAATCTGGGAGAATATGCTGCATACTCGAGTCAAGGCTGAGCCTCCTGAGTTTCAGATTGATTTTTGGAGAAATCTCAATCTCAACTTAACAGAGGCTCAGCTTTTTTGGCGTTAGTTTCTGGATTCGCAACTTGGACAAGAGTGAGGGAAACTAAAAACCGATTAAGTCAGTTTATGAGAATTAACCACCATCACTCCTGGTAACGGGGCACCACGGAAGTTTCTGCACAGGAAAAGGCGCAAGCGACCAAAACGCATTTGTAAAATAAATTCGGGTTTAATATGGCGACGCCACGGCTGGGTCCCGGAGGAGCTGCTCGCGAATCTACAAGGACGTTGTCAATTTCGGAGGCCCGGACTGCTCTGATTCCAGGACTATCTGCCGAAAGGAGCACAGGATGAGGCGGTTGCTTTTTGCATGTCCGGTCGCGATGTTGTTCTTTTACGCTGCACTGCTGGCGCAGGCGCAAGCTCCAAACGACGCGCTGCGCGCCTGCAGGAACGAAGTCGGTGCGCGTTACCTCAACATCCCCATGGCGAATATCAGTGTCCAGCCCGGATCGATGAACGCCAATGGGTTCACGGTGAACTGGACGGCGGCGCCACCTCGCGGAGGGCGCGTCGCCGGCTTCTGCGTGGTTTCCCGCGCGAACACGATCCTGCGCTTTGAAACCACCAGCGGTCCGACTCCTGGTGGTCCATCCCCAGGCCTACGGCCTGGCATGGGACAACAGCCTCCGGGCAGAGTACAGTACAGCGCGACCATCATCAATCGCAATTCCCAGAGGTGTCTTGATGTTGCCTCCGCGAGCAGGTCGCCCGGTGGAAATGTTCAGCAATTCCGGTGCAACGGTGGGCGGAACCAGCGATGGGATTTCATCAGCCTGGGACGCAACGAATTTGCCATCCGCAATCAGAACAGCGGCATGATGCTCGACGTGACGATGGCCAGCAGGGCGAACGACGCCAACATACAGCAATTTCCGTGGAACGGCAGCGGAGCCCAGCGCTGGCGCGTGCAGGGTTCTCAGATCATCAACGTGAACAGCGGCAGGTGCCTCGACGTGGCTTATCAGAGCCGCAGCGATGGAGGCAACGTTAACCAGTGGGACTGCCACCGCGGCGCGAGCCAAAGCTGGCAAATCGTTCGTTAGCAGCCGACGCCGACAGGCGTTATTACAGCGGTTGTAACCGCTGTGTACCTGGCTTTCGCGTGACCCTGCCCTTTCCAAACAGACCCGAAGCTTCACGCCAGTCGTTTGGGGTACTTTCCCGATATCTGGGTTTCGCCTTGGTGCCACCTATCCAACACGCATCCGTCCGCTTGCCGTGTCCCGCAAAGTCCCTTCAGAGGCCGGCGAGGGATGAAATGTGTCTAGGGTCGTTTAGGCAGAGCTGCTGGACGATCTGCAGGCTGTCTGACGGCTAACCTCACTTTCGCAGTTGACGGACTTGAGGCTGGGATTCTCAGGTTCCAAACAAGCGTAAGCCGTTTTGTTGCAGCGGCGCTTGGGTGAAAAACCCTTGTAGGCCCGATGTGGTCTCTTGGAAAGCCGCCTAAACCCTGGCATTCTGCCAGACATGCACCTGAAAGTCATCGCCGCGAAAAGGACGCCAAAGAGCACCGTTACTTCAGCATGATGGAGAGTCGCCGCGTTTCGCGGCGAATTTTGAGAACGCCTCTACTACAAAACCC
>Ga0306921_10009374_pt1 | contig 10386 bp, 8 predicted proteins | sample sta12Cox44000080_FD_203760 | JGI IMG/M metagenome (GOLD analysis project Ga0306921, IMG submission 203760) | Lab enrichment of tropical soil microbial communities from Luquillo Experimental Forest, Puerto Rico - statoxic.12C.oxic.44.000.080 (v2)... | ecosystem: Environmental > Terrestrial > Soil...
TGCGCAGCCCCGTGCTGGCCGACCGCGCGCAGAAGCTCGGCGAGTACTGCCGGTTCAACAACTCGCTGCCGCGCGACCTGAGCGAGCTCGCGATCTGCCTGATCGGCCGCCATTTCAAGGCGCAGTACGAGTTCTACGCCCATGCCCGGCTGGCCAAGGAAGCAGGCCTCGCTCCCGAGGTGGTCGAGGCGGTTCGCACCCGCCAGACGCCGCCCTTCAAGCGCGAGCAGGAGCGCATCGTCTACGACTTCGTGACGGAATATCTCGCGACCAACCGGGTGTCGGCGCCCAACTACAAGCGCGCGGTCGACGCCCTTGGCGAGCCCGGCGTGGTCGATCTGGTGGGCGTGTGCGGCTACTACATGCTGGTGTCGATGACGCTCAACGTCTTCGAGATGCCACTGCCGCCGGGCGAGCCAGAGCCGCTGGTCTAGGGCTCCTCAAAGATCGCCACCGCCCGCGTCCAGCCGGCCGAGGCGCCGCGGATCTTGTGCGGGAAGCAGGCGATGGTGAAGCCGTCGCCCGGCAGCGCCTCGAGGTTGTGCAGCTTCTCGAGGTGGCAGTAGCCGATGTGCCGGCCGGCCTTGTGGCCTTCCCAGATAATCGACGGATCGTGGTCCTTGGCCCACTTCTGGGCGGTGAAGTAGAACGGCGCGTCCCAGCTCCAGGCATCAGTGCCGGTAAGGCGAATGCCCTTCTCGAGCAGAAACATCGTGGCGTCGTAGCCCATCCCGCAGCCCGAATTGACGTAGTCGTTGTTGCCGTAGCGCGAGCCGGCGCGGGTGTTGACCACGACGATCTCCAACGGCTTCAGTTCGTGGCCGATGCGCTTCAGCTCTTCCTGGACCTCGCTGGCGGTGATGACGTGGCCGTCGGGCTTGGCGCGAAAGTCGAGCTTCACGCCCGGCTGGAAGCACCATTCAAGCGGCACCTCGTCGATGGTGATGGCGCGCTCGCCCTTGTTCATCGTCGGATGGAAATGATAGGGCGCGTCGAGATGGGTGCCGTTGTGGGTCGAGAGGTTGACGTTCTCGACCGCCCAGCCCTGGCCGTCCGGCAGATCTTCCTTCTTCAGGCCGGGGAAGAATCCGGCGATCTGGCCCGCCGTGTCCTCGTGCTTGTGATACTGGATCTTGGGTCCGAACGGCACCGGATCGGAAATGACGTCGTTCTCGAGAAAGATCGAAAGGTCGACGAAACGGCGCTTCATACGGGCTTTCCTCCGGCGGGAAAGCCTCAGTGTGGGGTATTTGCTCCGCCGGTCAATCGCTTGGGATTGACCTTCTCGAGGATCGCCATCGACAGGAGCTTGCCGATGCACTTCTGGCCGAAATCGTTGAGATGCAGGCCGTCGTTGGTGACGAACTGCGCGTAGGGCATGCCGTCGTCATACCAGGAGCGCATGATGGCGAAGCGATTGAACAGGCCGACATGCTTCTCTTTGGCGACGTCGGACATGACGCGGGCATATTCCTCTTCGTCGGGCAGCGCCACGACGGCCGGAACGTATTGCAGGTTCATCATCACGAAGTTGGCGCCCAGCGAATGGCCGAGATCGATTCCGGCCCTGAGCTTCTCCGCGAACTTGTCGAGCGGCGTGCGGCGGATCGCCGAGTTGGTGCCGACCTGCCAAACCACGAGGTGAGCATGCTCGGGCTTCACGTCGGTCTTCATGCGGGCGATCATCTCTTCGGCGTCCTGGCCGCCGACACCCTTGTTCCAGACGTGGACAGCGACGCCCGGCATCGCCGCCTCGAGCTTCATCTTGAGCTGGGCAGGATAGGCGAATTGCGGATTGGAGGCGCCGTAGCCCTGAGTCGAGGACGAGCCGAGGGCGACGATGCGGAGCTCGCGGTCGTCGGCGACGGCGGTGCGGGCGATGTCCAGCGGATTGCCGACATCGAGCAACTCGCGGCTGGCGCGGCATTGCATCTCGGCATTCGCCGGCACCGACAGGCCGACCATCACCAGGCCGGCGAGGGCGACGAGCGCACGCTGCCTCATGCGACGAACCCTTTGGCGGGCGGACCAGCCTTGAACCAGCTCGCGCCATAGGCGGCGAGCGACATGATGACAAGACCGGCGAGGCTTACGGCGAGTTGCGACACTATCGAATCTTCGTAACGGGCGACGATGATCTGGGCAGTCACAGCAAGAAACGTACCCAGGCAGAATATCTGCAAGGAATGCTCCCCGCATCTGCGAATCGGCTCGGAAAGGCGCCATTTCAGGAATCGGGCGTTTGGCCGCACCATCAACCGTACCAACCAGGCCAATGACAGGAAGTGAACGAATCGCAGGACATCGAGGTTCGTCTTGTCGATCGGGTAGATCTGGCGGGCAAACCAGTCCGGGATGAGGCGTTCCAGCGAATTATACTGCCAGGACAAGGCGATAAAGGCGGCGAACAGCAGATAGAGCACCGCCAGAACGGTGACCAATCGTCGCCAGCGGTCTAGCCGGGAGAGGTCCGGCGCCACCACCGCCAGCACCGCGCCGCTATAGAAAACGACCTGCCAGGCCATGGGATTGAAGAACCAGACCTTGTCGTCGGGATAACCCGGCAGGTTCCAGTCGAAATGCAGGGTCGCGGCGTAGACGACGAGCGACAGGCCGATGACGAAATAGGGCCAGCGCAGCAGCCCCGGCAGGGCAAGCGGGAAGCCCGCCAGCAGCACGATATAGAGCGGCAGCACGTCGAGATTGACCGGCCGGTACTTGAGCAGCGCCGCCTCGAGGATGGCCCGGTAGGGGTTCTCGCCCAGGCCAAGCAGCTGCATCTCCTCGATCAGCTCCGGCGTGTTGCGCGAGATCGAGACATAGGCGATCTGGGCGGTGAAGGCGACGAACAGCAGGATGTGCGCGACGTAGAGCTGCCAGACGCGGCGATAGATGCGCGACGCCGCACGCGGCCAACCTTCACGCAACATCATGCGGCTGTAGGCAATCACGGCGGTGTAGCCCGAGATGAAGACGAAGATCTCGGTGGCGTCGCTGAAGCCGTAGTTGCGCACTGTCAGCCAGCTGACAATGTTGTTGGGAATGTGATCCAGGAAGATGAACCACAGCGCCAGCCCGCGAAAGAAATCGAGGCGCAGATCGCGTCCTGGGACAAGGTACGGCGGCGCGGCGGCTTCCATCTTGGCCCATTGGTAGCGCAGCTCCGCCGCCGAAACTACGCTCGGCCGGCGGCTTACGACGCGGTGCTGAGCACTTCCTCAATCTTCTGGGCGAGCTCTTTCCTGCGGTAGGGCTTGGCCAGGAACCGGACGTCTGTCTCGAGCTGCCCCTTGCCGACCAGCGCGCCTTCGAAATATCCCGAGGCGAAGAGCACCTTCAGGCCGGGGCGCATCTCCATCGCCTTGGCCGCGAGCGCACGGCCCGCCAGCTCGCCCGGCATGACGACGTCAGTGAACAGCAGGTCGACGCCCTCGTCGCGCTCGAGCAGCGCCAGCGCCTCCGTACCGTTCGATGCCGAGACCACCCGGTAGCCAAGGCTGGTCAGTTGCTCCACGGCTTCCTCGAGGACACCCTGGTTGTCGTCGACAACCAGGATCCGCGCGTTGCCACGCAACGGCACCACCTTGGCCACCGCGGCCGGCGGCGGTGGCGCAGTACTCGGCTTGGACCGGGCGACTTCGTGGGCGATCAGGCCGAAACCGACCAGATTCTTGGACCCATCGAGCAGCGGCCGCAGCAGCATGCGCGTCTCGACCTTGGCGCCATCCTTGCGCACCAGCTGACCTGTCGTCTCGTGCCGCCCCCACTGCACGGCATCCCTGATCGAGGCGTTGGCCTCGGAGTTCACGAGCGAGACCTTGGAGTAGAGCTCCGAGAAGCTCCGGCCGACGGCTTCGCCCGCGGAGTATCCCAACAAGGCCCGTGCGCCGGCGTTCCAGCTCAGGATCTTGCCCGAAAAGTCGAGCACGACGATGGCGTAGTCGGTCAGATCTTCGACGAACCGCTGCACCAGATCACGCTCGTTCACATCCGCCATGATCATCTCCCCATCCGGTCCCCGCTCAGCCCTGCAGTGCAGGCCCTCCGAGTCCCCGTTCTCCCCCAGTGCCGACCAGTGCGCGGCGAATGATCCGCGCGAGGTCGGCCTTCTGATGCGGCTTGGCCAGCAACATCACGTCGCCCTCCAGCCGGCCATCATGCACGAGCGCATTCTCCGAATAGCCCGACATGAACACGACACGCGTGCCGGGCCAGGAGCGTCCGACCTCGTCGGCCAACCCCTTGCCGTTCAGCGGCCCCGGCATGACGACGTCGGTCAGCACGAGATCGAAGGGGTGGAGACGAAGCTGGGCCAGCGCCTCGTCGGCATCGGCCGCGAGCTTCACCTCATAACCCAGGCTCCGCAGCTGCTCGCCGACAATGGCGCGCACCGCTTCCTCGTCTTCCACGACCAGGATGTGCTCGGTGCCGCCCGCCATGGCCTTCCGGCGAGGGGCCGCCGCCGCCATGGCCGGCGCCTCGCTGCGCGGGAAGTACATCTTCACGCTCGTTCCGTGGCCGACCTCGCTGTAGATCTTGATATGGCCGTTCGACTGCCGAATGAAGCCGTAGACCATGCTGAGACCAAGGCCGGTGCCTTTGCCCACTTCCTTGGTGGTGAAGAAGGGCTCGAAGGCGCGCTTGGCGACCTCAGGGGTCATGCCTGAGCCGGTGTCGGTCACCGACAGCATGACGTACTCGCCAGGGGCAATGTCGTCTTCCTGATGCAGCACGTAATCGCGATCGAGCGTGACGTTCTTGGTCTCGATGGTCAGGCGGCCGCCCCCCGGCATGGCGTCGCGCGCGTTGATGCAAAGGTTGATCAGCGAGGTCTCGACCTGCGCGCGGTCGACGTTGGTCGTCCACAGATGCGACGCGCCGACGGTCTGCACGATGATGTGCTCGCCGAGCGTGCGGCGCAGCAGCCGGCCGGTCGCCGCCATGAGTTCGTTCAGGTCGGACTTTTCCGGCTTCAGGACCTGCTTGCGGGAGAAGGCCAGCAGCTGGCGTGTCAGGTCGGAGGCCTTCTGTCCGGCGTCGCAGATCCGCTGCGCGCGCTTGGCGATGTGGGGCGGCGCCGTGTCGTCCTCGACGATGGCGTCGGCGTTGGCCAGCACGATCGTCAGGATGTTGTTGAAATCGTGCGCCACGCCGCCGGTAAGCTGGCCGACTGCCTCCATCTTCTGTGCCTGGAAGAGCTGCTCGCTGGTCCGGCGATGGCTGTCCACGACTTCGGCGCGCATTTTCGCTTCCAGGGCCACACGGCGGTCGAAGATCACCGCCACGATCGCCATCAACAGGACGAGCGAGGCGATCAGGGCGATAACGGCGGCGAACGCCGACTGGTTGAGGTCGGAGACCGCGCGGCCCTGGTCGCCCGTGGCAAAGCAGTAGGTCGAGGCCATCGCCGTGTAGTGCATGGCCGTGACGGCGAGCCCCAGGATCAGCGCACCCGCCACCTCGCGGATCGTGCCGGTGCGCGTCAGGCGCATCGTGCCGATCCAGGCGCGGACCTGCAGCGCCAGGATGGCCAACACCACCGCCACGACCACCGACGCGGCAAACAACGTCGGATTGTAACGAACGAGGGCGTTAAGCTGCAGCGCCGCCATGCCGGTGTAGTGCATCGCGCCGATGCCCGCTCCCATCAACGTGCCACCGATCAGCAACCGCGGTGTCGTCACCACCGGCCTGGCGACGACGTGCAAGGCGATGCCGGCCGCCAGAATGGCCGGCACGATCGAGAGCGCGGTGATACCCGGATCGTACGAGACCGGGATCGGCAGGTTGTGGGCCAGCATGCCGATGAAGTGCATGGCCCAGATGCCGCTGCCCATGGCGAAGGCGCCGATGGCCAGCCAGCTGAAGCGCAAGCCCGAGTCGCGCAACTCGGCGATCCGGGTGGCGAATTGCAGGAAAGCGTAGCTGCCCAACGCGGCAACCAGATACGACAACAGGACGAGGCCGTAGTTGTACGAGCCCGGTAAGGCCTTCGCTGGATCGACGTTCAGCGCAAAATAGTCAGAAAGAGTCATCGAGGCCTGGGTGCCGCCGACGTAGTCTCAGATGGCGTCCATTACACAATAGAATCCGGCCGGGCGCCAGCAATCGAAAGTCCTGTTCACCCCGACTGCACGGGCTAGCCGATCACCTTCTTTTCGCGCAGCGCCTTGACCTCGGCCTCGCCGAAACCGGCGATTTCCTTCAGCACGGCCTCGGTATGTTCGCCGAGTGACGGAGGCGGGCGGCTGTCGTCGACCGGGGTGTCGGAGAAGCGATAGTTCGAGCCGATCAGCGGCACGTTGCCCACTCGGGCATGCTTGTAGGTCCTGAGCATGCCGCGGCGCTTGACCTCGGGCTCGTCGAGCGCCTCCTTCATGGTGCGGATTGGCCCCGCCGGCAGATGACGCAGCTTCCGCATCCAGTTCTCCTTGGTGTCGGTCTTGAGCACGTCCTCCATCATCTTGGTCAGCAGCGGCTTGTTGGCGACTCGGTCGGCGATGGCGGCAAAGCGCGGATCGGTCGCCCATTCGGGATGGCCAAGCGCTTTGCAGGTGTCGGCGAACAGCTTCTGGTTGGCGACCGCCATGTAGATCTTGCCGTTCTTGGTCTCGAACGAGCCGTTGGGGGAGGAGGCGAAGTGGCCGTTACCGGCGCGCCTGGGTTCCTCGCCGCCGATCAGGTAGTAGCTGCCCATGTTGCCGAGGCAGGCGAGCGCGGTGTCGTAGAGCGCAAGATCGATGTGTTGGCCCCTGCCGGTCCCATGGCCCATCGCGTCGCGGGCATAGAGCGCCGCGTTGATCGCCGCCACGGCGTGGATACCGGTCATGGTGTCGACGATGGCGATGGTATGGCGCAGTCCCTCGCCATTGGCCTCGCCGTTGACGCTCATCATGCCCGACTCGCCCTGCAGCACCGGATCGAAGCCCGGCCGATCGGACAAGGGTCCGGTCTGGCCGTAGGCCGAGATCGAGACATAGATCAGCCGGGGATATGCCTCGTGCAGCGCGGCATAGTCGAGCCCGTAGCGGTTCAGCACGCCCGGGCGGAAATTCTGGATCACCACGTCGGCTTTCTCGAGCAGCTTGCGCACGACCTTCTGGCCGTCGGGCTTGGTGAAGTCGAGCGCGACACTCTTCTTGCCGCGATTGAAAGTCATGAAGAAATGGCTTTCGCCAGCAGGACCGCCGGCGCGCGGACCCGCGCCCTTGCGCGTGTCGTCGCCGCCGTCGGGATTCTCGATCTTGATGATCTCGGCGCCCATGTCTGCGAGGATTTGCGTGCATAGCGGACCGGCGATCACGCGCGTGAAGTCGACGACACGGATTCCGGTGAGCGGTGGACGGCCTGATTGTGACATGCGTGCAAGGTAGGGCTGCAACCCCTGCGCTGTCCACGCGCCGCGTTTTGCCTAAGACTGTACGGCATGTCTTCGTTTCGCATGCCGCTGTCTCGCCGCTTCCTCTTCGCCCTTCCTGCCCTCGCCGCATTACCAGCTCGAGCCGACACCTGGCCCGGCAAGCCCGTCCACATCGTCGTGCCGTTCGCGCCGGGCGGCTCGGGCGACATCACCGCGCGCCTGGTCGGCAAATACATCGAGGACAAGACCGGCCAGCCTTTCGTCATCGAGAACAAGCCGGGCGCCAACGGCATCGTCGGCGCCCTCGCCGTCCGGTCGGCGCCGGCCGACGGCTACACCTTGATGCTGGCCACGGCGTCGACCAACGGCGCCAACGTCTACATGTACAAGAACCCGGGCTACGACCCGGAGAAGGATTTCACTGTCGTCGGCGTCATCGGCTCGGCCGGCAACTTCGTGCTCGTGCCGGCCGACAGTCCGTTCAAGTCGCTCGGCGACCTGCTCGCTCACGCCAAAGCCAACCCCGGCAAGCTGAACTTCGCCTACTTCAACGCCACCTCGCAGGTGCCGCCCGAGGTGCTGGCCAACGCCGCCGGCGTGCAATGGCAGGGTGTCGCCTACAAGGCGATCGGCAACGCCTGGAACGATCTCTACGCCGGCGCCGTCCAGTTCATGACCGTCGACCTCACGGCGGCGCGCGGCCAGGTGGTGGCCGGCAAGGCACGCCCGCTCGCCGTCACGCTCGCCGAGCGCAGCCCGCTCTATCCCGACGTGCCGGCGGTCGCCGAGACTTTCCCCGGCTTCGAACTGCGCGGCTTCCTGTCCGTCGCGGTGCCGAAGGCCGTGCCCGATGCCATCAAGAGCCGCATCAACGAGCTGGTGAACGAGGCGATCCTGTCGCCGGCCATCAACAAGCGGCTGGTCGAGGAGTTCAACCTCGTTCCGCGCCGGATGGACCTGGCGCAATGCGCCGACTACGACCGCGGCGAGCGTGAGCGCTGGGCGAAATACATCAAGATCGCCAAGATCGAACCGCAGTGAGATCAACGCACGCGAAACTCCAGCCACAGGCCGTGCGCCTCGACCCACCGACTGTCCGGCGTGCAGCCGTCGATGGCGTGCGGCACGAGGCGGCGCACCGGCTCGAGGCTAGAGACCGTGACCGTCGCGCCGACGATCGGCCGGTCGGAGAGGCGCGGCATCAGCATGATCCCGCCTTCGGGAAACTGCAGCATGCGCGACGCCGTGCCGAACGGTGCGCAGGATGGTCGCTCGATCAGGCGGCCGCCAGTGCGCTCGATCAGCAAACGCTCGGCGGGGCTGCCGGCCAGCCAGACCGCGGCCAGCGTCGAAGCGCCGTTGGGATGCGCGAAGTGTTCCGGACGATCGGTGGCTGACTTCTGGTGCTTGTCGAAGAAGACGCCTTCCATCGGTGGCAACGTGCCATTGGGTACGTACAGCCCGAGAAGCGCCGGCCCTTCGCCCCGCTTCAACCAGTCGAGGTAGCGGCGCGAGAGCTCGTCCGTCGGCGCAGTCGCGGTGATCAGCTCGAGCTCGGTGCCATCGCGGAACTTGGCATGGACGTTGAGCAGACCGTTGGCGTGCGGCCGGCCAGGCTTCAACGCGAAGCCCAGTGCCGAGAAGTCGGCGGCGGCACGGTCGAGATCGCGTACCACGATCGGAATATGATCGAGGCCCTGAACCTGGGACATCGCAGGCGAGCCCCACAGGAGAAACAGCGCAACTATCCATCGGCCCATGGCGGGCCGAGACCACCATCGGTCAGTGCGCCTCGGCCGCTGCCATGGCCGCGCCCGGCTGCGGCTTGCGCAGGATCAGGAGCGTCGCGAGGCTGAGCAGGATGCAGACGCCCAGGAGCCAGAAGCTGTCGGCATAGGCCATCACCGTCGCATCGAGCCGCACCTGCTGGGCGATCATGCCGGTCGCCTGCTGGGTGGCGGTGGCGAGGTCGGCCCCCTTGCTGGCAAACATGCTCGCCAGAGACTGCAGGCGCTCCTGCAGGCGAAGGCCGTTCTGGGTGAGCGCCTCGGCGATCACCGAGAAATGCACCTGCTCGCGCACCTGGACCACGGTCGACAGCATGGCAATGCCGATCGAGGCGCCAAGATTGCGCATGACGCTGGTGATGCCGGCTGAGTCGGCCGTGTCGCGGCGCGTCAGGCCGACGACCGAGAGCTGGGTGAGCGGGATAGTGGCGAGCGGCTGGCCGGCGGCGCGCATCAGCTGCGGCAGCATCAGCTGGTCCATGGCCGTGTCGGGCGACATGTCGACATTGATGAAGCAGCTCGCCGCGAACAGCAGCAGGCCGAGCCCGACCAGCAGGCGCGCATCGACGCGCTTCATCAGCGACGGCATGATCGGCAGCAGGAAGAGCTGCGGGATGCCGCTCCACATCACCACCTCGCCGATCTGCTGGGCATTGTAGCCCTGGACCTGGGCGAGATAGGACGGGATCAGATAGACCGAGCCGAAGGCGGTGGCGCCGAACACCGCCATCAGGATGCCCGAGCCGCCGACCGCGGGATTGGCGAATAGGCGAAGATTGATGAACGGCCGGTCGTCGGTCAGCTCGGCGATCAGGAACACCGCGATGCCCAGCACGGCGGCGATGGTGCCGGCCACGATGTAGTTGGAGCCGAACCATTCCTCGCGCTGGCCTTCCTCGAGCACGAAGATCAGCGAGCTGAGGCCGATCGCCATCCCGGCGATGCCGAGCCAGTCGGCGTCCCAGAAATCGCCGAACTGCGGCCGCTCACGATCGAGCGCATAGAGCTGCAGCGCAAGCGCCACGAGGCCCGGCACGATGTTGAGGTAGAAGATGTAGTGCCAGCTCCAGTTCTCGGTCAGCCAACCCCCCACCGTGGGGCCGATCGCCGGCGCGAAGGTCGCGACCATGCCGAACAGCGCCACGCCGACCGGCTGCTTGGCAGCCGGCAACCGCGTGCGCACGATGGTGATGGCAGTCGGGATCAGCTCGCCGCCGGTAATCCCCTGGCCGGCGCGCC
>Ga0306921_10009375_pt1 | contig 10386 bp, 6 predicted proteins | sample sta12Cox44000080_FD_203760 | JGI IMG/M metagenome (GOLD analysis project Ga0306921, IMG submission 203760) | Lab enrichment of tropical soil microbial communities from Luquillo Experimental Forest, Puerto Rico - statoxic.12C.oxic.44.000.080 (v2)... | ecosystem: Environmental > Terrestrial > Soil...
GCCCAGTTCCAGGCATGGTAGAGGTTGTAGTACGCTAGCGACGCATGCGCCTCAGCGAGGCCGGGATCGAGTTCAAGCGCTTTCGTGGCAGCATCGTGGGCGCGAGGAAAGGCATCGAGCGGATCCAGGTAACTCAAGTAGCCGAGCGTCGTGTAGCAGTCAGCCAGTCCGGAGTAGGCGGGTGCATACCCCGCATCCACCTCGATTGCTTTATTGAACTGGTCGATTGCTTTGAGCAAGCTGGCTTCGCTGCGCTGGTTCCAAAACGAGCGTCCCCGAAGGTAACTCTCATACGCCGCGGGATCTACGACACCAGCGGTGGCCAAGCGTTTTCGTTCATTAGGAGTGAGAGTGACTCGAACTTGTTCAGCAATGTCGCGCGCAACTTCATGTTGGAGATAAAGCACGTCGCGAAAATAGCGCTGATACTCTTCCGCCCAAAGGTGCTGATCGCGGGGCGCGTAAATTAATTGCGCGGTGATGCGCACCTGGTCACCGGAGCGCAGTACCGAACCTTCGACTATTCCATCGACTTGCAATTCCTGCGCAAGCTGCGGCAAAGGCTTGGAAGTCGTTTTGTATTTCGACACCGAGGTATAGGAAGTAACCCGCAGTGCCGAGATTTTGGCAAGATTCGTGATCAACTCGTCCGTCATTCCATCCGCGAAGTACTCATCGGCGGGATTGCCTGAAAGATTCTTTAGTGGCAACACCGCAATGGAATGCACCGGCGGACGTGGGAACCAGCGAATCCAGTCAAAGTACCTGAATGCAATTATCGCTGCGCCAGCCAACGTGACTATAGCGGCAAACGCGCCCAGCTTCCACCGAAGCGCGTTTCGTCGCTGACTCGGTTGCGTTTCCTCATCGGTCGGCGGAGCCGGCGCGACTGCCGGCGGAGCACCAACCACAGTAATTGGCCCTACGAAGCGGTAGCCCTTGCCGACAATGGTCTGCAGAAACCGCGGCTCATTTGGGTCGTCGCCTAAGGTCAACCGAATCTTGCGAATTGCAGTGTTGATGCCTTGTTCGGTGTCAAGAAAGATGTCCTTCCCCCATAACCGAGCAATGATTTCTTCGCGGCCGACCAACTGGTCTCGTCGCTCAACCAGGAGGATCAGAAGCTCCATAGGAATTTTTTCCAGCTTGAGCACACTAGACCCGCGGCGCAACTCGTAGCGACGCAAGTCGAGCTCTGGAACTTCAGTCTGGATCGGTGCTTCCGACAACTCGAATAACCTCCACTGACTTGCGGCATTTTAACCCGACATTCCAAGTCAGAAAGAATTCCTTTGTTTACAGCTGCTTACGATTCTCTACGCAAACTTAATTCAAAATTGATGAAGGCTCCATTGCACTAATTCGCCCGGAGCGCGCTACATGGGCGTCGCGGGGGTTCTGGCAACGAAGGTGACCCCCACAAGGAGATTCAGTATGCGAGCGACAATCCAGGTCAGTTTGTGGTTGGCCACAGTCGTGGCCTTGATTACGGCAACGGGTGCTTCGGCGCAGATCACCCTCCCGATCACCGAAGAGCGGGTTGCGTACGAGTTGATCGGCGAGTTCAACAACAGCGGCACCGCCAGCCAGCAGTACGGTTATCTCTCCAGCGTCACCGGACTGGATAACGCATTCAGCACTACCACCACCAAGAACGAAACCACAGCTCTCTTCACCTTTGTAACAAACGCGACGACGTTTCAGGTGGTCAATCACGGGCCATTCAGAATCGTTGACCGGACCGGCACAACCACCATATATCTCAACAATGGACCGTCGGACTTCACCAATCCCGCCACCTTTAGCCAAGGTATGCCGATTCAGGTGTCGAATTACCGTCAGCAAGTGATTATCAACACACTCACCAACACCTTCGTGACGGTGCACACGAACACCGTCACGGACGTGGAAACATTCACCTTAAACGGCATGGAGTACCGCTTGGGACAGTTGGGAAAGTGGTTCCGTACGAACTACTCGGGCGAGGCCAACACGCCAGGAGCAGTACCGTCCGGCTGGTTTGCAGGAACATCAACCGGCAGCAAGAACTAACCGGTGCGGGCCGACTCGCGCGTTTTTGAGGAGCGAATAATCGTTCTCCGAAGTCGGCATGGCTCGCGGGAGTCGGCCAACGCGATCACGAAGTTGAGATTGCGACTTCGGTTCATCGTCCAATTATGCACTACTCGAGGTGGAGAAGGGACGCCGGATTGAACTGCACCAATCACGACTTCACCCCTTTGTTTTTCTGGTGAACGATGAGGAGCGAATTCGCGAGCGAGTTCTTACTTGCAAAATCGGATCTGCTCGCAACCCTTTCAGAAACGTGATGAACGGGGTTCCGACTGTCACATGCCCTAAGTTGCTGCATGACGAACGAACAATCCGGAAGTTGGAGCGCTCAGGGCCAGGCGGGCCAGAAGTCAGCCTTCTGGCAAATTGGACCGATCAGGAACGATAAACGCCTAAGTGTCAAGGGACCTGAGGTGGAGTCAGTCCTGTCGGGGGCTAAATCACCTGGACGAGAAGTCCTATTAAATGGGATGTCAAGTAAAAAACACTCCTCTCCGCCGGAACGGCAGGAATATTTTTTCGACATCCGGCCCCCAACCCCAGTAGCCACATTTGTTCTGCAGCGGCTTGATCGTTTTGTCCCGTTGCGGAGCGGCCCGCGAGGCCGCGGAGCAACGAGCCTTGGATGCTTTTTGGTCCCTGTGGTTTCACGTTCGCTGACGTGACGGCGCCATTCGGTTCTCTGAAATTCACAAGCTAACCGGGTTGCAGAGTTGCCAACCATGGTCCTATCCGAGACTCGTGGCCTACAGCTTTCTTGGGTCATGTAAGGGGGCATAGGGTCGGCGTGGAGACTCGGTGCCGCAGCACACAAATCGCCTAACTTCTCGTTCGATACTCTCCCTCGACCCGAGCGTCTCAAGAAGAACCCGAGGGGCCACCACCCCGGATGATCCCCAGGGAGGGAACGAACTCTCGGTCCCAGACGCTCAAGCTGCTTGTGGTTGCAGTTGTTCAGCGTCGAAATGTGCTCTCTCCAGAAACTACTAAGCTGCCGGAGCTTCGATGATCTGGAAGCCGAGATTGGCGGCTTTACGTTTGAGTTAGTCGGATGACGGGTTTATGCGGAAGTTGGGTCTGGTGCCAGTGCCACAGCCGAAGATTAGTCCTCTGTAACGGGGTAGCGTTTACAAATCATGGCTTGTCGTCGGCCGACTGGAAGATAAGAGGAGCCGAGCGTTCTCACATGATGAAAAATCGCCTCTCCACTCAGCAACCTCAGTTCAACCAAAGCCCCGTTCTCGCCAAGTGAGATCCGAACGGCGACCATTGCGCGACCATAAGTAAACATAAGCCGACTTCTCGGGAGTATTTTTGAGAAGCCCGTTTGCGAATACCCGACCATGCACGATCCATTCCGGCAAATTACTTGTTTTGAGGGCGACCTCACCCAAGACCATTTGCAAGACAGCAGCAAAGAGAACATTTCCGAAGAAAGCTGCCAGAAACCAGCGCCGTACATCCGTTCAATGCCGGAGTTCGACGCACCGGATCGTTGTGGAGCGTTCGCCACGCTCCCAGCCCAGCTTACGACGCAGCTTTACGGGCCGCGCCCTCTTCACTGGGGCGAATGTTCTGGTTCACCCGGAAGAAATTCTGCGGATCGTACTTGCCCTTGATCTGCACCAGGCGATCATAGTTGTCACGGTAAGTGGCTTTCACCCTGTCCTGGCCCTCGTCCATCATGAAGTTCACGTACGCGCCGCCGGCTGAGAAAGGATGCAGCGCGTCCCAGTAACTCTTACACCAGCCACTGATTTTCTCGGTATTGGCCGGATCGGGATCGACCCCAACGATGACTTCGGCAAACAGCGCCTCGCGGAAGCTGTATGCGGTGTCATTCTTACCCACGCGCTGCGCCGCGCCGTTCACGGGATAGAGATGCGTGGTTGAGAGCATGGTAGGAATCTTCGACCCATGTTCCACGTGACGCGCGATGGCTTCGTCGGTCAGGTCGGTGAAGTTATCGGCGCGCCAATACCACTGCAGTCCCGGAACAAATAGCGGATCGAACAAGCTCTGCGCCGCCGCAAATGGCACGGGACCGACATGGTGCAACAATGGATTGCCAAGCGAGCGCATCGGCTTCAGCGCCTTTTCCGCCTCCTCGGCCGTCCCCGTGCAACACCACACGATGCCACACACGTTCTTCATGTGCAGGTGCTCAGGGAACATCGGGGACGGCGGGATTACCAAGAAGGCGAAAAAACCGTTCACCTGCTCCGGGGCCGTCTTGATGAAGTCACGATACGCCCTCAGCACCGTTGCTGCCTCGCTCAGGTCCCAAAAAGTCGGGCCGAATTGCACGATGTCCACTGGATGGAGCTGGAACTCGAACGAGGTGACCACGCCGAAGTTGCCGCCACCTCCACGCACGGCCCAGAACAAGTCGGAATGTTCTTCGGCATTTGCCGTAACAAAGCGGCCGTCGGCCAGGATCATGTCGACGCTGAGCAGGTTATCAATGGTCAGCCCATAGCGTCGCGTCAGATACCCTATGCCTCCGCCGAGGGTCAGCCCGGCAACTCCGGTGCTGGAGATGAATCCGCATGGGGTCGCCATTCCGAAGGCGTGGGTCGCATGGTCCACATCGCCCCAGACGCAACCGGCTTCAACTCGCACGGTCTTCTGGAGCGGATCAACACGGATGCCCTTCATACGAGACAAGTCAATCACCAGACCGTCGTCGCACGTGCCCAGGCCAGCCCCGTTGTGTCCGCCGCCGCGGATGGCGGTGAGCATGCCATTCTCGACGCCGAACGCGACCGCCGCCTTTACATCGGCGACATCCAGGCACCTGACGAGGAGACGTGGACGTTTGTCGACCATCCCGTTGTACACTTTGCGCGCGGAGTCATAGTTCGCGTGCGTTGGTTCAATGACTTCGCCCCGGATAGCGCCCTTGAGTTGTTCAATCGACTGTGGCATGACATGCACTCCTTCCTGCAATGCAAATAGCAGCGAGCGCGGCCGTGTGCTAAGTAGAGTCGCTCACGGCCGTCTTTCCAATTTAATTAGCTAGGGCCGAGCTTCATAGACGATGTTGAACGGCGTCTCGGCTGCGCGTCGGAAGCGGCTGAATCCTGCCGAAGTTACCACCTCGCGAATGCGCGCCTCGCCCGCCTGCGCTCCTAGGCACAGCCCCACTTCCTGAGACCGTGAGCACGGCGTGCAGAGCAGCGTCGAGAACGAGTACATCACTCGCCCCACTGGGTTCAAATTGTCCTTGAACTGATCGTTCGCATACGGCTCGACGATCATCCAGGTACCGTCCTTCGCCAGTGACTGCCGAACGTGCGCGGAAGCCCCGATCGGATCGCCCATGTCGTGCAAGCAATCGAACACGGTGACAAAGTCGTAGTTCCTGCCCGGAAATTCCTTCGCTTTCGACACCTCAAAGGTGACGCGGCCGGCGATTCCCGCGGCCTTGGCCGACTCGCGTGCCGCCTCAATCGACTTGTCGTGATAGTCGAAGCCGAAGAACTCCGAGTTCGGGAACGCTTTGGCCATAAGCACGGTGGAAGCCCCTTTGCCGCAGCCGACGTCCGCGACGCGGGCGCCGGCCTCGAGCTTGCCCTTCACATCGGTCAGCACCGGAATCCACGTGCTGACCAGGTTGGCAGCGTAGCCGGGTCGGAAGAACTTCTCGCACCCGTGAAAGACGCCGTCCGCGTGCTCGTGCCACCCCATTCCGGCACCGGAGCGGAACGACTCGGCAATGCGCGGTACCGCAGCCAGTGATCCCAAAGCCAGCTCAAAGGCACCGGGCAGATAGGCGGGGCCCTCTTCGTTTGCAAGCGTGAAGGCCTGTTCTTCGGTCAGGCTGAACTTGTCCGTAAGTTCATCGTAGGTGATGTAACCTCCGGCAGCCTGCGAGCCCAGCCATTCGCGCAGATAACGCTCGTCAGTCTGCGTTTTGGCTGCGAGCTCCGCGGCCGTCATCGAACCTTCCGCGAGGGCCTTGTAGAGGCCCAGCTTCTCGCCAATGACCACCATGCCCGCGTGGACCGAGGCGCCCAGGTCAGATACAAATTGGCCAATGAACGCGTTGAGTTTGTCCATATTGATAGCTGGTGCTGTAGATGTGCTCATGTGCGGTCTCCTCTCATACCGTTTGTGAAATCTCATTCTTGCTGACGTTGGCCGGGACCATTGTGGCCACGGCAAACGAGTGTCACAGCTGCCCTTCCCTAGTTCGCCTCAGGGCTAGCGAATTGCGAGCAATTCACACATTAGGGCGGGTTTCAGCTCGTCAGCCAGCCTGTTATCCGCCTGTCTTAGGCTCCCGTTTGCTAGAATCCCCACTACAACTCACCCTGGGGGCGTACAGAACTCAACAAAGAATCACTGAACGTCGGCTGGTGAGCAAAAAGTAGCAATTGCCGGTGCGCACAGTAACGAAACAAAGCCAAAAGAACACCAAAAAGTCGCCGAAAGAGCGCTTTGGCGCCTTTTTGTGAGCCGAAATCGCCTTGTCAAACGAACCGCTGACCTATCAATTCGGCCAATTCACGCTCGATGTCGAGCGCGGCTGCCTCCTTCACGACGGCGAAGAGATAAAACTGCGTCCTAAGGTTTACGAAACTCTGAAGTACCTGGTGGAGAACTCCGGACGGCTGATCAGCAAACAGGAGCTGATCCAGGCGGTTTGGCCCGACGCTTTCGTCACCGACGACTCGCTCGTGCAGTGTACGGTCGAGCTACGGCGCGCTATGGGCGACCGCGATCAGCAGCTCTTGAAGACTGTGCCGCGCCGGGGCTATCTCTTCGCCGGTCAAGTGATTCAGGTTTCGGCAAAGCCGTCGTTCCTGTCTGCCCCAGGCGCGTACGGAACATCCGAGGGGCGCGAGGTTTCCCCTGCCACCCTTCGCGCCGGCCCCAAGGATCTTCCGCGGCCTCGGACATCGCTCATCGGGCGCGAACAGCAATTGGCCGACGCTGCTGCCCTGCTGGTTCGGCCAGAGGTGCGGCTGTTGACGCTGACCGGGCCAGGGGGAGCGGGAAAGACTCGCTTCGCGCTTGCCGTTGCCCAGAGCCTCATGCCGCAGTTCAGCGCTGGTGTGCGGTTCGTCGGGCTCGCTTCGATCACGACCAGCGATCTCTTCGTGGCAGCGTTGGCGGAGGCGTTCGACATCAGGCAGGTTGCGCACCGCACGGTGTCGCAATTGATTGCTGAACAGCTACGAAACTCCGGCCCGCTTCTCCTGCTGCTGGACAACTTCGAGCAGATACTCCCAGCGGCTACGGTGGTCGCTGAGACACTTGAACTGTCTCCCGAGTTGAAGGTCGTGGTGACAAGCCGCGCACCGCTGCGCATCTACGGCGAACAGGAGTTCCCGGTCACACCATTGCCGCAGGAGCCGGCGACGGAGTTGTTCCTGCAGCGCGCGGCGGCGGTCTGGCCGGGATTCGCGGCGACCCCGGAGAGCATCGGCGTCATCCGGCAAATCTGCGCGCGTCTCGACGGGCTGCCGCTCGCCATTGAATTGGCTGCGGCGCGGATGAAGGTGCTTCCACCGAACGCGATACTGCAGCGGCTGCAAAGCCGTCTGCAATTGCTGACCAGCGGCGCGCTTGATCTTCCCGAACGCCAGCATACTCTCCGGCGCACCATCGATTGGAGTCACGACCTGCTGCGCGAGGCTGAACGCAAGCTGTTCCGGCGCCTGTCTGTTTTTGCGGGCGGATGCCCGCTGGAAGCTGCGGAGGCGGTTTGCAACACGAATAGTGACCTGGAGATGGATGTCCTCGAGGGCCTCTCCTCGCTGGTGGACCAGAACCTGGTGCAGCGCGCGGACCGAAACGACTCCGAGCCGCGCTTCACGATGCTGGAAACGATCCGTGAATATGCGCTCGAGCGCCTGAACGAAAGCGGCGAGCAAGCGAATGTCCGGCGCGCGCACGCGGCTTATTGCCTGGTAGTTGCCGAGGAGGGAAATCCGGAGCTGGATGCCGCCGCGCGGGCCGGCTGGCTCAGACAATGCGACGCCGAGATCGACAACTTCCGCTCCGCCCTCGACTGGCTCTTCGAAACGCGCGAACTCGAATGGGGACTGCGCCTGTGCGTTGCGCTGTTTCGGTTCTGGGACATGCGCGTACACGTCACCGAAGGACGCGTCCGGTTAGAAGCGGTTCTGCGGCTCGCCGGCAGCAAATATCCGGCGGAGCGGGCCAGAATTATGCTTTTTCTGGGCGCGTTGACGACGGCTCTTGGCGACTTCTCGGCCGCAGAAAGCTTTCTGCAGCAGAGCCTGGCGCTGTACGAGGAAATAGAAGATCGCTGGGGAATCGCCGCTTCGTTGAATGGTCTGGGCCTTTCCGCCCGAGACCGAGGGGACTACTCCAGCGCTCACAGCTACTTCGAGCAGAGCCTGTCGTGCTGGCGCATGCTTCCAGACCGGCAGGCGCTTGCGCGTTGTCTGCACAACCTCGCCTGTGCGGTGAAGGCGTTGGGCGACTACAGGCGCGCCAACTGGGCACTGCATGAGGCAATACAGATCTTCGAGCAGGTTGGTGATCGCAGTGGAGCCGCGTGGTCCATCAGCGAGCAAGGCGACCTTGCGCGCGAGCAGGGCGACAGAGCCGCAGCACAGGCCTGCTATCAGCGCGCGCTATCCATGTTCCGGCAGGCTGGCGACACCTGGGGAGTGGGACGCGCACTAACGGATCTCGGCTCGATTGCCTGCGAGCAGCGCAAGGCCTCGGCTGCTCACGGCGCTTATCGTGAAGCAATCGAAATTTTCGCAAGCCTGGGATATCGGCGCGGCATTGCGCGCGCGCTCGAAGGCTGTGCCTGCCTGGCCGTTGGAGAGAAGCAATCGGCACGCGCCCTGAAACTTGCGGGCGCGGCCGCGCACCTACGACGGCTCACCAGTGCCTTTCTGCCTCCGGCGGAACAGTCGAAGTTGGATGAAATGCTGAAGCCTGCGTGGGAAGGGCTGAGCCATGCAGAAGGCAAAGCAGCATGGGCGCAAGGCGCAGCTTACAGCCTGCAGCAGGCAATCCAGTATTCATTTGAGGAGCCGGGATCGGCTATTTCAGCTTAGCAGGGTCAAGCAGCCGGCGTACGGCGGCGACGCGGTCGGCCGGCAATCCTGCCCGTCGCGCATGTTCCCGGATCGTGTCCTCGTCCGGGGCGATGTAGACGCAATACACCTTATCTTCCGTCACGTAACTGTGCAGCCACTGAATTTGAGGTCCGATCTCGGCCAACGCTTGCAGCGAACGCAGCGAGACTTCCTTAATTTCCGCCTCGGTCAGAGATCCGGCGCCTGGTATCTCACGTTCGATGACATATTGCGGCATAATCCGTGAATTTTAGCACTCATCGTGATATACCCACCAAAGGCTTCACGCGGCCATGACGGTGCAGCGAACTCTCTGAACTGGGCTTTTTGGGTGTTGGTTGCCCAGCGCCCTATCAACCGACGTAACGGATTGCAGGAGCTTGTGGTCTATTCCCGTTTACTGAATGGAGGTAACATGCCCGGAGGTCGGCTCTGGGAAGTTACTGGACCAACCTCTGGGGTGAGTGACGGTAGGACTCTGTCGGAACTGCTCTGGCAATGTTCGTCCCTGAGTTGCGGTGGGCTCGTGTCCGGAGCAGTTCGGATAGAGCCGTGAGCAGGAAGCCGCTGGGGCGGCGCGGAAGTTTGGACCTATGGGTTTTGCATGGCAGTGGTGGTCGGTGTTGTGACTCCGAGCGCAGCCGCTGAGGAATAAGAGGCACGGAAAGTAGGCAGCGCCAATCCAGGAAAGCTGGGTGAGTACAGGCAGGCGCAGTAATACTGTTCCTAAAGCCTGTCACTGTCAATGGCTCGGATGTGCTTACGGCCTACACATCTTCCCAGGCCCCATCAATCGCGGCCTTCATCTAAGACCTATCAATAATGCGTGGATGTACGTCCGCTACGAAGGGCTAGGCATTAAGCCCCGACGCCACCGCTAGACAGGTTCATCCCCGGTCGGCGATGACGTCATTGCGCTTGATTTAGAGTGCTCAGTATGACTGCGGCAAGAGTCCGTCCTCCAAAAGCTTCTCATGCCTGCCTGTTTCCCAAGGGACCCTTCCCAGCATGCAGAAGAGGCGGCGCTCCTAGAATGGAAGCGCCGCCAGTTGGCAAACGGATTCAGTTGGCCGGTACGGTGACCTGCAACACTTGCCCGTCCCATCGGAGGGGGACCGAAGCCAACGTTGGAGACGTATAGATTGCACCGTGATACTCAGCAGTTCGCTCTGAAGTGCTCGGCCGCTCATATTGACGGAGGATGGCGCCCAGTCTTCAAAACGCCTGTTACCGACTCGGAAAGAAC
>Ga0306921_10009376_pt1 | contig 10386 bp, 16 predicted proteins | sample sta12Cox44000080_FD_203760 | JGI IMG/M metagenome (GOLD analysis project Ga0306921, IMG submission 203760) | Lab enrichment of tropical soil microbial communities from Luquillo Experimental Forest, Puerto Rico - statoxic.12C.oxic.44.000.080 (v2)... | ecosystem: Environmental > Terrestrial >...
GTCCTGTCAGGTCCAGGGGCAAATGGGCATTGCCCAGTGGCTCGCAAACAGCCCGTATCATGAGTGGACGCTGCAGCGTTACAAGTGCGTCCTGGGCGAGTACAGGCCCAAGCAAGCCGCCTGAGAGCGCGCACACGAGGCGAGGCCATCGGGTCGCGCGACCCGATGACCGATGCCGCCTATTTCATCGTGATCGCGAGCCCGCTCAAGTCCGCGTTCGCCATCAGCCCGTATTGGTGGCCGGCGAGTTCAAGCACCGCGCCCTTCTGATTGGTCAGCACAATCGCACGCGCGCCACCGCCGACGGCGAGCCCCGCACCAGCGGCGCCGTATACGCCGGTGACATCCGACGGCCGGTAGATGTTGGAGACCGTGCCGTGCAGCACCGTCTTTGATCCGCCGAACACCAGGCCGTAGTCGAGCCCGCCGGTCGACAATGGATACATGCGCCCGCGGAAGTTCAGCACGCCACTGCCACCGGAACCGCCGATGATCCATCCCGCCTTGTAGATCGTGAGCGTCACCGTGCCGGAGTCGGCATGGGCGGCGGACAGGCCGGCAAAAGCAAGAAATGCGACCAGCGCGCCGCGAAGGGTGGATGAAAGCTTCATGAGGTCGTCTCTCCCAAGATGGTGTCAGCGAATCACGCCGGCGGAATTTAGCCGATGGATTTGCCCGATGAAATGTTCGCCCGCCCAAGGCAATTTCAGGGCCGGCTCGTGCAAAAATCGCGGGATGGCATTGGCTGGCGATCGCGCTAAGCTCGCCTCTATCATCACGGAGGCACGCCATGCCCATCAAGCACTTTGCTGCGCCGTCAGGCATCAAGGCTCCGCCGCTGTCGTTCGCCACCCGCGTTGGCGATCTGCTGTTCATCTCGGGCATTCCCGGCTTTGACGACAAGGGTGCGCTGCCCGATACGTTCGAGGCGCAGTTCGCCAATGTCGTGAAAAATATCAAGCGCGTGCTCGATGAGGCAGGCAGCTCGTTGCGCGATCTCGCAAAGTGCAACGTGCTTCTGACGCGCGCTTCCGATGTCGCCACCATGAACGCGCTCTATGCCGGCGCGTTCGGGCCGCCGCCCTATCCGGCGCGCACCACCTGTGTGGTGCAGGCGCTGCCCGATCCAAAAATGCTGATCGAGATCGAGGCGGTGGCGCAGCTTTCGGGGAAGTGAGCGCAGCGTCCTTGGCGAGCCGACATGGTCCAACGCAGCGCCGGTCTTCTGATGTTTCGCCGCCGTGGAACGATCGAGGTGCTGCTGGTGCACCCGGGCGGGCCGTTTTGGGCGAAGAAGGATGACGGCGTCTGGTCGATCCCGAAGGGGCTGTTCGAGGAAAGCGAAGATGCGCTCGTCGCCGCAAAGCGCGAATTCGAGGAGGAGACGGGACAACTGCCGCAAGGCAAGCCCGTCGAGCTCGGCATATTCAGGCAGCCGAGCGGCAAGCGCATTCACGCTTTTGCGGTCGAGGGCGAGTTCGATCTGAGCACCTTCAAGAGCAACAGCTTTTCGATGGAGTGGCCACCCCGTTCGGGTCGGATGGCGGAATATCCGGAAGCCGATCGCGCGGGCTGGTTTGGACCGGACGAAGCGCTTGTGAAGCTCGGTAAAGGACAGCGCCCGATTGTTGAGGCACTCTTCGCAAGGTTGCGGGCGTCGCGCGAAAACCGCTGACACGACTTTCCTTTGAACCTCGGTTCCTTTTCCCGACACTCGAGCTTGTTCGGGGCATCCCCTCCCCGGGCCATTGCCTCCTCGCAACAAACCTTGCCAAGGATCATCCATCTTTTCTGAGGAGCTATTCCAATGCGTCTTTCGCTGATCTGCGCTGCTGCCGGTCTTGCGGCACTCGCCGCCTCGACCCCGGCCAGGGCCGACCGTATCTTCTGGTCCGCTATGCGGACACCGGCTACTGCATGATCTGGGACGAGGCCCTTCCGACCTCGCCGTGGCCCGCAAACTACGTCCGCGTCGGCGTCACCCTGCCGAATCTGGTTCAGGCGCTGGCGCTGAAGGACCGCATGCTGCGCACCGGCACCTGCTCGATCTAATCCACAACGTTCCTAGCGTGGCGCCGGCGCCTCACGTGGCCCGCGCCCGCCTTCATCTGACGAAGTCGTGAAGTGACCAACCTGCAACACGCACCGCGCGATTGCGGATTTGCGGCTTGAACCGATCCCATTTTCGCCATACTGAGTTCGGCGTCCGCTCTCGGACGCCGCCTTCGCGCCAATCGGGGCCATGCGGAGCCGGTCCACGCCTCTTGGGGAGACTTTTCATGCGCCGCCTTACCGCCCTCTGCGCTGCCGCTGGCATCGCGCTGTCCACTTTCGTCGTCATCAGCCCGGCGCAGGCCGCGCCGTGGTCCCTGGTCCGCTATGACAACACCGGCTATTGCCAGATCTGGGACAGTGGCCTCACCTTCAAGCCGCTGAAGTGGCCGTCGGACTACAAGGCGATCGGCAAGCCGGCCCCGACCCTCGCCGCGGCGATCAGCGAGAGGGACGGCCTGATCAAGAAGGGCAAGTGCAGGCCCTAAATTCCCGTCCTGACGATTTCGGGCTTGCCTGAGTTGAGGCCGATGAGCGAAGAACTCATCGGCCTTTTTCTTTGAATGGGGAGGTGACGTCAGATGCTCACGCTCTACTCCTATCCCACGCTGTTCGGCGTCGCCGACAATAATGGCTACGGGCTGAAGGTGTTTGCCTTCCTGAAACTCGCCGGCGTGCCGTTCAAGCACGAGCATATTTTCGACGCCTCGAAGGCGCCCCGCGGCCAGCTGCCCTATGTCGTCGACGGCGATGAGGTGGTCGGCGACAGCGAGACCATTCTGGCCTATGTCACCGACAAATACCGGCTGACCATCGACGCTGCCTTGTCGCCTGCGCAGCACGCCACGAACCTGCTCGTCACGCGCACGCTCGACGACCTCTATTGGGTGATGTCGTATTCGCGCTGGAACGACGAACGCTACTGGCCAAAGTTCCGCGACGCGCTCAAGCGTGAACATCCGCACCTCACCGACGATGGCCTGATCAAGGCCAAGGAGTTCAATGCCCAGCGCTACTACTATCAGGGCATCGGTCGCTATGAGCCGGATGCCGCTATGGCGCGCGGGCTCGCCGACCTCAGGGCTCTGTCCGAGCTGATTCCGGCGGGCGCCTATGTGCACGGCAAGCAGCCGACGGGTATCGACGCAGGCATCTACGGCTTCATTGCCAATATCTATTTCTACGACATCGACACGCCGCTCAAGCAATTCGTCATCGCCCATGACAATCTGGTGCGGCATTGCCGTTCCATTCATGAGGCCGTCAGCAAATGACCTGACGTCGTCGCAAGAACAAGAAAAGGAGGAAACCATGCCGCTTCTGAAAGACCATATCGCCGTCGTTACCGGGGCTGCGTCCGGCATCGGGCGCGCCATCGCCAAGGGCTATGCGCAGGAAGGCGCAAGGGTTGCGTTGCTCGATATCGATGCAAAAGCCGCCGCCGATGTCGCGAGCGAAATCAATAGCGCCGGTGGCAAGGCAGAGAGCTTTGCGCTCGATGTCACCAAACGCGAGGACTGCTTTGCCGTCGCAAAGGAGGTCGCCGCAAAGGTCGGGCCAGTCTCGATCCTCGTCAACAATGCCGGCATCAACCGCCGCAACGCATTCACCGCCGAGCCGGAGGCCGTCCTGAAGGACTGGCAGGACATCATGGCGATCAATCTCAACGGCGTGTTCAACGTCACCCACGCTTTCCTCGAGCCGCTGCGCGCGTCAAAAGGGCGGATCGTCAATATCGGCTCGATCCAGTCGTTCGTGCATGTGCGCACGCCGAACTCCCCGGCCTACACCACCTCGAAGCACGCCGTGCTCGGCTTCACCCGCGCGCTCGCCGCCGAGCTCGGCAAGCACGGCATCCGCGTCAACGCCATCGGACCCGGATTGATCGAGACGCCGCTCAACGCGACGGTGCGCGCGACCAACCCGGCACTGGTGCAGACATTCATCGATCACACCCCGCTTGGTCGCACCGGCCAGCCGGAGGACATCGTGGGTCCGGCGATCTTCCTTGCCTCCGATCTCTCCTCCTATGTCACCGGCGGAATCGTGATGGCGGACGGAGGTTATCGAACGATCTGAGCCGCGCGATGCTTTCGCTGGGAAGACCTGCAAAGGTTTGACAGTGGCATCTCGTTTCGTCACCCTGTCAGAAAACGACAGACGGAAACGCGCCATGTCCAATGCCCCGCATTACGACATCGACGTCCAGGCGTTCTGGGCCGATCCCTATCCCGATCTTGCGCGCATGCGCAAGCAGGCTCCGATCGCCTTCGTGCCGCAGCTCGGCTCGACCGTCTTCACCCGCCGCGACGATATCTTCACACAGGAGAAGCGCATCGACGTTTTCTCCTCGCATCAGCCGAACGGGTTGATGAACGTGTTGATGGGCCACAACATGATGCGCAAGGATGGTGATGCGCACATGTCGGAGCGCGCGCAGATGTTTCCGTCGGTATCACCGCGGGTGGTGCGCGAGACCTGGCTGAAGAAATTCCAGGCGCATGCCGACCGCATCCTCGATGAGCTTGCGCCGCAAGGCGAGGCCGACCTGGTGAGGGCGTTCGCGCTGCCGCTGTCGGCGGAGAGCCTGAAGGACATCACCGGGCTCACAAACCTGCGCTATCAGGACATGGACGCCTGGTCGCAGGCGATGATCGACGGCATCGCCAATTACACCGGCAACAAGGAGGTCGAGGCGCGCTGCCGCGCCGCGACCCGAGGCATTGACGCTGCGATCGACGACATGATCCCGGTCGTGTCAAAGCATCCCAACACATCGATCCTCAGCGTGCTGCTGGCCTCTCGCCAGAACATCGACAGCATTCGCGCCAACATCAAGCTCGCGATCTCGGGCGGCCAGAACGAGCCGCGCGATGCGATCTCAGGCACGACCTGGGCGCTGCTGACCCATCCGGCGCAGCTTCGGCTCGTGCGCGACGGAAAGGCAAAATGGATCGACGTGTTCGAGGAATATACCCGCTGGATCGCGCCGATCGGCATGTCGCCGCGACGCGTCGCCAAGCCGTGCTCTTATGGCGGCGTCGACTTCGAGCCGGAGGACCGCGTGTTCTTCATGTTCGGCTCGGCCAATCGCGATGAAGCCTGCTTTGATGCGCCCGAGCGCTTCGACATCACGCGCGATACCTCCAAGAGCATCGCCTTCGGCGCCGGCCCGCATTATTGCGCGGGCGCGTTTGCCTCGCGCGCCATGGTCGCCGACGTCGCGCTGCCCTCGCTGTTTTCGCGGCTACCGGGATTGCGGCTCGACGAGCGCGCGCCGGTGCGGGTCGTCGGCTGGGCATTTCGCGGCCTGCTCAATCTCTCCGTCGCCTGGGGCGCGTGACCCGCGCGCGTCATCTTGCTGTTGATCGCGCGCGCGACGCTGCCCGTGCAATCGGCCGTCTGCTAAAAAACGCCCTTGATTCAAAGGGAGCGGGCAGGTGGCGGATGAAATAACGACGCGGCATGGCCGACCAGGACCCTCGGGGCCGCAGGGCAAGCGAGGCGAACCGGGACGGCCAGGGCCGCAGGGTCATCCCGGGCGGCGCGGACCCGATGGCGCGCGCGGCAAGGTGGGTCCGCAGGGCAAGGCAGGTTCGCAAGGTCCACGCGGCGAAGCGGGCCCGCAAGGCAAGAGCGGACCGCAAGGACCGGCCGGCCCGTGCGGCGAACCCGGCCCGCCCGGACAGCTGCGCCCGATCGAACAGGTAATGCCGTGGTTGCACCTGATCTTCGACGCCTGGGAAGACTACAGGAAGACCAGGGAGCGCGAGGCAGCCGAGCGCGAGGCGCTCGAGGAGGCCTTCAGGACGCCGGAAATATTCGACGATGACGGCTACGAGACGAAGAAGGACAAGAAGAATAAGAAGGATAAGAAGCACAAGCACAAACACAAGAAGGACAAGCACGGACAGGCACGAAGCGAACGACGGCGAGGAGGATTGATCCTCAAACCGCCGCCCTTTGCAGTCCGAAACGGCTTTCTTGCTAGGCCTGCCCGAACCTGAGCCTCGAGCGCTCGCGCGCCTTCTCCGCCTCGATCTCGCGGTCGCGCGCCGGCGCGTGCGTATGCAGCGAGGTCAACAACCGCCGCGCCGCGTCGGAGACTTCCTTCACCGCGAGTTCGAACGCCGCCTCATTGACCTGCGAAGGCTTGTTGAACCCGGAGAGCTTTCGCACAAATTGCAGAGCCGAAGCGTGGATCTCGTCCTCCGTGGCCGGCGGTGCGAAATTGAACAGGGTCTTGATGTTGCGGCACATGCTTACGCTCCTTCGGCGGCGTCTTTTCGGATAGAACCTATTCTGTCATAGAATGACGTTGCTTGTCCCTCGCCACCTCGAAACCAGCGGGTGCCTGATGACGCATATCACCTACAGGATCGTCCAGCACGATGGCGGCTGGGCCTACACCGTCGACGGCGTGTTTTCGGAAAGCTTTGCCACCCATGCCGCGGCGCTCGCCGCTGCCAAGCGTGCAGCCCGGGAGCAACGCACGCCGGGACGCAGCGAGGTGATCGAGTACGAAACCGCCGACGGCCAATGGCACACCGAAACCGCCGCCGGCATCGACCGTCCCGAAACCGATGTCGAGGATACGTAGCGCAGCTGTTTCGGTCAGAACGGAATCTGCACGCCGAGCCGGTCGAAAAATGCGACTCCCGTCGCGGTCAGGCGCAGTGCGCGGGGAATGCGGCGCGGCTCGAGGCCGCGCATGTCGGTCAGCCGTTGCAGAATGGCGTTGGGGAGCGGTCCCGACAGATGAGCAACGCGCTCGGTCCAGTCATTGCACAGCCGGCAATGCGGCGCGCGCGACGGCCTGAATTCGATCGCCTCGGATCGGCACCAGTCAAGCCCACGGTCAGTGACATGACCGCTCCGCCCGCTGACCACGACAAGCTTGCGGCGAACCAGCGCGTCGCAGAGCAGTACGCCAAGGCGTCCGGCGAGATGGCGATAACAGGTACGCGATTGCCGCAGTTCCTCGCATACGAGCGCGCGCCGGCGGGTCGAGCTTTCGCGCTTGGCAGCGATATTGATCAGGTCTTCGATCAGATCGGCAACGTCATCATCGGCAATCTGGTAGTACCTGAACTTGCCCTGCGCTAGCACCGACAGCACGCGGGCATCGACCAGTTTCTGCAAGTGCGCGCTGGCGCTTTGCGGCGATATGCCGGCAACCGACGCCAATTCGCCCGCCGGCATGGCCTTGCCGCCCGAGAGCGCACTAACGATCGCCTCCCGCGCCGGGTCACTCAGCGCCTCCGCGATGCGCGAAAATCCGGTCTGTATCGAATCCTGTTGCGGACACATGGACATTTTCCGTTCAGCCGTCAGAGCACGCCCCCGCCAATATATGGTTCTTCCGGTCGGGTTCATTTCAGAATTCCATGAAACGTCGACACGGGTCGGAGTGCAATTCTTCATCCCGTATCGCGTCAAGAGAAGGGAACCCCGTCATGACCGACAATATAAATCGTGCAGACATCGAACGCATCTATCGGCTCTGGGACGAGGCGCTGGGCAAGAAGGATCTGGAAGCCTCGCTGGCGCTCTACGCCGACGACGCCTCGATCGAAAGCCCCCTGGTCCAGCATCTCCTGGAGATCAAGGAGGGCATTGTGCAGGGCAAGGACAATCTGCGCCGGTTCATCGCAAAGGTGTTTCAAACCAATCCGGCGCAGCGCAAGCGCTTCAAGCAGGGCTTCTTCACCGACGGCCGCGTGCTCACCTGGGAATATCCGCGCCTTTCACCCGAGGGCGATCAGATGGATCTGGTGGAGGTGATGGAAATCGAGCAGGGTTTGATCAAACGCCATCGCGTCTACTGGGGCTGGCATGCCCTGAATGTGCAGATATTCAAGCACGGCCGGTCCTGAGACCCTGCCCCGCGGTATCTGTACTCGGAGCATCTCAGACCTGGTGCTAGGATCCCGCAAGAAACGGCGCGCAAGCCGTAACGGGGACATGCTATGAGAAGGTTGCAGGCGGCCGTTCTGGCCGCCTTTGCACTGACATCGGTTGAGGCAATGGCGGCTGACTATCCTGCACCCAGGCAGGGCGACTGGATCGCGCAAAACTTCAAGTTCCACACCGGCGAGATCATGCCGGAGCTGAAGCTGCACTACACCACCGTAGGCGAGCCCTCCGGCCAGCCAGTGCTGGTGCTGCACGGCTCAGGCGGCTCGGCCGCGGCCATGCTGACGCCGACCTTTGCCGGCGAATTGTTCGGCAGCGGCCAGCCGCTCGATGCATCGAAATATTTCATCGTCATTCCCGACAGCGTCGGCCATGGCCAGTCGACAAAACCGTCCGACGGCATGAAGACGGCTTTTCCGAACTACGACTACAACGACATGGTCGACGCGCAATATCGCCTGGTGACGGAAGGGCTCGGCATCAAGCATCTGCGCCTTGTGATCGGCAATTCGATGGGCGGCATGCACACCTGGGTCTGGGGCGTGCGCTATCCGCGAATGATGGACGCGCTGGTGCCGATGGCTTCGCAGCCGACCGAAATGGCGGCACGCAACTGGATCCTGCGGCGGATGATGATTGAGACCATCAAGAACGATCCCGACTACAACGGCGGCAATTACACGTTCCAGCCGCGGATGATGAAATACGCCATCGCAGCCTATCGTTTCGCGAGCGCCGGCGGCACCCTCGCCTACCAGATGCTGGCGCCGACCGCGGCCAAGGCCGACAAGATGGTCGACGAGCAGCTTGCGCTGCCGGTCACGGCCGATGCCAACGACTATCTCTACCAATGGGAAGCCTCGCACGACTACAATCCGTTGGCGGATATGGAGAAGATCGAGGCGACGCTGCTTGCAATCAACGCCGCCGATGACGAGCGCAATCCGCCGGAGACCGGCGTCACCGCAGCCGCGATCAAGCGCATCAAGAATGGCAGCCTCTATTTGATCCCGGCGGGCACCGGGACGCGCGGGCATCTGACGACCGGCAATGCCGCCTTCTATGCAGATCAGCTCCGGCAATTGCTGCAAACCGCGCCGCGGCGGACGATGTGACGTCGGGCCGAAGAGCTGGAACCCGCGGCGCATCATCGTCGCTCAATATTTGAGCGTGCATCGGCTTTTCGGCTCAGGCTTAATCGTCCACATCGGTCGAATCGGCGCCACCAAACGAGCGCGCCAGTGTCCCGATTCCGAAGTTCGCATCATTGTGCAGCAAACTTCGGAATCGAAGAACACTAGAAACTCATCGATCTAGTGGCTTGGTTCAGATGTGCGCATGATGAACCCGCGGCAACAATGATGCGGACTTCTGAGCTGCCACACTGGCGATGCAATGGAGGAGGATCGCATGCGAAGGCTCGCGCAGGTGGTGCTGCTGGCGTGCCTGTCGGCGCTCACAAGCGCCGCACTCGCTTTCGACAACGGGCAGTATGACAACGTGCCGGCCGACATCCGCGCCTGGTTCAAGAGCGTGATGGCGCCGAACGGCGTTCCCTGTTGCGATATCTCCGACGGCCACCGTACCGAATACGATTTCCGTGACGGCGCCTACTGGGTGCCAATCGAGGGCGAATGGATGGCGGTTCCGGAGCGTGCCATCATTCGCGACCGCGGCAACCCGGTGGGACAGGCTGTCGTCTGGTACGTGCGCCACTCGGGACACATCATCATCAGCTGCTTCGTGCCGGCAGATGCGGTATAAGGAGCTTTCCACAGCCGTTCGGAGAATAGCCTTGACCGATCTTGCACCTGGCGACCTCGCTACGATCTATCCAAAGCCAACGCCGCGCGTCATCGCCAAGGCACGGCCGGCGATCGACGTGCATGCGCAGAAATTCATCGCGATGTCGCCATTCTGCGTGCTCGCCACGTCCGGCTCGGACGGCGGCGTCGACGCCTCCCCGCGCGGCGGCAATCCCGGCTTCGTCCATGTTGAGGGGCCGAATGCGCTGTTGATGCCGGACCGCTCCGGCAACAATCGCATCGACAGTTTTAGAAACATCGTCGAGGGATCAGGTTTCGTGCAGCTGATCTTCTTCGTGCCCGGGATCGATGAGACCTTGCGCGTCGGCGGCAAGGGCCGGGTGACAGCCGAGCCTGCGCTGCTCGCGGCGATGGAAGAGTTCGGCAAGCTGCCGCGCGCGGTGCTGCGCATCGACGTGAGCGAAGCCTATTTTCATTGCGGCAAGGCGTTGATGCGCTCGAAACTGTGGTCGCGCGACCCGGTCGAGCGTGCAAGTTTCCCCAGCATCAGCCAGGTGATCCACGACCAGACCAGCCTCGGCGAGCCCGAGCCGCAAGAGGTGGTCGAAGCGCGCTACAAGACGCAGCTTTAGAGAACATCAATCGCGGGTAC
>Ga0306921_10009377_pt1 | contig 10385 bp, 5 predicted proteins | sample sta12Cox44000080_FD_203760 | JGI IMG/M metagenome (GOLD analysis project Ga0306921, IMG submission 203760) | Lab enrichment of tropical soil microbial communities from Luquillo Experimental Forest, Puerto Rico - statoxic.12C.oxic.44.000.080 (v2)... | ecosystem: Environmental > Terrestrial > Soil...
TGTTCACGATGAACCACCGCGTCACCGACCTCGAGGCCGAACGGGCGAAGTTCGACGCGGTGTTCGTCGCGGTCGGCGCGCACCTGTCCAAGCACGCCGAGATCCCGGCGCGCGACGCCAGCCGGATCGTGGACGCGGTCCCGTTCCTGCGCGAGGTCGCGGCGGGCGGCCAGCCGGTGATCGGCCGCCGCGTCGCCGTCTACGGCGGCGGCAACACCGCGATGGACGCGGCGCGCACCGCCAAGCGGCTCGGCGCGGACGAGGCGCTGATCGTCTACCGCCGCACGCGCGCGAAGATGCCGGCGCACGAGGAGGAGGCCGCGGCCGCCGAGCAGGAAGGCATCCGGATCAACTGGCTGCGCACGATCACGGATTTCGAGGGCCCGGAGATGACCGTCGAGGTCATGGACCTCGACGAGAACGGGTACCCGCGCCCGACCGGCCGCCTGGAGACGCTCCAGGCCGACACGCTGATCCTCGCGCTCGGCCAGGACGCGGACACCGGGTTCCTGCGCGCGCTGCCCGGCGTCGAGTTCAACCGCGACACGGTTGTCGTCGACCGGCACATGATGACCGGCTGCCCGGGCGTGTTCGCGGGCGGGGACATGGTGCCCGCGGAGCGGACGGTCACGGTGGGCACCGGGCACGGCAAGAAGGCGGCCCGGTTCATCGACGACTACCTGCGCGGGATCGTCCCGGTCAGCACGCACAAGCACGATCTCGCCAGCTTTGACCGGCTCCACCCCTGGTACTTCTCCGACATCACACCCCCCGAGCAGTCCGAACGGACCGTTGCTTCGCGCATTACCGACTTCGGCGAGGTCACCGGCGGGCTGACCGCCGACGAGGCGGTCTTCGAAGCCGGCCGGTGCCTGTCGTGCGGGAACTGCTTCGAGTGCGACGGGTGCTTTGGCGCCTGCCCGGAGGACGCCGTCATCAAGCTCGGCCCCGGCTACCGGTACCGGTTCGACTACGACGCGTGCACCGGCTGCGGCATCTGCTACGAGCAGTGCCCGGTGCACGCCATCGACATGGTCCCGGAGGAGGCGCGATGACCGTCATCGACGGCAACGAAGCCGCGGTCTCGGCCGCCTACCGGCTGAACGAGGTGTGCTGCATCTACCCGATCACGCCGTCCTCCGTCATGGCCGAGCTGGCCGACGAGTGGTCGGCCGCCGGACGCCCGAACGCCTGGGGAACGGTGCCGGCCGTCGTGGAGATGCAAAGCGAGGGCGGCGCGGCGGGCGCGCTGCACGGGGCGCTGCAAAGCGGCGCGCTGACCACGACGTTCACCGCGTCGCAGGGCCTGCTGCTGATGATCCCCAACATGTACAAGATCGCGGGGGAACTGACCCCGGCGGTGTTCCACGTGGCGGCCCGGTCGCTGGCCACGCAGGGGCTGTCGATCTTCGGTGACCACTCCGACGTGATGGCGGTCCGGTCGACGGGGTTCGCGATGCTCGCCTCGTCCTCCCCGCAGGAGGCGCACGACCTGGCGGTCGTCGCGCAGGCGGCCTCGCTGGCGACACGGGTCCCGTTCGTGCACTTCTTCGACGGGTTCCGCACCTCGCACGAGCTCAATGAGGTGTCCCTGCTTTCCGATGCGGATCTGCGGTCCCTGGTACATGAGGACCTGATCCGCGAGCACCGTTCCCGCGCGCTGTCCCCGGACCGGCCGTTCATCCGCGGCACGGCCCAGAACCCGGACACGTACTTCCAGGCGCGGGAGACGGTCAACCCCTTCTACGCGCGGGTGCCCGAAGCCGTCCAGGCGGCGATGGACGAGCTCGGGGCCCGCGCCGGCCGGCACTACCGGCTGGCGTCCTATCACGGCCACCCCGAAGCCGACCGCGTCATCGTCATCATGGGCTCGGGGGCCATGACCGCCGCGGCGACCGCCGCCTATCTCGCCGAGCGCGGGGAGCGCGTGGGCGTCCTGCAGGTGCGGCTCTACCGGCCGTTCCCGGTCGCCGCCGTCCTGGCGGCGCTGCCGCCGTCGGCGCGCCGCGTGGCGGTGCTGGACCGGACGAAGGAGCCCGGCTCGCTCGGCGAGCCGCTGTTCCTGGATATGGTCGCCGCGCTGGCCGAGTCGCTGACTTCCGGGGCCCGTGAGTCGATGCCGCTGGTCAGCGGCGGGCGTTACGGGCTCTCGTCGAAAGAGTTCACCCCCGGCATGGTGGCCGGGATCTTCGACGAGCTCGCGGTGGAGCGGCCGCGGCCGCGGTTCACGATCGGCATCAACGACGACGTGTCGGGGCTCAGCCTGCCGTATGACCCTGCGCTGGACATCGAGCCGCCGGAGACGGTGCGGGCCGTGTTCTTCGGACTCGGCTCGGACGGCACGGTCGGCGCGAACAAGAACAGCATCAAGATCATCGGCGCGTCCGGCCGGCACGCGCAGGCCTACTTCGTCTATGACTCCAAGAAGTCAGGAGCGGAGACGGTGTCGCACTTGCGGTTCGGGTCGGCGCCGATCAGCGCCCCGTACCTGATCGGCCGCGGCCAGGCCGGGTTCGTCGGCGTCCACCAGGAGAAGCTGATCAGCCGGGCCGAGGTGCTCGAGCGCGCCGCGTCCGGGGCGGTGGTGCTGCTCAACACGGCGCGGCCGGCTGCTTCGGTGTGGGACTCGCTGCCGCGGTCGGCGCAGGCCGCGATCCGCGACAAGAAGCTGTCCCTGTGGACGGTCGACGCGACCGGCGTCGCCCGGGACGCCGGGCTGGGCAGGCGGGTCAACACCGTGCTGCAGACCTGCTTCTTCGCGATCTCTGGCGTGCTGCCGCGGGATAAGGCGATCGCCGCGATCAAGGAGTCGATCGCCAAGACCTACGGCCGCCGCGGCCCCGACGTGGTCACCCGGAACAACGCCGCGGTGGACGCGGCGCTCGCCGGGCTGCGCGAGGTGCCGGTGCCGGAGTTCGTGACGTCCGAGTTCGAGGCGGCTTCTCCGGTTCCGGCGGACGCGCCCGAGTTCGTGCGCACCGTCACCGCGGCGATGATGGCCGGCCGCGGCGACGACCTGCCGGTCAGCGCGCTGCCCGTGGACGGCACCTACCCGAGCGGCACGACCAGGTACGAGAAGCGCAACATCTCCGACCTGGTGGCGGTCTGGGACCCGGATCTGTGCATCCAGTGCGGCAACTGCTCGTTCGTCTGCCCGCACAGCGTTATCAGGTCCACGTTCTTCGACCAGGGACTGCTCGACGGCGCGCCGGACGGGTTCGCTTCCGCGCCGCTGGAGGCGCGCGGCCTGCCCGAATCCCGGTTCGCGCTGCAGGTCTACGGCGAGGACTGCACGGGCTGCGGGCTGTGCGTGGAGGCGTGCCCGGTGTCGGCGCCGGCGGACTCGGCGGTGAAGGCGATCAACCTGGGGCCGTCGTCCCCGGAGCGGACCAGGCGGGACGTGGCGTTCTTCGAGACGCTGCCGGTCGTCGACAGGTCCCGGGTGGACTTCGGCACCGTGCGCGGGACGCAGTACCTCCAGCCGCTGTTCGAGTTCTCGCTCGCCTGCGCGGGGTGCGGGGAGACGCCGTACCTGAAGCTGCTGTCGCAGTTGTTCGGTGACCGGCTGATGGTGGCGAACGCGACCGGCTGCTCGTCCATCTACGGCGGCAACCTGCCGACGACGCCGTGGACGCACAACGCGGCCGGGCAGGGGCCCGCCTGGGCGAACTCCCTGTTCGAGGACAACGCCGAGTTCGGCCTCGGCTTCCGGCTCGCCGCCGATCAGCACCTGCGGCTGGCCAGGGAGCGGCTCGCGGCGCTGCGCGCAGAGGTGGGCGCCGAGCTGGCTGATGCCATTCTCGACGCGCCGCAGCGCCGCGAGTCGGAGTACGCCGTCCAGCGGGCGCGGGTGGCTTTGGTCAAGGAGCGCCTCGCCGCGCTCGCCTCCACCACATCCGCTGTCCCAGCCTCTTCCGCATCATCGGCCTCAGCAGTCGCCGACCTGATCAGCGTGGCCGACCACCTGGTCAGGCGCTCGGTGTGGATCGTCGGCGGCGACGGCTGGGCGTACGACATCGGCTCGGGCGGCCTGGACCACGTGCTGGCCAGCGGCCGGGACGTCAACGTCCTCGTGCTCGACACCGAGGTCTACTCCAACACCGGCGGGCAGGCGTCCAAGGCGACGCCGCTCGGCGCTGTCGCCAAGTTCGCGGCGGCCGGCAAGCGGGTGCCGAAGAAGGACCTGGCGTTGCAGGCCATCGCCTACGGCAACGTCTACGTCGCCCGGGTGGCGATGGGCGCGGACCCGCAGCAGACGCTGCGCGCGCTGCGCGAGGCCGAGGCCTACCCGGGCCCGTCGCTGGTGATCGCCTACAGCCACTGCATCGCGCACGGCATCGAGAAGGACGGGCAGCCGCTGCGCAACGGGATGAACCAGCAGTACAAGGCGGTGGCGAGCGGGTACTGGCCGCTGATCAGGTACGACCCGATGCTGCGGGCGGCGGGAGAAAACCCCTTCCTGCTGGACTCCGCCAGGCCCCGGCTGCCGCTGTCCGCGTACATGCAGGGTGAGCTGCGGTTCCGGGTGCTCGCGCGGAGCGATCCCGCGGTCGCCGAGCAACTCGCCGAACTGGCTCAGGGCGAGGTCGCCCAGCGGTGGGCCACCTACGAGGAGATGGCAGCCCGCGGCGCGGAGCGATACCCGGCCATCGCTCCCATCCTCTCAACACCTTCCCCCGGCACGTCACCTTCCCCCGGCACGCCACCTTCCCCCGCCACGTCAGCAACTTCAGCACCATAGGTCACATCCATCTCTCTGGGAGTCGCTAATGGACCTCCATGCGCAGTATCTAGGCCTCACCCTGCGCAGCCCGCTCGTCGCTTCGGCGGGCCCGCTGACGGCGACCGTCGCGGGCGTCGAGCGGCTGGCGGCGACGGGCGTCGGCGCGGTCGTGCTCCCGTCGCTGTTCGAGGAGCAACTGCGGGCCGAGGCGGACCGGGACGCATCGCTAGCCGAGGCGAACACAGACAGCAACCCCGAGGCGAGTGGTTACCTGCCAGACCCCGGGGCCGAGCACTGGCCGCACCGGTACCTCGACCTGGTCTCACGGGCGGCCGGCGCGGTGGACATCCCGGTTATCGCGTCGCTGAACGGTGTCTCGGCCGGCGGCTGGACGGACTACGCCGCCGCGATCGAGCAGGCCGGCGCCGCCGCGATCGAGCTGAACATCTACTACCTGCCCGGCGACCCGCTCATCCCGTCCCGGGACGCCGAACGCCGGTACACCGAGATCCTGACCACCGTCAAGGCGGTCGTCTCGATCCCGGTGGCGATGAAGCTGACACCTTATTTCAGCTCGTTCGGCGAGATGGCGGTCGTGCTCGACCACGCGGGCGCGAACGGCCTGGTCATGTTCAACCGGTTCATGCAGACCGACATCGACCCGGAGTCGTTCACGGTGAGCGGCGGTTTCCGGCTGTCCACTCCGGCGGAGGCGGCGCTGCCCCGCGCCTGGATCAGCCGGGTCCGGGGCCTGGTCCGCTGCTCCCTGGCGGCCTCGACGGGCGTGGACACGCCGGCCGACGTCGCCGCCTATCTGCTGGCCGGCGCCGATGTGGTGATGACCACCTCGTCCCTGCTCCGGCACGGCCCGGAGCACGCCCGGTTCCTGCTGTCCGGCCTGAGCTCCTGGATGGAGCGCAAGGGCTTCAAGTCCGTGGGCGACGTGCGCGGCCTGCTGGCTAAGTCCGCCGAGGGCGAGCCCGCTTTTGGCCGCACCGGCTACCTGAGCGCGATCGAGCAGGCCACCCACGCGTACGCGCCGCGCCGCTGACCCCCGCCTCCACACGCCGCACACACCATCCGCACCTGGGCTGCACGGGACCAGAGTGTGCTGGCAGAGCATGCAGGGCGGCTACTCCGCGTGACTGACGAGCCGCCCACGGGGGCGCAGGCGGTGCCCGCGCACGCACCGGCAACCAGCGGGCACCGCCGCCTCGCCACCACGCTCGGAAGGGGGCCAGCGCATGGCGACGCTGCACATCGAACATCCGATCACGGACTTCGGTACCTGGAAAGCCGCGTTCGACCGGTTCGCGCAGGCACGTGCGCAATCCGGGGTCCGCGGCCATCGCATCCTGCGCCCGGTCGATGACGGCAAGTACGTCGTCGTCGAGCTGGATTTCCAGACCGTCGGCGAGGCGGAGAAGTTCCTGGACTTCTTGCGGACACGGGTGTGGACTTCCCCGGACAGTGCCCCGGGACTGGCCGGCGTCCCGCAGACGCGAATCCTCGAGCCGGCCTGACGAGACACGCCGGTGCCCGGTGAGCTGCCTTGCCCTATGTCTGGGGTGAGACCATCCGCACCGCGTTCGGCGCACCGGGCGGGCCGGCCTGCGCGGACGTGTAGGCCGGCACGCCGACGCAGGTGAACAGCAGGGCGTCCACCGGTTCGCCGAGCAGCGCGGAAATCTCGCTGTCCAGGAACGTCATCCCGCACGCGCTCGCGCCGAGCGCGTAGGCGGCCAGGTGCATCCGGCCTTCGGCCAGCCCGGCGGCGAGCTGCGCCTCGCGGTACTCGCGGTCGCTGAGCGAGCGCACGCCGGCGGCCGCGATGGCGACGAACGCGGCGTCCCGCGCCAGCGACTGGTCCAGGCACACCCGGTGCAGCTCGTCCCGCAGCGCGCCGGTACGCACGGGTGTCGTCAGGTCCGGCCACCGGTAGATCCCGGCGGCGATGCCGCCGACGTCATGAACCACCACCCAATGGGGCACGCCGATGCCGCGCAGGCTGACGGCCATGCAGGTGCGCAGCGTGTCTTCCGGCAGCCCGCGCGCTGGGTCCATGCGGCGCTGTGAGCCGCGCGCGCCGATCACCGCTTCCACCGGTGCCGTCGCCGGCCGCGGCACGTCGACGGGGACGCCCCGGTCCCATGGCTTGCCGAGACGGTCGGCCTCTCCGGCCCGCTGCGCGGCAGTGACCAGAGGGAACTCCAGCGGCGCGGCGTCCACCTCGCCGGCTGCCGCCGGCCCGGCCGCCGCCGTGGCCGGGTCTTCCCCGTCGAGGGCGACCACCGCCACCGGCCACTCATGCACCCGGTCGGCCCCGGCCAGCATGGCGACCGCCACGTCGGGAAAGTCGGTGTAAAGCCTCGCGGTCAGGCCCGCGGAGCCGGCGAGCGCCAGCAACTGCGCGAGCATCGTGCCCGCGTCCCAGTACACGTGCCGGTAGCCCCGCTCGCGGTACCGCCAGCCAGTACGCCACGGGACGCCGGTGACGACCAAGGCGGGTGCCCTGCCGCCCGGCGCGGGCCCGACCTGGACGAGCGCGTGCTCAAGGGGGTCGTACCAGTGCACTCCCGCAGGGAGCGGGCCGCCCGCCGGCGCCGCGACGTACACCTCCAGCGGGAACCGGGCGCCCGCCGACCCCGCCGCCCGGAACAGGTACCGCCGGTGCGAGAGCTCCGCCGTGCGCACCACCCCGGCGGACAGGTACAGCAGCCGGGACAGGTGCGGCAGGTCCAGCGCCCGCTCCGGGACCTGCGCCGTGCCCGCGAGGACGTCCAGCGTCGCGGGTTCTGTCGTGGGCAGGTCCCGCGGCAGCGCCGTGCGCGGCAGGCCGGATGGGTACCGCTTGTAGTGCCAGGGGAACCTGGCGGGATCGTTGACCTCCAGGTCTTGCACGACCCGGGAATCGTCTACCGGTTCGGTCCACTCCCGGCCCGGCGCGTAGGAGGTCAGCCGGTGCAGCGCCTGCGTCGCGGTCTCCACCCGTCCACTATGGCCTAGTTCCGCGTTCCGCGACGGGATCGCCTCTTCGGGAGCGGCGTGCCCGCTACCGTCACGCATCCCGCCATCCCCGCAGGCCTAACATCCGCGGTGCGCACGCGCGTTGATACCGAGTGGACTCTGTGGTCGTACCGTTATGGCCGGTCACCTGTGGCTCAGGGGTTGACTCTCACATTGTCTGAGGGCCGATGCTTGATGCGTGGCCGACGAGCTGGTGAACATCGGAACCTTAGCCCTGCAGACGGGTCTGTCGATTCCGATGCTGCGCTACTACCACGAGATCGGCGTCCTCGAGCCAGCATCCGTCGACCCCGACACCGGCTACCGGCGCTACTCAAGGGAACAGGCCGCTCGGGCGCGGCTCATCGCCCGACTCCGATCTGTCGAGGTGACCGCCGCATGGCGGCGAAGCGTGACAGTATTATGCCGTTGCCGTGATGAGGGGGGCGGGGATGGATCCGGTCACGCTGATACTGACGGCGCTGGCTGCGGGTGCGGCGTCTGGGCTGCAAGACGCGGCGTCGGCGGCGGTGCAGAGCGCCTATGCGGGTCTGAAGGCGCTGGTGAAGAAGCATCTGTCTGGCCGGCCCGCGGGCGAGGTGGCGCTGGCGGAGTATGAGACCGCCCCGGAGGTATGGGAGCGTCCGCTGACGGCCCAGCTGGAGGCTGCGGGCGCAGGTCGTGACTCGGAGCTGGTCGCGGCAGCGCAGGCGTTGATGAGCCTGGTCGATGAGGCCGGATCGCGTGCCGGGAAGTACGCCGTTGACGTGCACGGGTCGCAGGGCGTGCAGGTGGGTGACAGCAATATTCAGCACAACACGTTCAGCGCCCCGCCCAGCAGCTGATAACCACTGCGATGAATGGCGGCGCGGAAGGTCACGAGCCCGGCCTGCGAGTGGAGGTGCGGGAGTCACCGGGCGTGCAGGTCGGTGACCATAACGTCCAGCAGAATCAGTTCATCCAGACCTACATCAAAGAAGTACACGTGCCCCAGGTGCGGGCACCGGGTTCAGTGGTGGTCGGGGAGGTGCCGCAGCGGGCGCGCGCGTTTGAGCCCCGCGAGGAGCTGATGGCGCGGCTGGGCGAAAGCGGCCCGGGCACCATGGTGGTGCTCGCGGTGACCGGGATGCGCGGTGTAGGCAAGACCCAGCTCGCGGCGGCGTATGCCCGAGCGTGTATTGACGCGGGCTGGCGGCTGGTGGCGTGGGTCAACGCCGGGGATCCGGCCAAAGTGCTCAACGGGCTGGCGGACATCGCTGCCGCTCTGAGTGTCGGCGAGCCTGGCGCGGACCTGGAAACCCTCGGCGAAGCAATCCGGCACCGGCTGGAGGCGGATGGAGAACGGTGCCTGGTGGTGTTCGACAACGCCGCCGACCTCGACGCTCTGGTCCGGTACCTGCCGGTGGCCGGGCAGTGCCAGGTGATCATCACCAGCAACCAGCTCGAGTTCAGTGGGCTCGGCGCAGCGGTGCCCGTCGGCGTGTTCACCGAGCAGGAGGCGCTCTCGTTCCTGGCCCGCCGTACTGACCGCTCCGACGATGCCGGCGCGCGTGAGCTGGCGAGCGAGCTGGGATTGCTTCCGCTGGCGCTGGCGCAGGCCGCGGCGGTGATCGCCACCCAGCACCTGAGCTACCCGGCCTACCTGGCCCGGCTGCGCACCGTGCCGGTGCGGGACTTGCTGGAGCGCACGACTGGAGAGCCGTACCCGCGCGGCGCCGCCGAGGCCATCGTGCTGGCGCTGGACGCGGCGGCCAGCAGCGACCCGACAGGGCTGTGCCGTGGGCTGATCGACGTGGTCGCGCTGCTGTCGGCTGCCGGGGTTCCCCGGGGGCTGCTGTACGCCGCCGGGCAGCAAGGCCTCCTTCTGCGCAGTAAGTTTCTGCGCCGCAAGCGGGCGGCGGGGCCAAGGAGCATCGACGAGGCGCTCGGGCGGCTGGCCAGTGCATCGCTGCTGTCCTTCAGCGTCGATGGTTCCGCGGTGGCCGCGCACCGGCTGACCACGCGCGTGGCGGTGGAGCGGCAGGCACAAGACGGCAGCCTCGCCGGGCTCGGCATGGGCACAGCCGGGCTGCTGACGGCAGTGGCCCAGGCCCTGCCCGAGCCATGGCAGAACCGGGCCGCAGCCCGCGATGCTGTCCAGCAGATCATGGCCCTGCACGAGCACCTCGCACCCCATCTAAGCGAGCAAGGCACCGCACTGACCGAATCCCTCCTGCGGCTGCGCGCCTGGGCTATCTCGTGCCTGCTCGGGCTCGGCGACTTCGCCCAAGCGATCGACTACGGTGAGATCCTGCTCGCCGACTGCGAGCGGGTGCTGGGCGAGACCCACCCCGGCACCCTGGCCTCCCGCAACAGCCTCGCCGCCGCCTACCGGGAGGCCGGACGGCTGGTGGAGGCTATCCCGTTGTTGGAGCGCACCCTCGCCGACTGCGAGCGGGCGCTGGGCGACACCCACCCCGACACCCTGATCTTCCGCAATAACCTCGCCGCCGGCTACCGGTCCGCCGGGCGGCTGGATGAGGCTATCCCGCTGTTGGAGCGCACCCTCGCCGACCGCGAGCGGGTGCTGGGCTACACCCACCCCGGCACCCTGATCTCCCGCAATAACCTCGCCGCCGTCTACCAGCTCGCCGGGCGGCTGGATGAGGCCATCCCG
>Ga0306921_10009378_pt1 | contig 10385 bp, 9 predicted proteins | sample sta12Cox44000080_FD_203760 | JGI IMG/M metagenome (GOLD analysis project Ga0306921, IMG submission 203760) | Lab enrichment of tropical soil microbial communities from Luquillo Experimental Forest, Puerto Rico - statoxic.12C.oxic.44.000.080 (v2)... | ecosystem: Environmental > Terrestrial > Soil...
TACGGTACCCTCAATTTCGATAACGTTTCCTGTGCCGTTCAATTTTTCGATGATGAATTGGCCTGCATCAACGCCGATAGGTCTGTTTTGAGCGCCGATCTGACAGGTGACTTTTGTGTTCACCTCTCTATCAAGCGAGACGACGGGAATATTCGCGTCCATCACTTGCTTCACAATGGGTGTCAGCGGCTCAGCCTGCACCGGGCTAATGATCAGGAGCTTTATGCCACGCGCCATCAGGCTGCTCACATCACTGATTTGTTTGGCAGCCTGGTTCTGGCCATCGGTAAAAATCAGGTCGACGTCGGGATAATGCTCTGCTGCATACTTCTTATTCCCATCCCACATGGCGACTCGCCATGCAGAATTCATGGTAGCTTGGGAAAAACCGATGACGATCCTTTCTTGCGCCCATGCGGTGGATCCAATGCTTACCAGCGAGAGAGCGCAGAACAAAGCAAAGCCTGCGCGGGTTATGATTGACGCGTTTTTCATTAGCTATTCTAATGTTTACTCCCAGGTTTGATCAAGGGCTATCCTGACTAATTATTGTTACCTTAGAATCGTAAGCAATCTGGATTAAAGTTTAGCAGTATACCACTATCAAGTAATTGATTCGCCCTTAGCGGCTATTGCTGACCCCGGATAATCATCCCAAAAGGCTGAAAGGGCGTCAGATTCAAGATTTTAAGACAACACTACACAATTGTGTAATGTTTAACATGCCTCAATCGCTTGCGCTCGCGGCCGCTCTCCCTCCGTCGCGCTCCGCCGCGGCCTCTGCGTGAGACGCCATTCCTGCCGCGAACTCGTGCATCGAGTCATAAGTAGGAGGTATGCCGCCTCCTACTTTTCACTCGATGCACTAAAGCAGCAACGAAGCGGGTACGAATGTTAAATCTCAGATCGAAGTCCCGTTTGGGATCACGGCGCCTTTGGGTACCACAACGACCCCGTCTCGAATAAAGTAGTTTGCACCATCCTTGTTCGGCGCGTTGTCTTTCGGCGTGATCACAACCCCCTCCCCTATGCGGGCGTCCTTGTCGATGATGGCTCCCTCGATGACCGAATTGCGTCCAATGCCGAGGGGGGGACTGCCCGGCTGCGGCTGAGGGCCCTCGCCTTCGTAGAAATCCGCACCCATCATAAATGTGTTACGGATTACCGTTCCCTTTTCAATCACGCTACGGATCCCGATCACCGCCCGGTCGACACGCGCATCCGTGATAATGCAGCCGTCCGCGACGATTGCCTGATTGATGGTCGACCCGCTGATCTTGCTGGCAGGTAGGAAGCGTGCCCGGGTGTAAATCGGATTAGCCCGATCGAAAAAATTGTAAGCAGGAACCGGATCCGTCAAGGCAAGGTTCGCTTCGAAAAAGGCTCGCACCGTTCCAATGTCTTCCCAATATCCCTGGAAGATGTAGGCGAATACCTTGTGGTTCTTCAACAACATCGGGATGATATGCTTGCCAAAGTCATCGTATTTATTATCCAGGGCATCGACCAGAACTTTACGGTTAAAGACATAAATGCCCATCGACGCTTGGTAAAGCTGGGCTTCGACCGGCTGGCCAAGCTCCTTCAGGAGATCGGCCGGGATGCGCAGCTCATCCAGGAGCGCCGGATCCTTTGGTTTTTCCTCAAACCGATAAATGCGCCGGTGGGCGTCGCTATGCATGATGCCAAAACCAGAGGCCGCCGGCCGGTCGACAGGTATGGTTCCCAGGGTAACATCGGCCCCGGTTCGTACATGCTCCTGCAGCAGGTGCAGGTAATCCATCCGGTAAAGCTGGTCGCCGCTCAGGATGAGGAAATATTCGTACGGACGATTCAGGAAGTCGCGCAGATTCTGGCGCACGGCGTCCGCCGTGCCCTGGTACCACCGGGTGTCCTCCGGGGTCTGCTGGGCAGCGAGTATTTCAACAAAGCTTTTGCTGAAGTTGTCGAACTTGTAACTGGCGTTAATGTGCTGGTGCAGCGAGACACTGTTGAACTGCGTCAGCACATAAATCTGGCTGAAGCCGCGGTTCAGGCAATTGCTGATTGGAATGTCGACAAGGCGGTATTTGCCGCCCAATGGTACGGCGGGTTTAGCCCGCTCCTTGGTCAATGGAAAGAGCCGGGTCCCGGCGCCCCCACCCATAATGATGGCGAGGGTCTTGGCTGTGAGGGATTTTGGATCCATGCGCAGTATTTAGGAATGGCGTACGCGAAGTGTAAAGAAATTTGGCTTCTGAAGAAATCGAATTTCAGAACGGGAATTCACACAGAGGCACAGAGAACACCAAAGGGAACGGAATGGTTTTAAGTTTGGCGCTACGTCGATGGTGAACGCCCCCGAACTCCCAACCCCAAACCCCGAACCCCAAACTCCGAACAGGGATTCACCACAGAGACACAGAGAACACAAAGGCGAACGGAATGGTTTAGGTCCGGCGCTTCTCTATGGTTAGCGTGCCCGAACTCAGAACAGCGAACGGCGAACGGTAAATGGCGAACGGTCTTTCCGCTATCCCTCGGCTCTCAGCATCTAATGAAAAACTTCTAGACGCTTTCAACCATCGTTAGTTAGCCCTCTATGCGCCGGGTGACGGGAATTTTGTTCCCGTTGTCCCGCTGGCTTGCGGCGCCAAATCCAATAAATCGTCCTCGGGCTCGATTGCTGAGGTGGATTTGGTCAATATTTGGCTTTTGGTGAACCCGCGTCGCAGCGGAGGCAACTTATGTTGGGCAACGAGGGCGAGGACGATTAGTTGCAGTACAGAGAGTAAACCTCGGATATCAAGGTCTATCGTTTCAAGGTAAATGGAACGAAAGATCCGGTTAGGAAGCATAGCCGCTCGCCATTCACCGGGTGGCATCAACCGGACGCCAAAATTCAAATGCACTCCAACCTTGGTGTCCTCTGTGCCTCTGTGGCTGAATCCGTGGTGAATCCCTAGCGAGGCCGCGCCTCAGACCGGCGAGATCTAAGGGTATCATGATCGGATTGGGAGCAGCGCTGAGGGGCCGAGGCGGCCTCGCTGCAGCGGGACCAAAATTTGTTAAAGGTCCGGGTCATCGGCTGGGCGTTCTCAGCATACCGCGTTGGTTCTTGGTTCGCATGTGCATTTACTGGTCGTGAGGAAAGCCGATACCTTTGCCTAGTTCCGTGGTCCCGCATATAGAATCCTTGAAAAGCAAAACGGGCGAACGATGGATGCGCGATTCCGAAAAAACTTGACTCATCTGCAACGAGTTTTGCTTTTCAAGGATTCTAGAAGGTAATTGATGCGCGACCACCGATTACGACGGCGTTGCCCAGATCCTGGTTGCCGCCGGGGTTTATAATCAATTGCAGGTCGGGTTGGATGCTCAGCCATTTGTTGATTTGCGCCTGATAAGTAGCTTCCAGCACCATCTCCGCACCGACCCCCGCAGAACCGTTTTTGACTGCGGCCTGTCGAGCGCCAGAGCTCAACCGCGCGTAAGCGAAGGCGACACCGAGCGTGTCGTCAGCACGAGTCGGAATGAGACCCTTATACGTCAGCCCGGTATCGAAATAAAATCCGATAAAGTCGTGATCTTGCGGCTCATAGCCTACGCGACCGAACCATCCGAGACCCCGGTCGGATTTTTGCTTAGCGGGTGTGGCTCCGTTGCCGTCGGTCTCGCTGAGCGCACTCTTGCTATCTTTGCGGGCAGCGGCAGGACCTTCGGCCGGTTTGGAATAAAGCATCTGATCAAGGATGAAGTAGAAACCGTAATTGCCACGCACTAAGTTGTCGTCGTTGGGGTTGGCAAACTTTGCCGTGTCTACCCACGCGCCAGCTTTAAATTGACCAGGAAGCCCCATCTGCTTTTCGCTTTGGTTCCAAAGGAATTGCGCTTCGTTGAGAAAGAACAATCCATTTTGACTATTCAGTCGCCAGGCAAAGCCATGAAGGTTCACGTTCTCCGCGTAAACGTTACCTTGGAAGATCGCATTCTGGAACTTGAACCAATCCAACGGATTGACTGCCAATCGAACTCCCAGCGTACCCGTTGGGAACTGCGGTCCGCCTCCGGGCAGATTCATATACATAAAGGCGGGCCAGCCGAAGGTGGCATTGATGAATGTGGCGCCGTACCTCGAGATAATAAATTCCGTATCGGCCGTGAGCTGTCCGAGCCGAAGCGAGATTTTGTCGTTCAGCAGATTTTGCTGGAACCAGAGTTCGAACATACGCACCGTGTTAAATCCGGCAATACCTGAGATTGTGAGGAAATTTCCGACGAGATCCGCAGAGGCGTCTCGTCCACTCAACCAAAACCATGTCGTGCCCACGCTCGCGCCGCACCAACCAACAGCCTTTTCGAGGTCGAGATTCAAGCCGAGCTTAAGCAAGCCGGTATAGACCGTTCCCCGCTCTAAGCCGCCTGTAGTATTGCCCCATCCTTCCACCTGTTCAGCACCCAGGAATACGATTCCCCGGTCAGCCAGCTTGCTGCGGAGTCCTCCCCAATCGCCGGTTATCCCATCAGCGGATAGCCAATCTGACAGGGGCGAGCTCTTCTCCTTTGGAATCTCCCTTGGCTCGGCCCATGCGGTTGCGGCAATGAGGCTCAATACTGCCCAGCGGCAGCGTGACACAAAGAGACTCATGGGGTTTCGCGGTTTCATCCTCAGACCCGTGCCGGCCATCCCTGTCTTTTTTTTCCTGAAAGATCAAACCAGAACAAGCGAGATTTGGTTACGATATCGTGGCGATTCGATTCCTTGAGGGCGCTCGAGTCGGACGGCTCTCCGCTTTTTTCCCGCGGTTGCACAGCTCATCGCGCCGGCTTGAATCCATATTCGGCTCAACGGTGCGAAGCAACCTCCAGCTCGGAACCTCGAGCTCCAAAGCCTAAAGCCGAGTCCCACTCGTTATTTGCCCGATAGTTGTGTCCGGTTACACCCCGATTGGCAGCAATACTGACTCCGGCTACTATCGATTAACAGGGTGCAAACAACAAATCCAGCGGACGCCTGGTGCTCGCAAGGCGTCAAAATATGGCGCGGCAAACCCAATTGAGAAACGATTGTGAACAAGTCATATGAAGCCGATCCATGAAATTCATCACAGATCCCGGCCCAAAAAACGTTCTAAGGGGGTGGACGTGCCCAAGCAAAAGAATGAATACTCGTCCGGCGGCGTCGCTAGGTAGCCTGGAGTGAATTCGACATCGAACACACACGAATTGGGGCCCAGCCCATCTCCCACGCGCTACGAATAACGACCTCAAGAATTGGTTTCGCGCCTAGCAAAGTCGGCGTAGCCCTTGCCCGGGCAGCCTGGAGTGCAAGTAAAGCCAATGATCAGCCTTTGCCTAAAGAATGACTTCCAGTTTGTCTTCATTACCTCGTCGCTTGCGCGCCGCGCGACGGCTTGCTTGGGGAAGAAGATTTTGAAATGACGGCACGGTGTATCCACTTCGCCCGAATCTGTGCTGCCGCTCGCTTTTAAGTCCGGCGTTTATCCCTACGACCGCCGCAGCTTGATGGTGCGAACTATAGAGACCAGTGATCGATGACTGATCCTGCTCCGGAGAACAAAAACTCCCGAAAGCCGCTTCGGTTATGAGAACACTAAACTATCTACCTCGGAATCTGACCAATGGTTTTCGCCGTATCGTCCCTTAACGCTGGCATTTTATTATCACCCTTAATCTCTCTGATCGCCGGCATTTTGATTCTGATTATGCCGCGCCTGCTCAACTTTATCGTGGCAATCTATCTCATTCTCATTGGCTTGGTTGGCGTATTCCACCTGTAAGAACAATCATCGCGTTCAATTCCATTCTGCAAATTTGGGACGGCACGGAGGCCATCCCTCCCTCTTAAAAAATCGTCCTCGAACTCGATTGCCAGACCTTGGCTCTTGAACCAGAGGCAGATTATTTGGCTTTCGGTCTTTCGGCATCACGCTAGGCGAGGCCGCGCCTCAGCCCGGCGAGATCTAGGGGTTAGCAAGGCCGCATGGGAGCAGCGTCGGCTCATAGAATCCTTGAAAAGCAGGGCCCATTTGATCATCGATGCACGAAACGGAAAAACTTGACTCATCTGCAACGAGTTTTGCTTTTCAAGGATTCTAGAGGGCTTGGAATAACGGCTCCGAGGAGGAGTTCGAGTTCGAAGGACGATAAGGTTAGGTGCTGGCCGCGGAGGCATACCCCGGATATTTAACCCTGTCCTTGCCTAGCACCATCTCCTAAATCCTGCCACGCCGTGCGCACCTGGAGGCTCTCAAATACCGGAAGCGCCTTTGACAAAAAAGTGAGTGCTGATTACCTCCGGATCTCCCAAAAGGAATTGATCGGCTAACTTCTCGAGTTGTTCTTCGTTTGCACCGCTTCCAAGGTGGACAATCTCAGGCGTGTCGTCCTGATAGCCCCAAAGGTCAACCTCGTTTCTTCCCGGTTCGGCGGCGACCCATCGATGCCCATCCATTGCCCATCTCTCCTGCCGGCCGGAGGAGCCGTTCAGCCAAAAGCTTTTCATCATCATAGCCATAGGCGCTGGCAAACCTTTAAGAACAGGAACATTCAGGTAGTTTGACGCAGTGGGATTTTGAAAAATTCACTTCAACGTTATTTTTTCAAAAGCAGCCACGAAAGCGCCGTTTCTTCATCGCTGAATATAGCTGCTCTAAGTGTCGTCTAACCTCCTGGATGTCAGTGCGTTGGAGGATTCTTGTTTTCGCCACTCTTTTCATCCCTTGGGCCGAGCTCGTCAAAGCCGGCGAGGTAGCTCCTTCGGTCGATGAATTGGTTCAGAGGGTAATCGCCCAGGAGAAAGCGGACAGGCAGCGTCAGGCTGGACTGGAATATAGCTACACTCTTACAACTGAGCATTACGATGCGAACGATCGAAAAACGAGTACCCAGACAGTTGGGGCGATTGCCAAAGCGAAGGCGAATATTGAATATACGGCCGATCTGAAGACCGATGCGAGCGGGGCCACAAAGACTGCCGAAGAAGCCTCACCGCGCTTAACGGGTGACCAAGCCCTGCGGGCACAACTGGATCTTACAAAGCTAGCACCACGCTTCGTTTACACCATTCAAGGCGTGGCTCAAGTGGAAGGCCGCAACTGCTGGCTTGTGAGGTACCGCCCGAAGGCAGGAACTTCTGCTAACTCGCGCGAGGAGAAAGTTATTAACGCACTCCAGGGCCAGTTCTGGATTGACAAGGAGACTCTTTCCATCCTCCGATGCGACGGAAAGACTATTGAACCAGTGAAAGTGGCACTGATTGCGACGGTGGACCCGCTCGAATTCAGTTACCAAAGCCAACGACTATCAAACGGAGAGGTGGTACCCCAATTTTTCGATGTCTCCGTGACGGTCAAGGCTCCGTTTTTCTATACTCGCCAGCGACAATCCTGCACACTCGGCAACTTTCACCCGCCGCGAGGCGGCTGAAGGTCCCATAGCCCGAAAACCTCACGAGCCGGTAGATGTCTGTTTGGGCGATGTGAGCGATGACTTTGCCACACAAATATTCCAGCGCGGGACAGAGGGCGACCGTGCCGTTGCAGTAGTGGTGGGCTTGGGTGCAGATATGCCCCTTGCCCAGCTGTAGACCCGGCCGGCCGCCTTGAAGAGCCTGGATTTGGCTTTTCTCGTTACGAAAGAACACAACTGCCTGCTCGGGAGGATTGAGGTAAAGACCGATGACACCCCAAAACTTTGCCTCAAAGTCCGGATTGGTGGGAAGCCCAGAGACGTGCTGCGGCGACTCCGAGCGAAACCGGGGAGTTGTCGACCGATGGAATCGGCGGGTGTAGAGCGGCCGCCCGGCAAGAACACATTGGCCATGCGAAATTAGTGTCTTGTCTTGTGCTAAATCGCCGGTCATTGGACAAATTTTAGCCCGAACCGGTCTCCGTTGGTTTCGTAGGAAGGAGGAAATGATCCGGTTGAACGATTCTGGTTGCTCTACGGGCGGCAAATGACCACAGCCGGCTACAATCTGGAGTTGTGAGTGCGGAATAAGGCGATGAGCCCGTTGAGCACAAGCGACTGGAATAAGCCTGTCCTCAGCCCCATGCACAATCAAGGTTGGTACCTGGATCTCCGAAAGTCGATCCAGGTAGTTCGTCCGAAGGCCCTGCCATCGGTATTCGCTTCGCTGCAACTGCCGAAACGCAGCGCCTGAACCAGGTTTCCGGGCAAGTCGAATAATTTCGCAGAAAGCCTCCTCAATCGCCGCCCCCGATTGATTAAGCAGTGGCGCGCACATGCTTCTGCGGGCCAAGGTTGGAACCCATGTCAACAAAGCCCATCTGAGTTCGTCAACCAATGGAAGATGCAACGCAAAATAGGACACAAGCCCTCCGGGAATTCCTCCGCCCAGACCGACGCTGTCGACCAACACCAACCGCTCGACACGCTTGGGCGAACGGAGGGTGAACCCAAGTGCGAATGCCCCGCCCATGGACAGACCGATGAGTATTACGCGTTTCAGACCCAGAGCATCCAAAAGGTCTGCAACAAAATCAACGCACTCCTCAACACACCAATTGCGCGGCATCGCGTCGCTTTCACCAAAACCCGGCCAGTCGGGGGCGAATACGCGGTGTTGCTTTGCAAGAACAGGAATCGTCTTCCGAAAACTAAGTCCAGCCGCGTCAAACCCGCCACCGTGCAGAATCACAACCGGTTGGCCGCGACTTCCCGCAGCCAGACAATGAATACCAATCTCTCCCACATTAAACCACAAAGAACGAAGAAGAGGAGGGCTATCAGCCCGTTCCTTTCGCTGCCTTTCGGACGTTGCGATGAAAGATCCCGAGCTCATTTTCTGTTCTACTTCTTATTCGCTTCTGCTTCGGTTTTTGGGTTCAAGCAAGCTCTGGCATTGGAACCTGAGGTTCGGGTCAGCTTTTGCCCGATGTAATATACCATCGATCTCCTCCGGGTTGCAATTAACTAAACGTTTAGTTATATTGCTGCAAGATCAAACCGCTTCCCCCTCAAGAGCCCCGCAAAACCAAACGAGACGCGGTCGCCACAAAAGCCGCTATCCTCGCCGCCGCACTACAGGACTTTGCCGAGCTCGGCCTGGCCGGGGCGCGGATAGACGAAATCGCTCGGACCGCTCGGGTCAATAAGGCGCTCCTTTACTATTACTTTGGGAGCAAGGAGCGCCTCTACCAGGTCGTTGAACAGATGTTCATGGCCATGACCAATGCCCTCCGCAGTGCGCTTGACACCGCCGGCGGGCCCCAGGGAAAGTTGCTGGCCTTCCTGGACGCCAATTTCAAAGTGCTCGCCCGGCAGCCCGCCTATGCGCGGCTCTTAGAGCAGGAAATGGATATCGTGAAGGTCTTCTTGAACAATTTAAAGCCGGATAGGACGCTCAAATTCACTCGGCAAATTGCGCCGTTGTTAGCGGGATTTCGGGCGGTGCTTGAAGACGGAGTTAAATGCAGCGCTTTCCGTCCGATCGACGTCGACGCGGTTTTGCCGCTCCTGCTCATGTTGGTGCGCACCGCGGTGAGAGGCATTCCAATGGCCGGCAAATTCGTTTCCGCTTTTCGGAAGGTATCGGCTAAAAGACGCCGGGCGGCGGCCACTGACTTTATCACCTGCGCTCTTTTTACGGCCACGGCGCAGAGCGCGGCGAGCCCGAAACCGGAACCAAGCCAATGAAAAGGCGATCGGCAATTGTAATATTTTTAGCGGCCCTCTTTTCAGCAGCCGCGCTTTACTACTTCATTTTCAGGCGCTCACCGAGACCGCCGCTGACCTGGCCGGCGCACAGGCCAGACTTTCAATGGCAAAGGCCCAACTGGAGCAATCCAAATCGCAGCTTGAGCGCGTCCGAAACGATTTTCAAAGGACACAGGGGCTTTCAACACAGGGCGTTTCCGCGCGACAAGATCTTGATCATTGGACCGCTGACCTGCGCACTCAGCAGGCAACGGTAGTCGCACAAACTGAACAGATGCGCGCGGCCGCAGCGGATGTCGAGCACGCGCAAGCAGGCCAATATCGCAAGAGCGCTGCCCAGAGCGCGGTGGAATCTTGCTCTTAAGAGGTACGAGCATCGGCTCCGTTTTGAGCGACGTCGCATGCCTGGCAATTTTTGGAGCCCTCATGCTGGCAATCAATGCGGCGCTATTTAAACGCACGTTCTGACCTGTTTACCGTTCACCGTTCACCGTTCGCAGTTCGCCGTTCGCCGTTCGCCGTTCGCCGTTCGCAGTTCGCCGTTCGCCGGGGCGAAGGCGGAGTTCGGAGTTCGGAGTTCGGCTTACAGGGCGCCGAGCGTTTGCTTCCCTGAATAATCGTGCTCCACCTTCGCCAAGGCTTCCGCGGACACGTCGTGCTCGTCGTCGTGCTCGTGCTCGAATGGCGCATAGGGATCAATGGGG
>Ga0306921_10009389_pt1 | contig 10381 bp, 5 predicted proteins | sample sta12Cox44000080_FD_203760 | JGI IMG/M metagenome (GOLD analysis project Ga0306921, IMG submission 203760) | Lab enrichment of tropical soil microbial communities from Luquillo Experimental Forest, Puerto Rico - statoxic.12C.oxic.44.000.080 (v2)... | ecosystem: Environmental > Terrestrial > Soil...
CCGGCAGCCCGGCCAGCTTCGCCAGCTCGGCGTCGGGGGACGCGGGGGACGAGCCGGGACCGGGGAGCGGCGCCGCGGCGCTCTGCGCGGCCAGCGCTTCGAGGATCACCTGCGCGCCCGCGCGCACGTGCCCCTGCAGGCTGGCGGCGCTCCGCCACAGCGGGATGACGAGCAGCCCCAGCGCCGCGAGGAGAATTCCCATCCCCTCGACGGCGGGGATGAACGGCTGCGTGATGGCGACGACCGGCACGCCGGCCACCATCAAGATCGCGATCTGCAGCGTCACCAGCAGGGCCCGGCGCGGCGCGGCCGCCAGATCGACACCGCCGCCGCCGGGCGACGCCGGCAGCGCCTCGGTGGTCAGCGCCACGCCGAGCGCGCGCGCCACCCGGATCGCGCCCAGCAGAAACGGCGCGATCAGCGCCGCCGCCGCCACGACGAGGGTGACGGTCCAGGCGCGCGGGCCGAGGTGCGTGGTCCGCTGCACCCAGCGCCCGAGGCCGGGCCCCGACGTCGAGGCAGCGATGACGATCCCCGCCACCAGGCCCGCGTCGATGAAGAGCAGGCCGACGAGTCGCCGGATCCGCGACCAGACCGTCTGGTGCTCGCGCGTCGCGCGCAACCCCTGCAGCCAGCCGCCGTAGAGGGCGGCGTAGGTCTGCAGGGCGTGCGGCAGGTGCCGGTCGACGGCGGCGGCGATCCGCCCCGAGGCCCGGATCATGAAGGGCGTGAGCAGCGTGGTCAGCGCGGAGACCGCCACCGCGACCGGGTAGAGGAAGCTCCCGGTGACGTGGAGCGCGAGCCCGACGGCCGCGATGATGAAGGAAAACTCGCCGATCTGGCCGAGGGAGAGGCCGGCCTGCACCGACGTGCGGATGCCGTAGCCGGCGACGAAGGCGCCGATCGACACGCCGACGAGCTTGCCGACGATCACCACCGCGGTCAGCACCAGCACGGCGCCGGCGTGCTGCCAGACCAGGCGCGGGTCGATGAGCATGCCGACGGAGACGAAGAACACGGCCGCGAACACGTCCCGCACCGACTCGATCCGGTGCTCGACGATCTTGCCGGCGCCCGACTCGGCGACGAGGGCGCCGGCCAGGAACGCCCCCAGCGCCACCGAGTAACCGAAGCGCCGGGCGAGGAGCGCGAAGGCGAAGCAGAGCCCCACGCTGGCGACGACCGTCGTCTCCGGCCGATGCAGCCGGACGACCATGCGCATGAGCCGGGGCACGACCAGCATGCCGCCGGCGAGCAGGGCGACCAGGAAGCCGGCCAGCTTCGCCAGCGTGACCAGCAGCGCGCCGGCCTCGAGCCGGGCCCCCGAGCCCACGACGGTCAGCACCGTCATGAGCAGGATGGCGATCAGATCCTCGACGATCAGCACGCCGAGCACGATCTCCGTCAGCGTCCTCTCGAGCTTCTGCTCGGCGAAGGCCTTGACGATGATCGTCGTGCTCGAGATGGCGATCGCCGAACCGGCGAACAGGCTCTCCAACCCCGTCCAGCCGAAGGCGCGCCCGGTGAGGTAGCCGAGCCAGATCATCAGGCTGCACTGGATGATCGCCACCACGCCCGCGGTCGGGGCGACGCGGAACAGGGCGCGCAGGCTGAACTCGAGTCCCAGCGAGAACATCAACAGGACGACGCCGAGCTCGGACAGGTCGCGGGCCACCGCCTCGTCGGCGAACAGCGGCAGCGGCAGGTGGGGACCGACCAGGAGGCCAGCCAGGAGGTACCCGAGGACGACCGGCTGGCGCAGCCGCTGGAACACCGTGGTGGTGACCGCGGCGACGCACATGATGAGGGCGAGCTCGGTGAGGAGGGCGACGTGGGAGGCGGGCATCGCGGGGGCGGGTGGTCCGTCCTAGCCGGACCCTGCGCGCAGAGTATGCGAACCCGGCGGGCGTTAGAACCCGTCAGACCGCCGACCGGCGCCGAGCGACCGCCGGCGAGCCGTCAGTTCGACTTGCGGCGCTGGTCGACGGCGGCGTCGAACGACGGCGCCTTGCCGGCACGGCGTCCCGATTCCAGGGACAGCGCTTGCGAAAGCGTCTCCACCACGTCCTCCGCGACGCCCGGCTCGAGCCAGAGCGACACCGGCCCGAGCGACAGCACGAAGCCCGCCTCCGACGGACAGATGTCCACCTGAGCGATCCGACCCTTCACCGCCGCCTTTCGCGTCTTGTGATCCATCACGCGCACCCCTTACTCCGTTTGCTCAGACAACGTAGTCGCGCGTGGACTGTTCCAGCAGTCATTTTTTTTGCCCGGTGTGTCGGCAGAAATTGGTCTTAACCCTCCGATCGGGGTCTCGGGACCTCAGGCGAGCGTACCTGGACCGCGGGATCAGTACCTGAGATCGACACCGACCCAGAGAGCGCGCGGCGGGCCCGGGCTGACGAAGCGCGGGCTCGTGACGCCGGGACCGAGCACCTCAGTGGGATCCCCGAGAACGCCGAAGGTTGAGTAGCCGGCGTCGAGCAGATTGTTGACGAGCACGAACACCGACAGCGGGCGAGCGACCTGGTACGCGGCGCGGAGGTCGACCAGGGCATAGCCGGGGACCGGCGCCAGCCGGTTCGCCTCGTCGCCGCGGAGGAACTGCGAGCTCTGCGCCAGAACATTGACGCCGGCGGAGAGCCCGAACCCGGAAATCCAACTCACCAGCAATTTGCCGAGGTGGGCCGGAACGCCCGGGAGCCGCGCGCCCGCCGGGACGGCGAGCACCCCGCCGACAGCGTCCGGGTGATTCGCGCTGGCCTCCGAGAACGGGGTCTCGAAGGTCGCCTCCATCAGTGTGTAGCGGACCGTCCAGTCGAGGCGCATGCCGTGCTCGCCCAGCCGCTGGCGGCCGATGAGGCTGGCCTCGAGCCCCTGGCGGCGCGTGTCGCCCACATTGTCGAAATAACCCTGGTTCGCGACCGCGCCCGAGCTGACGAACAGGATGTCGTTCGCGTTCGTGGTCCGGAAGGCCGCGACTGCGTAGTCCAGGGTGACGCGATCGCGCCGGATGGTGCCGCGGACGCCGGCCTCGAAGGTCCGGGCCACCACCTCGGCGAGCGGCGGATCGGCCACGAAAGCGTTCGGCAGCCGGCAGGGATCGGTGGGGCTCGCGCAGGTGAGCTCGACGGGCGTGGGGACGCGGGCCGACTCGCTGTAACCGGCGTAGAGCCCGAACGCGGCCCGCGGCTGGTACGACAGCCCGAGCGCGGGGTTGAGGCGGTGGTAGTCGTGCTCGCCGCCGAGCGCGCCGCCGCGCAGGTCCTCGAGCGACATCCACGACTGGTTGAAGCGGGCGGCGGCGGTGGCGAACAGATCCGAGCGCAGGGCGAAGGTATCGGTGGCGTAGACGCCGAGGTCGGCCACCGTGCCGTCGACGGCGACCGGCGAGAGCGGATCGAGGAAGCCGGCGTCGACGACACCGCGATCCGCGCCCAGGGTGGCGACCGTGCTCTGGGCGCGGAAGCCGAACCACCCCTCGTCCACCACGGCGCCGACGAAGAGGTGGTTCTCGCGGCCGGCGAGCGGCGCTTCGGCCGCGAGCTGGACGGCGGCGCCGGTGCTCTGTTGCACCGTGCGGGTGGCGTTGTTCGCGGCGTCGTAGCCGGCCATGAACGGCACCGGGGCGCCCGTGGCGTCGGTGACCGGCGCCTCGGCCCCGGCAGCGTCGACGCTGCACAGGGTGCCCGGCGCCGTCGTGCACGCCGACCAGGCGCGCTGGTCGCCGTTGACCGTCGCCGTCCGCATCGCCCGGTAGTACCCGAGCGCCGACAGCCGGAGGCCGTGGGGCAGCGCCCGCTCGCCGCGCAGGAGCGCCATGAACAGGCGGTTCGCCACCCGATCCGGGTAGGTGAAGACCGCCGTGCGATCGGCGGCCAGGAGCGCTTCGGGCGCGGGGCCGTTGCCGTTCAGGGTGGTGTCCGCGCCGAGCAGCGCGAGGTCGGCCGTCGTGGGCCCGCGCCGGTAGCTCTCCGACACGAACGCGTTCATCGTCTGCGAGGGCGAGTGCTGGCGCCAGCCGTCGTCGCCGTAGAGCGCGGCCGCGGCGAAGGTGGCGAACCGCTCGCCGTGCGCGCCGACGCCGAAGTCGATGAGGCGCCGTCCGAACGAGCCGAGCGACAGCCGCGCGTCCGCGCCGGGGTCGGAAAAGCCGGTCTTGGTCTCGATCGACAGCGCGCCCCCCAGCGTGTTGAGCCCGAAGATGGGGTTCGATCCGGGCATCAGGTTCAGCGAGGAGATGGCCGCCGTGGGGATGAGGTCCCAGTTCACCGTGTCTCCGAACGGCGCGTTGAGCCGCGCGCCGTCGAGGTAGACCGACAGCCCCTGGGGCGCGCCGAGCAGTGGCGAGGCGAGGAAGCCGCGGTACTGAAGGTCCGGGACGAGCGGGTTCTCCTGCACGTCGTTGACGTGCACGCTGCCGAGCGCGTCGTTCATGTACTGCGGCAGGTCGGGGGTGTGCTGCGCGGCGATCGCCGCGCCGGTCACGGTCTGGACGTTGGCGGGGATGCGATCGCGCGGCAGCCGTGAGCCGTGGAGCGGCGTCGTGGCCGTCACCACCGTCTCGTAGGCCGGGGCGCTGGGGGCCGAGCCCTCCGCGGGGGGCGCGTCACCCGCAGCGGCGGCGGCAAGGAACGATATCAAGAGGGCGACGGCCGGAGCGATGGCGGCAGATTACCATCGCCGCGCGCCCGCGCGGTCAGCGGCCGTCCATCACCACCGTCACGTGACCACCGTTGCTCCGGAGGGTGGTCTTCTCCAGCTTGCGCCGGCCGCCGAACGACACCTCGACGTCGTAGTCGCCGAGGAACGCGCGCGTCGCGTATTTCCCCTGGGCGTCCGTCTTGCCGCCGGCCTCCGTGCGCCAGTCGTGGAGCAGGAGCTGGCGCAGCGCCGCGCCGGCCGGCTTCTCGGACCAGTCCGCGCGGTAGATCGGCGCGTTGTGCTTCCAGTGGGCGGTGTCCCAGAACCCCCACATGACGATCCCCCCGACCGAGGGGTGGCTGAACATCGTGGTGTAGAAGTCGCGCGTGAAGCTGGCGGCCAGCTCCTCGTCGGGGATGTCGACGTCGTACTCGGTGATCCAGATCGGTTTGCCCAGCTTGGCGAAGCGATCGAGGATCGCCAGCATGTCGTCGGGCGCGGTGAGCGACCCGCCGAAGTGGCCTTGCATCCCCACCGCGTCGAACGGCGCTTTCTGCTGCACGAGGAAGCGGATCGTCTTCTCGTAGTGCGCCCGGTGCGGGGTGTCGCCGCCGCCGCCCGACAGAATCGCGAAGTCGTTGATGAACAGCTTCGGCAGCGGATCGGTGGCGCGGGCCAGCTTGAACCAGCCGACCATGGCGTCCTCGCCCAGGATGTCGAGGAGGTCGTGGTTGTCGAACGGCTCGTTGACGACGTCCCAGTGCACGACCGACCCGCGCACGGCGGTCATCACCTCGCGGATGCGGTCGTCGACGGCGCGCCTCAGGTAGGCGGGATCCCCCTCGTGGGCTCGCAGCGCCTTGGGGAGGTTCCGCCAGCCGGGCCAGACCAGCACGTGCCCGCGCACGTCGAGGCCGTGGTCGCGCAGCCAGGCGATCCCCTGCTTGGCGGCGTCGAGGGTGTAGCTCGGCCCCCACTCCCCCGCCAGCGGCACCCACTTGAGGCTGTTCTCGAGCGTCGCGATGTTGAAGAGCTCGGTGATCGCCTGCTGGTAGCGGGCGGCGTCGGGGCCGGTGAGCCTGTCGGGGGCCACGCAGGTGCCGAGCCCGAACGCCTGCCGCGTCTGTCGCAGGTGGACCTCGGCGTTGACCAGGTGCTGGCCGGCGACGTCCGTCACCAGCACCGTGAGGTCCGCCTTCCGGATCTTGTCGATGCGCTCGGCGGCAGCCTTGCGCCAGGGGGCGTCGGGCTCGATGCCGCGGTAGCTGATGCGCGTGACCGGCAGCGCGGAGAGCGCCAGCGCCCGTCCGAAGCTCTCGACGGTGATCCCGCCGATGTCGACGGTCTCGGGCTCGAAGCCAAGGCGGAAGTTCAGCTTCGCCTCGCCGGCCGGGTAGTCCATCGCCGCCAGGAAGGGCACCCGGATCTGCCGCCACTCGCGGCTGGCCCGCGCCGGGAAAGAGACCGACTTGGTCCACGGATCGTGCCCGAGCTCGAACACCAGCTCCGTCTGCCCCTCGCCGCTCTCCTGCCGCGTGGCCTCGGTCCGGAAGGAGAACGTCGCCAGCAGCACGTCGCCCTGCTTGATCGGCTGGCTGCTCATCACGAGCAGCTGCAGGTCCCACGGGTTGGGCGTCGCCTGCTTGACCTCGGCGCGCACGGCCTCGGCGAACGGCTGCCCGGCGACCGGAACGTAGGAGATTGCGACCTTGGCCGGGTCGCCCTGCAGCGCGAGGGCGCGCACGCCGCCCGCCGGGATCACCGCGGTCCCCGGGACCTCACCGAACTTCGCCGTCCCGTAACCGGCGGGCGGCGCCGCCGCAGAGGGGGGCGGCCCCGCGGGCGCGCGTGTCGGGACGCCGCCCGGTGCCGACCCGTGCTTGATGCACGACATGACCAACAACCCTAATACCAGCGCGCTTCGATGCGGCAGATGGCTCATGCGATGGGGCCCCTCGCTTCGCTCGGGGGGCAAACCTAATTCACACCGGGGCCGTTTGTAAGAGCCGGCCGTCCGAATCGGGACCCCGTGTTACAAACGCGACGTGAAGCTGCCCGTGATTTGCGCCGTGCTGGGGCTCTCGGCCGCCGCGCTCGCCGCGCCCGGCCCCCATCTCGTCACCAGCGACGGACGCGCGCGGCTCCTTGTCGGGGGGCGGCCGTTCCTGATCCTCGGGGGTGAGCTGGCGAATTCGAGCGCGTCGTCGATCGCTTTTGTCCGGCCGCTCTTGGCGAAGCTGCCGGCCCTGGGGCTCAACACGGTGCTGGTCCCCGTCTCCTGGGAGCTCGTCGAGCCCGAGGAGGGGAAGTTCGATTTCCGGCTGGTCGGCGATCTCGTGCGCGAGGCGCGGCGCGACCGCCTCCACGTGGTGCTGCTCTGGTTCGGCAGCTGGAAGAACGGGATGTCGAGCTACGTCCCCGCCTGGGTCAAGCGGGATCAGAAGCGCTTCCCGCGCGCGGAGGCGCCCGCGGGGCACGGCCTGGAGGTCCTGTCGGCGTTCTCGGACGCCAACCGCGACGCCGACGTGCGCGCGTTCACCGCGCTCATGCGCGCGGTGCGCCAGCTCGACGAGCGCGATCAGACGGTGCTGATGGTCCAGGTGGAGAACGAGGTGGCGATGATCGGCGAGGCCGCCGATCGCAGCGCGGCGGCGCAGGCGGCGCTCCGGGCCCCCGTCCCCGCCGAGGTGCTGCGCGCGGCGCCGGGCACGCGCGGGGCGGGGAGCTGGGAAGAGGTGTACGGCAAGGGCGCGAGCACGGAAGAGCGGTTCATGGCCTGGCACTTCGCCCGCTACGTCGAGGCGGTGGCGCGCGCCGGCAAGGCCGTCTACCCGCTGCCCATGTTCGTGAACGCGGCGCTCCCCCGCCCGAACCTCCAACCCGGCCAGAACCCGAGCGGCGGGCCAATCCCGGCGGTCTACGAGATCTGGAAGGCGGGCGCGCCGTCCGTCGATCTGGAGGCGCCGGACATCTACTTCCCCGAGTTCGCCGCCTGGTGCGAGCGCTACCGCCGGCCCGGCAATGCGCTGCTCGTCCCGGAGGCCAAGAACGACGAGAGCACCGCCGTCAACGTGCTTTACGCCATCGGGCAACAGGCGATCGGCGTCTCGCCGTTCGCGATCGACGCCACGCCCCCGGCGCTCGCCGCGCCGCTCGCGCAGGCCTACGGCCTCGGCGCCGAGCTCGCGCCGTTCTTGCTCGCCGACGGGGCCCGCACCGCGGGCGTGCTGCTCGAGAAGTCAGCGCCGACCGTGAAGCTGACGCTCGGCGGGCACGTGCTCACGGTGTCGCACGACTACACCTTTCCGTGGTCGTCGCCGGCGCGCAACGATCCGACCTGGCCGCGCGCCGGCGCCGCCATCGTCGCCCTCTCCGACGACGAGTACCTGGTCGCCGGCAACGGCGTGATCGTGACCTTCGCCCCCGCGCCGGGGAGCCCCGGCGACCCCATCGCCGGTCTCGAACGCGTCGACGAGGGCCGGGCCGAAAACGGCAAGTTCGTCGTCACCCGCCGCCTCAACGGCGACGAGACGCACCAGGGGCGCCAGGTCCGGCTGCCGATGGGGGCCTTCGCCCTCCAGCGCGTGAAGCTCTACCGCTATCGCTGACGGCCGCTAGTCCGCGCACTCGAGGAACGTCACGTCGTCGAACCACATGTCGTAGGTCTGCCCGGGCCCGATCGTCCAGTTGATCGTGATGAGCTTGTCCGGCGACAGGGCGGTGGGCCGTGGCGCCCCCCACCCTTCCTCCTGGCGGGCCCCCGTGAACAGGACTGTGTACGGCTTCCACTCCGGCGTCAGCGACAGGTCCTGGCCGAAGTGGTTCCAGCAGGTCTTGCAGATCCCGCCGTCGGGGTGGGTGTTCACGTCGCCAATCTTGAACCGGACCGAGCGTGCGGAGCCGGGCCCGGTCTTGGCCTTGAACGAGATGCCGGCGTACTTCGCGCCGTCGTAGAGCGCGCCCGTCTTGCTGAGGAAGTTGACCCCGACCTGCGACCCCCACTGCCCCGCCTCCGCGGTCCCCGGGACCGTCGTTCCCGATACGTGCAGCGCCATCTCCGACCCGCCGGCGCCGGGCTCCTCCATCCGCATGTCGATCGTGGAGCCCTTTTCGTCCTTCGCGGAGAACCAGTAGCCGTCGCGGCCCCCCATGCTCGCCAGCTGGTTGTTGCCGTCTTCGTAGTCGTCGATGAGGCCATCGACGGCGGGGCGGGTGGCGCGGCAGCGCAGGATCTCGGCGGTTCCCGGCCCGTTCGCCCCCACGTGCTTGGCGGAGACGCCGATGCAGCCGGTTGTGGAAACGATGCTTACGGCGCTAAAAACGACGACGCGAAGGGGCTTTCGCATGGGGCCGCTAATATACTCGCTTGTTCTCGGGCGGACTCATCAAGTAGAAGAGGGCAGCCCATGAGTCGACCCCCTCGTGCGCCCTGGCTCGCGTCCAGGGTCGGGTGCGCGATTCTGCTGACGTCCGTCTTTATCCTGGTGGCTCTCGCGCCTCGGCCGGCTGCCGCGCAGCAGGCGGGCGCGCCCGCGCCGCCGGTGAACACCCAGGGGGAGCAGGCCGCGGGCGCGCAGCCGGCCCGGCCCGAGCCGGGCGCGGGCGTGCAGCCCACGCCGCCGCCGACGACGGAGATCAAGCCGACGCCGCCCCCGCCCGTCGAGGCGCGGCCGCCGGAGGCAGTCCCGCCGGCGGCGCCGCAACCGCCGGTCTTGCAGAAGGACGAGCAGAAGGACGCCGGCTACCTCCCGGGCTACAAGCCCTACCCGTCCTTCAACCTCGGCCCCCACGTGCCGCGCACCGGCGCGCTGCCGGGCGGGGTCACGCCCGGCTACGGCGCCCCGATGCCACCCGGCGAGTGGGTCTTCACCTGGAGCGGCTACCTGTCGGCGTCCGCGCAGTTCAGCACCAACACGCGCCTCGCCCCGCAGCCCGGCCAGTCGAGCACGGTCTTCCACGTCACGCCCGAGACCATCGACGACTACCAGTCGTTCGTCGGCACCAGCACCGTCCCCGGGCAGTGGGTGGCGATGAACTTCAAGTACGGCAACCGCGACGTCACGACCGTGCTGACGCTCAGCACCTGGAACCCGACGGAGTCGACCACCTTCTACCAGCTCGGCAGCCAGGGGTTCGTGAACAACGCCTACGTCGACTACAACCTCCCCGCCTGGGGGAAGTTCAACCTCAAGGCGACGATCGGCTACTTCTTCAACAACTATGGAAACCTCGGGCAGTACGGGCCGGGGATCTACCAGAGCCCGATCGTCGGCGGTCCGCGCGGCCTCGGCTTGGACCTGCTCGGGCAGTACCAGCTCGACCCGCAGACGGTGCTGCTCGTCGAGGGCGGCTTCATGGGCAACCGCAACGGCAAGGCCCCCGCAGGAACGACGCCGGCGAACCCGAACTCCGGCGCAGACCCGAGCTTCCCCGGCGCCTACGTCGCCCACCTGCACGGCGGGATCATCCGCCGCGGGCCGCTGGTCCTGAAGATGAACCTCCACTGGCTCTACAACTTCGCGCAGGACGATCGCCCGCAGCAGAACTGCTTCGTGATCGACGGTGTGTTTGCCTGCCGCGCGAACAGCGACAACATGACCACGCGGGGGATCGACGAGGCCTACATCCCCGACGCGCACATCGCGGTCTACGGCATCGACGCGACGGCGAGCCACCCGGTCTGGGGGCAGCTCTCCGCGGGGGGGTCGCACGTCTCCGCGGCCAACGCCTTCCTCTT
>Ga0306921_10009390_pt1 | contig 10379 bp, 12 predicted proteins | sample sta12Cox44000080_FD_203760 | JGI IMG/M metagenome (GOLD analysis project Ga0306921, IMG submission 203760) | Lab enrichment of tropical soil microbial communities from Luquillo Experimental Forest, Puerto Rico - statoxic.12C.oxic.44.000.080 (v2)... | ecosystem: Environmental > Terrestrial >...
GCCTATCATCGCGCCCGCATTACCAGCAAGAAGATCCACGATCACACCTATTGCGCCGCCGATTAGCTTGCCGCCGACGCGATCGAGGGCGCCGACGCCGCGCTGCGGAAGGCCCGCTTCTCTGCGGCGGCGTCCACCGGTAGGGTTTGAGAAGTCAGGGCCAGCCTGTGGGCTAGCCGCCTTCCCTTCCGGCTAGCGCCTGCTCGATCTTCGCGAGCAATCGGTCGAACTCAATCGGCTTAGTGTCGAAATCGTCGCAGCCGCTCGCGAGGGCCTTCTCGCGGTCCCCCGCCATTGCATGCGCGGTCAGCGCAATAATCGGAATGTCGCGCGTCGCGGGGTCGGCCTTCAGGCGCCGCGTCGCCTCCCAACCGTCGATCTCGGGAAGGTTCAAATCCATCAGTATCAGGTCGGGCTGTTCCGCGATCGCACTGGCAATCCCTTCGGCGCCGCTCGCAGCACTGAGAATCTCGTAGCCGCCTTGCACGTCGAAGAACAAGGACAGCATGTAGAGGTTGTCTTCGTTGTCTTCGACATAGAGAAGCCTTTGCACGTTCCTACTTTCGGTCACTTGGTTTTCCTTTTCACCTCGGCGAGCAAGGCGCCGACACGCTTGACCAGCTCGGTGGGGGCATAAGCGCTCTTGGAGAGGATCTGCTCAACCCCGCCGTTGAGGCGCTGGTGATCTTCCGCGGTGAGATCGAGCGCGGTGACGACGACGACCGGGATGTCCCGCCACGCGGGATTCGCCTGCAGTGCCGCGACGACCCCGAACCCGTCCATCTCGGGCATCATCAGATCGAGCAGCAGGATATCCGGCAATCCCTCCTCGAGAGCATCCAGAGCCAGCCGCCCGTTGGCCGCCTCGCGCACCATCCAGCCGCGGGCGCCGAGCAACTCGCGCACGAGCCGGCGCTGCTCCTCGTCATCCTCGACGACAAGAACCGTGCTCGGCTCGGTCGCGCGCCGATAGCGCGACAGGATCTCGACGAGCCGGTCGCGATCGATCGGCTTAGTCATGTATCCCGCAGCGCCGAGCGCAACGCCGCGGCGCTGCTCGTCGACGATCGTGACGATGACCACCGGGATGTCGGCGAGCGCCGGATCGCCCTTCAATGCGGCGAGGACGGTCCAGCCGTCGATGTCGGGCATCATGATGTCGAGGGTGATCGCCGCGGGCCGCAGCGCGCGCGCCTTTTTTAGTCCGTCGATCCCGTTTGCGGCGGTATCTACGGTAAACCCACTGTCGGCGAGGTGCGCGGCGATCAGCTCGCGCGCGGTGGGATCGTCGTCGATCACCAAAACGGTGCCGCGGACGCCGTCCTCTGTTGCAGCGGTGGTCCCCGGCGAGCTCGCTGCGACGGGAAGGACCGTCTCGGCCTCGGCCGGCAGGCGGACGTTGAAGATCGACCCCTCGCCCGGTTCGCTCGTCACGGTTATGTCGCCGCCCATCATCTGGCAGAGCTTGCGGCTGATGGCGAGACCGAGCCCGGTCCCGCCGAATTGCCGGGTGGTCGACGCGTCCGCCTGGGAGAATTCCTGGAACAGCCGGCCAAGCTGCTCCTCGGTCATGCCGATCCCGGTGTTCGGAAACGGCGAATTCGACCCACGCCTGCCCGTCCTCGCGCGTGCGGGCCACGCGCAGGCGAACCGTACCCGCCTTGGTGAACTTGCAGGCGTTGCTCAGCAAGTTCAGCAGGATCTGGCGCAGCCGCATGTTGTCGGCGTGAACCGAGCCGACCTCGTCGGAACAGTCCAGCTCGAGCGCGTTCTTGTTCTGCTCGGCGAGCGGCCGCGCCGTGCCGAGCATCTCGTCGACGACCGGCCGGATCGCCACGCTCTCGAGGGTGAGATCCATCTTGCCCGCCTCGATCTTCGAGAGATCGAGGATGTCGTTGATTAGGCTGAGGAGATGTCGGCCGGCGCGCAGCACGCGGCGCAACGGCTCGAGCGCCTTCTCGGTGCCGAAACGGGCGGCGTTGTCGCACAACAGCTCGGTCAAGCCGATGATCGCGTTCAGCGGCGTGCGCAGCTCGTGGCTCATATTGGCGAGGAAGCTCGATTTCGTCCGGTTCGCCTCCATCGCCTCGTCGCGCGCGGTTTCGAGGTCCCCGACCATCTCGGCGAGCTCGGCCTCGCGCTGTTTGATCGTCGTGATGTCGGTCCAGGTCGTGACCGTCCCGCCCTCCTGCGTGCGGTGCTCGCCGACCCGAAGCCAGGTCCCATCAGCGAGCTTCTGCTCGTGTACCGACGGCGCGTTGCGATGCAGCGCCAGTCGCTTCTCGAACCATGCCTTGGAGTCGCCGATCGAGGGATCGTAGTACGCGCGCTGGATCAGCGGCCGGATCAAATCCTCGAACCGCTCGCCGGCAAAAAACAGGTCGTGTAAATTGAGGATTTCCTGCGAGCGCCTGTTGAAGAGCACCAGACGGTCGTCCTGATCCCACAGGGCGAAGCCGTCGGAAATGCTCTCGATCGCATCGGCGAGGCGCGCCCGCGCCTGCTCGACCAGGGCTTGCGCCCGCCGCCGCTCGGTGACGTCGGTGTACATCGAGATAAAGCCGCCGCCCGGGACGGGATTGCGCTGAATCTCCAGGCTGGTGCCGTCCGCGCGAATTCGTTCACCGACATAGCGCTCGTCGACGCTGGCCAGGCGCTTGCGCACCTGGGCCTCGACATCGACCGGTCCGTAATCGCCTTTTTCCGCCAGAAATCGGATGAAATCCGGGAAATCGCGCCGGCCCCGCAAAAACTCGTCGGAGAGGCCGACGAGCGCGGGGAATTGCTCGTTCCACGCGACCATCTTGAGGTCGCGGTCGAACAGAGCGACACCTTGCGACATGTTGTCGAACATAACGCGCAAGGTGGCCTCCCGGCCGGCAAGCTCCTCGGTGCGCTGCGCAACGATCTTTTCAAGCCGGGTGGCGGCCTCGGCACGCTCGAGGAGGAGCTGGTCGAGCTCGATTGCGTTCTGTCGAAATACCTCGACCGCCCGACCCATCGCGGAAACCTCGTCGGCGCCTTGGGTATCGATGATAAGATCGCGACGGCCGCCGGCGATCGCTGCCATGCCGCTACTGAGCCTGGTGAGGCGAGAGACGATGTTACGTCCGACATAGAGCCAAACGATCAGGAAGGAGCTCGCCAGGCTCAGCGTCGCGACGGCGAGAAGGACGTTTCGCCCGAGGGCTTGCATGCGCGCCGCTTCGGTGTTGGCGCTGTCGATCTCGTCCTTTGAGGCGGCGACGAGCCGATCGACGGCGGCTTTCAGCCGCGCCGAAAGCACCTCGTTCTCGGCAATCAGACGCCGGCTCTCGGCCTTGACCGCCATTGACTTGCGTAACCAGCTGAAGATGCTCCCGCCACCGATAATTGTGCTGCGCAGCTCGCGGAGCGGCTCGAACAGTTCCACCGAGATATCCGGGTCGAAATCGGAAACGAGCCCGTCCATCGCGCGGATCGACCCCTGCGCCTGAGGCTCCAGGTTGTCGATCTCGGTCGTGTCGGGGGCACTGGAAGCGCGACTGATCAGCTCGAACGCATTGCCGGCCTCGCGCTGAATTTGGTCCAACGCCAACAGGTCGACCATCGCCTGGTTGAACTGGTCGAGGGCGGCGCGCCGTTCCTCCGAGCCCGCGGCAGCCGAGGTCATCGTCCGTTGTAGCCCGACGACTTGAGTACGCAGATCGGCAAACCGCGGCCGCCAGATATTGCCAAACTGCCGATACGCCGCAAGGGCTTCGCCAATCGCGCGCCGTCTCTGATCGGCGGCTGCGAGCCCGTCGAGCCCCACCGACCGCATCAGCGACAGCTGCTCGCCGAGCTGGGCCGTCACATAGCCTATCTCGACCAGCGCACCAGGGTCGAGGTTCGCCGCGCGCAGATGCGCAAGGATCTCCGCCGTGTGCACCAGCTGGCCCGATGCGCGGCTCGACAGCTCTTCTACCTCTTTCGCATCGCTCGCGTTCACCAGCGCGGGACCGGCGGCGACAATTTTCTCGCTTTCGCGCGAGAGCTCTCGCGCATCCAGCGCCACCGGCACGGCCTTCAACGTGATCCGGTCAAATGTCTGCTCGACCTCACGTAACGCGTAGAGGCCCGCCACGGCGGCGGCGACAACAAAGAGGCTGATCGCGATAAAAGCGAGGAGCAGCCGTCCTCTCAGTCCGGGCACGAACCTGAGTAGGACGGAGAGCGGTCGACCCCTCGACCGCCGCAGGGGGCTCAGTTCAGTCGGTGTCGCGCCCGTCGACATGCTAGCCCTACTTCACCAGCCCGATTTCGCGACAATATCTTGCGCTCGGGAATGGAGCGGGATCGGCAAACCGAGAGGTGCCTTGGAGACATGGATAACCCTGGCTACCGCCGGGTCTGGATTGACAGATCGAGGCGGTCGGGACCTCCGCGGGCTGTCCGTCATAAGTGCCCGCGGGGATGGTCCTGGGAAAAAACACCGGGCCGCCGATATGCGCGACCAATTCCGCCGGGATCCTAACGAGCCTAGTCTTGCCGGAAATGCCGCGGCTACCCTGATACACTCAGCGGTCATCATGGCTTCAGCGCTACGCATTCGACGATTTCCAGCTTTTCCTTGCCCTTGAGGTCGACGAGGCCCAGCGAGCGGCCCTGCGCTCGGTTGCGCAGATGGAGCCAAGCGCGGCCGCTGAGGTTGACGGTCCCCGGCCGGCCGGCCTCTTCGATCCGTGCGGCGGTGTTGACCGTGTCGCCCCAAACGTCGAATTGGAATTGTGTCTTGCCCATGGTCCCGGCCGAGAGCGGCCCATGATCGATCCCGATCCGCACCGCCCAGTCCGGCCGGAACTCCCGCGCTGCGGCCAGCATGTCGAGAGCGCAGGCGACGACGGCGCGCACCGGCTCGTCGAGGTGCGAAAGCAGATTGGCGGTCGCCATGAATGCGTCGCCGATCGTCTTGATCTTTTCGAGCCCATGCCTTGCCGCAATCTCCTCGAAACGATCGATTAGCGTCTCGAGTTCGGCGAACACGATCTCCGGCGGGTTCTTTTCGGAGTAGGCTGTAAAGCCAACGACGTCGCAGAACAGCACCGCCACGTCCTCGTGGCGTCGTGGCGCGAGCCGGCGGTCGCGCTTCAGCGCGCGGACGATCGATCGCGGCAGAACAGTCGCGAGCAGCTCGTCGGCGCGCCGCCTCTCGCTCTCGATGCGATCGAGATAAGCCGCTTCCTGCGCCCGATAGCGCGACTTTTCGATGAGATTGTCGACCCGCGCCTTCAACAGCACTGGGTTGAACGGCTTGGTCAGATAATCGGTCGCGCCGAGCTCGATGCAGCGCACCACGCTGTTAATGTCTTCCAATGCCGAGATCATCACCACCGGGATGTCGCGCAGCGCGACATCGCTGCGCATTTCCTCGAGCACGCCGTACCCGTCGAGCACCGGCATCATGATGTCGAGGAGAACGAGGTCGACCGGCCCCGACCGCATCTTCTCCAGCGCCTCACGACCGTTCTCGGCGCTCACGATGTTGCTGTAGCCGCAGGTTTCGAGGTGCATCGAGAGGGTGAATCGATTGTCGTCGTTATCGTCCACCACCAGAACAACCGGATCCATCGCCCTCCCTTTTCAGTTTCGATCCGCGGGCATTGTCGCCACCGAGCATCAGCCGGCGCAAGGGGCGATGGTGTTGGGCTATCGCCCTTTACGATACAGGCGCGGTCGACCGCCCCGCTTCGGACATCTCGGTCGGGAGGAGGGTTCGGGCGCGCGCAACGTCACTTGCCCGGCGCGAAACACCTCGCCCACTGTCGGCCTTCATGTCCCTAGTATAGCGGGCAGCGGCGGCGCCGCAAACACGGGTCGCGCGAGGCCAAGCTTCGCAGCTGCGGGTCTCGAACGGCGCCCGCAGGATCAGCGGAATGGCCCGATCGAGCACTGCGATAACGCCATATCCGACCAAACACACCGTCGAACCCCGTGCCTGGCTCTTCGCCGATAATTCGCCAGCTTTACCCGGCTTCATATCCTATAGAATAGGACGCGAACTCGGTCAGAAAGGAGGTAATTATGGTTCGCGGCGTGCGCTTCCCGACATCGCGCGTTTTGCTCGCGTCCATCCTTCTCAGTTTGTTGGGGAGCGCCTGGGGCACCGCCGCAACCGCACAGGATGCGAAATTGGTAATTTTTGCGGCGGCCAGTCTCAAAGACGCGCTCGACGAGGTCAACGCCGCTTACCAGCGCGACAAGGAACAGGAGACCACCACCTCCTATGGCGCCAGCTCGGCCTTGGCAAAGCAGATCGAAGCGGGCGCGCCTGTCGACATTTTCATCTCCGCCGATCCCGACTGGATGTACTATCTGGCGAAGAAGGATTTGATAAAGTTGGAAACACGAGCCGACTTGCTCGGCAATCGCCTCGTGTTGATCGCACCGGCCGACAGCGCCGTCAAGCTCAGGATCGACCCGAATTTCCCGCTTGCCGAGGCGCTCGGCAACGGCCGGCTTGCCATTGCCGACCCAAATAGCGTGCCTGCGGGAAAGTATGGCAAGGTCGCGCTCGAGGCGCTGGGTGTATGGTCTTCCGTCGCCAGCAAGCTGGCGCCCGCTGAGAATGTCCGGGCGACCCTCCTTCTGGTCTCGCGCGGCGAGGCGCCGCTCGGCATCGTCTACCAGACCGACGCTGCCGCTGATAAGGGTGTAAAGGTCCTCGGCGCCTTTCCCGACAATACCCACCGCCCGATCATCTATCCGATCGCGGCGGTTGCGGCTTCGACCAATCGGGGAGATGCCAACTATCTCGCCTATTTGAGGTCGCCCGCAGCCCGCCCGATCTTCGAGAGGCAGGGGTTCACAGTCCTCCAATAGCACCGGCACAAGAATGTCGGCTGCATCTGTCGCCCGAAGACGCGACCGCGGTGCGGCTCAGTCTGCGCGTCGCCTTCTGGGCGATGATGACGAGCCTGATACCGGGAATTCTTAAGGCCTTAGTATTGGCGCGCGGGCGATTCTGGGGAAGAGCGCTGCTCGATGGGCTGGTTCATCTGCCATTGGTACTGCCGCCGGGTGGTGACAGGTTACGTCCTACTACTGCTCCTTGGTCGCCGCGGTCCGCTAGGCCATTTCCTCGACGAGTACTTCGGCATCGTTTTCGCTTTTCGCTGGACCGGCGCGGCGCTCGCTTGCGCCGTGATGCGCTTCCCGTTGATGGTGCGTGCGATCCGCCCGTCGATCGAGGCGGTCGACCGCCGACTGGAAGACGCCGCTGCTACTCTTGGCGCCGGTCCGGTTTGGGTCTTTCTGGTCATCACGCTTCCGCTTACTCTGCCCGGCATCATCGCGGGCATGATCCTCCCGTTTGCGCGTAGCATGGGCGAGTTCGGCGCCACGATCACCTTTGTGTCGAACATCCCGGGCGAGACCCAGACCCTCCCCACGTTGATCTACACACTGACCCAGATCCCGGACGGCGACGCGGGGCCCTGCGTCTGAACCTGGTATCGATCGTGATTTCTATGCTGGCGTGCTCGCTGCCGAATTCCTCGCCCGGCGGCTGCGCCGCATTCTTCCGGGAACGTGATCCTAGCGGGCGATCGTGCGGCGGCGCGACGCGGGACGCGATCTCGCTGCTGGCGTTTTCAGAGCGCCTTTACAGGCAGCCTCGAGCTGGCGCAGCCGCGAGGCGGTTGCAGAGTGCGCCTCGGCCTCGATCGCGCGATACTGATCGATCAATCTCGTTCCGAAGGGCGTCAATAAGGCGCCGCCGCCGTGGCTTCCACCCGTCTGCGCGACGATGACCGGCTCGCGAAAGCAATTGTTCATGTCATCGACCAGGAGCCACGCCCGGCGATATGACATTCCGAGCGCGATGCCGGCTTTTGTGATCGATCCGGTATCGCGGATCGTCTCCAACAGCCGAATCTTTCCCGGACCGATTGCCCGGTCTTCGTCTAGATCGACGCGCAAGGTCAGCCGCGTTGTTGCCACCTCGGTGGCTCCATGCCGCTTCGTTCTGGAGGCATTTGACGCGGAATAAGGGGGGTCGTCAAATCTGCCTTGATATCGGCCAATCAGCCTTGGGCCTCAGAAGGAGTTAACATCGATATATTCAATTTAATACGACGTCTGCACCGTGTCGGACGTCGGGCCCCGATCCCGAAATCCGCCCAATTGAAGGGGGAACGTAAAGAATCATGTTAAGTAAAAAAGCAATTGATGCTAGGCGTCGTGGCGGCGGCTATTGTGATGTCGCCTTCATTGGCGACGCACGGCGATCGCATGGATTCCAGGAGGAAAACAAACATCAACCTTGCGATGGCGTCAAACTTTTATGGTGTGCCACCATCAAATAGTGCCATAACGGATATTATTAACTCATTCGAAGCGACCAATCCTCATTATACTTTTACTGTAGTTGACAACGGAGCCACAGCAACTCTTGAAAGCCAGATCATTAACGGTAACCAGCTGAAGGCAGATCTTTTTTTGGGAGTTGACACCGAAACTCCCTTAGATTTACTAACCAATCACTTTGATCTAGTGGCCCCTATAATAACTCCTTCGAGCCACCGCTATACACCTTTAATTATGCTCAAGGCGTTCTTGCATTGCTGAGTAACACACCTGGTGTCGATGTCACCTGCGATACAGGTGGCACCTGCGGCTATGATTCCAGCGATTATAAAACGGTGGCGATCGCCGATCCAAGTCTAGCGCCGTATGGAGTAGCGGCTCAGTCGGTATTGATCGGCAGGTATGGTCTTGAACCACCCACCTTAGAGACGCGCAGCGAGGAACTGGGCCGCACTATCGCGTTGGAGACGGCAACGCTCTGCGAACTCAAGCGCGGCCCGAAGCGCGTCTAGCAGCCGATATTTTCCGCTATTTCGGCGGTCTGGCCGGAGAGTTGAAGGGAGAGACGATCCCGACTCGCCGATGAGGTCCTCCGCTACGCGCGGCGCGAGTCGATCGGCGTGGTCGGCGCGATCATCTCATGGGATGCACGAGTATTATTGGGAGCGCTGAAGGTCGCGCGGGCCTGTGTGTCGGGAACACAATCGTACTGAAGGCCGCGGAGGATGCCCCGCTAGGGGTTCTGTTGATGGCCGAAATCTGTCAAGAGTTCCTGCCACCGGGCGTGCTGAATGTACTAACCGAGCTGGGTGAGGAATGCGGGGCAGCATTCGCCGAGCATCCGCTGGTCCCGAAACTCTCGTTCACCGGCTCGACCGAAGTCGGCAAGCTCACATGCGCGCGGCAACGGATCGGATCGTGCCGGTGGCGCAGTCGAACACGGTCCTCCCGCGTTGTATGGTAGGCAAAGAGTTATCACCCACCTGTTGTTGGGGCTGATCTCTTCGAGGGCGCTACGCGCTTTCGCTGAAGCCGGTGGTCCAGTCCGATGTCGCCTTAGGGTCACGAGCGGTAAAACTCCGAGTGAGTATATGTTCTCCGAATTGCCCCAGGTAGCGGACATTGTCAGGCGCGCGTTTGATCATTTAGCTAGCCCACTCGTATTGCAGATCACTGCGTTCTGGGCCCGAACAATTCCAGGCTGAGCTCTGACCCAACAATGCCACGAGATTACCCAGAATAGACTGGCTTTGGTCGGCGAAGAGAGCGTCAGTGTGGGTCACCGGCGGCAGCCGCTGCCGGGTCAATCAGGAGAACCCACTCATGCGCATCTACATCATCGGCAATGACGGAATCACGCTCTGCCGCGAGCCCCCGGCCGCAGTCAGTAAGGGCGAGATTGTCGTCGCTTCAACCGAGGAATTGCATGCAGCGCCGCTCAGCGGCAAGCGGCTGCTGGCCCTGTGGAACGCTCTGCCCGATGTCGAGAAACGGCGAAAAGTTGGCGACCGCGCGGCGCTGATCGATCAGCTGTGGTCGGCAATCGAGGTCTTACCGGAGCCGGAGCCGCGATCCGAGGCAAAGCGCCCGTCAAAGCAGGACGCAGTGATTGCGATGCTGCGTCGACGCGAGGGCGCAACGGTCGATGAAGTCGCGAGCGCAACGGGTTGGCAGCGACACACCGTGCGCGGCGTCTTCTCGGGCACTCTGAAGAAGAAGCTCGGGCTTACCGTTGCTTCGGGCCAAGAGGAGCGCGGCCGGGTCTACCGCATCGCTGAGCCGGCGAGCGCATGAAGTCCGCAATCCACGATGCCTCGGCTCGCCAGCACTCTGGCGGGCCGTCGCCCGTTGCCGGTCAAGGGGGCAACCGGCTCGAGCGCGCACGAAAGCCGGTCCTGAGCGAGATCGAAGCCGAAATCGCAGGCTTGCTCGATCGATCGACACCGGAGCTACGGCTTGCTTGGCTTGAGTTTCGCCGCGCTGGCCCGCCGTTGGGCCTCAGTCGCGATCTGCTGATCCGAGCCCTTGCCGATGAGCTGCAGCAGCGCGTCCAT
>Ga0306921_10009392_pt1 | contig 10379 bp, 13 predicted proteins | sample sta12Cox44000080_FD_203760 | JGI IMG/M metagenome (GOLD analysis project Ga0306921, IMG submission 203760) | Lab enrichment of tropical soil microbial communities from Luquillo Experimental Forest, Puerto Rico - statoxic.12C.oxic.44.000.080 (v2)... | ecosystem: Environmental > Terrestrial >...
AACGTTACGGCGACAGAGGAGTTTGTAGCAGAGACAGTGGCAGCCATGAATTATCTGAAATCGATCTGCCAGCAGGTCGGCATCAAAGTCGGATAAAATATGAGGGTGCCGCAGCCAGCCCCGGGGTCCAACCGGCAGAACTGCAATTAACGATATCCAAACCCACCAAAATTCATGGCTCTAGGCAACCTCGTATTTGTTGGAACGTACACGGAGCCGATTCGTTTTGGGACCGGCCAGGTCCTCGAAGCAAAGGGCGAGGGTATATACAGCTTCAGGTTCGATCCTGAGACCAGCCGACTCACTCCCCATGGCCTGACCACTAATGTCCGCAATCCGTCCTATCTTTGTTTCGAGAGCAAGGGCCATTATCTTTATTGCGTCAACGAGCTCAAAGAATTCCAGGGAGAAGCAAGTGGCTCGGTGAGCGCCTTCAGGATTGATCAGGAGACGGGTTCCCTGACCTACCTCAACTCAAGGAGCACGTATGGTACAGATCCGTGTCACATTGTCCTCGACCGGACCGGAAAATTCGTTGCGGTCGCCAATTTCATGAGCGGCAGCGTATGCGTGTTGCCGATCCTGGCCGACGGCTCGGTTGGAGAATCCAGCTGCTTCATCCAACACGACGGATCGAGCGTTCTTCCCCAGCGACAGACGGGACCACATGCCCACGGTGTCGAATTCGATGCTGCCGGGAAATTTGTATTCGTGCCGGATTTAGGGATGGACAAGGTGATGATCTACCGGTTCGATTCCCGCCACGGCACACTGACTCCTGGTGATTTTCGCTCGATCGCGACCGTCCCAGGCGCAGGTCCCAGGCAATTGGTCATGCATCCGAGCAATTCCTACGCCTATCTGATCAACGAACTCAATTCGACAATGTCCGCCTTTGGTTATGATGCTCGGAAGGGGGTACTTTCTGAGTTGCAGACGGTTTCAACGCTCCCTCAAGAATACTCGGAACACTCCTCTTGCGCTGAAGTCCAGGTTACACCCGACGGGCGCTTCCTGTATGGCTCGAATCGCGGTCATGATTCCATCGTCATCTACTCAATTGCAAACGATGGTCTGCTCAGGCTTGTCGGGCATGAGAGCACCCGCGGCTGTATACCTCGCAATTTCGAGATCGATCGCAGCGGAAGCTTCCTGGTCGCTGCGAACCAGGACACAGGCAATCTCGTTATGTTTCGAATCAATAAATTGACCGGAAACCTGACGGCAATTGGTGAAAGCGTCACGGTGCCGACCCCTATTTGTGTTCGTTTCCTTTGAGTCGTTGTTGTCGCTAACAAATCTTCACAGCTTTTAAAGAAAGGAAAAATGCCCTACATCAAGCAAGAAGACAGAGCCCGGTTCGCGTCAATTCTGGAACGACTGAACGAAGTGCCAATTCGGAGCGCCGGGGAATTAAACTTTCTCGTTACGTCCGTCGTGCATCATTATTTACGGCAGTTTCCGAAATCTTACGGCACCTACAACGAAGCCATCGGCGCGCTGGAAGCAGCCAAGCTTGAATTATATCGGCGGCAAGTCGTGCCATACGAGGATATCAAGATCAAGGAGAACGGAGATCTAGGGTAAGCATCCCACCACCCGTAGCCTCTTAACAGCTTTACACGTACTTATGGCGCGTTTGGCGACGATCGAAGGCGATCGTAGTGAAGGTTTTCGGAGTCAGAAGAACTCTATAAGCGAATATGGCCGACCTATACTCCAACATTGAGCCATTCGATTGCGGCATGTTCGATGTCGGTGATGGGCATCGGTTTATTCGGAGACGTGCGGTAATCCGTCCGGAAAGCCTGCGCTCGTTCTTCATGGCGGCCTGGTTCCGGTTGTTCTACAGGTATGCGGCGGTAGGGGTGGCCCTCGGCCATTCCCGGATGAACCTGCCAGAAGCGCTGCCTCCTGCTGCGATTACTGACCCTCTAAAGCACCATGCCGCCTGAGACTTCAATCCTCTGTCCGTTGACCCAGTGATTTTTGTCCGAGAGAAGCGCTGCGACCATTGGTCCGATATCGTCAGAACGCCCGCACGTCCCAAAGCAGTCATTTCCGCTACACGCTCATTGATTTCGGGATTGTCACGCACCATGCCGCCGCTAAAGTCGGTTTGGATCGCGCCTGGTGCGACGACGTTCGCGGTGATCCCGCGTGGCCCGAGTTCCTTGGCCAGGTAGCGGGTCAGCACCTCGACCGCTCCCTTTGCTGATCCGTAGGCGGAACTGCCGGGCAGAGCAAACCGCGCAAGTCCTGAAGTAAACGCCTTTGACGTGAACATGAAAAATCTCATCAAACTGCGCTTCCGTCGTTTCTGCGAAGGCTGCATGCAGAGAATTGCCCGCATTGTTTACCAGGTAGTCAAACCGCTCTCGTCCCCAACTCTTCAGCGTCTTGCGGACCTCAGTCACGAAATCGTCAAATGCACGAACGTCACCGGTATCCAGGCGAAATCCCGCCGCCTTCCTTCCTATAGTTTCGGCCTCGCGGATGAGACTCTTAGCTTCTTTCTGATTCGCGCGATAGGTGAAGAGGACATCGACGCCGCGTCGCGCCAGATTGACGGCAGTGTTGCGGCCAAGGCCGCGGCTTCCACCCGTGATAATGGCGATCCTATTCGTCATGCTTTCAACTCCTTCTTGTCATAGAGTATTCCCTTGATCCGCTTCATCCAACCCAACGTTTGCCTTCTGCAGCTCGAGACGCGACTGAAAAACACGGGAACATGCGAACGGTACCAGCCGGGGCTGTTGTGTAACCCAGGACCGCACTCGGATCTCTCGGCCCAATCAATGTGCAGGACCTCCGCCAATTGAATCGAGATCGGCAATCACTTCAGACGGAACTTGGAGTCTCGATGCCTGAAGGTTTTCGCGAAGATGCTCGACGGAAGATGTTCCAGGGATCACTAGAATATTGGGCGATCGCTTGAGAAGCCAAGCCAGCGCAACCTGCATCGGCGTGGCGCCGAGACGCCTGGCAACCTCGGACAACGTGGTCGACTGGAGTGGAGTGAACCCACCGAGTGGAAAGAACGGCACATAGGCGATGCCATCATGGGCTAGATCGGCGATAAGCGCGTCGTCGGCTCGATACGCGAGATTGTACTTGTTCTGTACGCAGACGATGGGGGCGATTCGTCGGGCTTGCGCGATCTGTGCCGGCGTGACATTGCTCAGCCCAATGTGACGCACCAAACCCTTTTGCTGGAGTTCGGCCAGAACTGTCATTGGCGCCTCGATCGATCCCTCGGCCGGTTCATGGATGCTAAACATGCTGCGCAGGTTGACCACATCGAGCGCATCGAGACCGAGATTGCGGAGATTGTCGTGAACAGCCGCAATCAGCTCTTCGCGGGACAAAGCCGGAATCCACGATCCATCCTCGCCGCGACGGGCACTGATTTTGGTAACGATTATTAGATCGTCGGGATAGGGAGACAGCGCCTTCCGTATAATCTGATTCGTGACATGGGGACCATAAAAGTCGGATGTATCGATATGGTTTACACCGCTTGCGACGGCCTCTCGCAGAACAGCGATCGCTCCATCGACGTCTCGTGGAGGGCCCCATACCAACTTGTCGCCATCTCGCCCGGCAAGTTGCATGGCACCGTAACCCATTCTGTTTATCGTCATCGACGTGCCGGGCAGAGTGAAGCTGCCGGCGAGATCAGTCTGTTCAATCATTGTTTCTCCTAATTCTTCTCATCATTTGCAGTGAGGGATCCTAAAAGAACTCTCCCACCAGTTCTTCGCTTTTCTTCCAGAGTGCCTCAGCATTCTCTGGATCGAGGGCATATTCACATACTCCTTCGGTTATGGCGTCGACGGGTACAGAGTCGGGCACGATCTTGCTGACGTGGCAGTCTTCGCAATACCGGCCGCCGATCTCGTCAGCGGGAGCAACCACGCCGGCCCATACCGAAGTTGCGGCTCCTTGAGGGATGGTTTTCCATTGGAACGGTGCCTTGCCCGTGGCCGCGAGTTGTTGATTTCGCTGTTCGATGAGCTTTTGTATCTCGCTGGCATCGACGTGGCGACCCAGTTCGGTCCGTATCACTCCCGGATGCACGGCCGCAGCGCGCACGCCTTGATCCCGGTGCCGTCTGTCGAAGGCGACTGCGAAGAGGATATTTGCTGTCTTCGATCGGCCATATGCTATCCAAGGGTCATAAGGCACCCACGCAAAGTTGGGATCGTCGAGGTCGACATTGGAATAGCGGTGACCCAAAGAGGAGAGGTTGATCAGCCGTCCGCCTTCTCGGATCAGGGATACTATCCGATTGACCAGGACAAAATGTCCAAGGTGATTGGTGCCGAACTGCATCTCAAAGCCGTCCGCCGTGTGGCCAAATGGTGTGGCCATCACTCCGGCATTAGCGATGATCAAGTCAAAGGGTTCACCGCTGGCGAGCAATTTGTCGGCGCAGTCACGCACGCTCTTGAGATTGGCAAGATCAAGTTCGATCAATTCGAGGTTTCCGCTATTGCCTGCCGCGTCTTTTTGCACTTGTGCGGTTGCCGCTTTTGCCTTGGTCAAATCTCGTGCCGCGCCCGTAACATGTGCTCCGTGTGCGGCGAGCGATCGCGCGGTTTCAACTCCGAGCCCTGCTGAAACGCCGGTTACGAGAATCCGGTTGCCGCGCAGATCCACTCCCGACAATACATCTTCTGTGGTTGAAATTGCCTCAAGTGTTTTCATCTTTTTCTACCTCCCGGTACTGATAATGTTGGATGTGACGGTTCATGGAGTGGGACGGCTGTCATCTCTTCTCCTCCATAGTTCAGGGTTAAGAATAACGCATGTTCTCGAGATCAGTGAGGAGAGTTGGCCCCGTAGGGTTCCATCCCAGCTTTTGCCGTGTACGGGCGCTGGAGGCCGGGAGATGCCGTCCAACGAATGCTGCGAGCCAGCCAAAATGTCCGGCGGCCTCTTCCGGTGCAATGGAGACCGCGGGCACGTTCAGACCTCGAGAGATTACCTCGGCGATGTCTCGAGCGGGCACTCCCTCTTCTGCGACTGCATGAAATGTAGCATCTCCGTTGGCCTTCTCCAGCACCAGCCGGTACAGGTGGGCAGTATCGAAGCGATGAGCCGCAGGCCAGCGGTTGAGCCCATCGCCAACGTATGCCGAAACACCCTTTTCCCGGGCGAGATGGATCGCATATGTAACAAGGCCTTGCTTAACCGTGTCATGGACCTGGGGAAGCCGCACGACGGCCACGCGGACGCCTCGAGCTGCCAGCGAAGCGGCCGCCTCTTCCGAAGCTGCACGAGGAGCCACTTTCGAACTGGCCGGCGGATCGTCTTCGGTACTGAGAGCGCTTGGCCCTAAGTCTGCCATCCCGGTGCCGGAGGTGACAATCAGGAGTCTGTCCGAGAACCCAACGCCTCGATGACACGTCGATCGGATTCACAGTTCGCCACGTACTTCGAGAAATCGTGATTAAAGGCGGTGTGAATCACGGCATCCGAGTTGGCAGCTCCGCTGCGCAGGTTTTCCAGGTCCTCGAGATCACCTCGATGCACCTGAGCCCCGACGGCGGTAAGTGATTTGGCACCCGCATCGCTGCGAGCAAGGCCGAGCACCTGATGGCCGGCGTCAATTAATTCCTGAACGATGGCAGACCCGACGAAACCGGTAGCCCCAGTGACAAAAATACGCATATTTTCTTCTCCTTCTGGCCCGTTCCAATTGCGTCCATACGCAAATTATATTTACGAGCGGTCATACTGTGATAAAACGGAGGTAGTCTCCGTTACATTCTTATGATTATCGGAGGGTGCCTCCGCTTGCAAGTCCTTTTTAAAAATGACTACGAAACATTCCCAAACTATCGACCGAAAGCCACGCGCGGATGCGCAGCGCAACCGCGCGCGCATCCTGGAAGTGGCAAAGCAGGAGTTTACTCGGTCGGGTGCAAATACCAGCCTGGAGGAAATCGCCAAACAGGCAGGTGTTGGACCGGGAACTTTGTATCGCCACTTTCCTACGCGCGAAGAACTACTGCAGGCAGTTTATCAGTCTGAGGTGGAAAAGCTGGCCGCGGCAGAGCGGAAGTTCGCTCAGACCATGCCGCCAACCGAAGCGTTGCGAGCCTGGCTGTTGCTGTTCGTTGATGCCATCGCACCAAGCAGATCATCGCTCCTGCGCTAAATGTTTTGATCGGAGATCCAAAGAAGGTGTTCGAAGCTTCTTACGCTCAGATCTATGAAGCGATTCGTGCACTGGTGAAGCGCGCGATCAAGAGCGGCGACATACGCAAGGACCTCGATCCAATCGATCTGCTTCGGGCTCTGATCGGCGTCGCCAACGTGGCGACCAGCCCTGACTGGCAGCAAAGCGCCAGGAGATTGGTGGATATCCTCGTTATAGGCTCGCGCCCTGTCAAATAGACCGCCCTCGCAGCCGCCCTGCAAGGCAACTTCGAAATCTGCGTTTAAGGATGTGGCGAGAGACCACGTCAAGAAGGACGTCGGTCTATCGGCCGGTCCATTGTGGGCGCTGCTTTGTCAGAAACGCTCGTACCCCGGTCTTAAAATCAGAGCTGGCGTATTGCGATCCGGATGAGGTCGTCTCCCTCTGGCAAAGCCCCGTTCAATCGTCGAATCGATTCCTTAGCTACCCGCATTGTGATCGGCGCATGCGAAACAAGCTGTCGACACATCGCATTGACAGCATCTTCGATGCTTTCGGGCTGAACTACTTCGACCACAAAACCGCAGTTGAGTGCTTCTTCGGCCGACAAAGAGTCTGCGAGAAGCAAAAGACGCTTGGCACGGGCTCGACCGAGCGCAGCGACGATTCGTGCGGTGTTCGCCAGCGACAAGCAGTTGCCCACAGTACGCGCGATCGGCACGCCGAAGCGTCCAGCAGGCGTAGCGATCCGCAAATCGCAGGCGGCCGCAATTAATAGACCACCGCCCATGGCCGCGCCCTCGATCACCGCGATCGTCGGCACCGGCAAACTTTCGATCCCGCTGATCACCTCATCAATTCGCCGCTCGTAAGCAATTCCGTCGTCCGCCGAGTCAAACGTCATGAACTCGTGAATATCGGTGCCGGCGACAAATGCTTGGCCAGTACCTCGAAAGGTTGCGACACGCACGTTCGAGTCGGCGGCGATTATGGCGCAAGCCTCGGCGAGCTGATCGTACATAGCCATCGTCATGGCGTTGTATGCCTCCGGCCGATCGAACACGACCGAGGCGACACCATCGGCCGTCGAGTAACGGACACCCCGGGCACTCATGGCGCAAAGGCTCCAGCGGCTCGAAGCTTTTCCAGCGCTTCTGCGCCGAACCCAAGTTCGGTCACAATCTCCTCGGTGTGAGCACCAAGAAGGGGAGGTGGCATCCGAACTTGTTGCGGTGTGCCGCTAAGCTTCACGGGGAACCCGATCGAGCGGACTTTCCCTTCGACTGGATGGTCGATTTCCATGACCACGTTGCGATGTCGCGCATGATCATTGTCGAGCGTCTGGGCATAGTCGTAAATCGGCCCCGCCGGTAACCCAGCGTCCAGCAGTCGGGCGATCCAATCCTCGGCAGGCCGAGTAACAAAGGTCTTTTTAAGTTTCTGGATCAACGCCACTCGATTGGCAAGGCGGTCGGCGATGGTGGCAAAACGTGAATCCTTCAGTAGATCAGGCCGCTCAATGAGCTCGCAGAGGGTACGCCAAAGCTTGTCGCTGTTGGCTCCGATCACAAAGTATCCGTCGCTTGCCCGAACGGCCTGGTAAGGCGCGCTCTTCCGGTGGGCAGTGCCAAGTTTCGGTGGCACTCTGCCGGTTCCCCAGAACTCCGAGATATCCCAGACCGCGAACGCGATCGCGGCCTCAAATAGGCAGGCGTCGAGGTACTGCCCTTCGCCGGTCTCGAGTCGGCTTATATAGGCGCTCAAGATTGCGTAGACCGCAAACAGCGCACTGGCGATGTCAGCGACCGGAACGCCGGACTTGGCCGGCGGCCCATCTGGATCACCCGTGATGCTCATGATCCCGCCCATCGCCTGGGCAATCAGGTCGAAGCCCGGTCGCTGCGACCAGGGACCGGTCTGTCCGAAGCCTGAGATACTCGCATAGATTAGCCGCGGGTTAATGGCTTTTAGCGTCGGATAGTCAATACCCAGCCGCGCTGCCGCACCGGGCCGATAATTCTCGACCAGCACATCCGCGGTTCGAACCATTTTGTAAAATACTTCGCGTCCAGGCTGGGTCTTCAGGTTTAGAACAATGCTCCGCTTATTGCGGTTCATGTTGATGAAGCCCAGGCTGTCGAAGCCTTTGAGCCTAAAGCCCATCGCACGGCGGGTCTGGTCACCCGACCCAAGTGGCTCGACTTTGATGACCTCGGCACCCATATCGCCCAAAAGCATACTGCAAAATGGCCCCGCCATTACCTGACTAACATCGAGAACACGAAGGCCTCTGAGGGGGAGGGGCCCCTTCCGCGTTGGATTGTTTCTAGTATCCTCACTCGACGGATTAAGCTGTGTAGCACGCGTCATAGTGTTGCTCCTGGCGCCGCCTAAAGCAGTAATCGGCGTTTCAATTTAGCAATGACCTCCACCTTTGGCTAGGCTCCTGAATCCAACTTACGGTCACCTTGTACACACAGCTTTTATTTCCATGCCAAGCGGCACACAGTATCCACCGGCCGCCGTCCTCCCGACAGTTGTGATGTCTACGCGGATGGGCGCCAATTCGTCGATCCGCGCGGCCAGGATCTAGCTGCTTCGCCTCAATGTTGGGAACCGGTCTTCAGCAACTCGCCTGCACTCTCGCGCTTTCCTCTCAGCGATCCCGTCGCCATAGGCATTTTCACTGAATCTCCTGGAAACGTCTCTGCCGTTCTCTGTCCAGTAAGCTTCCCAGAACCAATCGATCCGCTTACCAACCTTCCGGGAACCGCGCCTGATGCCGTAGGTTTTTTTGATTTTTCGTGGCATTCGTCTCCTTGAGATAGCCTGTTGGCTCCCCATCCGCTATGGATTAAGGCTTTAACTCGCTTCCCGGCTTTTCGAGTCAGGGCCGTGACGGTGTCACATTCCCAGCTCCAATGGCCAGGCTCCGCAGGCTTGATCTGAATCGAGCGGAGGCTGCTCATGCGCATATCTGGGTCCCAAAGTGGTTTATTTTTCGTTCCGTGCGCTGACTCTAAATACTGCGTTTTTTCAAAACTACGAATGAAGCTAAAAGGGCCGCTCCTGGAGTACGATCGAGTGGTATGAAATGCCGCGCTTCGGAATCGCCGGTCACCCCCGCGGCCGCATGATCGATAGATTAGGAAAGGACTCATGAAACCCGAAAACTCCCAGACCATCACACTAACTGAGAGCGAGCTGAGTCTGTGGGTATCGGAGCTGGTCGCTTTTGAGCGCGAACAACTGAGCCCGAAGAATCTCGCGCGAGAAACTTTCGCAGGGCCTTGAGGGGGGACTGCTAAGAAACCACCCTCATGAGCAGGCCAAGAAAGGTTCGCCTCATCTCTCTTCTTGTCCCTTGCATTATCAGTGGCCTTTCGCTCAATTGCGTTGGACGTCCTGCCCCAAATAAACAGCAACCGGAGCAGAGGCCCACAATAGAGTCTGTCCCAAGCGTCCGCCCCCGGACCGATGTTCAGCTCCGTCACGCCTTCATGTGCGGAATCACCGGAGAGCTTGAAGGAGGCAAGTACGAGGAGCTGGAGACCCATTTTACGCTATTCCATGAGCCCGGCGAAGAACTCGAGGATGGCAGCCGCAAAATCTGGCTCTACTTTGCGGCTTTCCAGGAAAGGACGGCCTCCGCTTCGTCTCTGGACGATGCAAAAGCGTTCGTCCAGGAAGCCGAAGACTGGGCCAAAACCAAGTCGGCTTCAGTTGCGGCCCGTCTCGCCTTTTGCAACGCCTTATTGGGAGAGATAGCCGAAATTGTCGAACTCGCGCGAAAAGGAGCCTTGAACGCTGACGATCCCACGGTCAATCGAGAGGTGGCAGACCTTATCGAGGAGTGTAGAGGCCAAATTATCAGGCCGCGCGAAGAACTTCGCCGAGCTCTAGTCGCCGAGCCCGAACTTTATAGCGTTGGTGTTCAGCTCCTGGACTGGACTGACGCGGGATTTGACCAAATCGAAGCAATGTTCAAAGAGGCATGCCGAATCGATCCGTTCTACCTACCGATATTCCTGCGGGTCAGCTTCTGGCTTAACAGCAAACGCGCCCGGCAGCAAGGCGCGCCCAAGCCTGCAGGTTGGCTCACCAAAATCCTCAAGCCTATGCGGGGTGATCCAGAGCCGGTCAGACAAAAGAAAATAACTACCTATGCTCAAGCGGTGGGGCTTTTCCCAGGTCCTGGCCAACTGGATCTTAAAGACCTCGATTGGCCAAC